>Ga0070740_10005806_pt1 | contig 11204 bp, 9 predicted proteins | sample Coa_R2_FD_67286 | JGI IMG/M metagenome (GOLD analysis project Ga0070740, IMG submission 67286) | Surface soil microbial communities from Centralia Pennsylvania, which are recovering from an underground coalmine fire - Coalmine... | ecosystem: Environmental > Terrestrial > Soil > Unclassified ...
TTCGTCTCCTTCGATCCGGGCGGTTTCGTCAGCATCGACAAGCCCCCGCTCGGCTTCTGGATCCAGACGGCCAGTGCCAAGCTCTTCGGCTTCTCGGGCTTCAGCATCCTGCTGCCCGAGGCCCTGGCCGGGGTGCTCTCCGTCGCCGTGCTCTACCGCCTGGTCGCCCGCGTCTGGGGACGGGGCGCCGGCCTGCTCGCCGCGCTCTTCCTGGCCGTGACGCCGGTCAGCGTGATCACCAGCCGCAACAATACCATCGACAGCCTGCTGGTGCTGGCGGTGCTGCTGGCCGCCTGGGCGGTGATGCGGGCCGTGGAGACGGGACGCCTGCGCTGGCTGCTGCTGGGCGCCGTGCTGGTTGGGCTGGGCTTCAACATCAAGATGCTGGAGGCCTACCTGGTGGTGCCGGCCCTTGGTCTGGTCTACCTGGTGGGGGCGCGGGCCGGCTGGTGGCGGCGTCTGGGGCACCTGGCACTGGCCGCGGTGGTTATGCTGAGCGTCTCGCTGTCCTGGGCGGTGGCGGTGGATCTGATACCTGCGAGCGCGCGACCGTACGTGGGTTCGAGCGGGACTAACTCGGAGCTGAACCTGGCCCTGGGGTACAACGGGCTGCAGCGCCTGACCGGGGCGCTCTTTGGCCGCTCCGGCGGAGGGACACCGGGGAGTGGAGGAGGAGCAGGCGGCGGCAACGCACTCTTCAACGGCGGGCCGGCCGGCGTGTTCCGCCTGATGGGGACGACGCTGGGCGGCCAGGTGAGCTGGCTGCTGGTGCTGGCGGTGCTCGGCCTGGTGCTGGCCGCCACGCTGGTTCCCTGGCGAAAGATGGACGGGCGTGGGCGCTCCCTGGTGCTGTGGGGCACCTGGCTGCTGACAGTGGGGGCCTTCTTCAGCGTGGCGGAGTTCTTCCATCCCTATTACACGGTGACGCTGGCCCCGACCATCGCCGCGCTGGCCGCCATCGGGGTAACCGTGCTGTGGCGGGCCTATCGCAACGGTAGCCGGCGTGGCTGGTTGCTGCCGGCGGTGCTGCTGGCGAGTGCCGGGGCCGAAGCCTATATCCTGCGCGACTACCCGGACTGGAGTCGCTGGCTCACGCCGCTGATAGCGGCTGCGTGTGTACTCGGTGCGCTGGCCCTGGTAGCCGTACGATTGCGGGGGCGCCGCCTGATGCGGATCGCCGTGCTGGCGGCGGGCCTGGCGGTAGGCTCGCTGCTGGTGGCCCCAACGACCTGGGCGGCGTACTCAATCGCCAACGGCACTAATGCCACCATCCCCACCGCGGGGCCGTCCGCCCAGACGGGCGACCGCTTCGCCGGCGGCTTTGGGGCTGCTCCCGGCAACGGCGGCTTCGGCGGTGGCTCGGGCAACGGCGGCCCGTCCAGTGGTGGGCCCGGCGGTGCCGGCGGTTTCGGCGCCGCTCCCGGCGGCTTCAGCGGAGGTCGCTTTGGTGGTGGATTGGGTGGTCCCGGTAACGCCGACCGCAACCAGGTCGACACGGCGCTGATCCGCTATCTCGAGCAGCACCAGGGCACGACACGTTATCTCGTGGCCACGGCCAGCTCCATGAGCGCCTCCTCCATCATCATCGCCACCGGCAAGCCGGTGATGGCCCTGGGCGGGTTCAGCGGCAGCGACCAGATCCTCACCACGGCGCAACTGGCGCACCTGGTCGCCAACAATGTCGTGCACTACTTCCTGGTCCAGTCCGGCGGCTTTGGCGGTGGTGGCCAGGGTGGCAACAGCGCCTTGATACAGTGGGTGACCGCGCACGGGACGGCCGTGCCGGCCAGCCAGTATCAGACATCATCGTCAGGCGGCTTCGGTCAGGCCACGCTCTACTACGTCAGCAGTAGCGCGGCCAGCGGCACATAGCAACCGGTTGGGACAGCACAGGAGGGAATACCATGATCCAGACACAGACAGAACGGACGGGGGCGCGCCTGCGCTCCCCGCGGCGGCCCGACGTCCGGGCCACCGCGGGGCCCGGTACGCCTTCTCTGGCGGCACGGCTGCTCTCGGATGCCGCCCGCCCATTGCGCTTCGCGCTCACCGGCGGACTGGCCGGCCTGTTACAGCTCGTCTTGCTCGCGTTCCTGACGCGGCGAGGCTGGCCGGAACTGCCGTCCAACGTGATCGCCTTCCTGCTGGCCGCGCAGGTGAACTTCGCGCTGAGCTCGCTGTTCACCTGGCGCGACCGCCGGACGGCGGCGCCGGTGTGGCGGCGATGGTTGGTGTTCCACGCCTCCATCGCCGCCATGGCCGTGGTCAACCAGCTCGTCTTTGTGGTCGCGCGCGCGCTGCTGCCGACGCTGATGGCAGCCGCCGCGGGGATCGCCGTGGCCGCGGTCGGGAACTTCCTGCTCGGAGACCGGTTGGTCTTCCGACCCGGCCGTGGCAACGCTCATCGGCAAAGTGGCCGGCGGGATCATGTTGCGTGAACAGATGACAGGGACACGAAGAGGACGCATTAGGGGGAATGCACGATGGTTACACGGTACAGAGATCTGGTGATTCAGGATCAAGCAATAGAGGCGCCGGATGGACGCGGGCATTCACGGGGCGGTCAACGGACCCAGGCGCGGCCGGTCTACTCGATCGTCGCGCCGATCTATAACGAGGAGGAGACACTGCCGGCGTTCTATAAGCGCATCACGGCGGTCATGGATGGACTTGGCGAGTCCTACGAGATCGTCCTGGTCGACGACGGCAGTCGCGATGGCTCTGCCGGCCTCCTGCGCGCCTTGCACGAGCGCGACCCGCACCTGCGGGTGGTCAGGTTCTCGCGCAACTTCGGCCACCAGGCGGCCATTTCGGCCGGGCTGGACCATGCGCGCGGGCAGGCAGTGGTCATCATCGACTCGGACCTGCAGGACCCGCCCGAGGTCATCCCCGACTTGGTGGCCCGCTGGCGCGACGGCGCCGAGGTCGTCTACGCGCAGCGCCGCGGCCGCCCCGGCGAGACCCGCTTCAAATTGTTCACCGCCGCGCTCTTCTATCGCCTGATCGGGCGCCTGACCGCGGTCAATATCCCGCGCGACACGGGCGACTTTCGCCTGCTCGACCGCTGCGTGGTGGACGCCCTGGTCGGGATGCGCGAGCACCACCGCTTCATGCGCGGCCTCTCGGCCTGGGTCGGTTTTCGACAGGAGGCCGTCCTCTACGACCGTGAGGAGCGCTACGCGGGCACGACGAAGTACCCGCTGGCCAGGATGGTGACGTTCGCGGTCGACGCCATCACCGGCTTCAGCTACGTCCCGCTGCAACTGGCCACTACGCTCGGCTTTGTGCTCGCCGTGGTGAGCCTGATCGGCATCATCGTGGCGGCGTCCCTGCGCCTGTCGGGCGCGGCCATCCAGGGCCAGGCGACCACCCTCGTGACCGTGCTCCTGCTCGGCGGCATCCAGCTCATCTTCCTGGGCATCATCGGCGAATATCTGGGCCGTATCTACGACGAGGTGCGCGCTCGACCCCTGTATGTGGTGCGCGAGGTGCTGGAGGACTGATCGCGTCGCGGCGGTATGATGTATGGGACGGCCCATCTGTAGAGATGGGGTGCCGGCGGCCGCGACATCTGCCGGCCGCCCATGCCTCCGGAGGAGGGACTCCATGACCGCCACGTCAGACCTACCGTTGAGCCTCGCCATGTTGCACGATCCCGCCGTCCTGGCCGATCCCTATCCGTTTTACGACCGTCTGCGGGCGGAGGATCCGGTACATTGGGAGGAACTCGAGGCCGGCTTCACGCGCTGGGCCCTCACGCGCTACGACGACGTGGCCATGGTGCTGCGCGATCCGCGGCTTTCCGCCCGACGCCACTGGGATGTCGACTGGCTGCCGGAGGAGTCTCGGGCGGCGGCATACGACGTACAACAGGCCTACCAGCGCCAGGTCCTGTTTGTCGACGCGCCCGACCACACCCGCCTGCGCCGCCTGATGATGGCGGCGTTCACGCCCCGCGTGGTGGCGGGAATGCGCCCGCTCATCCAGCAGTTCGTCGACCAGATGCTCGACGCCGTCGCACCTGCTGGCGGGATGGACGTCATCGCCGACCTGGCCTATCCCTTGCCGACCAGCGTGATCGCCGCGATGCTGGGCGTCCCTCCGGGGGATCGTCCTCGCTTCCAGGTCTGGGCGACCGACATGGGCACCACCTTCGACGGCGATCCGGCGCGACCGGAGCGTGCCGGCCGCGCCTACGAAGGTGTGGCCTCTCTCCTCGAATACATGGCCGACCTCGTCCGGCAGCGGCGACGGTCGCCGCGGGATGACCTGACGCAGGCCTTGATCGCCGCGAGCGACGCGGGCGATGCCTTGAGCGCGGAGGAGGTCGTGGCCAACGCGGCGCTGCTCCTGGTCGCGGGCCACGAGACGACCACGAACCTGATCGGCAACGGGCTGCTGGCGTTGCTGCGCCATCCGGACCAGATGGAGCGGCTGCGCGCGCAGCCGGACCTGATCGAGAGCGGGGTTGAAGAGTTGCTGCGCTACGACAGCCCGGTGCAAATGACCGCTCGCGTGGCGAAGGAAGACCTGGAGATCGATGGCCGCCGCATCGCGGCCGGCCAGCTCGTCGTGGTGTTCCTGGGGGCGGCCAATCGCGATCCGGCCCAGTTCGGCGAGCCCAACTGCCTGGACGTTTCCCGGACCGAGAACCGCCACCTATCCTTCGCCTACGGCCCACACTTCTGCCTGGGCGCGGCCCTGGCCCGCCTGGAAGGCCAGATCGCCTTCAGCACGCTGTTGCGCCGCTGGCCACGTCTGGAGCTGGCGACGGAGACCGTCAGGTGGCGCGATAACGCCACCCTGCGCGGTCTGGTGTCCCTGCCGGTCAGCTTCGGCCGCTGAGTAGGTGCAGGTATGTTCACGCAGGGCGAGCCTTCCTCCCTGGGGCCGCCGGCATCCCTGCCGGCAGATGAGGGCGGACGGGGACGTCCGCGGTCCCGCAAAGCCGCAACTCAGCGGTCATGTGTAATCCGGGCTGGGGGCCGGCGCCCGATGTGTAGCTCTACTGATTCATCTGCCGGCCCAGCCGGAGCGCGTAGTGAGAGCCGCCGCTCACGCTGGCCCCGCCGTCGACGTAGAGGATCTGGCCGGTGACCCAGGCCGCGTCGTCGGAGACCAGGAAGCTGACCGCGCCGGCCACGTCCTCGGGCCGGCCCAGCCGGCCCAGCGGCGTCTCGCGGACCTCGGCCTCGCGAAACTCATCCCTGGCCAGCCCGGACCTGTTGATATCGGTCTCGATGGTGCCGGGCCCGACCGCGTTGACCCGTATGCCATACGCCCCCAATTCGACCGCCAGCGAGCGCGTCAGCATCAGGCCGCCGCCCTTGGAGGCGTCGTAGTGGCTGAGCCCCATGAAGCCCTGCATCGACGAGGTTGAGAGGATGTTGACGATGCAGCCGGCGCGCCGGGGCTCCATGATGGCCACCGCGGCGCGCGAGCAGAGGTAGAGGCCCTTGAGGTTGGTGTCGATCACGCGGTCCCAGGCCGCTTCGTCCATGTTGCTGAAGGGGATGGTCCCGCCGAGACCGGCGTTGTTCACCAGGATGTCCAGGCGTCCGTGAGCGGCGGCGATGGCGTCGAACATGCGCCGCACGTCGTCCGCCCGGCTGACATCGGCCTGCATGCACTCCGCTGTGCCGCCCGCGGCGCGAATAGACTGCGCCGTGGCCTCGGCAGCCTCGGCATGCTCGCAGTAATTGATGACCACGTGGGCGCCATCGGCGGCCAGGCGCGTGCTGATGCCGCGACCGATGCCGCGCCCACCTCCCGTCACCAGGGCTACCCGTCCGGCCAATCTGCTCGTCGAACGGTCCATCCGTCGTCCTTTCGTCGTCATGATGTCGGGAACGGCAGCGCGATGGGGTCGTGCACCGTCCTGCCATCGGCGAAGCGGCCCAGGCGCACCTCGCTATCGGGCAGATCCCCGACTCTGCCGTCGGCCATCAACTCGGCCATTTTCAGCCCAAGAGCTGGCCCCCACATCATACCGTGCCCGCCGGCGGCCAGGACGAAGTAGCCCGGCAGCGGCTGGTCGATGATCGGCAGGTGGTCGGGCGTATAGTCCACCGCGCCGGTCCAGGCGCGGGCCATGCGCAGTCCCCGCAGGGCCGGGAAAAGGTGCTCCCAGTGCGGGCGCGCGGCCTCGAATGCCGGCCAGTCGAACTCCATCTGGAACAGCTCGCTGTGGTCGGCCTGCTCGCCGGCGCTGCTCAGGCCCAGCAGCGCGCCCTGCTCCTCGGGACGCACGTAGTAGCCCTGGCTCAGCACCACGGCCATCGGGAAGCCGCGCGGCATTTGTTCCCCGATGGTGGCATAGACGGCGATGTGGTGGCGCATCGCCGAGACCGGCACCTCCACGTCGAGCATGGCCCCGAGCGCCCGGGCGCCGCGCGGTCCGCCCGCGTTGACAACCCGTTCCGCCTCTATCCCTCCGCGCGGCGTCTGCACCCGAAAGCGCGACCCGTGCCGCTCGATGGCCGTGACGGGACACCTCTCGTAGACGCTCACACCGTCGCAGCGGGCCACCGCCAGCGTGATGTTGCGGGCGACGATCGGCGGGTGGACGTAGCCGTCGCCGGCGGTGTAGGTTGCGCCGTATAGGCCATCCCAGGTGATCCAGGGGCAGCGGCGGCGTCCCTCGTCGGGGTCGACCCACTCGTTCTCCACGCCGCAGGCCCGGCGCAGCGCCACCAGGTCCTTGAAGGCATCGCGCTCCCGCGGGCTCGTGGCCAGCACGTAGTACCCGGTCTGCACAAAACCGCTATCCAGGCCCAGCTCGGCGCCGAGCTGCAGATAGAGGTCGCGCGACCACTTGCCCAGCTTGATGGCCGTCTCCGTGCCGCCCTGCTGGCGCATCATGCCGGCCGAGCGCGTGGTGGCGCCGAAGCCGCACCAATGCCGTTCGCAGACGGCGATGCTACCGGCTCCGCGCCGGGCCAGGTGGTACGCCGTCCACAGGCCCAGGTTGCCGCCACCGATCACCACCACGTCAAGGGATTGCATACCGCATCCGCTCCCATTTCATGGTTCCGCAAAGACATCGTGGGTGCCGATGCGTCGCCAAATGACGTGCACCTCTCCCTCATGTATTGGCGCCCCATACTGAAACGTAGCCCGTCCGTTGGGTGCCCACGTCATTTCGAAGATACCAGGTGCTCCCCGGACGCTCTTGACACGCAGGCCGGGGCGAAATCGTCCGCGGCGCAGGTCGGCCACCAAGCGGCTTACGGCTCGCTGGAATGCCTCTTGTTCTGCCTGAGTGAGCTGGTCATAATCCCGCAGAAAGCGCGCCGACGCCTCAAACGTCGGCATGTTTCTGCCGCGCCCTTAGGGCTGTCAGAAACGCTTCTGCACTCTCATATGCCTCTTTCCGCCCCGCCTCAAGATCCGCGTCTACCTCCCGCTCGGCCTCTTGCCACTCCGGCGCCCAGAACCATGCCTGAGCGGCATCTATCATCCGTTGCGGGCGGAGCAGGATACCGTCGTCCGTGACCTCGACCACCAATGGATCGTTCTCCTGAAGGCGAAGCGCAGTACGGATGCGCTCCGGGATAGTGATCTGCCCGCGCGCTCGTAGCATGACCGTCTCGGCCACGTCGCTATCCTCCTGTCTGAATTTCTGATAATCAGAGTACCATTCGCGGCACGGCGGAGCAAGTACTATAACACCCCGGCGACGACTCACCGGCCGATGCGATCCACGAGGGGCGTTTTCAAGAGGCGCTTGGCGCGGCCAAGAGTTTTGTCGCCCATGGCGCGAATTACGGCTAGGCGCCCCGTTGAAACGGGGCAGGCTAGCCCGGATAGGTCTTGTAAATGCGCGGTAAGGGAACATACCATACCTCTATCGATGAGCTACCACTCATCGAGGTGCCGTAAGGTACAACAAACATCGCAGGAGGTCTCCCATGCCACGGGCCAAACTCTTTTACGCATTCTTACGGAGATGGCAGGTGGATAGGAAACGCACCTGAGGGGTGCCGGCCTGACGAATAATGTGTGGCTGCGAGCGGGGCTGGAGTGAACCGGCCCCGCTCCTTCTGTCTACGACGGCTCGAGGCGCATGATGGTATGCTGCAGGCCCAGCATGATGAGGCCATAGACACAGACGATGCCGATGGCCGGCGGCGACCCGAAGCGCAATAGCTGTCCTTGCAGCGGCGGCAGGGTCGCCGCGCCGAGCTGGCCGGCGGTGAGCACGACGGAGCCCACGGCGCCGATGGCCTGCGGGGTGCGGGCGCCGATCATGCGCAAGGCCGCGGCGATGTTGAGCGGGTAGATGGGCGAGAACGAGAGGCCAAGCCAGGCCGCGGCCAGCGCCGCTAGCGGCACCACGCCACTGCCGGCCAGCAGGAGAACTGCGGCCGCCGTGGCGACCGCGGCATTGATCAGGACGATGGCCGGCGCCGCCATGCCCCGGCGCAGCAGCAGGGCCGTCGGGACGCCGCCCAGGGCAAGAGAGAGCCAGTAGAGCGAGGCAATCGGCGCCGCGGAGGTCGGGCTGAGCCGGGCGCTGTGCTGCAAGATGGCCACGATCCAGCCGCCAAAGCCGATTTCCGCGCCCAGGTACACAAAGGCCAGCCCCGCGTGCGCCCAGAGCAGAGGCTCAGCCAGCGCCACGCGTAGCGGCGCCCGTTCCCTATGCGTGTCCACGCGCGGTGGCAGGGCCATGACCATCAGCGGTACGGAGATCGCCAGCAGGGCCGCGCAACTGGCGAAGACCGGCGCGTAATCGCCGGCCTGCAGCAGGGCGAAGCGAGCGATCAGCGGCCCCAGGAACGCGCCCGCGCCGAACATGGCGTTGAGCAGGTTCAACACGCTCTCGCCCCGCTCCGGGAACAGAGCGGTTGCCGTCAGGTTGTTGCAGATACTGCAGATGCCGATGCCCAGCCCGGCCAGCGCGCCGGCGGCGGCCAGGGACGGCAGGGAAGGAGAGAAGCCTTCGCCCAGGGCGCCGCACGCGGCGAGGGTCTGGCCCAGTGGAAACAGAACGCGCGGCCCGAGGGCATCGTAGAGGCGTCCGATGATGGGCGTAGCCAGCGAGCTCATGATGTAGGTCGTGCCGAAGACGACGCCCAGATCGCTCTCGCGCGCATGCAGCCGGGCGGCAATCGCCGGCACGGTGGGGCCCACGGCGGAGATGAGGATACCCACGGCCACGGCCGAGAGTATCAACAGGCCGAGCAGCACCGGCCGTGGTAGGGCCGAAGCGCTCCTACTCGTTCTCGGTGACGTAGCTCTTGCCACAGGACATGCAACGCCACTTTGAGCCTAGTGGGACGCTCTGCTTGATGCCACCCTCGGTCTTGATGCCATAATTGCGTTTGATGAGCGTGCGAAACGGCTTGCCGCAGTGCGGACAGGTCGATTTCTTGGGGCTGGGGCCGGCAGCCTGATTGGTCGCGGGCATCGATCTCTTTCCTTCCGTGATATCCCCCGCGCAAGGGGCGGCCGATCGGGGCAGGGGTAGCCCCGGCCGCGCACCCGCGCTAGAGGTATATGATACCGGCCCAGAGCCTACCTGTCACTCACCCATTTGAGCAGGCCACCGGGGTGAACGTGCGACACCCGCGCCGCATTCCAGGCCCCGTCACAAGGGCGTGACGCCGGTCTAAGTAAATGCCAGTATGTTCACGCACAGCGAGCACGGCTTCCTGGGACTGCCGGCAGACAGGGCCGGCAGGGATGCCGGCGGTCCCAGGTCAGGTGGCCCTGCACGAACGTCCCAGCGTCCACTTAGTTGTGCAAAGGCTTGCCCTGGCTACCGGTGCACGGTATCATGCTTAGGTAATTGGCACGGGCCGTGCCGTCTGGCTCCCTCCTGTCTGCCCCGGAGACACCGCGGCGCCCGGCCTGATGCTTGCCGTAGAGGTGCGCGAGATGAAGGTATCCCTGCAACAGGAGCAGTTAGCCAAGGGTTTGAGCGTTGTCGGCCGTGGCGTCGCCTCGGGGGCGCGCAGCACCCTGCCCATCACCAGTAACATCCTGCTTGCGACCGACGAGGGGCGGCTGCGGCTCTCCGCGACCGACCTGGAGATCGGCATCAATATGTGGCTGCCGGCGATGGTCGAAGAAGAGGGGGCCACCACGGTGCCGGCGCGCCTGTTCACGGAGTTCGTCAATTCCTTGCCCGGAGGCCGCGTCGATCTGGCCCAGGTGGACGAGGCCAATACGGTGGCCGTGAGCTGCGCGCGGGTCAAGTCCAATATCCGCGGCATGGATGCCGACGAGTTTCCGCTCATCCCTACGGTCAGCGAGCAGCCCTCCGCCGCCGTGCCGGCCGACCTGTTGCGCAGCATGATCACCTCGGTGGTCTTCGCCGCGTCCAAGGACGATGCGCGCCAGGTCTTCATGGGCGTGCTGGCGACCTTCGCCGGCGATAAGCTGACCTTCGCCGCGGCGGATGGCTATCGCCTCTCCTTGCGTTCCGCCACGTTGAGCGAGCCGTCGGCGGGCGACTTCAGCGTGATCATCCCCGCGCGCACGCTGGCCGAGTTGGGGCGCATCCTGCCGGAGGGCGATGAGCGCGTCGAGGTGACCGTGACGCCCAATCGCTCGCAGGTGCTGTTCCATACCGCGTCGCTCGACCTCGTCTCGCGCCTGATCGAGGGCCAGTACGTCAACTACCAGCAGATCATCCCGCAGAAGTACGCGGTGCGCGCCGTGGTCAACACGGCGGAGTGGAGTAAGGCGACCCGCACCGCCAGCTTCTTCGCGCGCGACAGCAACGACATCGTGCATCTGACGATCGAGCCGGGAGCGGATGATAGTCCGGGCTCGCTGACCATCAAGGCCACTGCCGCCGACGTGGGAGACAACGTCAGCCAGATCGATGCCGTGGTCGAGGGCGGGCCGCTGAGCATCGCCTTCAACGTGCGCTACATCGCCGAGGTCCTGGGCGTCATCAGCTCCGGACAGGTGGCGCTGGAGTTGAACGGGCCGACGCAGCCGGGCGTGGTGAAGCCGCAGGACGGCACCGACTTCCTGCACGTCATGATGCCCCTGAGCATCCCGCGCTGAGATAACTTCGCCGCCCTGCGGCGGATACCTGCCCGCTCCGCATCGCTACTTGCTCTCGGCCCGGCGTGCACGTATCCTGATCTGGAACCGCCGCATGCCGCGGCCGGTTGAACGCATGCATGGAGCTGATTATTCTCATAGGCTTGCAGGGCGCCGGCAAGAGCACCTTCTACCGGGCGCAC
>Ga0070740_10005815_pt1 | contig 11182 bp, 9 predicted proteins | sample Coa_R2_FD_67286 | JGI IMG/M metagenome (GOLD analysis project Ga0070740, IMG submission 67286) | Surface soil microbial communities from Centralia Pennsylvania, which are recovering from an underground coalmine fire - Coalmine... | ecosystem: Environmental > Terrestrial > Soil > Unclassified ...
AAAACAGGGGTACTGCGCCCTCTGCGCCCTGAACACTGGGCCCCGGTCCCCTGTGGATTTACCCGATGTCCTCGCTCCAGTTTTCGAGGTACTTCTTCACCTCCGCCATGAACTTCCCTGCATCGGCCCCGTCGATGATGCGGTGATCGAAGCCGAGCGTCAGGTGGATCATGTGACGGACAGCAATGGAATCCGTTCCGTCTTCACTCGTTACGACGGCAGGCTCCTTGAAGAGCCCTCCTACGCCGAGGATGGCGCTCTCCGGCTGATTGATGATCGGCGTGCCGAACTGCTCGCCGAAGATTCCAGGATTGGTGATGGTGAAAGTTCCGGAGCCGACTTCATCCGGCTTGAGCTTCTTGCCGCGGGCGCGCTCCGCCAGGTCGGCAATAGCGCGGGCAATGCCGACAAAACTGCGCTCTTCGGCCTGCTTAATAACCGGAACGATCAGGCCCCAGTCCAGCGCAACCGCGATGCCGAGGTTAATGTTCTGGTGATAGCGGATCGCATCGCCTTCCATCGAAGCGTTGACTATGGGCATCTTGCGCAGAGTGGCAATCACGGCGCGCGAGATAAACGGCATGTAGGTCAGCTTGACGCCGTTGCGCTGCTCGTACTTCGACTTCTCCTTCTCGCGAATCTTGACGATGCGCGTGAAGTCGATCTTGAAGACGGTGTGGACGTGCGCGTTGGTGCGCTTCGAATCCACCATGCGCTGCGCGATGATGGCACGCATCCGCGACATCGGAACCAGCTCGCCGGGTAACGCTGGAGTTGCTGGCGCAGCCGGTGCAACCGGAGCCGCAGGCTTTGCGGGGGCTGCGGCAGGCGCGCTCACCGGAGCAGCCGCGGCAACCGGAGTGGGCGCTCCAGCGCCGTGCTTCTCGATGAAGCCGAGCACATCCGACTTTGTGATGCGCCCGCCTGCGCCCGTGCCGGGGACCTGGCCCAGATCAAGATTGTTGTCTTTGGCAATCTTGCGCACCAGCGGCGAAGAGCGCACGTTCTCAGCAGCGGCAGCGGCTGCCGAAGCTTCCTGAGGTGCAGCAGCAGGAGCAGGCTCGGCCTTTGCCGGAGCCGGGGCAGGTGCTGCCGCCGCAGGTGCGGGTGCCGCAGCGCCGGCGGTCCCGCCAATCACGCCGACAACGGTGTTGATCTGAACGGTATTACCGGCAGGAACTTTGATCTCGGTAAGTACACCGGCGGCAGGCGACGGAATCTCTGCGTCAACTTTGTCGGTCGAAATCTCAAAGAGCGGCTCATCGCGCTGGACGGTATCGCCAACCTGCTTGAGCCACTTGGTAATGGTCCCCTCGAAAATAGACTCGCCCATCTGCGGCATGATGACGTCCGTTGCGGGACCCGCAGCAGGAGCAGCTTGGGCAGCAGCCGGAGCTGGTGCTTCAGCGGGCTTGTCTGCCTGCGGAGCCGGAGACGCAGCCGGAGTAGTAGCAGAAGCGGCAGCCGAACCCGGCTCATTGATCACGCCGACAACGGTGTTGATCTGGACGGTATTTCCTTCCGGAATCTTAATCTCGGTAAGCACGCCTGCGGCGGGCGAGGGAATCTCCGCGTCAACCTTGTCGGTCGAAATCTCAAAGAGCGGCTCGTCGCGCTGTACCGAATCCCCTGGCTTCTTGAGCCATTTCGTGATGGTTCCTTCAAAGATCGACTCGCCCATCTGGGGCATGATTACATCCGTCGGCATGGTTCCCTTTCCGCTGTGCTAAAAGCTCGTATTGCGCAAATTGTGATTATAAATCCGGGCCAACGGCCCGAAGATTGGAGCAGACCAAACTGTCTAGTTTACGCGAAATGCGTTTCCTTCTCACCTCGCAGCCGCTTCACCTCGGCTGGAATCGACAGAGGCGTGTCCTGTGCCGGCGCAAGCAGTTCATCCAGCGACTCCATCCAGAGCACCTGCGTCTCAAAGACCTGCCCGAAATAGCGTGAAACCGTGTGCATCACGTCCTCCATTGAAGGCGGCGTATCCGCTTCCTGTTCGAGGCTGGTCACGTCGCGGTCGGCAATACCGCAAGGCACAATCAGGTTGAAGTCGCGCAGGTCGGTAGTGACGTTGAAGGCAAATCCATGCGATGTGATGCCGCGCGAAATATGCACGCCGATTGCAGCGATCTTCCGCTCCTGTACCGATCCGCCGGCAAAAGTCCACACCCCTGTTCGACCGGCAATCCGCTGCGCGCGAATTCCATAATCTCCGCATGCTCGAATCAGTACTTCTTCCAGTCTGCGGACGTAATCAACCGCTCCCAGGCGCGGATTGAAGCTGCGGAGATCGAAGATAGGGTAACCCACAAGCTGCCCAGGCCCGTGATAGGTCACGTCGCCGCCGCGATTGATCTCATGCACCTCGACCCCGCGCTGCGCCAGCAGCTCCTCATTAGCAAGAATATTGGCGCGGCTGGAATTGCGCCCTAGCGTCAGCACAGGAGGATGCTCCAGAAGCAGCAGAGTATTGCCGATGCGCTGCTGATGCCTCAACTCAACCAGAGTTTTCTGCAGATCAAGCCCGGTGGCGTAATCAAGGCGTCCGAGATGGAGGACCGAGAGGATCATTTCATCCAGAAAGCCGTGAAGCCCGGAGTAAGCCGGGCTTCAATATTAGATCGCATTAAACGTTGATCGCTAGGCCTTCGACGCTACCAAAGCCATCCAGCATGGCCTCCGCCAGCGTCGGATGGGCGTGGATCATATAGAGCATGTCATCGACCGTCGCTTCCAACTCGATGGCCGTGACCGCCTCGGCGATCAGCTCCGTTGCCTGCGGTCCAATGATGTGTACGCCGAGAATTTCGCCATATTTCGCGTCAGCAACGACCTTCACAAAGCCCTCATGCGAATCGACGATGGATGCCTTCGAGTTAGCAGTAAACGGGAACTTGCCAATCTTGATCGCGAGGCCTTTTTCTTTGGCCTGCGCTTCCGTAAGTCCCACGCTGCCGATCTGCGGCTCCGTGTAAGTGCAGGCGGGAACGCGCTGGCGAATCACAGGCCGCGCGTACTTCCCGGCAATCTTTGCAGCGACCACCATTCCGGCCATTGACCCGGTATGCGCAAGCTGCGGCAGCCCCGCGACGATATCGCCGATGGCATAGACACCCGGCTCGTCGGTCTGCATCCATTCATTGGTCTTGATAAAGCCGCGCTCAGGCGCGATCTTCGTCTTTTCAAGGCCAATGCCTTCCGTGCGAGGCGCGCGTCCCACAGCCACCAGAACCTTCTCGGCCTCCTTCACCACCTGCTTGCCATCCGACGCGGTGAACGTGACCTTGACTCCGGTCTTTGTCTTCTCCACCTTCTCAACCTTCGCGCCGGTGTGCGCGTCGATGCCGCGCTTGCGGAAGACACGCGCCAGCTCTTTGCTGATCTCTTCGTCTTCAACCGGAACCAGCCGCGGCAAATATTCCACCAGCGTGATTTCAGAACCGAAGCTGCGGAAGATCGAAGCGAACTCGACACCCACGGCTCCCGCGCCGATCACTACCAGCGATTTCGGAATCGCATTCATCGAGAGAATCTCGACATTTGTGAGAACCTTGTCATCCGGCGAAAGGCCGGGCAGCATCTTGGCGTCGGAGCCGGTCGCCAGCACGACATTCTTCGTCTTGATCTGGCTGGTTTTGCCTCCCGCGGTCACATCAATGGTGTGAACACCGTCTTTCGCAGGCCCAGTCAGCTTTCCGAAACCGGGAACCACCGTGACCTTGTTCTTCCGCATCAGGAAGTCGAGACCCTTGGTGTGCTTGCTGATGATCTGGTTCTTGCGGTCGAGAATGGTCTTCCAGTTCAGCTTCGCTTCGCCTGCCAGTTCGATCCCGTAGTCTTTGGAGTGCTTCAGGTGGTCGTAGACTTCGGCATTAAAGAGCAGCGCCTTGGTAGGAATGCAGCCCACATGCAGGCAGGTGCCGCCCAGCTTCTCTGAGCTTTCGATCAGGGCAGTCTTCAGCTTGAACTGGCCCGCGCGGATGGCGCAGGTGTATCCAGCCGGCCCGCCGCCGATAATTGCAATGTCATAAATGATTTCTGCCAAGGGATGCTCCGTTCAAAAAAGGATAAGGTTCTGCTGGCGCGGAATAATCACACCGAACTATTGATTCTAAGCGAGCCGGAAGGATTCATGCGAGACGGAGAGCCTGTTTTACCCTCGCGGCAAGGCCTAAATCCTCGCGATACATCCTCTCGCCGGAAGACACCATGGGCCGCGTTCGGCAATGTGTGGATGACTCTCTGAAATTCGGCACCGAACATATCTGGGTCATCGATCCAGACCTGAGAAAAACCTGCATCTGCACAAAGACCGGCTTTCACGAGCCGGAATCCGGCATTCTGTCCATTCCGGATACACCTATTCAGGTTGTGCTTTCGGAGCTGTTTGCGGAATTGGATCGCGCTTAGCCCAGCACCTTCGCCGCATCCTTCGCAAAATACGTCACGATAAATCCCGCGCCCGCTCGCCGGATCGAAATCAGGGACTCCATCATGGCCCGCTGCGGTTCCAGCCAGCCTTTGGCAAAGGCAGCGTGCAGCATCGAGTATTCCCCGGAAACCTGATACGCGCCAATCGGCACATCGAAGCGCTCGCGCGCTGCCCGAATCACATCAAGATACGGCATCGCCGGCTTCATCAGAATCATGTCCGCACCCTCAGCCAAATCCAGATCGATCTCGCGCATGGCCTCACGCAGATTTGCGCCATCCATCTGGTAGCTGCGGCGATCACCAAACTGCGGAGCCGAATCCGCGGCCTCGCGGAACGGTCCGTAGAAGGCCGATGCGAACTTCGAAGCGTAAGAGAGAACCGGGACCTGTTCCAGCCCAGCTTCGTCCAGCTCGTCACGGATTGCAGAGACCCGGCCATCCATCATGTCGCTGGGAGCAACGATATCGGCTCCCGCTTTGGCCAGCGAAAGCGCGGCCTGCGCGATCAGACGGACACTCGAATCATTCTCGATCTCATACGCCTCGCCCTGCTTCTTCACCATCCCGCAGTGCCCATGCGAGGTGTACTCGCATAGGCAGACATCGGCAATGAGCAGCAGTTTCTTGAGCGCGCTGCTCTTTTTGAATTCGCGCAAAGCGCGCTGCACCATGCCGTCCTCGGCATATGCTCCCGACCCCTGCTCGTCTTTCGATTCCGGCAAGCCGAAAAGCAGCAGCCCGCCAATTCCCAACGCAGCAGCCGACTCGGCTTCTTTCAAAGCTTCGTCAATCGAAAAATTGAAGACTCCCGGCATCGACGCAATCTCGTTCCGCACACCCTCGCCGGGACAAATAAAAAGAGGATAGATGAAGGCCGAAGGTTCCAGATGCGTCTCGCGCACCAGTGAGCGCATTGGCTCGCTGGACCGCAGGCGACGCAGCCGCGTGATGGGATATTCCATTCGCTTATTTTAACGGCTCCGCACAGATCCAATTTGAATTGTCATCCTGACGCGGAACGAAGTGAAGCTGAAGGACCTGCTCTTCTCTTTGAGTGTACGGGCGACTCATTCTGCTTCCTCTTCCGTGTCGCTCAGAGATGAGCCCTCTTAGTAATGCACGGCAATCTGCTCATACTCCTGTCCCGATGGCGCAGGCAGCAGCACCCACAGCGTATAGATGGCCAGCACGGTTCCTGTAAGCGGCTTAATCAGTGTCAGGAACGCGGTCACAATCGCCAGCGTGCGAGCCCATGAGGCGCGGCGCAATAACGCAATTCCGGTAAGCGCGGCAAGGAATGCTCGTCCGCAAACCAGGATGGTGATGAACCCAGGCAGCCACATCATGTGGGGAAACGGAAAACCCGGCCCGAAAGCGTAATAGCCGTGATGGCCATGTCCCCAGGCGCCCCAGCCGCCGAATACTCCTGCGACAAACGGCAGAGCAATCAGCCAGCCGATGATGCTCCACGCCGCCCAGATGATCCAGAGAATCGCAACCGTCTGAATATGACGCTGCACGCGCGAGTAGGCCGGAGGGCGCGAAAGTGGCATGGGGGGCACGGGACGCCCGCACTTCGGGCAGACCTGCTCAAAAGCCTGCATCGCTTGCCCGCAACCGCTACAGAACATGATCCGAATCCTCCTTCTTCCATTGGCTACGCAGGCCGGTTTCCGCCGGTTCCCTAAATCGCAATTACCATGGACACATGGCCCTAGCAAAGCCCATTCCGTCTCCGGTGCAGGATTGCAGCCGCGCTGCCCTGGAATGGGACAGGTTTCTTGACCTGCTGGCCGCATATTCGGTCTCAGCGGTTGGAAAAACGTGGGTCCTCAGTCTCAATCCTTCGACCGACTGCCAGTGGCTGGACCGGCAGCATTCGCTGGTAGATGAAATGCGACTGCTGTTGGCGGAAGGCGTCCAGCCGGGACTCGGCTCGCTTTTCGATCCGATCCATCTGCTCGATAAATCCCGCATCGAAGGCGCGGCGCTCGAAGCCGAAGAAATCCGCGACCTGCTCAATCTGGCTGATGATATTTCCGGCTGGACTTCGCTGCTGCGTGTGCCGCCTGAGCGCGTGCAGGACCAAATCCCTGAACTGAAAGCTCTCTCCGCGCCGGTTTTGACCAGCGATCTTCGCCCGCTGATTGACTCTCTTCGTACCAGAATTCTTCCCGACGGAACGCTGACCGACGACGCTTCGCCGGAGCTGCGCCGCATCCGCCGCGAAATGGAGCGCCAGCAGCGCGCCATCGAGGACAGCCTGCGCTCCGCTTTGCGCCGTTTGTCTGAAGGCGGCAGCACACAGGACGACCTCATCACCATCCGCGGCGAGCGCTTCGTCATTCCCGTAAAGAGTGAGGTCAAGCGCCGTGTTCAGGGCGTAATTCACGGTGCCAGCTCAAGTGGTCAGACCGTCTATCTGGAGCCGCTCGAGACCATCGAGCTGAATAACGAGCTGGTGCGCCTCTTCGAAGACGAGCAGGCCGAAATCCACCGCATCTTCCTCGCCATGACGCGCCAGATCTCCGGATACGCAGGTATCATCGCCGAAGGCGCGGCTGTTCTGGCTGAAGTAGAAACTCTGCTTGTCCGCGCCCGCTTCGCGCAGGACTTCGCCTGCATTCGCCCGCGATTCAATGGAGACGGTAACGCGGTTTTTGAATTGAAGCAGGCCCGCCATCCGCTGCTCGAAAAGCGCCTGCGCGCGGGCAGTGGAACCATAGTGCCCATCACGCTCGGTCTTTCGAGCGATGAACGCCAGCTCATCATCAGCGGTCCCAACACCGGGGGCAAGACTGTCTCACTCAAAACAGCGGGGCTGCTCTCCATCATGGCGCAGGCCGGTATTCCCGTTCCCGCGGAGGAAGCCGTCTTTCCGGTTTTTGCAAACATGCTGGCCGATATCGGCGACTCGCAGTCCATCGAGCAGAACCTCTCCACCTTCTCCGCGCACATCGTCAACCTGAACCGCATCGCACAGATCGCCACTTCAGAATCTCTCGTTCTCCTCGACGAGCTTGGCTCCGCCACCGATCCCGAAGAAGGCGCGGCCCTCGCCGTGGCCATTGCCGGGCATTTCCTCCGCGCGCAGGCTTGGTCCATCATCTCCACGCACCTCACATCTCTTAAGGTCTACGCGGCCAACAACCCCGGTGTCCGAAACGCCGCCGTCGGCTTCGATGAACATACGCTGGCTCCTACTTATCAGCTGCGCCTGGGCGTCCCCGGAGCATCCGCCGGCATCAACATCGCCCAGCGCCTCGGCCTGAATCCGGACATCGTCAGCACAGCCCGCTCTCAACTCAATACGCAGACACAGGACATCGCCGCCTTCCTCGACCGCCTCCATCAGCAGCTTGAAGAGCTCGGCAAAGAGCGCAATCGCGCTCAGAAACTCGAGCAGGAGCTCGCCCGCGAGCGCAACCGCCTCGCCACGGAAGGAATGAAGGAATGGCGAGCAAAGGTCCGCGAGCTGGAACAAAAGCTCCAATCGCTGCTCAAAGATTTCGAGTACCAGGCGCGTGAAACCGTCCGCTCCATCGATGATCGTGCAGCGCAACAGAAGCTCTCGAAACATGCCGAGCAGCGCATTGCCCGCCTGCGCCGCGAGTTTCAGGAGAGCTTCAATGCCGCCGTGGTTGCCGATAAAACCGGCGCGGACAAAGGTGACCAGCACGCCCGTCCCCATCTGGTACGCAATATCTCTGCCGGAGACACGGTCAAGCTGCGCACCCTGGGCAGAACCGGCGTCGTCCAGCGCGAGATCGACGCCAATACCTTCGAAATCGCTGTCGGCCCCATGAAGATGCGTGTGGCGCGGGATGAAATTGCCGAAGTCATTTCCGCCCGATCAAACCCGCTTGAAGCAGCGCGCAGTCGCGGCCTGAACGTATCGATGTCCGGCAATGCGGATGACCTGCGCCCGGAAATCAATCTGATTGGCCGCACCGTGGACGAGGCCACAGATGAAGTAGAAAAGTTCCTCGACCGCGCCTATCTTGCCGGATTGCCGCGCATCCGCATCGTACATGGTACGGGGATGGGCATTCTGCGGCGCGCGCTTCGCTCTATGCTGGAGCGCCATCCGCATGTGGCTTCCATCAGCGAGCCGGGGCAGGCGGAAGGTGGTGCCGGCGCCACGGTGGTCGAGCTTCGGGACTGAATTGCATTCTGGACGACTCGACCAACCAGTGCTACGATTCCACACGCAAAGCGGGAGCACACGATGATTCGAGTCATTACAGTGGAACGCGAGTACGGCAGTCAGGGAGCGGCCTTTGCTCATCATCTTGCGCATTATTTGCAGTGGAAACTTATCGATCAATGCCTGGTGGATGAGATAGCCGAAAAAGCAGGCATTACCAAAAAGCTGGCTGAAAGCTGCGACGAGCGCCTCGACCCCTGGTATTACCGCTTCGGCAAAACCTTCTGGCATGGCTCCATTGAGCGGCTGCCCGCCACTCCCGACCCTGAATTCTTTGACGCCGAACGCATGGTCGAGTTCGTGCGCGATTATCTCCAGCAACAGGTGAAAACCGGCCATTGCGTCATTGTCGGACGTGGGTCTACAAGCGCCCTGCTCACCACTCCCGGTGTCTTTCATGTCTTCGTGCATGCTTCCATGAAGCGTAAGGTGGAGTGGTTCCAGCAGAATTTTCCCGATCACGCCAAAGACGCCGAACAGGAAATTCTGGAAACTGACAAGCGTCGCGCCGCGTATGTTCGCCGTTTTTACAATCGCGACTGGACCGATTACCGCCTCTACCATCTCATGCTGAATTCCTGCATGGGTTTTGAAGCGATGGTAAAGGCCACCGTCGAAGCCGCGGGCCTGACTTCCATCGTTCCGCAGCACGCGGAGCTTTGACCTCCGACAGGTTGCCTCAACCCACAATTTATTTTCTTTATGAATTGATTCTTGCCTTCGGGACTTGCCGAACATTCAAACACAATGTTTGCAATGCTTTCTTTTCACCCTAAATACAGCATTTCTGAAGCAACCGAACTCACACGCAACATCTTCCGAACAGTAGTGTCACAACCATCTGTGGGTGGAGGGGCCCACGAATGGCAGCAAAGAAAGACAACGCCGATCGCTCCTCGAAACCTGCGGATTTGCAGCCAGGGAAACGAAGGAAAGATGGCAAGGAACCCACGATGAAAGCCAAACGTGTTCTACAGTTTTTAATCCTCACAGCATTGCTGGTAACTCTCCCGGCCGCATTCGCTCAGATCAGTATCGGAATCACCATCGGCACGCCTCCTCCTCCGCTTCCCGTCTACGACCAGCCGATTTGCCCGGGTCCCAATTTCATCTGGACCCCCGGCTACTGGGCATGGGACGGCTATGACTATTACTGGGTGCCCGGCACCTGGGTCATGGCTCCTTCTTACGGCCTGCTCTGGACACCTGGATGGTGGGGCTGGGGCAACGGCGGCTACCTCTGGCATGCCGGATACTGGGGTCCGCACATCGGCTTCTATGGCGGCGTCAACTACGGTTACGGCTACTACGGCAGCGGCTATGAAGGCGGCTACTGGCGTGGTAACAACTTCTACTACAACACCGCTGTTAGCCACGTGAACACAACCGTCATCCGCAATGTGTACATCAACAAAACCGTCATTAATAACGTCACCGTCAACCGCGTCAGCTATAACGGCGGGCAGGGCGGCATCACGGCACGTCCCACGGTGCAGGAACAGACTGCGGAAAGAGAACGCCGCATGGGTCCGGTCCAGGCGCAGCTGACACACAGAGACATCGCCCGTCAGGACAAGTCCAACTTTTTCAAGAATAACCATGGAACACCGCAGGTTGCGGCAGTACCCAGACCTGTGGCTTCAGTCAACGACCTGCGCCGGAATGCAGTTCCTGCGCGGCCGGTAGCTGCTCCGGTCAACAGACCGGCGCCTGTCAATCGTCCGGAAAACAACGCACGCCCGGCCACCGGTAATCAGCCCGGAACCCTGAACCGTCCGGCCATGCAGCCGGAGCGCCCGACGAACACTGCGCGGCCACAGCCTGAAACACGTCCGGCGCCAACCAGCAGACCGGAAAATACAGTACGACCCGAAAACAATGCCCGGCCAACCCAGCAGCGGCCTGAGAATACTGCCCCGCGGCCTGAATCAAGACCCGCGCCTCAACCGCAACAGCGGCCTGCGCCTCAGACTCGTCCTGAGCCGCAACCGCACTACTCAAACCAGCCACGCCCTGAGATGCAGCAGCACGTACAGCCGCAACCTCGGCCTGTTCCCCAGCAGCGCCAGGAGCCGCAGCAGCGTCCTCCGCAACAGGAAATGCGCCCTGCTCCGCAACCCCGGCCCGAAGCGCAACCTCGTCCTGGCGAGCCGCATGGTCAGGAGCGCCCGCGTTAAGACGACCATACTCACAACAAAGGCCCGGAGAAAATCTCCGGGCCTTTTGTTTCTTGATTATGTCTAAGAGTATTTTCGATCAGGAATAACCGCCGTCATTCTGACGACCAAACGGAAAGAAGAATCTCAAGCCACGCTGCTGGGGATTCTTCGCCCGCCCCACCCAAACACGCAAAAATTGCGTCTCGCGCACCCCGCCTGCGCTAAGAATGACGACTCTGTGCCTGATCCGCACCTATCGAGAAAATGCCCTGAGCCCCAAATCAGAAGCTCTGGAAAAGAAAATCGCGCGCGTTCCCCAGCACTTTCGCGCGCATGGAGGCTTCCGGCAGCATACGCGCGATTTCCATAGCGCCGA
>Ga0070740_10005817_pt1 | contig 11181 bp, 13 predicted proteins | sample Coa_R2_FD_67286 | JGI IMG/M metagenome (GOLD analysis project Ga0070740, IMG submission 67286) | Surface soil microbial communities from Centralia Pennsylvania, which are recovering from an underground coalmine fire - Coalmine... | ecosystem: Environmental > Terrestrial > Soil > Unclassified ...
GAATCGACGCCATCAGGTTTTAAGTTATATGCGTTGACACAAACTGTGCTCAACTGTACATTCGGCGCATTCTCTCTACCAGCGGAGTGATCAAATGAGAAGCCTGCGGAATCCACTTATTACTCTGGGATTGTCGCTGCTGCTCCCTGGCAGCGCTATGCTCGCCCAAAAAACGGGGGACACGACCAATAAGGCCAGCGCCGAAGGCAAATTTGCGGTCTTGATCGAAGGCTTGGGTAAATATAATCGTCCGATCACGACACACTCGGCTGTCGCCCAACGCTACTTCGATCAGGGCCTCCTTTTTGTTTATGGCTACTATTTTTCAGAAGCACTCGCTTCATTCCAGGAGGCTGCGAGGCTCGATCCGGCCTGTCCGATGGTCTATTGGGGGATGGCAATGGCGATTGGGCCCAATCCCAACAGCCGCTACTTCGGAGAACCGGATGATCCGCAGGGAAAGGGACGCGAAGCAATTCAGAAAGCCTGGTCTCTTCGAGCCGGAGCATCGCCGAAAGAGGTCGCGTTCATAGCGGCGCTGCTCGTGCGGTATGACCGGGAGAAGTTTCCTGATCGTAAGCAGCGGGATGCCGCCTATGTGCAGGCAATGAAGGACTTGTTCACGCGATATCCAGATGATCCCGAGGCGGGCACCTTCTACGCGGATTCGCTGATGACCACATCACCTTGGAACTATTGGAACCCGGATGGATCGCCGCGCTCCGGGATGACTGAGGCCGCTACCGCACTTGAACGGGTCATGGCCGTGCGCCCGAATCACCCCGGAGCCAACCATCTTTACGTTCATTTGTTCGAGAATTCCCAGACACCATCGCGAGCCTTGGTTGCCGCGGACCGCCTGGGACAGACCGTGCCGGTCGCCGGTCACATCGTCCACATGCCGTCTCATATTTATATCCGTGTCGGTCAATATGACAAGGCCATTGCGAGAAATGAGCGATCATTGGCTGCCGACAAAGAAAATTTGAAGCTCTGGGGTGATCGGGCGTTTCCTTCGGAGGTTACGGATGCGACTTCGGCAAAGAATCACGGTATGCACGCCAACGCATTCATCAGGAGCGCGGCGACATGGGAAGGTAATTTCACCAGAGCAGCTGAAGCCGCCCGCGCATCAGCCGCTGAGGCGGCTCACATGGGGATGGAATCGAATGGCACTGCGCAGCGCAATTATGTGCAGCCATGGCTCACTTATCGGCGGTTTCAAAAATGGCAAGAACTTCTTGCGTTGCCTGCGCCAGCCAAGGGAATGCCGTATGTAGAAGGCACTTGGCATTTTGTTCGCGGCAGCGCATTCACTGCCCTCGACAGAACAAAAGATGCCCAACACGAATTAGAACAACTCCAGACGCTGGCGGCCGACCCTGCAATGGCCCGCCTCATGACCGGAGTCAATCCAGCAAACGTAATTTTAACCCTTTCCGCCGAAATACTTTCGGGTGAACTCGCCGCAAAACGTGGAGAGATCGAAAGCGCTTTATCTCATCTGGAAAGGGCCGTCCGCATCGAAGATGGGTTGGCGTATATGGAGCCTCCAGATTGGGATCATCCTGTGCGCCTCAATTTGGGCGCAGTCCTGTTGGAAGCGAAGCGGCCAGCGGAAGCAGAGGTGGTGTACTGGGAAGATTTGCGTCGCCATCCTGAGAACGGTTGGGCGCTTCACGGATTGGCGCAAGCGTTTCGGGCGGAAGGTAAGATCGAGGAGGCAACACAAACGGAGGAAAGATTCCATAGGGCTTGGGCTCAGGCCGACTCAAAATTGGAGTGACTCAGGTTCGGAAAAGAACCAATGATCGAATCGTAATCTGTACCCCCCAATGGAGGTGCCGATGGCGACTCCTCAAACCACGATAGATCAGGCTAAACAAGAAGCGTTCGTGCACAAGGTACTTGGAGACACGAGCGCCACTATGACAACTCTCTTAGCTTCGATTGGGGACCGCTTAGGGTTATTCAAAGATTTGGCCGTGAACGGGCCAGCCACTAGTGCGGATGTCGCGAAACGCACCGGAACAAACGTGCGTTACGTCCGTGAATGGCTAGGCGGCATGACCACTGCTAAATATCTTGAGTATGACGCTCCCACTCATCGCTTTTCCTTACCGGCGGAACACGCGGCGGCGGTGGCTGCTGAGGGCGGTCCGTTTTTCTTCGGTGGCGTCTACGAAATGATTCCCGCATTGGTGGCGGTCATCGACCAAGTCGCGGAAGCCTTTCGCCAAGGTGGCGGCGTTCGTCAGGCGAACTATCCTTCCGCCCTGTGGGATGGATTGGAGCGTTTCAGCGCCAATAAGTTCAACAATCTGTTATTGCAGCAATGGATACCTGCGATGCCAATCGTTCAGCGCAAATTGCAAAGCGGCGTGCGTGTTGCCGATGTGGGTTGCGGCCGCGGTCGGGGACTAATCAAACTCGCCCAGGCGTTTACGGCTTGCAGATACTTTGGATATGACTTATACGGACCGGCGGTAGACGAGGCTACAGCTAGGGCCAAAGCGGCCGGCGTTCACGACCGGGTCACGTTCCAACAAGTGGATGTCTCAAACGGGCTGCCCGGCGAGTATGACGTGATCACAACCTTTGACGTAATTCATGACGCCGTTGATCCGCTTGGGATTTTGAAAGTGTTACGGCGAGCGTTAGCAGCGGATGGCGTTTACGTTTGTGTGGACATCAATTGTTCGGACAAGCTGGAGGAAAACATCGGTCCCCTTGGGGCGTTGTTTCACGGTTTCAGCGTTCTGTATTGCATGACAACCTCACTTGCTTGGGGTGGTGCAGGGCTAGGTACAGTAGGGTTTCACGAGAAAAAAGTTCATGAACTGTGCGCCGAAGCTGGTTTCCGCAGCGTCCGCCGGGTGCCAATTGAGAATCCCTTTAATAATCTCTACGAAATCACGCCCTGATCTACGGAGAACGGTCTGGCGGCGAGTGGGACGGCATTAGCCATATTGCTCGCCGACCTCACGGTCCAGAAACGGTGCTGGGGGCGACAGAGGAGGTTCTGGGTGGTCGGCAACACTTCCACAATCCGATAGGGGAGGAGATATGCCGTGCGTTAAGGACAATTTTCGCTGTCGCAGTATTGGCGTTCTTTATCGCGGCGACGGCCAATACTCAGCAAAAGCAGATTTCGGACTCCGAGTATATCGCCCAAGTCCTCTCCGCCGCTCCCGAAGCTGTCGCGAAAGGAGCAGCAGTCGTTCGCATGGAGAAAAACGGAAGCATGCGCACCCTTCGCACAGGAGATGACGGTTTTACGTGCATGATGGACCGGAAAGGCAAAGGCATGTGTAACGATACTGTTGCGATGGAATTTATCAATGCTTGGATGAAACACGTGCCGCCGCCGGATAAGGCAGGGATTTCGTACATGCTGAACGGGGACAACGGGACGAGCAATACCGACCCGTACGACGCTACAGGCAAAACGGCGGACAATCATTGGGTCGTAGATAGCCCCCACATCATGGGTTGTCGGTCCTCCCATCAAGACGTTGGGCTTAACGAGGGCTAAGGACCCTGATCCGAATAAGCCCTATATGATGTGGGCCGGTACGCCCTATGAACATGCCATGATTCCCGTTGCCCCCGCGAAGTGATGACTCGGTTAAATCTAAGGTGTCATCCAGTGGCGATATCGCGCCCTCTGCAAATAAGGGGAAAATGAGATAAAACCGAAGCTCGCTACACAGGCCCTCATCAGGACTGGGCGAAGCCTGCGCCTGGCCCCTGTGAGCACCGCTTCCCGGGTCGCTTGACCTGCCCAGGCGTAGTTGATTAATCGAACTGACCAAAACGACGCCATTCAACATGGCAACGCCGAACAACGCAATAAATCCGATCGAGGCCGAGAGGTTGAGATTCATTCCGCGAAGCCATAACGCGCCAACACCTCCCATGAACGCAAAAGACACTTCACACCAAGCAAGTGGCAGAGTGGAACGTGGGGTGTGAGCGCTGCTACGGGCCCGGCAGCGAGCATGTCGCCCTCGTGACACCACAGCCAGCGAACACCTAACCTGTTGCTCGCCGTGCTTCAATCGCTACATGTAAATTTTAGCGAACCTAAGACGTAGAAAAGCAGCTGGACTATAGTCGAGTTCTGGCATAGAGGCCTCAATTTCCGAGTCGCCCGTTAATCGTCCATAGAAATTAGCAGGGCGGCGCAATTGATGAACAAGTACGTGTTGCTCTTCGTCGCGTGCTAGGTGTGACGCGCTGCATCACATTGAACCTGGAGCATTTTGGAAAATCCGTTTTGCAAGATCGGGTGCGATTTGTTTAATCGCTGAGTAGTATTCGGTCGACCCTGGTTTTGGACATTCAAGCACGGCGGCGCGAAAGCATTCCGGAGGTTGATAATTGTGGCGACGTACGTAATGCAGAATTAGTGAGGGTGCGCAATAGACAGCGGTTTCGCCTGGCACCAAGATGTCCGAAGAACCCAAACTGAGGACTCTTCCGCGAAATCGAACGGTCGGCTGTGAACGAAGGCTTTGCGTCAAGCCACACCAGCCGAGATTACATTTGTGGTATCCGCATGAGTACCAAACAGGCTTCTGCACAAGAGCCGCGAGCCGCTCAAAAAACAGGTTAGAGACATTTCCTCGCGAATAGGGGTGTCCAAACCACAGATAGCCAACATCTTTTACAGGGCCGGGGTTGGCCAAGTCGGGCAAATGAGGCACAGTTTATGAATTATATGAGAGCGGGGGACTCGATGACATCCTCATCGCGTGGCCCTCGCCATCGCCATGGTTGCCGTTAGATATTAGGATCGTCTCAAGAACGAATGTCCTCTGACCTCACGCGGGACAAGTCCTGATAGTCGGCAAACTGGTCAATGAGTTTCGGCTGCGACCTGTGACAGCCTCAACTTCCTGTTTGCCTGTCGTCTTGGCCGTTGGCGGCTGTTCACGCCCGTGCTCGCCAAACACACCATGAGCTCAACCCTTGAGGACATCGCCAGCGTACTGGTAATGACCGAGTCTCTCAAGCCTAAAACAGGGGTAGAATGGCCAAAATCAGCGAGGCTCTGATCGCAGTCTTTATTGCTGGCGCTGAAGGTTTGATATTTCGTCGCCGAATAAATTCACATCCTTCTCCGGCCTCTTTCATTCTGAGCCTGGTTATCTTGAGTTGTTAGACCTTTCTGCCCCGCAGACGAAAAAGAGTATTTCCGTGCTCCTGCAATGTTGCCGGCGCTCCCCGGACCCTTACCGAGACATTGACCTGCTGCTCGAAGATCCCAATTGGCGACCGCACTTGGTTGCCGCCGTGGCTCTGGCCGCGCTCGGGTACCGCGAGGGAACATTCAAGAAGTTGTGGAATGCGATTGATGGCGGAAGCTGGGTTACCCCGCAGCTTGCTGTTACCGCTTTCCTTCGTGACCTGACCTTTTCCGAGCAGGCCCGGTTGCGAATTCAATCTCGGTGCCCAGTGAAAGAGGCGGCGTTGGGTTCCATGTCGGCTCTGGAGCGGCATCTCGCGGCTGGTCCTGCGGGCTCCACAGAGCGCTCCGCGAAGACCGCGGCTTCGCTCATTGAACTTGCGAAACAACTTCCCCAGACTCCAGGTTGGCTTGGCGGGGAACTTTCCAATCCGGACTTGGCGCGGTTGTTGGCGAAAGATATTCACCAGTCATCTTCAATAGCAAAGGAATGGCTCACGAGGGTGAAGAAGATGCTTTCCGCCGAGGGCATCGTGTTTTCATGACATCCTGTGGCCTGGATGGAACATTCCTTTCCCGGCTGGTGTGACAAATCCTCGCGGTCGCTTTCGGTTCTTAATGTCCCACGTAGGTTCGAGAGCTCAGTATCGAGGCACCACAGTGTGCGTTATTCAGATTTTTGGTCAGATTGTCTCGGGCGTGTTTACTCTGGTGCTGGCGAAGCACTCGAACCCGAACCGGTGTCCCTGGCCGTACGGTCGGCAAATCGGAAACGTTCCTACCAGTACCAACTCGGACGGTTTGTACGTTAATCAGGGCTTTGAGGTCCGAGGGTGTGATACAAGAGTCGTAACTATGGGTTGCAGCGTTCTCTTGGTATTTAAGGAACGCCCCTCATTCGAAGGCGAGTTGAGTATAAGCCTAAATGAGGAGTGCGATTCACAAGGTCACAAAAAGTATTTCGTGGTCTGCCAAAAGAAGCCCCCATTAAACGCCAAAGAATTTGCCATATTTGCGGCGAGCCTCAATAGGATGGATGGACGGGCTCTCGAAGTTATAACCGAAAGCATAAACTGGCAACGAGAAGTTTCGCCAAGCGAAGCCAAGAAGCTCACCGCCGCTATGGAACATCAGGCTGTCTCTGTTGCTCCAGAAGGCGTGCTTGGGTTAGACGGCACAACCTACGAACTCCTGATCGAGCGTGGCTTTAACACAATCCAATTCACATGGTGGGGTGAACCGCCCGCAGCGTGGCGACCACTGCTAGAACTATCAAACACGCTCTTAGGGGTGGCCGACGCAGCATCGAGAATAGAGCACCTGCAATCAAACACGAGGAAGCGATTGATCCAGCAATTACAAGAGCAACTAGAAGAAGAGCAAGCAAAACTGAACAGTCAAACGTCTGAATTGACCAAGACAAACAATAAGCGTTCCCTCGAACTAGCCGCGAGCCTGAGTAAGGCAGGACTTACATGTCCGAATTGCGGTGTGCTGTCATCGGACATTCGGTTCGTAGACAAGAGCCCGGCTGGTAGATCTTATTTCATTTGCCAAGCATGTGGCCGGTCATTCTGTCCTGAGGACCTCTAAGCATCCACAGCTTGCCGCCCGCCTCGTAGTGCGGAGCCGAAACACTTGACTGTTGTTTCCTCGAAGACGTACAACCACACGGTAATGCACTGAACTTTTTCTCGTTTCTACGGTTCCAAAAATGTCAGCACTGGAGTTGGAAGATGAGAACACGCCCCACGTTCCTCCTACTCTGCGGAATAGTCGTTTTGTTGTTCGCGCAGGCTGCTGTAGCCGATGACAGCAGCCAAATCCTGACCATAGACCATTACGTCGTCCTCCATTCCAAAGTGCCATCGATACTTGGTCAGATTTCACAACTATATGTACGCGAGCGGCTCCGTGCGGCCACGGCCCTCCGGGGCTCGTCCTTGGAGGATCGCGTTGTGCTGTTCGTACATGGGGCTGGAACACCAGCAGAGGTAGCTTTCGACGTTCCCTATCAGGACTACAGTTGGATGGCATATCTGGCGCAGGCCGGTTTCGACGTGTTCGCTATGGATGTCACCGGGTATGGTCGGTCAACTCGCCCGCTGGCAATGAATGATCCATGCAATCTTGCCAAAGAGCAGCAGGCGAAGTTGGTGCCGATACTTCTCTCCGCACCCTGCGCCCCGAGCTACCCTCGCCACATGACTACCATCGAGTCCGACTGGGCCGATATCGCCGCCGTCGTAGATTACATACGAGCTTTGCGCCACATTCAAAAACTGAACCTCGTTGCGTGGTCGCTAGGTGGGCCGCGAGCGGGAGGTTACGCTACCCAGAATCCAGACAAGGTTCAGAAGCTTGTTTTACTAGCACCTGCCTATAACCGCATGATCTCCGCCAATTCGCCCACTCAGGTTCCAGCCGAAGGCCCAGCCATGAATACCCAATCGCATGAGGAGTTCATTGCGAATTGGAATCGCCAGGTGGGATGCCCGGATCAATACGACGCGACGACTGCCGAAAGCGTCTGGTCGGAATTGATTAAGTCTGATCCCGTTGGGGCGACCTGGGGAACAGGGGGCAGGCGTGCTCCGAACACCACCATCTGGGGATGGAACTCCGCCGTTGTCGGCAAAACCGAAATACCCACACTAATGATCTCGGGTGTACACGACAAACAAGTTCTACAGGAGCGGGTCAGAGACTTGTATGCTGATTTGGGCTCGCGCCAGAAGGTGTTCATTGATCTGGCTTGCTCTTCGCACAACGCCATGTGGGAGCGAAATCATCTGCTGCTCTTTAGAGTCTCACTCGAATGGCTGACGCAGACCTCTGTGAACGGAAAACAGGAGGGAATGCTGCGGCTAGGATACGCGGATACTGACGTGTCATCCCGGTAGAGCGAAGTGCCCCGCGACCAAGACATCAGCATTTGCTTGGTCGGCTTCGAGAACCACAAGGCCCACCCCGATCTTGGCCGTGATTCTGGGTTTTGGCTTCGCGTAGACGCCAAGGATGCGGCTCCATTCATCGATGCTTTCAAGACCTCGCCAGCACTCTGTCACGAATTTGTGATCGAACAGCGCCTCGGCAAACGCACCCACACCTCAACCCTCAAGGCACAGATGCTCAAGATCGAGGAAGGCCCAACAGAATTGAGGATTCTGATTCGCCCTCATCCTTCATACGGCTCACCTTTACTAAATCATCTGGGAAATGTTTAGCTCGGGACGAAACAACAGTCTTCGCCTGTTTTCGTTGCAGAAACAAAATGTGTCGAAGCCTACTCGTAGTAGCTCGGGGCTTTTTTCTGCTTGTTGAAATTCGCGAGATCGTGCTCAATCCACAGTTGTGCGCCGGTCTTCTTGATGAAAGCCTCTATGGCAGCACGGCTCGCCAGCGACTGATCGCGGTCGAATTCGAACGTCGGTGTTTTATCCGTGTTGCGTTCTTCTTGATAGTGATACAGGTCTCCAGCGAGCAGGATTGGCCCGGTCTTTGCGAGTTTTAGATACACCACCTGATGTCCCGGCGTGTGCCCATAGGCAGCCTTGATAACCACCGTGCCGTCGCCGAACACATCATAATCCTGGCCATTTAGAATTTTGGTCTTGCTGTCCTTCAGCGCGATGTATTTCGCACGCTGCGCAACCGGGGCGCCACCCTTCTCCGCAAACATGGCGTCGCGTTCCGGTTGCTGGACGAGCCAGGTGGAACCGGCGAAGTCGTTCGCGTTCGCGATATGATCGTAGTGGTAATGCGAGAGGCCGATATAGGTGATGTCCTTCGGACTATAGCCCAGAGCCGCTAACTGGGACTTTAGCGTCTTCGTCGCCGTAAACATTCCCTGCGTTACAGGACTTCCATCGGCTTTCAAGTCCGCGTCGGGAATCGCCCCACTGTCCCACATCAGCGTGCCCTTTGGATGCACGATCAAGTATGAGCACGCGACCATATCCGTGGTGGCGAGTTCTTCCTTTTTGAAATGGAGCGAGGACGGATCGAGTACCTTGGCCACACCATTGTCGAAGACGTATAGCCGGACGGATTTCGGCGGCTTTGGAGGGGTCTGTGAGAAGACCAAGGTTGCCAACGCTATGAGCGCCAGCACAACCTTGAGGCTGATCGCGAGCGTCCTAGTTCGGTTCATAAATTACCTTCATCGCTGATTCAGAATATGGGCCGACCAAGTTAGGAATGGACCTACCGGGAAAGGCCCTCTGGATTATGGGGCGGTTTTACTCGGTCACGAGATTCGTGTCAAGCAAGGTATCGCAGTAATCTCACCGAGGCGCGGGTACTGATCCGTCCGCACCCTTCACAAACGCATTCCAATCGTTCGCAGCACGTATGCGCGGTGCGGATACAACCGATCCAAAAAATTCATATTGACTCGTTAATTGCCTGGAGTAGACTCCCACCTTTGCAGTTCCCCTCCTGGCTCCCGTGGGTATTTCAACTGAAGGGAGACACATCCATGAAGCGGCTGTTGAACCTGGGAGTCTATGTGCTCGTCGGCCTGAGTGCTTTCCTTTTAGGAGGCGCACTCCAGCACACCACATCTGCTCAAACTGCCAAAGACGGGAGTGATTTGCGGGACCGGATAACAATCGAGGAGAAACTGCTGTATGCATATGCCTACACGTACGATTCGAAAGATTGCGTAGGCTGGGCGAACCTGTTTACCACCGACGCGACTCTGAACCTGGGAGAGAGGACGAAGGCAACCGGCAGGGACGCAATACTCCAAGCGTGCATCGCTCGGCAAAAGGACGTTGTGGGCAACATCCAAACCCATCACAACATGACCAACATTGTCTTTGATGAGCTGACGGCAAATGAAGCAAAGACGCGCACCTATGTCGTGCTTACGTGGCGGAAACTTGGCGATAAGACGCCCGCTGTCAATGCCGCTGGTATCTACCGGGACGTAATCGTGAAGCAAAGCGACGGCAGATGGCTATTCAAGGAGCGGCTTGCTGCTGAGCAAAATCTGCTTCGGTGATGCAGTAGAGGGTCCTAGAGGTCTTGCCCCTTCATCAAGCGCGCAAGATTTTCGGCCTGCTCATACGTGAGCTTGAACATGATCTCGACTTTGCCATCGGTGAAGACGCTTACATCCGGGGCGTATTTCTCGGGGAAAAGTCTGTGCAGGGTCTCGCGCTTTTGGAGAATGGCCTGACGGTCAGCGGCTTGCTGCTGAGCAAACTCTTCGCGAGCCCTAATCTCTTTTTCGTGCTCAGGAATTAGAGGAACGATTTGATACTGGGGCGCGAGTCGCCCGATCTGGAATCCAGATTCGGCGTTGAATTTGGCCTTGTTCGTAACAATCTCTTTGGCCGTGACCTTCTCGATGGTGTCAACGCGAATGGCTTCGCGCCTGCTCTCTTTGCCAACGCGATGCAGATGAATAACGGCTACGCGGTCACCGATTTTGAACATGGTCGCCTCGGCTGCGGATTTTATCATCGGTGGTCCAGCCAACCCATTCACTCGGAGTAGCGTCGGGTGTATAACGGTGCTCGCCCAAATTGAGGCTGCGATTTCAAAAGGGAGAGCAAACATGCGAGCTTTCGGAGTTTCCGCTGGGTGTTTGCTATTTGCGGCGCTGACTTTGGTGGTAGTAAACGCCTTTCGCGTACAAGCCAAACAGACCAAGGCTGAAGATGAACAGCAGATTCGGCTTCTAATCGCCGCTCATGCTATCGCTTCACAGCATGGAGACTTGCAGGGCTTGGCAAACGTGTACCATGATGATGCAGACGTGCGTTATTCAGATGGCACAATCCTTCATGGCCGAGCAGAACTGGAGCGAAGGTATCGTCAAGCACTTTCGAACGATCCGCAAGCCGTAAACCATTCACACCCGACCGAAACAATTCGTATCCGTTTCCTTCGTCCAGACATTGCATTCGTAGATGTGGAATCAGTATCTGGCGGCGGAGCGGACGAGCCTGTGGAGCGCACGCCGCTTTTTGTCGTATTCA
>Ga0070740_10005821_pt1 | contig 11177 bp, 7 predicted proteins | sample Coa_R2_FD_67286 | JGI IMG/M metagenome (GOLD analysis project Ga0070740, IMG submission 67286) | Surface soil microbial communities from Centralia Pennsylvania, which are recovering from an underground coalmine fire - Coalmine... | ecosystem: Environmental > Terrestrial > Soil > Unclassified ...
ATGCAATTCGTTGAAAAAGACGCGGCCAATGGTGATGACGGTGCTGTCGCGTCGTGTGGGCGTGCCTCCCTGCGCCGGGCGTTCCTCCCCGGCGACATCCATACCCGCGACATACCAGCCATCGCGCGTGCCGCCGGTTGGCGCGTCTTGCCAGAGATGCGTTCCCTGCAAGAGCGTGCGCTGCAGAGGGTTGAGCAGGTAGCCAGCGCCGCTGATGGGATGCAGGAAGTATTGCGTCTGGATGGCGAGGTGGTCTTCGCCCAGGCGCGCAATTTCTTGCTCCACGAAGGCGCGATAGGCCGGGTTGAGCGCGGCGAGGACACGCCAGTCATATTCGAAATGGCGGCGCTCGCCTGTGCTATCTTGCAGGGCCAGGTTGCTGGCGCGCTGCTGCGCCAGCAGGGTATCGTCTGACCAGGCGGTGCCGTAGAGGACGGTGGTGGCGTTTCTGGTCGCGGCCATCGGGCGGAAATCGCGGTCAAATTTCTCTACGGAGACATCCTGTGCCTCGTCGATTTCCAGCAGCAGGTCGGCGGTGGCTCCGACGACGTTGCTCTCCGGGCTGGCAGAGTAGAACATGACGCGCGGCCCGCTGTGCGCCCGCAGCAGGACGGCCTCGGCACGGGGGGCAAGGCCGAGGATGTAGCCGTTGCTCGTCCAGACACGATCTCGCGTCAGGGGCGTATCGAGCAGCGAGAGCAGGCGCAGGCGGCTATTGATGATCTGCGGCGTAAAGGTGGGCGCGGCCTTGACAATCGTTCCCTCCTGCATGCAGGTCAGCAGATAGGCTTCGATGACGGCAGAAAGCTGATTCTTGCCCATCTGCCGGGCCATCATAACGCTAAAAATCTTGCCCTCCCCGTTGAAAATGGAGGACAGAATCGCCCCGGCAATCTCCGACTGGTAGGGGTAAAGCGGCTTGCCGAGAACGTGGCGCGCGAAACGCGCAATGTGAGATTCATTCTCTTTCATACCTGAAAATCCGAGGAGCCAATCAAGGGAGCGGGTCAGTTACGACGTAGGTGGTTCACGAAGAACGGCGGTCGCTTGCCTGTAAAGTATAGCATGGAACGGGGGAAAATACAAGAGTTTTCCATTTTCTGGCGGCAGTGAAAAAAAACGCTTATCCCCATTGACAGAGGACAATTTCTCAGGTATACTGGAAGTAATATCGGTTGAATTGTCAACTATCGAACAGGAAACTACATAGAGCGCAGTGAAGTGAGCAGTCTCAGGCCAGTAGATATGGCCGGGCTGCATGTCGTTCATTGACCTGAAAACCACCCTCGCCGGTTGCGAGACAAGAAGGAGGTGGTCGCGGCTTCCTGAAACTCGTTTTTACCCCGACCGCATCAGCTCATCATAATGATGCAAGGACCAGCGTGTTGTTTTTGTAGCGCAGAGAGCGTTTTCTTTTTACCATGCCTGTAAGGTATCCCTTTGCAGGTTGTCTCTGTAGGGCTATCCGTTGCGTAACGGATACAGGTGGAATTATTTCTGATACACTCACAGTGGAGGATCATATGAAGCGGAGCTACTCTATCCTGCTTCTCATCTGTATGGCGCTGGCGCTTTTCATCGCGGCCTGCGGCTCATCCAGTGGGGGCGGTTCCAGCTCATCGAATCAGCCAGAGACCGTCACGATCTGGCATGGCTGGGGCGGTACGTATGTTCAACCGAAGCAGGCGATCTTTAACGCCTACATGAAGCTGCATCCCAATGTGACCATCAAACTGGTGCAAATCACGCAGAACCTGATTCAGAAGGCGACTACCGCCATCCGTGCTAACAACGGGCCGGATATTCTGGCCTGGGTTGATGACTCGCTGGGCGAGCTGGTCGACAGTCACTCATTGATCCAGGCAGATCAGTACATCAGTCAGTCGTATGTGAACTCAACCTATACTCCGGCGGCAGCGCAGGCGGTGCAATTCAACGGCCATGTCTGGGGCGTGCCGGAGACCGTCGAGGCTGTCACCATCATGTACAACAAGAAGCTCATCAACGCCTCTCAGCTGCCCACGACGACCGATCAGATGCTGGCGTTCGAGAAGAGCTACGAGCAGCAGCACCCTGGCAAGTACGGTATTGTCTGGCCGACGCAGGATGCCTACTATAATGCTGGCTGGTTCTACGGCTTCGGCGGTTATTACGTGAAGCCCGATGGCACAGTTGGTCTGAACACGGCACAGTCCATTGCGGCCGGCAACTTCATTGCCTCGTTCCGGCCCTATCTGCCCAGACAGCTTGACGGCACTACCGCCTCCTCGCTGTTCACAGAAGGGAAAGCGGCGGCCATCATCGACGGCCCCTGGGCGTATGATAACTACGCGAATACCTCACATATCGATGTCGGCTTTGCCACGCTGCCCGTCGTGACGGCGAACAACAGCACGCATGCCTCGCCATTTGTGGGTGTGAAGTCGCTCTGGATCACGAAGAACGCCAAAGACCCGGCCCTGGATGCCGACATCCTGAAGTTCTACACCAACACGGCGAACCAGCTGCAGATGATTAAGGCTGATGGCGAAATACCGGCGAACAAGGCCGCGCTGGCAGACCCATCAGTGCAAAACAACCCGGCCATTTCCGGCTTTGCCAGTCAGGTTCCGTATGGGGTGCCGCTGCCGAATACGCCGTACATGTCTGCCCTCTGGACGCCGGTTGCTAACGCGCTGACGGCCATCTGGAACGGAACGGAGCCGCCTGCAACCGCCTTAACCAACGCGCAGACAGCAGCGGAAAAGGCAGTGAAAAACATCTCTTCGTAGCTGTGGGGTATGCTCTGAGCAAGCACAGGGGCGGAGCCGTCTGCTCCGCCCCTGTGTCATCATCGTCGTTTGCCGCATTGCGCGAAGAGGAAGGGAGGAAGCCCTATGTTGCAGGTAAAACGCCGCACTATTTTCTTCTACCTGCTGCCCATCATCGTCATGATTCTGTTTATCAACATGACGCCAATCCTGTACACCCTGTATCTTTCGTTCACCAACAACACCGAATTTAACGAGTCCTACAACTTTGTTGGTCTGGCGAACTACATCCATCTCTTCTTCACGTCCGACTCGGACCTCTACTACGTACTGGCTCTGACCGTCCTGTATGTCGTGATCTGTGTCGCGCTGTTTGTGCTGGTTGGCATGGTCACGGCCCTCGCGCTCAATCACCCGAAGGTTAAAGGTTCGGCGATCTGGATGAGCGTGCTGCTCGTTCCCTGGGCCGCGCCCGCTGCGATTACCGCGTTGATCTGGAAATTTCTCTTCAACTACGACTTCGGCCCCATCAATGAGATCGGGCGCATCTTCTTCGGCGCGCATTTCGGCGTTCCCTGGCTCACCAACCCGGTCGCCGCCTTCGCCGCCGTTGTCATCGTCAACGTCTGGCTTTCCTACCCCTTCTTTACGGTGGTGATGTTAGGCGCGCTGCAAAGCGTCCCGAAAGAAATGACCGAGGCGGCCAGCGTCGATGGCGCCAACGCCTGGCAGATCTTCTGGAAGGTGACGTTCCCGCAGCTGCGGCCTGCCGTCACCCCCGTCACCATTCTCAGCGCCATTACGACCTTCCAGATGTTCACCACCGTCTACCTGATCACAGCAGGTGGCCCCATCACCGACCCGGCGAAGCCTGGCGCGACCACCTTCGTCATGATCTACATGTACAACCAGGTGCTGGGCGCCAGCGCGGCCAATATCCATTACGCGCAGATTGCCGCCTTTTCCATTACCGTTTTCATTATCCTGGGCGCGCTGACCTTCCTGGCCCGTGCGCTTGGTACGCGCAGAAGCGAGGTGCAGGCATGAACGAAGAACTCTCTGGCAACATCCTCAAGGCCGAGAGCGGCAGGGCGCTCTCAGCAGCCGGGACGGCGGCTATCGCAAAAGAAAGAGTGCATGCGCAAAGCAGGGCGGAGGTTGCGCGCCTGCGATTCCTCAGGAATCTGCCGGTCGTTCTCATCTATCTCTATCTGATAGCGATGGCTATCTTTGCCCTTTTCCCCATCTATTACGTGGTGCAGGCGTCGCTGGCCGGTGACCAGAATCTCTACGCGACCTCGCTCCAACTCTTTCCCGGCAACCCGACTTTTTCCAATTACGTCTATGCGTTCACGCAGGAACCCGTTTTTAACTGGCTGCTGAACACGACGTTTGTCTGTGCCCTCTCAACCGCCATCGGCCTGTTTTTTTCGCTCACCGGCGCATATGCGTTGTCGCGTTTCCGCTTTCGCGGGCGTGAGGCGAGCCTGAGCCTTCTGCTGGCGCTGCAAGCCTTCCCCGGCCTGCTCGCCATCACCGCTTACTACTATCTGTTGCAATACCTCAATCTCTTGAATACCGCTCCCCTCGTCGGTCTGGCCCTGGTCTATGCCGCCGGTAGTCTCGTCTTCGGCACGTGGAATATGAAGGGCTATTTCGATACCATTCCGGTCGATCTGGAGCAGGCCGCGATGATCGATGGCGCGACGATGTGGCAGGCATTCTGGAAAGTCACCTTGCCGCTCGCCGCCCCCGCGCTGGCAGCCTCGGCGCTCTTCATGTTCGTCGGCAGTTATACCGAGTTCGCGCTGGCTAACTTTGTCCTCAACGCGAATTCCAACGGCAGCAATCTGACCTTCATCCTGGGCCTGAATGCGCTGCAAGGCACCTACACGACTCCCTGGGGCTACTTCGCCGCGACAGCAGTGATCGTCTCTGTTCCCTTGATGGCTCTGTTCCTGTACGCGCGCCGGTTCTTCCAGTCCGGTCTGACCGTCGGCGGTGTGAAGGGGTGATGGCGCAGGCGCGGAGTTGATCAGCAAATTTGACTATGCCTGTAATTAGAAGTGGGCCAGGGCGCCCTGGCCCATCCCGGATGCTTTGCTTTACCGGGCATGACACATTCGAGAAAAATTCAGGTCTATCAGGGGTTGGCAAATTGAGGGGGTCGCGCAAGGCCGGATAGAATGGTAGATGCATCATATTCGGTGTGTATGGACTCAACGGCTTTTTCGATCATAGCGCGGACTTCATCATTTTTAAATTGCGTTTGCAAGGCGCGTGCCAGTTCCTGCAAGGGGAGGCGCAGTTGTTGCAGGTGTTCGGTTTGCAGGAATTGAAAACGCTGTCGCAGCAAGTGTTCGCGGGCGGCCATCAATAGCGCGCGCACTGCCTGTCCTTGAGGGGTGAGGACGACACGGATATACCGACGGTCTCCCGCCTTCCCGCGCCTGCGTTCCGCCAGCCCGTTTTCTTCAAACTTGTCGACGATGCTGGTCACATTGCTCTTATCACAGATCAGCAAGTCGGCCAGTTCGCTCAGGGAGCGGCCTTCCTCCTGTTCGAGATGGACGAGCGCCCAGTACTGGGTCAGGTTCAAGCCAAATTGCTTCATGAGTTGCCGCTCTCCCTCATCCATTTCGAGAAAGGACTGCGCAAGAAACGTTGCGATGTCCTTCTCCAGTTCAAGGCGCTCTCTTTCATCCTGTTGCATGGGTTCTCCTACTGTTGACTATTCAATTGTTCTTTTCTTAGAGCATACCTCGTTGTGGGCGCTATGTCAATGCGCCTGATGAGCTTTACCGGGCGAATTTTCTGCTCTGCCATATCTGTATCCCTGTATCGGGCAGGTTGGAGAGGGAGAGCATGCCCTGCTCTATCACCTGTTGCGCGCCGGAGAGGGCTTCTCGCAGGACCAGGCCATCGGGCAGGCCGCCATGCCGTACCGGTAGCGCAGTGAGACTATCGGGCGCGCGGCGCGCCACGACAAGCAGGCGTTCTTCCGGCGCTTCGCGCAGAAAGGCCAGCGTTTCACCTGCGGCGTAGAGCATCTGAAAGCCACCATGCCGCAGGGCAGGAGATGTGCGGCGCAGGCGAATCAATTGCTGGTAAAATGCTCGCCGTCCGCTGTTCCAGTGCCGTTCATCCCAGATCATGCAACGGCGGCAATCGGGGTCGTTGCCGCCGGCCATGCCAATCTCATCACCGTAGTAGATGCTGGGCGTGCCGGGGAAGGTAAAGAGAAGAGCGGCGGCCATACGGGCCAGCGTTTCATTGCTCCCGACCACTGTTTCAATGCGCCGCGTATCATGACTGTCAAGCAGGTTAAACTGTTGTGCCGCGATCTGCCAGGGGATGGCAGCGAGAAACGCCTGCCACTGCTGCGCCAGCGCCTCCGTCGGCAGCAGAACCGGCTCCTGCATCCCCGGCCTCCACGCCAGCGAGGCATCGTATCCGACCAGCCACTGCTGCAAAGGGACGGAGAAGCCGCGATAGTTCATGACGGCGTCGAGTTCATCGCCCTGCAACTGCGCAGAGGCATCGTAGAAATGCTCGCCAATGAGATAGGCGTGCGGCATGATGGACTTGATGGCCCGGCGCAGGCCGCGCCCAACTTTATGTTCGAGCTGGCTTTCGCCCTGGCGCGCCAGCATATTTGCCACATCCACGCGCCAGCCATCAATGCGGAATGGGGGCTTGAGCCAGTGGCGCGCCACAGAATCGTCGCCAGCATACATCTCTTGGCGCAGACGGACGCTGCGATAGTTCAATTTGGGAAGACTGCGCACCCCATGCCAGGCTTCATAATCATCTGGATGCCGGTAGAAGGTGAAAAATTCGGCGGAAGGCGCTGCCGCGTCTGCCTGAGCGGCGAGAAACCAGGGGTGTTGAGAGCTACAATGGTTGGGGACAAGATCGAGCATCAGCCGCATGCCAGCCGAGTCCAGGGCAGCGCGCAGGGCAATGAGGGCCTCATCTCCCCCGAAGTGGGGGTCAACATGCATATAATCTACCGTGTCATATTTGTGATTGCTGGGCGATGTGAAAATCGGCGTGAGATAGAGAGCATTGATACCGAGGTCTTGCAGGTAATCAAGATGCTGGATAATGCCCTGCAGATCGCCGCCGAAGAATTCAATGCCGCCGATCTCGCGGTGCGTGCGCGGCAACTCGCCCCAGGGCCTGGCAAGAACTGGCCTGCCATAACAGCTGTATTCGCCGGTTCGTACATTGTTGGAGGGATCGCCATCTGCAAAACGGTCGGGAAAAATCTGGTAAAAGACGGTGTCGTGTACCCAGTCGGGCGCGTCATAATGCCCCAGGAGACGAAAATCGGTGGCATCTGTCGGGGTATAGCGCAGCATGCCAGCAGCAGTGAGCCACCAGTTGCCCTCCTCTGTCAGCAGCAAAAAGCGATAAGTGTTTTTCAGCATGCTGATCTGCATATCCCCTTCCCACCAGCAGGCGGCGGCGTCTTCCGCAACGAGCCGCAGGGGAGCCAGATGCTGCTCGCCATCAGGACTGGTACGCAGGAAAATCCCTTTCACGGGCGCATCCAGGCCGGTACGCACGCGCAGCCTGACCGTTGAGCCGGGGGTGATGGCTCCATTTCCATCAACATAGCATGAAGAGCCATCATGGTGAACGCTGTGGGACCAGTGCAGAGCAAACATGACCCATCCTTTAACGGTTGATAATTCATCTATCGAATAGTAAACAGTATACCATGCTATTGTTGAAAATTCAATGGCATCGGGAGACGCGCGAGGCGGTTTGGGATGGCATGGTCCATCCAGAAAGTGTGAATATCTCACAGAACGCGGAACAGAACGCGGAAATGGGGAGGAATACCGTTGATTTATGGCTCCTCATATGTATAATGAGACTCAAATAGCGTGCTATTCGAGCGTTTAGACAGGTGTAACATCGTGCAGAATATACAGGTATATAAGAGAAATCGATCATTTTTCGGAAGGGATTACCATGAACACGACCCCACGACAGCTTGGTAAGTACGAGCTACAGGAACGCCTGGGTAGCGGCGGCATGGCCGAAGTCTGGAAGGCCCTTGATACCCAGCTACGTCGCTATGTGGCCATCAAGCTCTTGCACAGCAGCTTGCTGAATGATTCTAATTTTGTGACGCGCTTCCTGCGTGAGGCCCAGGTAATCGCTTCCCTGCACCATCCCAATATTGTGCAGATTCATGATTTCCACATCTCCGAGCCGCCTGAGTCGGAGAGTACCACCGCCTATATGGTGATGGATTACGTTGAGGGCCAGACGCTGGCCGATTACATTCGCAGCACCTCCCGCACCGGCAATTTTCCGACGCCGGGCGAGATTGTCCACCTGTTTAGCGCCGTTGCTACCGCCATCGACTATGCTCACCAGCGCGGCATGGTGCATCGCGATATCAAACCGGCCAATATCCTGCTGGATAAACGCAACACGTCGCGTAACCCGATGGGTGAGCCTATTCTGTCCGATTTTGGTATTGCCCGGCTGGTCGGGGCCTCGACGAAGACGCTGAGCGGCCTCTGGCTTGGCACGCCCCTGTATGTCTCCCCGGAACAGGCGCAGGGCCATCCGGGCAACGAACGCAGCGACATCTATAGCCTGGGCGTTGTTCTCTACGAACTCTGTACCGGCGTGCCGCCATTCCAGGGGGATAACCCGGCGGCCATCATGATGCAACATGTCAATGTGCTGCCGACCCCGCCCAGCTTAATCAATCCCTACATCCCGCCCGCGCTCTCGATGGTCATCCTGCGCGCCCTGGCCAAAGAGCCTTCCGCCCGCTTTGCCAGCGCCTCCACGATGGCGGCTGCGCTGGCCGAGGCGTTCAATATGCCGGTTCCCGACGAGCTGGGCCAGCCGACGTTTCCGCAAGAGTCGATGTACATGCCAACCTACCTGACGCCGCGTTCCGCGTCCTCGCCGGGTCAGCAACCGTCTTCGCCCGGCCTGCCTACCATCTCTCCCGACGGCTCGCTCTCTCCGGCGCCGGGGCAGGTCGCGCTCAATCGCAATAGCTGGCCGGGCATTCCGGTAACGCCGAATCTTACCCTGCAACAAAGCAATCCGGGCCTGCCTGCGGTTCAGAGCGGTGCGGCTGCCGGGGCCAATCCTACACCCCCGCTCCCTGCCATGCAGATGCCTGGCCCGCAGATCAATCGGCAAAGCGGTGCTACTCCGGTCGGAGCCGTTTCTCTGCCCCCATCCCCGCTGGCCACACCACTGCCGCTGCCCGTAAAGCGGGGCTTTCCGACACGCTACCTGCTCTTCGCCGTGCCGCTCATTCTCATCCTTCTCGCGGGCGGCCTGGGTTCCTGGTTCCTGCTCAGCCACAACAGTACGCCGTCTGCGACCGGCAACGGCATTGCCGGGCATGCCACACTGTTCAGTAGCGGCCAGGTCAATGAAACCAGTAACCAGGGCTTAAACGACGAAATCCAGATTTCGCTGCAAAACGTGTCCGCTCCCCACGCTGGCAAGGTTTACTACGCCTGGCTTGAAGGAGACCTCAGCAGCCCTGAGCAGCCTGCCCTGCTGCTGGGCCAGTTGACGGTCAATCACGGCTCCATCCAGTTCACCTATGGGGATAAGCAGCATACCAACTTGCTGGCAACCTATAGCCAGTTGCTGATTACGCAGGAAGATGCTGGCAGTTCACCACCCGACCAGCCGACGCTGGACAAAAGCCTCTGGAGCTATATCGCCGTTGTGCCGCAGATACCGGCAAAAGGCGAGAAACTGTCCATGCTCGATCATCTGCGCCATCTGCTCTCAGCAGACCCGACTATCGAAGCTTATGGTCTGAAAGGGGGCCTGGATATCTGGTACTTCCGCAACTCAGAGGAAGTTCTGACCTTTGCCAGTAGCGCCAGAGACGAGTGGCAGACGCAGGAATATGACCTGATGCATCGCCAGCTTGTGCGCATCCTGGACTACCTCGATGGCCAGCAACTGGTCCGCAATGATGTACCCGCCGGGACACCCTTTCTGGTGCAGCCCGCGAAGAATGCCTCGGCTCCCCTGCTTGAGCTTCAGGCGGGGACGCAGAAGCCTCCCGGCTACGTGTATCATCTCACGCTGCACATGGCCGGTGTGCTGAAGGCCCCCGGCTCGACGTCCTACCAGCAAGGTCTGGCGAACCAGATCAGCGCGGGCCTCGACAATGTCAACGCCTGGCTGCAACAGGTGCGTAGCGATGCGAAACAACTGGTCACAATGGATCAGGCGCAGCTTGCGCAGCCCTCCACGCTGACCATCCTCAATGACATGGCTACCCAGGCCAACTATGCCTATGTCGGTCGCACCAACCCGGCCACCAACCAGCAGGAGATCGGCGCCGTCCAGATCTACACCGATATCCAGCATCTCGCCATCTTCGATATCAAACCCTACAAGCAGTGACACGCAGGCAACCGCGCTCTAATCGATTCTGTCGTCGGGAACCTCCTCAAACAACTCGGCGACAGGCACGTCAAGCGCGGTTGCCAGCTTTACAAGCGTGGTAGATGTCACCTCTTTATACGGATTGCGAAAAATATCTCGTATCGTTGGATGTGATAAATCAGCAAGCCGCTCCAGTTTGCCCATGCTCATTTTTTTCTGTTCGGCAATTTCCCTGACCCTTAGCCCGGCAAACTTTACAAGATAATTTGCCTGTGTTATAATAATATTAACCCTTAGGGTTAATATTATTTCGAGGGGCTGGAAAGGTGGATATTCTCTTTCAGGATCGGAAACTGGAGAAAGTATGCAATGACCAGTCTCTATTAGTCCGAAAATATGGTCCATTACGTGCAAAGTTAATCAGGCGTCGCCTTGATGAATTTAGAGCTGCGGATACCCTTGAAGTAATGCGTACCCTACCACAGGTGAGATGTCACGAGTTGAGAGGAGATAGAGAAGGAACTTTAGCAGTAGATCTGGATCATCCCTACCGACTTATTTTTGAGGTAGCAAATGATCCGGTCCCAGGAAAACCCGATGGTGGAATGAACTGGAGAGAGGTAACGGCGATTAAAGTTCTTGCTGTGGAGGACTATCATGGCTAATCTGCAAAATGAATATCGACCTGACTATGTCTCTCCTCCCGGAGAAACTCTTTTAGAGACTCTAGAAACAATAGGCATGTCTCAGGCGGAACTGGCAAGACGTATGGGTCGTCCGACTAAAACAATCAATGAGATCATACAAAAGAAAGCAGCCATCACAGCTGAAACCGCTTTGCAATTGGAGCAAGTACTCCAAATTCCGGCATCTTTCTGGCTAAAACGAGAGCAACAATACCGAGAATCTCTAGAGCGTCGGTCAAGTAATGGAGGCAAGGATTGACAAGAGGGACAAGGGCGTGGTCTGCTAGAGAAAACAACCCGAGCAAGGAAGGGGAAAAGACCATGCGACCAAGTCAGTGGG
>Ga0070740_10005823_pt1 | contig 11171 bp, 17 predicted proteins | sample Coa_R2_FD_67286 | JGI IMG/M metagenome (GOLD analysis project Ga0070740, IMG submission 67286) | Surface soil microbial communities from Centralia Pennsylvania, which are recovering from an underground coalmine fire - Coalmine... | ecosystem: Environmental > Terrestrial > Soil > Unclassified ...
CAAGATTCGCAAGAACGACCTCGTGATGGTCATCAAGGGCAAGGACCGCGGCAAAACCGGCAAGGTGATGCGCGTGCTGCCGGACGAGGAACGAGTCGTCGTCGAGCGGCTCAATATCGTCAAGCGGCACTCCAAGCCCCGCGGCGCCGCAAGCCCCGGCGGAATCGTGGAAAAGGAAGCCCCGCTCAGGATTTCGAACGTGATGTTCTTCTGCGAACGCTGCAACGCCCCGGTGCGCCTTGGAATCAAGGTCGCCCAGGACGGCGAACGATCCCGGATGTGCCGGCGATGCGGCGAAGCAGTGGGTAACGACTGATGGCGGAGAAGACGGAAAAGCCGCAAAAGCAAAAGCGCGACAAGGGCCCCCGCCCGGGTCAGGGCGAGGCGGCCGCGCAGGCCGAAGCAAAACCCCGCGAGCCCGAGCCCAAGGTGCCCGCGCGCCTGCGCATCAGGTTCGAGCAGGAGATCGCGCCGGCCCTGATGCGCGAGCTTAAGATCGAAAACCGGATGCGTGTGCCGCGCCTCGAAAAGATAACCATCAACATGGCGCTCAACGAGGCGCGCGACAACGTGAAGATCCTCGATGCCGCCGTGGAGGAACTCGCGCAGATCGCGGGCCAGAAACCCGTGCTCACTCGGGCGCGCAAGGCGATCTCCAACTTCAAGCTTCGCCAGGGGATGCCGATCGGGGTGATGGTTACGCTCAGGCGCGACCGGATGTGGGAATTCTTCGACCGGCTGGTGTCGGTGGCGTTGCCGCGCGTGCGCGACTTCCGCGGTGTGAGCGACAAGGCCTTCGACGGACGCGGCAACTACTCCCTCGGCATTCGCGAGCATACGATTTTTCCCGAACTCAACCTCGACAAGGTAGAGAAAGTGAAGGGATTGACGGTTTCAATCACCACCAGCGCCCGCAGCGACTTCGAGGGACTGATGCTGCTTCGGGCGCTTGGGATGCCGTTCCGCGGACAGGCGGAGCGCGAGGAGAGGGCGGCGATCGCCGCCCAGGCGTAGGCGATGGCGAAGAAGTGCCTCAGAGTGAAGGCAACGCGCGCGCCCAGGTTCAAGGTGCGGCGGTACAACCGATGCCCCCTGTGCGGGCGTGCTCGCGCCTTTTATCGACGTTTCCAGATGTGCCGGTTGTGCCTGCGCAAGCTGGCTCATCGCGGTCACCTCCCGGGCGTCGTCAAAGCCAGTTGGTAGAGAGAACCCAAGATGTCGCAGACCGATCCTATCGCAGAGCTGCTGACCCGAATCCGCAACGCGATGCGCGCGCGGTTCAACGAACTCATCGTTGACCATTCCCGCATCCGCGAGGCGATCTGCCGCGTGCTTGCGGCCGAAGGATTCCTCGACGGCGTCGAGGTCGGCGGCGAAGCCCCCAAGCGCAAGCTCATCCTCAAGCTTCGCTATTCCGCTTCGCGCGAACCCGTCATCCGCGGTATCCAGCGGGTGAGCAAACCCAGCGTCAGGCGCTATGCCGGCGCCGACGAAATCGGGCGAAGCCGCGGCGCGATGGGCGTGCAGATCGTTTCGACTCCGCTCGGAGTGATGACGGGGCGAGAGGCGCGCCGCAAGCGCGTCGGCGGCGAGATCCTGTGCCGGGTATGGTGACAAGGAACGGCAGATGTCGCGTATAGGTAGATTGCCGGTAAAGCTCGACAAGAGCGTCAAGGCCCAACTCCAGGGCGACACGCTCAAGGTCGAGGGCCCCAAGGGCAAACTCGAGATTAAAGTCCATCCGGGCTTTACCGTGGAGATCAAGGATTCCGAACTGGTCGTGAAGCGCCCGGGCGATTCCAACCAGGAGCGCGCGAGCCACGGATTGCTCCGCAAGCTCATCGCCAACATGGTCGAGGGCGTGAGCAAGGGCTTCACCAGGGTTCTCGAGATTAACGGCGTGGGCTATCGCGCCGAGGTCAAAGGCAACGTAATCAACCTGAGCCTCGGTTACTCCCATCCGATCGTTTACCAGCTTCCGCCCGGCGTGACGGCCAAGGTCGATCGGCAGGTGATAATCACGCTGGAAAGCGCCGACCGCCAGCTCTTGGGCACGGTCGCCGCGCAAATCCGCGAACTCAGACCCCCCGAACCCTACAAGGGCAAGGGGATCAAGTATTCGGACGAAACCATCCGCCGCAAGGCAGGCAAGGCTGCGGCCGGCTCGGCGGCAGGTTAAGGCGTGAGATCAATGGCTTCGGAACGCGCAGAGAAACGGGTGTTGAGACAAAAGCGGGTGCGCAGGATTGTGCGCGGAACCGACACGCGGCCGCGCCTGTCCGTGTACCGATCGCTGCATCATATCTATGCCCAGGTGATCTCGGATGAGACCGGGCGCACGCTCGCATCGGCCTCCACCCAAACCCCGGCGCTGCGCGAGGGGTTGAAGAGCAAGCGCGACCTTGGAGCGGCGAAGGCGGTGGGCAGGGCGATCGCTGAAAAATGCCTCGCCAATGGCATCCAAACAGTCGTTTTCGATCGCAACGGTTTCCTGTATCACGGAAGAATAAAGGCGCTCGCCGATGCGGCGCGCGAAGCCGGCCTGAAGTTCTAATTCGAGGAGCGACGTGGCGTACAGAATCGACCCGCAGGGTCTTGAAATCAAGGAAAAGGTGGTCCACATCAATCGCGTCGCCAAGGTCGTGAAGGGTGGCCGCCGCTTCAGCTTCAGCGCGTTGGTCGTGGCCGGAGATCAGAACGGCCTGGTCGGCTTCGGGTTGGGCAAGGCCAACGAGGTTCCCGAGGCCATTCGCAAGGGAGTTGAGCGCGCCAAGAAGAGCCTCATCCGCGTGCCCCTCCGCGAGGGCACCATCCCCCACGAAGTGGTGGGACATTTCGGCGCCGGCAAGGTCGTCCTGCGGCCGGCCGCTGAAGGAACCGGGGTTATCGCCGCGGGCGGCGTGCGCGCCGTGGTCGAACTCGCCGGCATCCGCAACATCCTCACCAAGCGGCTCGGCTCGTCCAATCCCCACAACCTCGTGAAAGCCACGCTGGAGGCGCTGTCGGAGCTTAGAAGCCCCGAGGATATAGCGAAGCTTCGCGCCCGTCCGGCGGCCGACACCACCGCGGCCGCCTGATCAGGGCTTTTCGGACGGAAACGATGAGCGAGACGATACGCGTTAAACTCGTTAGGAGCCCGATCGGCACCAACAACCGGGTGCGCGAGACCGTCAGGGGATTGGGCCTCGGCAAGGTGGGCAGCGAACGCATACTCAAACGCACGCCCGCGGTCGAGGGGATGATCCGCCGGCTTAGGCATCTCGTCGAAGTGAAAAACTGAGGCTTCTGATGAATCTTTCGGAGATCAAACCCACGCCGGGTTCGGTGCGCCGCCGCAAGCGCGTCGGGCGCGGAATCGGTTCCGGCAGCGGCAAGACCGCCGGCCGCGGACACAAAGGCAAAGGGTCGCGTTCGGGCGGCAACACGCCCCCCGGATATGAGGGCGGCCAGATGCCGTTGCAGCGGCGGCTTCCCAAGCGCGGGTTTCGCAGGCTGCAGAAAAACCAGGTGCGGCGGGAGGAATTCGTGCCGGTGAACCTGGAACGGATTGCCGACTTCCACGACGGCACCACCGTGGATGCATCCCTGCTGGTCGAGCGCGGAATCGTGCCGGCCGGGCGCAGGATCAAGATACTGGGCAACGGCGAACTCAAGAGTAAACTAATCGTACGCGCCGACGCGTTCTCAGCGGGCGCGCGCGAGAAAATTGCCGCCGCGGGCGGCACTGCGGAGCTAATCGCCCCGACTAAGTCCTGATGCTGGAGGGGTTCTCAGGCGCCTCGCGCATCCCGGAACTGCGCCGCCGGCTCGTGTTCACGGCCCTGATGCTGGCCGTGTACCGAATCGGAGTGGCCGTGCCCACCCCGGGAATCGACGGCCAGGCGCTGGCCGCGTTCTTCAATCAGCAATCCTCGACCCTTCTCGGATGGGCCAATCTGTTCTCGGGCGGCGCGCTCGAGCGCTTTTCGGTCTTCGCCCTCGGCGTGATGCCCTATATCACGGTCGCGATCGTCCTCGATCTAATCAAGATTGGATGGCCCTACCTCGATGAGTTGTACAAGGAGGGCGAGGCGGGACGGCGCAAGATCACTCGCTACACCCGCTACGGCACCGTTGGCCTGTCGTTGATCTATGGGTTTGCGACGGCGACGTCGCTCGAGAAACTGCCGGCCCCCGGCGGCGGCGCGATCGTGTTCGCTCCCGGATGGAGCTTCCGGATCATCACGATGCTCACGGTTACGGCGGGGGCGATGTTCGTGATGTGGATCGGTGAGCAGATCACCGAGCGCGGAATCGGCAACGGCATCTCGCTGGTGATCATGGCGGGAATCGTGGCGCGGCTGCCGTCCGCCTTGATCAACACCACGCAATACGTCCAGCAGGGCGAACTGAGCATCTTCCTCGTGATCTTCATCCTGCTGCTTGCCGCCGCGGTGACCGGCGGAATCGTGTATATGGAGACGGCGCAGCGGCGCATTCCGATCCAGTATGCGCGAGTCACGCGGGGTCGGCGCGTCTACGGCGGGCAGTCGTCCCATCTCCCGCTCAAGATCAACACCTCCGGCGTCATACCGCCCATCTTCGCCTCTTCGCTGCTCGTCTTTCCGGCGACGCTGGCGACCTTCGTGCCGGCGCTCAAGGAGTATGCGCACCTGCTGACGCCGGGCGGCGTCGCCTACGACTTGATTTACGTCGCACTGATCGTCGTTTTCTGCTTCTTTTACACCGCGGTCACCTTCAATCCGGTGGATGTCGCCGACAATCTGAAGAAGCACGGCGGCTTTATACCCGGAATTCGTCCCGGACGGTTCACGGCCGAATACATCGATCGGGTGTTGTCGCGGATCACGCTGGGCGGCGCCGTCTACGTGAGCGCGGTCTGCGTCCTGCCCACGATCCTGATCCAGCAGTTCAACGTGCCGTTCTACTTCGGCGGCACCGCGCTCCTGATCGTGGTGGGAGTCGCGTTGGATACAGTGGCGCAAATTGAAACCCATTTGCTCACCCGCAACTACGAAGGTTTCATGCGTCGCGGTCGGGTGAAGTCTCGACGAGGTGCGTAGCGGTGCGACTGATACTGCTCGGGCCTCCGGGCGCGGGCAAGGGAACGCAGGCTCGGATGCTCAGCGAAATCGCCGGGATCCCGCAGATTGCAAGCGGCGATCTGCTCCGCGCGGCGGTTCGCGAGAAGACCGAACTGGGGCGCAAGGTCGAAGGAATCCTGGAACGCGGCGACCTGGTGCCGGATGAGATTGTGGTTAAATTGATTGAAGAGAGGCTCGATGCGCCCGACGCCCGCCACGGGTTCATCCTCGACGGGTTCCCGCGGTCCCTGCCGCAGGCCGAGTTGCTCGCGGCGATGCTGTCCGGGCGCGGTACCGCCATCGATCGCGCGCTGGCCGTGATGGTGCCGGATGAGGAGATCGTCCGGCGCATCTCGGGTCGCAGGACCTGCCGCAAGTGCCAGGCCATGTACAATGTCGCGACCGAACCGCCACGCACGGACGGCGTGTGCGACAAGTGCGGCGGTGAACTCTACCAGCGAGAGGACGATGCCGAAGAGACGGTGCGCCATCGACTGGAGGTTTACAACGCCAGCACCCGGCCCCTCCTCGACTACTACGAGCGCGCCGGAATCCTCGCGCGAATCGACGGCGTCGGCAGCCCCGACGAGGTAGAGCGGCGGATGGTCGCCGCTCTCGATGGGCTCATCCCCTCGAAGTCGCGAAAAGGAAAGAAGTGATTACCATCAAGACCGCCGAAGAGATCGCGATCATGCGGCAGGCAAGCCGGATCGTCGCCGAAGTTCTCGACGAACTGGTTGCGGCGGTGCGTCCCGGACTTACCACCGACGAACTGGACCGGATCGCCGAGACTCTTACGCTGAAAAAGGGAGCCCGGCCGGCATTCAAGGGCTACAAGCCCGGCGACGTCGTCTATCCCAAGTCCCTCTGCGTCTCGATCAACAACGAGATCGTCCACGGCATCCCGTCGGGTCGCCGCCTCAAGTCGGGAGACATCGTCGGTCTCGATTTCGGCGTTGTCTACAAGGGCTTTTATGGCGATGCGGCCCGGACCGTTCCGGTCGGAGAGGTGCCCGAGAGCACGATGCGGCTTTTGCGGGTCACCCGCGAGGCCCTGTATGCGGGAATCGCGCAGGCCCGCGTCGGCAACCGGATCTCCGACATCTCGCGCGCCGTGCAGAATGTCGCCGAAGGTGCGGGGTTTTCGGTCGTCACCGAGTTCGCAGGCCATGGAATCGGCCGCCGACTCCACGAAGACCCCCAGGTCCCGAACTATTTCCGGCGCGGGATGCCCGATCCGAGGCTGCAGGAGGGGATGGTCCTGGCGATCGAGCCGATGGTAAACGAAGGAACACCGGATTTGGAGATACTGTCCGATGGGTGGACTGCGGTGACGGCGGACGGTAAACTATCCGCCCACTTTGAGCATTCCATCGCAGTCACCTCGAACGGACCCGTAATTCTCAGCGAGCTCTCAAATGTCTAAGGGCGACGCAATCGAAGTGACGGGAACCGTGCAGGAGGCGCTGCCGAATGCCGTTTTCCGGGTAACGCTCGACAACGGGCACAAGGTGTTGGCCCATATCTCGGGCAAGATGAGAATGCACTACATCAAGATTCTGCCCGGCGACAAGGTCACCGTCGAGTTGTCCCCCTACGACCTCAGCAGGGGCAGGATAACCTATCGGCAGCGATAGCCCGGAGCCGGGGATGGATACGCAACGATGAAGGTTCGCGCGTCAGTAAAGAAAATCTGCAAAAACTGCAAAGTGGTGCGCCGCCAGGGCGTCGTGCGCATCCTCTGCTCCAATCCGCGCCATAAGCAGCGTCAGGGCTAAGGAAGGAAGTTTCCGATGGCACGTATAGCGGGTGTCGAACTGCCCAAGAACAAGCGGATGGAGATAGCGCTCACGTATATCTACGGAATAGGGCGCAGCTCCGCGATGAAGATACTTGCCAAGGCCAACGTCGACCCGGGCCGCAAAACCGACGACCTCTCCGCCGAGGAGCAGGTCCGCATTCGTCAGGTGATCGACTCCGACTACGAGGTGGAAGGCGACCTGCGCCGCGAAGTCCAGCAGAATATCAAGCGGCTGATGGACCTCGGATGCTACCGCGGAATCCGCCATCGGCGCGGATTGCCCGTGCGCGGCCAGCGCACTCATACCAACGCCCGCACCCGCAAAGGCCCCCGCAAGGTCGTCGCGGGCAAGAAGCAGGCTCCTCCGAAGGGATGATGATTCGGGGGCCGCGCCTCATCGCGCGGCCCGAAGACTTTTGAAAACGGAAGACTGATGGCAGACGAGACCAAAGAGACCAAGGCACAGCAGCCCGCGCAGGCTCCCGCGGCAGGGGCGGCACCGGCGCCGAGGCGCAGGCGCGTGCGCCGATCCGTACCCGAGGGCGTGGCTCATGTCCATGCGACCTTCAACAACACGATCGTGACCATCACCGACCCACAGGGAGCGGTGGTCGCGTGGTCGAGCGCGGGCTCGGTTGGTTTCAAGGGATCCCGCAAGGGCACCCCCTTTGCCGCGCAGACCGCGGCGGAGGCGTGCGCGCGCAAGGCGGCGGAAGTGGGGATGCGCAGCGTCATCGTTCACGTCAAGGGCCCGGGCGGCGGACGCGAGTCGGCAGTTCGCGCGCTCCAGGCGGCCGGACTCGGCGTTACTGCCATCAAGGATGTCACCCCGATTCCGCATAACGGATGCCGTCCCCCGAAGCGGCGCCGTGTCTGAGCACCAGGAAGGATAGACCGAAGTGGCAAGGAATCTCGGACCAGTATGCCGGCTGTGCCGGCGCGAAGGGCTGAAGCTGTTCCTAAAGGGAGAGCGATGCTTCAGCGACAAATGCGCCATCGAGCGGCGCAACTATCCGCCCGGCGCGCACGGCCAGGCCCGCACCCGCTTTTCCGAATTCGCCATCCGGCTGCGCGAAAAACAGAAGGTCAAGCGCATCTACGGACTCCTTGAAAAGCAGTTCGCGCATTACTTCGAACTGGCGGAGCGGATGCCGGGGATTACGGGCGAAAACCTTCTCGTGCTGCTCGAACGCCGGCTCGACAACGTGGTTTACAAGCTCGGATTCGCGAGTTCGCTCGCTCAGGGCCGCCAGCTCGTGCGACACGGCTTCTTCGAGATCAACGGCAACGTCGTCACCATTCCGTCGTACCTCGTCGAGGTCGGCGACGTGGTCAGCGTGAACGAAAAGAAACGGCAGAGAAAGGTGATCGTGGAGGCGATCGAGATGGCGCAGCGGCGCGGCGTGCCGTCGTGGATGGCGCTCGAACGCGAGCAGTTCCGCGGCACCTTCAGGGCCCTGCCCGCCCGCGCCGACCTCACGATGCCGGTAAGCGAAAAACTGATCGTCGAACATTACTCGCGATAGGATGGAGGGAGGAGCTGCCTGCGGGGCCCGTGGCGGGCCCGTCCGCGGCAAGGATCCAAGGCTCTCGAAACATTGACTATGCACAACGATTGGCGAGATCTGATCAAACCAAAAGCGGTCGAATTCGAAGAAAAAGAACTTACCCACGACTACGGTAAGTTCTATGCCGAACCGCTCGAGCGCGGCTACGGCATCACCATCGGCAACGCGATGCGTCGCGTGCTGCTCTCCTCCCTGCCCGGCTTCGCCATCACCGCGGTCCGGATCAAGGGCGTCCTTCACGAATTCTCGACCCTCCCCGGCGTCAAGGAGGACATCACCGACATCGTCCTCAACCTCAAGGAGGTCCGGGTCAGGCTCCACGAGGGCGAGCAGATCACCGCGACTCTGAAGGTCAAGGGCGAAGCCACCGTCACCGCCCGCGATATCACCGGCGGCCCGAGCCTCGAAATCCTCACCCCCGACCAGCATATCGCCACGCTCGACAAGGGCGCGGAACTCGACATGGAACTCGTCATCAAGCGCGGGCGCGGCTACGTTCCGGCCGAGCGCGGCGAGGACGAGGAGCCCATCGGCACCATCCGCCTCGATGCCATCTACTCGCCCATCAAGAAGGTCAACTTCACCGTCACCAACGCCCGCGTCGGCCAGCGCACCGACTACGATCGGCTGGCGCTCGAAATCTGGACCGACGGTTCGATCGCGCCGCGCGATGCGATGATCTATGCGGCGCGGGTTCTTCGCGACCAGATGACCATCTTCGCCGGCGTCGAGGAGGAAGTGGAGGCGCCGCAGGTCGCCGAAGGCGTCGAGGCGCGCCCGACGATCAACGAGCTGCTCTACCGTCCCGTCGAGGGACTTCCCATCTCCGTGCGCGCGTTCAACGGCCTGCAGAATGCCGACATCAAGTATATCGGCGAACTCGTCCAGCGCACCGAACAGGACATGCTGAAGATCAAGAACTTCGGCCGCAAGTCACTGAACGAAATCAAGGAAGTCCTCAGCGATATGAACCTCTCGCTCGGCATGCGGCTTGAGAACCTGCCGCCGCGCAGCGAGCTTGACCGGATGTGGGAGGAGCAGGAGCGGCGCGAATCCGTCTAGCGGCTGCTGCCGCGCGGGACCCGCTGGAGTAGGTCGATGCGTCATCTGAATCAGGGTCGAAAGCTCAACCGCACTTCCGCGCATCGGAAGGCGCTCCTCAAGAACCTCGTGCTGGCGCTCATCCGCCATGGAAGAATCCGCACGACCGACGCCAAGGCGAAGGAGCTCAGGCGGGTCGCGGATCGGATGGTGACGCTGGGAAAGAAGAACGATCTGGCCGCGCGGCGGCGCGCCTACGCCTTCGTGGGCTCGCACGACGCCGTCAAGAAGCTCTTTGACGAAATCGCGCCGCGCTTCAAGGATCGCAACGGCGGCTATACCCGCGTCGTCAAGTACGGCTTCCGGCGCGGCGACTCCGCCCCGCTTTCGATAATCGAATTCACCGGCGAAGAGGGCGAGGCCAAAGCCAAAAAGCCCCGCAAGCGCTCCGCCAAAAAGGCCGACTCTCAGCACCAGGAAAGCCGCCGCGCAGCGGCCGGCTGATCCTTCCAAAAAAGCGCCGACAAAAGGCCCGCGCGGAGGTTTGCTTCCGCGCGGGCCTCGCTATCGGCCTCTTTCGCGCTTTCCTGGCGGGTTTCATCGCGGCGGCGCAATCCCTTCCATTCGCGTGCTCTCCTCCGATGCCAACTTCTGACACTTGTGCGGGTCTGATAGCCTAGTCTCAACGAGGCAACATCGAACATGACAAAGGAACTGGCCCATCCGGAGAAGTTCTTCGTCGACCGGTTCGGGATGAGTGAGCGCGCCCTGGAACGCATCCTCGGCACCGCCCTCGAACGCAAGGCCGATCACGCCGACATCTACTTCGAGTACCGCGATGCTGAATCGCTCGGACTCGAGGAGTCGATGGTGAATCACACGGCGAAGAGCGTCAGCCACGGAGTCGGGGTTCGGGTCAACGCCGAAGACCGCACCGGCTACGCATACTCGGACGAAGTGACGATCGATCGGATGAAGCTTGCGGCCGAGGCCGCCAGGGCGATTGCCGATCAGAGGGCCGAGGTGCCGGCGGTGCGCGTTGGCACGCCGGTTCCCCGCCATTCCCTCTACGAGGTCGCAACCACGCCGCTTGAGATTCCCCTCGAGCAGCGCGCGAAGCTGCTCCAGGAAATAGACAAGGTCGCGCGCGCCTACGATCCGAGGGTCAAGAACGTGATCGCCTCGATCGCGGCGGAGCGGAAGATCGTGATGATCGCCACCAGCGAGGGCACGATCGCCGCCGACGTGCAGCCGCTCTGCCGCCTCAATGTCTCCGTCGTCGCCGAAGACGGAAAGGGCGGGCGCCAGATCGGCACCTACGGCGGAGGCGGCCGCGTCGAATACAGCTTCTTCCTCGAGGCCGACCGATGGCGCCAGTACGCGCTCGAAGCCGCCCGCCAGGCGATCGTGAACCTCGATGCCGACGATGCGCCGGCGGGAGAAATGATCGTCGTGCTGGGTCCCGGATGGCCCGGAATTCTGCTCCATGAGGCGATCGGTCACGGCCTCGAGGGCGACTTCAACCGCAAGGGCGTCTCCGCGTTTTCGGGGCGCGTCGGCCAGAAGGTCGCCAGCGACCTCTGCACGGTCGTCGATGACGGAACCATCCCGATGCGGCGCGGGAGCCTCAACGTCGACGATGAGGGCACTCCAACCTCCCGCACCGTGCTCATCGAG
>Ga0070740_10005824_pt1 | contig 11170 bp, 9 predicted proteins | sample Coa_R2_FD_67286 | JGI IMG/M metagenome (GOLD analysis project Ga0070740, IMG submission 67286) | Surface soil microbial communities from Centralia Pennsylvania, which are recovering from an underground coalmine fire - Coalmine... | ecosystem: Environmental > Terrestrial > Soil > Unclassified ...
CGTTCCTCCGGGGGCTGACGCCGTTCCTCCGGGGGCTGACGCCGTTCCTCCGGGGGCTGACGCCGTTCCTCCGGGGGCTGACGCCGTTCCTCCGGGGGCTGACGCCCCCGGCTCGCCAAGCATAGCGCCGCCACCGCGACGCCGACGGCCAGGGTCAGCGGCATGTCGATGCGGCCGACCCGCGCCAGCCAGGTGAAGTGGACCGCCGTGGCCAGCGCCGCCGCGGCGACAAGCCCCGCCACCGGCCGGCCGCGCCGCCAGGCCAGCAGCCACAGCCCCAGCACGCAGGCCGTCGCGCTCAGCGCCGCCGGCAGCCGCACCGCCCAGCCCTCGACCCGGCCGCCGTTGCACCAGCCGGTCGCGGCGACCAGCCAGTAATACAGCGGCGGCTTCTGCAGTTCCGGCCGGCCGTCGTACAGCCGCGGCAGCGCCCAGTTGCCGTCGTCGAGGATGGCCTGCGCGTTCTGGGCGGCGCGGGCCTCGTGGCTGCTCCACAGGTCGCGGTCAGGGAGGCGGAGGAAGAAGAGGAAGGCGCACAGGGCCGCGAGGACGGAGAGATGAACCAGAGGCAGGGCAGGGCGGCTGGATGGCGGGCGCGAAGCACCGCGTGCCGAAGGCTCGGCATCGCGTACTGAGCACGGAGCACGGCGTACGGAGCACTCTTGCCCGCCCCCGTGGCGCTCGGCCGGCGCCGTGGACACCGCTCGCCTCCTTCGCGCCGTCAGGCACTCAGCCGCTGGAACTGCGCCTCGTGCAGCCGCTGGTACGCCGGGCAGGTCGCCAGCAGCTCGGCGTGCGTGCCGACCGCGGCGATGCGGCCGGCGTCCAGCACCACGATGCGGTCGGCGATCTCCAGCGTGTTCAGCCGGTGCGTGATGACGATCGTCGTCCGGTCGCGGATGAACTCCTTCAAGGCGCGGTGGATCAGGGCCTCGCTCTCGGCGTCGTACTGGCTGGTGAACTCGTCCAGCAGCAGGATGCTCGGGTTGCGCAGGATCGCCCGCGCCAGGGCCAGCCGCTGCCGTTCGCCGCCGGAGATCTTGCTGCCCGCCTCGCCCAGCCGCGTCTCGTAGCCGGCCGGCAGCCGCATGATGAACTCGTGCGCGAACGCCTTCCGGGCCGCCGCCTCCACGTCCTCGCGCCTCGCCCCCCGGCAGCCGTAGGCGATGTTGTTGTAGATCGTGTCCTCAAACAGGATCGGGTCCTGCGTCACGAGGCCGATCTGCTGCCGCAGGCTGCGCAGGTTCAGGCCGCGCAGGTCCAGGCCGTCGATCAGCACGCTGCCGTGGTCCGGGTCGTAGAAGCGCGGCAAGAGGCCCATCAGCGTCGTCTTGCCGCTGCCGTTCTTGCCGACGACGGCGATGGTCTCGCCGAAGGCGATGCGCAGGTGGACGCCGGTCAGGATGGGCTGGCCCGGCTCGTAGGAGAAACAGACGTCGCGGAACTCGATGGAGGCCCGGTGCCGGCCCAGCCGCGGGCCTTCGCTGTTGCGCAGGACGCGGGGCCGGCGGTCCATGAAGCTGAAGATGCGGTCCGCCGCGGCCGCCCCGGACTGCAACCGGGTGTAGACGCTCGACAGCTTCCGCACCGGGTCGGCGATGGCGGCCAGGCAGGCGTACAGGGTCAGCAGCGACTCCGGCTCCAGCGGCTGCAAGGTCATGCGCAGGCCGAGCAGGTGCGTGCGGTGCTCCAGCACGAGGTAGGCGCCGACGAGCAGGGCGCCGGCGACGGCGGCCACGCCCAGCAGCTCGATGACCGGCCCGGCCAGGGCGTCCAGCAGCACGACGCGCATGGCCTTGTAGTAGTAGTCGCGCGTGGCCGTCGAGAACCGGCGGCGCTCGTAAGGCTCCATCGTGAACGCCTTGACCACGCGGACGCCGCGGAAGCTCTCCTGCAGGATTTTGTAAATGCTCGACATCCGCTCCAGCAGGTGCCGCGTGGCCCGCTTCATGACCCGGCCGACCTTGGTCAGCACGAACACCGCGATCGGCACCAGGATCAGGAACATCAGCGTCAGCTTCCAGCTGATCCAGCAGGCGAACAGCACCGAGGCCAGCGCCTTGAGCGGCTCGGCGATCACCTTGCCGAACAGCGTCTTCAGGCCGTTGCCCAGCATCTCGGTGTCGTTGGTGAAGCGGGCCATCAGCTCGCTGGTGCCCTGCTCGCCGAACTGGTCCACGTCGAGGTGGATGACGTTGCGGTAGAAGCGGTTGCGCAGGTCGTACAGCGACAGGTTGACGACGCTGCCGACGAGCGACTCCTGGCCGAACTCGAACACCCCCTTGAGGGCGACGGCGACGACGACCATGCCGACGACCCAGGCGAGGGTGAGGAACGGGTCGGTGGGCAGCAGGAGGTAGATGTATTTTTTGAGGTATTGCAGCCGCCACAGCTCGGTGGTGGTGGCGTCGAGGCGCCCCTGGTACTTGGCCATGTCGCTGGCCAGGTCGCGCTCGCGCTGGTCGCGGAACTTGCTCGCCGGCAGCTGCTCGACCTCGCGCCGCTCCTTGTCGATGCGGTCCACCTCGGCCTGCCAGCGGTCCGACTGCTTCTGCGTGTCGTCAAGCTGCTTGTCCACCCACTCCTGCAGGCTCTGCCGCGAGCCGAGGACCTTGAGGACGGGGTAGATGGCGGTGAAGTTGAGGCCCCAGAAGGCGGCGGCGACGAGGGCGCAGACCACGGACGCGGCCAGGCGGCGGCGGTAGGGCAGGGCGTAGCGCAGGGCGCGCAGGAAGTTCTTCATCGTGTGTGAGGTCGCGGGGCCAGGGGGCTGACGGAGGTGCGGCGGCTCGGGGGCGGGCGGGTTGTAGCACAATCGCGCCGGCCGGGCAAGGCGGCTTGTGAAATCCCCCCTCGCCCCCAAGTACGGGGGCGAGGGGAGCAGAATCACTCGGCCGGCGGCGCCTGGCACCGCGGCGGCCGGTTCTGCGAACTCTTCGGGCTGGCGGCCGCACAGGTCACGTACACCGGCTCCAAAAGCGGCGAGGCGTACAGGCCGTAACAGGCGTTGCCCGGTATGAACGCCGGCTCGTTGACGTCGATGTGCGCCAGCACCCGCGCCGGCAGGCGCAGGTAGCGGTAGCGCGGGTACTTCGGCAGGCAGCGCAGCGGCACCGGCGCCGACAGCGGCACCCCGGCGGCACGGTACGCCTTCTCGACCAATTCGCTGCAATAAAGAGCGTCGTCGCCCAGGTCGAAGGCGAAGTCAAACGGCACCCGGGCCTGGTACACGGCCTCACACCAGGCCAGGGCCTGCGGCACGCAGCAGCGGTACGGCTCGCAGACGCGCTTGACGGCGAAGACGCAGTCGGTCACGTCGAGCATCCAGACCTCAAACGGCACCTTGCGGACGCCGCCGTTCTCCACGTCGTAAACGAAGAGCCGGTCGCCGTCCCAGGCGGCCATGCCGGTGTGGGAAAACGGGCTGTCGGCGAGGTCGGCCAGGAAGCGGCTAATGTCGAGGACGGGGACGAGGCACGATTTCGACCGGCGGAAGAGGATGTCGCCATCGGCGACGTGCCGCCGGCCGAACTCGGCCCAGCAGGCCATCTCCGGGGTGCAGCGGCGGTAGGGCCGGCCTTGCTCCTCGCGCCGGGCGTTGGCGTCCGGCCCCCAGGGGTTGCCGTGGCGCTGGCCCGGCGGCAGGGTGCAGAGCGACGGCGTCGTGAGCCAGTGGCAGCCGGCCAGGAGGAGGGCCGCCACGGCCGCCGGCGCGAAATGGCGTGGCTTTGCCAACAGGCCCCTCCGTGTGGCCGCAGGTCTGCCGTGGGCGCATCCCGTGCGCCCTGCTTTTCCGTCGGCGCGGAGCGGGGCGACGGGTGAGGCGCCGCCGCCCGCCCACCCCGCGCCGCCGATGCCCCTGCCGGCGCCGACGGCACAGTTTACCGGGCCATCCGCGCCGGCAAGGGCGGCCTACTTCGGCGTGATCTTGATGGTGCGGAAGGCCACCGGCCCGTGGTCGCCCTGGAACATCAGCGGCCCGGTCGGCGCCTCCTTGCCCGTCAGGGCCGACGGCGTCGGGCCTTTCATCTCGACGTTCTCGTGAATGACCTCGCCGTTGAGCGTCACCTTGAGGAACTTCGCGTTGGCCGTCTTCTTGCCGTCCTTGAAGCGCGGGGCCTGGAAGTCGATGACGAACGTCTGCCACTCGCCGGGCTTCTTGCAGGCGTTGACCTTCGGCGCCGCGGTGTTGTACAGCCCGCCCATGTCGCCGGGGCCGATCTGCTTCTTGCCGTAGCTGTCGAGGATCTGCACCTCGTACTCGCCCATGACGTAGACGCCGGAGTTCGACCCCTTGGGGATCATGAACTCGACCTCGATGAGGCAGTCGCCGAACTTCTCCTCGGTGTAGATGTCCACGCCGCGGCTGGGGTTGATCATCTGCCGGGCGGCGGGGCCGCCGTCGGCCTGCGGCGGGATGACGGTGACGGCCAGCTTGCTCGGGTCCTTCTCGTCGAGCACGGCCCGGCCGACGACCCACTTGCTCTTGGACTTGTCGCCCTTGAACTTCCAGCCGGTGAGGTCGCGGCCGTTGAAGGGCATGATGGTCTTGCCCTTCTCGGCCTTGCCGGCGGCGGGCAGGGCCAAGGCGGCGGCGGCCGTGGCGGCCAGGGCCACGGCAAAGAGGCTCCAGGTGCGCGTCATCAGGCGTTCCTCCGGGCGAACGGGTGCGGGGGTGGGTGAGACAGCGTATCCGGCGGGTGGGGCGGCGTCGCCCCGTCGCGGAGGATTGTACCGGCGGCCCCGAGCGAGGGGCCAGCAAAAAGCCGGGCGTCATCCCGCGCGGCCGCCGCCTTGCATCACCCCGCGCCGTCCGCTATCGTCGGGACAAACCCCTCCCGACCGGAGCGACCCGGGCGATGCCGCGCAAGACCGATGCCGCCGACGAACTGGCCCGCCGCCTCATCCAGGCGCTGGAAGACCGCCGCGCTGCCGGCGACTACCCTCTGCCCCTCCGCCGCCTCGCTGAGCTGGCCGACCCGCAGGCCACGCCGGAACAGGTCGCCGCCGCTGTCAAGAAAACCTCCTTCAAGGGCCGCGCCCTCGCCGCCCTGCCCCGCAGCGACGCCACGCCCGTCGCGCTCCGCGAGGACGTGGACCGCCTCGCCGAAAGTCCGCTCCTGCTGGAGGCCGTGCTGGAACTGGTCTGCACCGACGCCGCCCGCACCCACCCCGTCAGCAAGCTGAAGGCGAAAGTTCCTGCCGACCTCAAAAAGCCGTTCGAGGCCGCCGTCAACCGGCTGGCCCGCGAGGACGCCCTGCCGCCGGCCGTCGGGGCCGTCGTCGTCCGGGGCAGGCCGCAGCTGTTCCTGAAGCGCCTGCCGCCGCTGCCGCCGCCGGAGGCCCGGCTGGCCGAGAAACTCGTCCGTGCCCTGGAAGCGCAGCGGCAGCTCGGCGGCGACGCCTACCCGCTGCCGCTGCAACGCCTCCTTGAATTGACCGAGCCGGACGCCGGGCCGACGCTGGTGAATAAAGCTGTCGCCGCGCCGCCGTTTGCGGCGAGGGCGGTCCTGGCGCGGGCGAAGGACCGGGCCGCCCCGGTCGCCCTGCGTGACGACCTGCCACGCCTGGCCGCCAGCCCGCTGCTGCTCGATTACGCGGTGCGGGTCACGCGCACCGAGACGACGCGGGCGTTCTCGGCGCCCGAGCTGGGCAAGAAGATCGGCAAGGACGTCGGCCGGGAGTTCGTCCGCGCCCTGGCGGACTGGCCGGAGACGGCGTTGCCGGCCGGGGTGGGCTGGTTGCTTGTCAAGGGGCGCAGGTTATTCTTTCTGCTGGAGGACGTGGGTAGGTCCCGCGAGCCAAGCGAGACCTTGCCCCCACCGGTCCCGCCCGGCTCGCGGGACCTGCCCAGCGGGACTGATGGCTTCATGGTCCCGCCCGGCTCGCGGGACCTGCCGGGCGACTTCGCCCGCGCGTTCGGCGAGGCGTTCGACCGGCTCGACCGGCAGCGCGGCGGGCACAACTTCGTCAGCCTCGTCGAGCTGCGGCGGGCGGTCCCGTGCGACCGGGCCGCGTTCGACGCCGGGCTGCGGCGGCTGCGCGTCGCCGGGCAGTACACCCTCAGTGCCGCGGAGGGACGGCACGGCATCAGCCCCGAGGAACAGCAGGCCGGCATCACGGAGGAAGGGAGCTTGCTCCTCTTTGTCTCCAGGAGATCGCCATGACCGCCGTCGCCGCCCCGCCGGCCGCCCCCGCCGCCGCCCCGGCTGCCCTCGACCCGTTCTTCGCCGCCGTCCGCTCCGCCAACCCGTTCACCGAGAACCGCGTCAGCGCCGCCGGCGGCGCCGCCGACGTGCCGGCCATCCACCGCGCCGCCTTCGACCGGCTCACCGCCCTGGCCGCCGACGCCCGCACCAGCCGCGTCGGCCTCGGCGCCGTCCTGTGGGGCGAGGCCGGCGTCGGCAAGAGCCACCTGCTCGGCCGCCTCGCCCGCTGGGCCGACGCCGGCAACGCCCTCTGCATCGCCCTGCACAACTTGCAGGCCGACCCCGACCACCTGCCGCGCTCCCTCCTCCGCGCCGTCGTCAGCATCCTCACCCTCGGCCGGGCGCGGCGCTTCTACGGCACGCCGCTGTTCGCCCTCGCCCGCGCCGCCCTGCGCGAAGCCGTGCAGCCGCACATCCATCGGGGCTACACGTTCGAGCAGCTTCGCCCGGCGTGGATTTCCTTTGTCGATCGCCTCGCCGCCGAGCATGCGTCGCGGCCGGCGCTGATCGACCGCAACACCTTCGCCACGCTGTTCCGCTTCTTCCGCTCGGCCTACGAGGCCCGCGAAAAGCCGGACGACGGCGTGGCCGCCCTGGCGGTCCGCTGGCTGTCGGGCGACTGGCTCGACGCCGACGAGGCCCGCCGGTTGGCGCTGCCGCCTGGCCCCGGCCGCGACGCCCCCGCCGGGCTGGCCGACAACCAGCAGATCAAGCTGGTGCTGGTCGCCCTGGCCCGGCTGGCCCGCAGCCTCGGCCGGCCGCTGCTGCTCTGCTTCGACCAGGTGGACAACCTCGACGAGGCCCAGGCCGCCGCCCTGGCGCGCTTCCTCGAAGCGCTGCTCGACAGCGCCGCCAACCTGCTCGTGGTGGCGGCCGGCGTCCAGGCGACGCTGCTGCACTGGCGGGAGCAGAAGGTCTTTCAGGATTCGGCCTGGGACCGGCTGGCCCAGTTCCAGGTGCGCCTGCACCGCATCGGCCCGGCGGAGGGTCGTCAGCTGATCGCCGCCCGGCTCGACGCCTTCCTTGGGCCGTTCGCCGACCTGGAGCCAGTGCGCCGCCGCCGCGAGCAGGACCCGCTGTTCCCGCTGGGCGAGGGCTGGTACGCCGCGGCCCTGCGCGACCGGGTGGACGTGCGGCCGCGCGACGTGCTGACCTGGGCGCGCGAGGGCTGGCGGCGGCAGCAAGAGGCCCTGGACCGGCACGGCGGCCCCGCCTGGCTGGACGGCTGGCCGGGCGAGGTGTCGCCGGTCGGCCACGGCGAGGCGGTGCAACAGCTCGACGACGACCGGCTGCGGCAGGCCATCGACGAGCGGGTGGCGCAGAAGATACGGGAGCATGTCCAGCAGCGGCTGGCCCAGCCCGAGGCGCTGCCGCCGGACGCCTTCAACCTGCTCGGCCTGGTCCATGCCCTGTTGCAGCAGTGCGCCGCGGCGGGCGGCCCGGTGCGGGCGGCGCAGCGCGTCTTGCCGCCGAGGTCCGGCCGGCCGTCGCCGTATCACCTGCTGGTGCGGACCTGCCCGGCGGACGGCCGCGAGGTCAGCACGGGGCTGCTGTTCCTCGCCACCGCCGACGCGCGCTCGACGACGGGCTTCCTGCGGCGGCTGGCGCAGGACCGGCACCCGCCCGACCGCGTGCTGCTGGTGACGGACCAGCGCCGGCCGGCGGCGCTGGGCAGCAAGGGGCAGGAGTACCTGAACCGTCTGCGGCGGCGCGACCCCGACCGCTTCCGCGAGGTCGAGCTGACGTTCGAGCAGTACGTCGCGCTGGAGGCGTTGCAAGCGGTGGCCGGCCAGGCCCGCAGCGGCGAGCTGGAGGTGGAGGTGGCGCCCGGCCAGGCGAGGCCGCTGACGGAGGCGGAGGTGATCGCGTCGCACCGCCGGCAGGGGCGGTACGCGGCGCTGCCGCCGCTGCGCGAGGTGCTGGGCGGGTAGACGGCCTTCAGAGGGAATCAAGGAGTTGATTTAGCGCTTCTGCTTTAGCTTCTCCAGCAACTCCCTCGATCGCGCTTCTTGACGCCGCTTCTCCTCTTGCGCCTTCTTTTGGCGGCAGGCTTCCAGGTCCTTGAGGGGGTCAAAATCTCCCGGCAGGCGGAACGTGCCGTTGATAAACACGGTATTGCTCCGCAGCCCCATCTCCAGGATGGCAGCGGTGACGCAGAATCGCTTGCACTTTTGGAGCGCGACTGCGGCATCATGATCGAAGCCGAATAAGACGGAGTAGAGATCGCCGACGCCGACACTTTCACCCCGATCAGGCACCTTCAAGGGCGCCTCTCTTGGCATACCCACCGTGCAGTAACAAGGACGCCCCATCGCAACGGCGCCGTTCTCGAAGCGGAGAGAGAAAATCAACCCACTTGCGCTCAAGAGCTTGTTGTCTGTGGCGAGCAGTTCGATAACGCGGCGTTCACGAAGGCTGTGGTTCTTAAGCGCTAGGGTGAGCTTGGAGGGGTGCTTGGAATCAAGAACGGACGGGTCCACGTCCAATTTGAGGGTCCAGTTTTCGATCCGGTTGCGACTTGTACGATCCGGTGGCAGCGGCTCAGGAGCGCCTGAGGTCACAGACGAGATGTTGAGTACGATTCCAGCTATTACAAACACAAGGGCCAGGTTCCTTACTGCGCAAGCGAGGATATGTGAAAGAGACATGGCACAGCCTCCTGAGCGGACGGCGGGCGCAAAGAGCCGCCTGATGTTCCTGGCTCTGTGTCAGTTCTGGGGTCCCCACCACGCCAGACCGTATTGATATTGCTTGGTCACGGCGGGATCACCGCTCACGACCACACGGATGTTGTAGTCGTTGCCAGCCGCACTCACCGGGAAATGGAGGTGATTCACGTTTTCGCCACCAGGGCCTCCCAGACTGAGGGACTGGGCCACAAGCGTATTACCCTTGTAGACGTAGAGATCGAAGGCCGGCAGCGTCCCCAGGTCATTCATTCCTGCGGGGTGATCGTTATAGGTATCGCCCGTGTTCACAGTCCAGTTGCCGTCGGCCTCGTCGAGAATGCGGTCCCAGCAGAGCGTCACGGTAAGGAACTGGCCTGCGTTAATCTGCGCGTTGATGTTGTAACGCTTCTCACCGCCTGCCGGGGAAGCGCTGTTGAGGTCCCACCCGATGGGGGTGACGTTGCCGGGAAGTTGCTTCCCTCCCTGGTGTTGAATAATGGCACGCTCGGTGTCGAGAATGCCCGCACCCTGTTCATCATCCAAGGAGCCGGTGACCGTTAGAACACCGTTCGCATCCGTGGACCAGAAGCCAGGGGTCCACCCCGGCGTGCGATCTGTCTGGCCCGCGGTACCCGTAGAGGCATTGACACGGAGGGTTCCACCTGGAGTGAGGTAATCAGCATCAGAGAATTCGGTACCGGTCGTCTGATTGTCCGATGATACAGCGAAAGTATTCTCGGGACCGTTAACATTAGCGCTTGCGCGCCGAGTTCAGGATGATCGCCTTCGCGGCCAGATGCTGGCCCGCATCAGGCGTTCCCAGTGTGAGGTGATTGGCTCGATCACACCCACCTTCACGTCGGCGCCGGACAAACCTGGGATGTTGCGGCCGAACAACGTCTGCGCCTGATGGACCTTGTCGTAGTTGGTCACCTGTGGGGTCTTAGCCTTGATAAGGCCGCCCTCGTCGTCGATGATGGTGTAGATGTGGAGCGTGTTCGTCCCCAAGGTCGCGTTGACAGGATTCGACAGAGTCAACTCGATTGTTTCATAGGGTTCTTGGATAGGATCGTTGACGATGGGGATGGTGATGTCTTTTGCCGCGTCCCCTGCGTTGAACGTAAGGGTGCCATTCGCGAGGGTGTAGTCCACTCCGCCGCCCGAGGCCGTACCCCCCGTGGCCGCATAGTCCACCTTCACGGTCTGCCCGTTAGGCACTGGGGCGGAAACCACGACCCGTATATTGACGGGAGACACCGACTCCAAGCCCTGGTATGTAGCCGCGGGGTCAAACTGGACGGTCAAGGCCAGTGCATCGAGTGGCTTAACCCCGCCGCCCGAGTGGCCACCACCAGCCTTGGTGGCGGCCCCTGTGCCGACAGTCCCACCGTTACTAGACGGGGTCGCCATCATGGCTGCCGAGAACAGCGCGGCAGCTTCCCTCGCGCTCGCAACTCCCCCGCCCGACGCTCCTCCCGCTCCCGCGGTCTCCCCATTGGTGAATGATCCCAGCACAAAACTCCCGCCCCCGCCGCTGGACGCTTCGCCCGAACTGCCGGCTCCCCCACCGAAGCCAGCAGTCCCATCCGCGAGAGCATGAGACCTGCCATTCTGCGCAGCGGCAAGCGGATCGCCGATGCCGGCCAGCGGGTTCGAGAAGAGGTTTGTCGAGCGCAGTACGTCTTGCAACGGATCGCCGTCAGTTCGCGGCGCAGCAGGAAGAAGAGAAGAGTTAGGAACCTGCAAAGCGGTACGAACTTCCCATCCCACGGCCTGGGAGGTGGCCGGCTTCAGGCCGGAAGCAGTTGTAAGCCCCAGCGCGAGGGCGGAGGAGGGTGCCAGATCAAGGCTTACCCCCCCCCCGTGCTAGGGGCCTGGGCATCCTCGAAAGGTTCTTCATTTGGGCCAGCGAAGAGGGAGCCGACCAAGATGGCGTGCGACTGCAAGGGGATGGCCCCGGCAGCGTTGCGCTCTTCCAGAAGCTCCACGGACGGGATGAACCGGCGACTTTGAGACATTGGGCAACCATCCTGTACAGGGGAAGAACCTCTTGTGAGTATGCGCAAAACGGCGGAGAAGATTCTTACTCTGCCCTTTCCCATTTCACTTCCCGTGTTTGGGAAGGGGGAGAATAACCGCCTGTTCTCTGTCATGCAAGAGTTTTTTCCAAAAAATTAGGCCGCGCTCATTTACCACCGCTGGCACCCGCCGCACGAACACATCGCCCCCTTCCCGTGTCTGCCTCATCGACACCGCCCCCAACGGCGGCCGGCGCGGCGCCGGCCCCCGGAC
>Ga0070740_10005826_pt1 | contig 11167 bp, 8 predicted proteins | sample Coa_R2_FD_67286 | JGI IMG/M metagenome (GOLD analysis project Ga0070740, IMG submission 67286) | Surface soil microbial communities from Centralia Pennsylvania, which are recovering from an underground coalmine fire - Coalmine... | ecosystem: Environmental > Terrestrial > Soil > Unclassified ...
ATTGGACCCGCCGCTTCGACCACATGCAGCAGCACACTGGCCAGCACCTCCTCTCCGCCGTCTTCGAAGAGCTCTACGCACTTCGCACCGTCAGCTTCCATCTCGGCGCCGAAAGCGCCACCATCGATCTCGAAGGCATCCCGGTCGAAACCGCCATCCTCGCCGCCGTCGAGCGCCGCGCCAATGAGGTGATCTGGGAGGACCGCCCCGTCACCGTCGAATTCTGCGATGCCGCGGACGCCCGCGGCCTGCGCAAGCCCTCCGGGCGCGAAGGAACGCTGCGCATCGTCTCCATTGAAGGCCTCGACCGCAGCGCCTGCGGCGGCACGCACCTGCGCCGCACCGGCGAGATCGGCGCCGTCCTGCTGCGCAAGACGGAAAAGATCCGCCAGGCCACGCGCGTCGAGTTCCTCTGCGGCGCCCGCGCTACCCGCCGCGCCCGCGCCGATTACGAGGCCCTCGCCCGCGCCGCGCAGTTGTTCTCCGCGCCGCTCGATGACGTGCCCGCCGCGGTCTCCGCCCAGATCGAGGCCCTCCGGGGCGCCGAGAAGTCGATCAAGAAGCTCGAAATGGATCTCGCCGCGTACCAGGGCAGGGAACTCTACGACCAGACTGCTCCGGGCGCGGACGGCTTCCGCCGCGTCACCCGCCGCCTCGACCGCGGCAGCGCCGATGCGCTGCGGGCGATTGCGCAGAATTTCACCGCGCGCGACAAATCCGTATTCGTGGCCGCGATCGCCGAGCCGCCCTCCGTCCTGCTGGCCGTCTCCGCCGATTCCGGCATCGATGCCGGCAAGTTGCTCAAGGAAACGCTGGCTGCCGCCGGCGGGCGCGGCGGCGGCGCCGCGCGCATGGCGCAGGGCAGCGTCCCAACCCGCGAAGCGCTCGAAGAAGTCCTGCGCCGCCTCGCCTAGCAGCTTCGCCCGGAGCTACAACCCGGTCTTCTTTCGCGCCCCCGCCGGTCCCAGCAGCGCCGCAATTTTCGCGCGGATATTCTGCTCCTGCTTGTCTTCGCTCATGAACGGGTCGTCGCCTTCGTACTGCGCCACGATCCGCCCCTGCCGGTCGAGGAACACCAGTCCCGGCACATGGAAAATCAGCATCGGGTTGTGCTGCATGAACGATTGTGCCACCTCAAACAGATCGAAGCCCACCGGGAACGGCGGGCTGAACTGCTCCAGGAACCGCGGCAGCATGCCCTCGCCGCCCACTTCGATGGTCGACTCCAGCACCTGCAGCCCGCGCGGTCCGAAATCCTTCTGCGCCCGCGTCAGAATCCGCGTGGTGTTCTGGCAATGCGGGCACGTGGTCAGGATGAACGCCAGGCAAACCACCTTGCCGCGATACGCGCTGAGCTCCGTCTTCTTTCCGCCCAGCAGGTTGATGGTCAGCTCCGGCGCCTGCCGCGGCAGGTCCGCGGCACAGAGCGCCGCGCAAAACAGCAGCGCGGAGGCGAGCAGGGGAACGCGCATCGGTGGGAGCACCGCTTCAGTTTATCGCAGCGGCATTCGCGGCTGGGTCCAGCCCTTCCACGCTGGTGACCGTGTCGCCCGTGCGCCGCAACTCGAAACGCCCATCGTCGCCCGTCCCCGTCACGGTGTCCGCGCTCTCCGCCGCGACCGACATCTTCTTCCACTTTTTGGACAAAATTTCGCGATAGGCCGCGAAATACTGGCGCGCCGCATCCTCGCTGTCCCACCGGACCGCGTAACGCAGCACGACGCGGCCTTCCTTCTTGCTCTCCTGCAGCTCGAAATTGCAGCCGCGCCAGTGCGGCGCCAGCTCCGCCGCGCGCTCCTTCCCAAGGTACTGCTCGAGCAGGATGCCGTGCTCCAGCTCTCCCATTGTCCCGCCCACCAGCCCCTTGTATCCGCGCGGCAGCTTCACCTCCGGCAGATCCGGGACCTCCGGCTTCACATCCGCGAAATACTTCTCCGGATGCAGGATCTGCTGCGTCGAAGAAGGCGGCCTCCGGAACACCTCCGCGAAGCCGGCCTTCCCGTCATGCTGTAGCACGGCATTTTGAAACAGCATGCCCTTCGTGTACGGGAACACCAGGGAAATGCGCTCGTAGAGCGGCGCCTTGTCGAATACCGGGTATTGCCCGCCGCCGCTTTCGCTGAGGCTGCTCATGGTCGCCACGAGCTCGGGCGAGTTCCGCAGCGATTGCCCCATCTTGCGCGCCAGGTATTCGGACATCATCCATGTCGCCTGGCCCTCCATCACCGCCAGACGTGCCGTCGCGCCGTCATCGCTCTTCCGCCCCTGCCGGATGAATTTCGCCAGGTTGAAATTCTGGTCCGCCAGCGCGTGCGAAAGTTCGTGCGCCAGCACCGGCTCCTGCGTGTCGGAAGGCGTCGTCTCGGTGATGAACAGCTTCTTCTTGTCGTAGTCGTAGAACGCCGCCGCCTGCTCCGTCAGCAGATCCACGGTGTTCTTCGCGAGGTCGAAATCCTGCGGCACCAGCCCGAATTTCTTCAGCGTCAGCTCCTCGGCGCGGATCTCGTCCGGCTTCGCGACCTCGCTGACGCGCTTCTTCAGAAACTCGTTGATCTTCGCCTTCGTGATGAAATCGCACGGCACCGGGTGGTGCAGCTCCATCCCGGAAATCTCGGTCAGCTCCCTCGCGATCCCGTTCGCCTCCGCGCACAGCTTCTGCGCCGCCGGGTCGCTCTGCGCCAGGGCCGTGGACGCCAGAAGCAGGCATAGGAACGCAGAGACACAGAGACGCAGAGGCCTCTCGATATCTCTTCTCTCAGCGTCTCCGCGTCTCTGCGTCAAAATCAATCTCCCCAGTCCCCCTTACTCACGTACCCGAACGCCGCCGCCGCCACCGCCGCCAGCACTCCGCCGGCCGCCACCACCGCGCGCGCGCCGAAGCGGCCGGCCAGCGCGCCTGATGCGAGGCTCCCGAACGGCCCCAGCCCCACCACCGTCATCGCGTACAGCGACATGACGCGCCCCCGGTACTCGTCCGGAATCGTCGTCTGGATCGTCGTGTTGGCGGACGCCATCTGCGTCATCACAAAGTATCCCATCACCGGCATCACCGCCATCGCGAACCAGTAGGACTGCGAGAGCCCGAATGCCGCGTACGCGCAGCCCGCCCAAATGCCGCTCCACGCCATCACCCGCGGCAGCCCCTTCACCTGCGTGCGCCGCGCCAGCACCAGCACTCCGGCCACCGCGCCGCACCCCATCGCCGCCATCAGGAAACCCAGCCCCCGCGACCCGCGATGAAAAATGTCGTCCGCGAAAAACGGGATCAGCACCAGCACCGGCATGCCCGCGAACGTCGACGCCGCCATCAGCCACAGGATCCGCCGCACCCCCACGTGGCTCCAGGTGTAGCGGAACCCATCCGCCAGGTGCCGCAGCGGCGGTTCCGCCGCCTTCCGCTCCACCGGCGGAATCCGCATCATCGCAAGCGATACGATCACCGCCAGGAAGCTCACGCCGTTCAGGAAAAAGCACACGCCCTCGCCGACCGCCGCCAGCACCAGCCCCGCCAATCCCGGCCCGACCACCCGCGCCGTGTTGAACACCGCCGAGTTCAGCGAAATCGCCGGCAGCAGGTCTTCCTGGCTTGCCATGTGCACCACCAGCGCCTGCCGCCCCGGGATATCGAACGCGTTGATTGCGCCCAGCAGCGTCGCCAGCGCCAGCACGTGCCACACCTGAACGTGCCCCGTGAGCGTCAGCGCCGCCAGCGCGAACGCCTGCAGCATGGAGAGCACCTGCGTCCAGATCACCAGCTTTTGCCGCGAGACGCGGTCCGCCGCCACGCCCCCCAGCGGCCCCAGCGCGAACACAGCGATCTGCGAGCAGAACCACGCCGTGCCGAGCAGCAGCTCCGAGTGCGTCAGCCGGTAGACCAGCCAGCTCTCCGCGACCCGCTGCATCCACGTGCCCACCAGAGACACGATCTGGCCGCCGATGAAAAGGCGAAAATTGCGATGCCGCAGCGCCCGGAAACTCTGCGCCACCTGCGCGAATCGCGGCGCGGCCCCCGGTTCCGAAAGCGGCGTCTGTTCCCCCGATCCTATTTGTGGCGCCGCCATTCTCCTTACCAGAATAGCGCGGTACAATTAGAGATCGATCCCATTCACTTCAGGAGATAACCTTGGCGGACGAAAACGTTTATCAGGCGGAATATCTCGGCAGCGGCACCTTTGTGATCCGCAAGCCCAAGCGCAAGAAGATCAAGATGCGGCAGTCCCAGTTGAAGAATCCCCAGCGCGGCTCGCGCAAATAAATTCAGTGCGCGGCGGCCCGCGCCGCCGCTTCCCGCACCAGAATCCCCATCTTCGGCTGCTCGGGCTCGAAGTCCGGCCGGATCCCGAACTCCTCCAGCGCCTCGGTGGTCACGGGACCGATCGATCCCACCCGGCACCGCCGCAGCGCCGCCAGCGCCGCTTCTTCGATCCCCTGCTCGCGCGCCACCCACGCCAGATGCTCGATCTGCACCGCCGTGGTGAACAGCGCCATCTGGAATTCCCCGGCCGCCAGTCGCCGCGCCGCTTCGCGCAGCGGCTCCGTATTCTCGGGCAGCGCGTACTGGTAAACCCGCACCGGCGTCACCTCGGCGCCGCGCGCGCGGAAACCTTCGATCAGCTCCGTCGCGGGCCGCCCGTACTCCTGCACCGCGATGCGCCGTTCGGCGCGGCCTTCCGTCGCAGCCAACACCTCGCGCCACGTGTTCGGCGCCGGAGCGACGATCGCCGGCGCGATCCCCATCTCGCGCAGCGCCGCCACCGGCTTGGGCCCGCGCGCCACCACCGTCACGCGCCCCAGCGACTCCGCGAACCGCGGCCCCAGCACGCGCGCCAGCTGCCGCGTGCCGATGCCCGTCAGCAGCACCATCATCTCGAACTCGCCCGCGCGCAGCCTTTCGGCAAAGCGGAACACGGCGTCATCCTCGGCCAGCGGCGCTTCCCGCATCGATGGCGCGACAAACGGCTCGCCGCCCTGCCTGCGGATCAACTCACCGATTTCCGCCGCCCGCCGGCTCTCGAGCGCCAGCACGCGAACACCATTCAGAGACATTAGACCGGCTTGTCCCCCACTTCCTTCTGCTTCGCGTCCAGCTCCGCCTTGAGCTTCTGAATCAGCCCTGCGTACTTCGGATCGTGATACAGGTTGTGCATCTCGCGCGGATCGTTCTTCATATCGTAGAGCTCCCAATCCGGCTCCGTATCCGGCGGATTGGCCCCCGTCATCCCGAGCGGTTTGCCGTAATAGTAGATCAGCTTCCACCGGTCCGTGCGCAGCCCGTAGTGCGCCGGCACGTGATGGTCGCTGGTGTTGTGCATCCAGTAGCGGTAGTACATCGACTTCCGCCAGTCCTTCGGCGTGTGCCCTTGCAGGTTTGGGAAGAAGCTGCGGCCCTGCATGTCGTCCGGCGCTTTCTGTCCTGCCATGTCCAGGAACGTCGGCGCGAAATCGACGTTCAGCACCATATCGCGATTCACCGTCCCCGGCTTGAGCACACCCGGATAGCGGATCAGAAACGGCATCCGCAGCGACTCCTCGTACATCAGCCGCTTGTCGAACCAGCCGTGGTCGCCCAGGAAAAAGCCCTGATCGGACGTGTAAATCACCACCGTATTCTGCGCCAGACCTTCGCTCTCCAGATAATCCAGCATCCGCCCCACCTGGTCGTCCACGCTGCGGATGCAGCGCAGGTAATCCTTGATGTAAAGCTGGTAGGCCCACTGGCGCAGCGCGTCGCCGTGCAGGTCCTTGGGGAAGGGCTGCTTCACGTCGCTCTCATTCATGTCCTCCCCGACCTTCATCGTGACCTGCGCGACCGCCCGCGGCTTGCCCTCGTAGTGGTCGAAGAGATTGTCCGGCTCCGGCACGTTGCGGTCCTTCAGCCAATCCTGGTATTTCGGTGCGGGCTGCCACGGCCGGTGCGGCGCCTTGTGGTGCGACATCACGAAGAACGGCTTCTTCGGATCGCGGTTCTTCAGGAAATTCAGCGTGAAGTCGCCGATCAGATCCGTGCAGTACCCGCTATATTTCTTGCGCCCCGAAGCCTCGATGAACGTCGGGTCGTAATACACGCCCTGCCCCGGCAGGATGTTCCAGTAATCGAATCCGGTCGGCTCCGTCGCCAGGTGCCACTTGCCGATCATCGCTGTCTGATACCCGGCCTTTTGCAGTTCTTTGCCGGCGTGGTTGCGCTTCGGATCGATTTTGTCGTTGAGCGTGTAGACGCCGTTGACGTGGCTGTACTGCCCGGTCAGGATCGCCGCGCGGCTCGGCGTGCAGATCGAGTTCGTGCAGAAGCAATTCGTGAACCGCACCCCGCCCGCCGCGATGCGGTCGATATTCGGCGTCTGGTTGATGCGGCTGCCATACGCCGAGATCGCGTGCGCCGCATGGTCGTCCGCCATGATGTACAGAATGTTCGGTTGCGGCCGTCCCGCCGCCGCCAGCCGCGTCGCGGAGGCCGCCGCCAGCGCGAGAAAATCGCGCCGCGTGGGAGAAAATGGGCCGGGCATCTCCGCTATGTTAGCTTACTCGCGTCCGGCGAGCCACCCGGATTGGAATGAAGACGAAGGCATCCATCTCATGGCCCTCACCATCGGCAATGCCGAAGTTGAACGCCTCGCCGCGCCCTCGATCGGCGTTCATCTGCGTGCATCGGCGGCCAATCATGTGGTCTCCGGACATCCTCAAAAACTGAACCGCAACTGAAAGTCCATCACCCTCGATCCTGGATCGTTCGTCGAATTAATATCGTTGAACGCGTTCCGCGTCTGTCCGAACAGGTTGTTGATCGTGATATTCCCCGACGAATTCGGCACCAGGAAGAAATTCGGATGGTTAAACAGGTTCAGCGCCTGCGCCCGGAACTCGATCGTCTTCCCCTCGGCCACGCGCGTCCGCTTCACCACGCTCACGTCCCACTTCTGAAACCACGGCCCGTAGAGGAACACCTGGTTGCCGAACTGCCCCGGCGTCGTCGCGGGCCCGATGTACGGCGCGTTCGGATCGAGCGGCGTGTTGACCAACTGGAACGCCGCCAGCGAATTCGTGATCAGCGATTGCGGCAAATAATCGACAATCCCATTCCCCTGCTTCTGGATGCTCATCATGCTCTGAAGCTGGCTCGTGGTCAGATTGTGCAGCACCACGCCGGCGTCCGCTGTATTGAACGTCTGCCGCCCGGCAACGAGCTCCGAAGGTGTCCCCGATTGCAGCCGCACGATCCCCGCGAGCTGCCAGCCCTCCGCCGCCTTGCGCAGCACCGGATTCGAGCTCGCCAGGAACCGGTGCCCCTGCCCGATCGGCAGCTCATAAACCCAGTTCAGCTTGATGCCGTGCCGCTGGTCGAACGCCGAAGGATAAGTGACGCCGGTCAGGTTACGCAGTGAAAGAATCTGTCCCGTGGTCAGCGCATGTTCCCAGGCGTAACTCGCGCCCACCAGCAGCCCGCGGGAAAGCCGCCGCCGCACCTCGACCTGCAGCGAGTTATAAGTCGATCCGCCCTGATTGGTCGTGAGATTCGCGCCCGATCCGCCGGTCGCCGGGTTCACCTGAAACAGGTTGGCCGGGTAGCCCGCTGCGGCCAGCCGCGCCATCTGCGCTCCGGTAGTGGCGATGCTGTTCGCGAACGCCCCCGCCTGCCCCTGCGCCACCCAATTCGCCGTCTGCGAATTGCTCGCGCCCGCCAGAGCCGTGGAGAGGATCGGCACGTCCTTCTGCCCCGGCAATCCCTGGTTGAAGAAGTTCGTACTCTTCAGGCTGCCCGAGGTGAGCTGCGCCACCGATTCGCCGTTGGCGATCGCGAGATTGTTCTGCGCGTCCTGAAACTGGCTCAGGAACCCATTCTCAACGACATTCACTTCGTTCAGATTCAAAGTCGCCCAAGCCCGCTCCGACCGGTTCCCGACATACCGCACTTCGAGCACCGTATCCGGCGTCAGCGGCCGCTGGAACCCCAGGTTCCACGACTCCACGTAGCGGCTCTTGATGTTCGGGTCGTAATCGTTGATGCTGTTGCCCGGCGCGAGCGCCAGCGGGTACGCCGGCGAAGACGGCACCGATACCGACGGCAGCGCCGGGTTCCGGAACAGCACGCTGCCCGGCGCGCCGAATGCCGCGGTGTTGGTCGTCAGCGGATCCGTCCCGGTGTTGATGCTCACCCCCTGGTTGCTGCTCCACGGAATCGTAAACTGCTCCCGCACCGTCGCGATCGAAAATCCCGCGCGCAGCACCGAGGCTTGCCCCTCGCGCCCGCCCACCAGCCACCCGAGCGGCCCGCCGCCCTTCGGCAGCACGTACGCCACACCCACCGTCGGGGACGGGAAGTGAATCGCCGGATATCCCGCGGTATCGCCCGTAACCGGCGTCAGCACCGGCGTTGCCCCGCCACTCGCGCCCGGCTGGAACAGCTTGCCCACGCCCGAAATCCCGTACAGCCCGGCGAAGCCCGGCCGCGTGTAAGTATTGTTGAACGCGCGGAACGGATACTGGTTTTCCAGGCGAAAGCCGTAGTTGACGGTCAGCCGCGGCGTGGCCCTCCAGCTATCCTGCGCGAACAGGCCGAACTCCCGCTGCCGGTAGCGCCCGATCGTTCCGTTCGGTCCGTACGTCTTGCTCTGCTCGCCCAGCACCACCGACTGCGCAATGGACGACACGCGGCCCGTCAGCAGCGCATACAGCGCCTCCGCGTTGCCCAGGTCCGCGGCCGAGCTGCCCGGAAAATTTCCGCTGCTGAACAGCGAAAGGATCGGGTCCGTGCTCACTACGCCGAACGAGACGCGCGGAATCACCTGCGTCCCCCAGCTCGCCGTCCATTCGTTGATCTGCGAAAAGCTGCCGCCCAGGTTGATCAGGTGGCTCCCGCGCAGCCACGTCGCGCTGCCCTGCAGTTGCTTCACCGGATCGTTGCGCCGCGAATAGGTGCTCGCGTTGTACGGCACCGTCACATAGCCCGCCATATTCGGTGCATACCCGCGCCACGGCGCGAACAGGCTGGGGCTGATGTCGTTAAAGAACAGCACATTCCCCGAGGACATCCCGAAGCGGATCTCGCTCGTCCAGTGCGCCGACCACGTCGAGCGCAGCGCCGTCGATCCCGTCCAGAACGCCTCCCGCTGTCCCGCATTCACTGGCGAGCCCAGCACCGTCCCGCTCCCCGGAAACACCGGAATCACCGCGTTGATGCCGTCCGGGAACAGCCGGTACGGGTTCACCCCGCCGGTCGCTTCCCAGTGGTGTTTCGAATTGATGATCCAGTCCAGCTTGCCTTGCGGAAAGTCGATCTTGTGCTCGCCCGGCGCGAGGAAGTTGAAGTTGTTCCGGTTGTAATCGTTGGCCGTCGCGCGCGAGGTCAGGCTCCCGCCCTTCGCCGTCGCCGCCGCGATCAGCGAGAGCGTATTCGCGATCAGCGGATCGGGCGTCGAAGGATACCCGGCGCCGCCCGCCAGCGCGTACAGGTCCACCTGCCGGAGCTGCCCCGTGTTGTCCTTATAAGTGAAGATTCCGCTGCGCGCCGCATCGGTCAGCACCGTGAGCTGCGCGCCCTTATCCTGCGCCTCGTTCCAGCTCTGCGGAAACCGGAACACCTCGTAGTTGAAGAAAATGAACAGGCGGTTCTTCAGGATCGGCCCGCCGATATGCGCCCCGGCCTGGTGCAGCAGCAGCCGGTCCCGCGGCAGCCCGTCGATATTATTGAAATACGTGTTCGCGTCGAAGAACGTGTTCCGCTCCTGCCAGAACGCGCCGCCGTGCCAGTTATTGGTGCCGGACTTGGTCACGAACTTGACCTGAATCGCGCCTTCGCCCAGGCTCTCCGCGCCCGAAGCCGCCGTGGTCACCGACACTTCCTCGATCGCGTCCGTCCGCGGGTAGACCACCGGATAGAACGCCCCGCCCGAGCCGTTCTTCAGCAGGTTGTCCTGGATGTTGACGCCGTCGAGCGTCATGTTGACCGTGGCCTGCGGCAGGCCGTCGAACGTCGTATTCCGCGGTCCGGCCGAAGTGTTCGTGCCCGGCAGCGTGACGATCAGGTCCGTCGCGTTGCGGCTCGGGATCGGCAGATCGTTCACCTGCCGCCCCGTCAAATCCGACGACACCGTCGCCGTCGTGCTCTGCACGACCTCCGCGCCGCCCACCACCTCCACCGTCTCGGTGACCGCACCAACCTCCAGCACCAGGTTCACAGTGGCGGGAATGCCGGCGTCCATCTTGATGTCCGTTTTCTCCACCTTCTTGAAGCCGGGCGCGGAGACGGCCACGCTGTACGTCGCCGTGGGCAGCGCGGGAATCGCCCAGTGGCCCTTGTCGTCGGTTACCGCGGTGAACGTCTGCCCGTTCAGCGTGTTCGTCACGATCACCTGCGCGCGCGGCACGAGCGACCCCTGTGGGTCCGTGACCGTCCCGTCCATGACGCTGGTATTGACCTGTGCGAAGGAAGCGGCCGCGAAGGCAAGCAGCGCGGCGGAAACAAATGCGATGCGCATGATTCACCCCTCCCGAATGCGTGTGAAACGCTCACACGCTGAACCCCTGTGTGAAACGGGATGAGCCGACTGCCAGGACCCGTTTGGGAGATTATACGCGCGAGTCCCGAATTTGTGTCATCGAATTTTCTTTTGGAACCGATTTTACGGCCGTGAACGCGGGATTCAAAACAGCGCTTCCATCAGTTCCGCGAGCATGGGACCGTCCACCGGCCCGGTCTTGCGGGTCCGCCAGTCGAACCAGCGCCAGCCCGCCCGCCCCTGCTCCACGCAGTAGAACAGCAGCCGGCTCCGCACCTCGAACCGCTGCAGCAGTTCCTGATTATAGGCGCGCAGCTCGCCTTCGAGGACATACGGCACGAGAAACTTGTCCGTCGAAACCGGCTGCGCCGGAGCCTCGAACGCAATCTGGATGAGCCGCCCTTCCGCCAGGATCTGGATCAGGTTCGCGCCCGTCTCACGCAGATTCTCCGGCGAATATTCGGCCGGCGCCAGCTCCACCGCCTGCCGCCCCAGCCGGCTATTCAGGGATGTCACGAACTCCGCGCAGATGCCGTGCAGTTCGCCTGCGCCCTGCCGCCGCAGCAGCGCCAACTGCTCCGGATCGGCCAACGGCCGCTCCGCCTTCTGCGCCGCCTCGATCTGCCGGGCCAGCCTGGCGATCCGATCCTCCTGGGCCATCGCCTGAGCGT
>Ga0070740_10005827_pt1 | contig 11165 bp, 9 predicted proteins | sample Coa_R2_FD_67286 | JGI IMG/M metagenome (GOLD analysis project Ga0070740, IMG submission 67286) | Surface soil microbial communities from Centralia Pennsylvania, which are recovering from an underground coalmine fire - Coalmine... | ecosystem: Environmental > Terrestrial > Soil > Unclassified ...
ACCCCCAGAATTTCCCCGTACTGCGCGTCCGAAACCACCTTCACAAAACCGGAATGATTCCCAATGATCGACGATTTGCTATTGGCTCCAAAGCCGAATTTGCCGACTTTGACCTGGCGGCCCTCTGCTTTGGCTTGCGCCTCTGTCAGTCCCACGCTCCCGATTTGAGGCTCGCAATAAGTGCAAGACGGAATCCGGCGATAATTCACCGGACGCACGGGCTTTCCCGCAATGTGGCCAACCGCCACGAGGCCCTCCATGGAGGCAACGTGAGCGAGCTGTGGGCTCCCCGCGACAATGTCCCCGATCGCATACACTCCAGGCTCGGCGGTGCGCATCCACGGATCCACCGGCACGAAGCCGCGGTCGGTCTTGATCGCCGTCTTTTCCAAGCCGATGTTTTCGGTGTTGGGTTTGCGTCCGACGGCCACCAGGAGCTTCTCGGCTTCCAGTTTCTGCGTAGTTCCGCCGGAGTCCCGGAACTCCAAGGCCACGCGGTCGGGCCGCTTCTCGACGCGCTCGACGCGAGCGCCGGTGTACATCGCGATCCCCTGTTTTCGAAACGCGCGGCCAAGCTCCGCCGAGACCTCTTCATCTTCGAGTGGAACCAGACGCGGCAGCATTTCGATAATGGTCACCTCGCTGCCGAAACGGCGGTAAATCGACGCGAATTCGACTCCCACCGCGCCGGCTCCAATGATCGCCAGGCTCTGGGGTATGCTCGCCAGCTTCAGGATTTCAACGTTGGTCAGAATCCGCTCCGGGTCGGGCTGCAATCCCGGCAGCATGCGGGCTTCCGATCCCGTCGCCAGGATAATGCTTCTGGCAGCGAGATCCTGTTTGCCGTTGGGGCCCTCCACTTCCACTTGCCCGGCGGCCTTCACGCGCCCGTAGCCGCGAATCGTCTCCACCTTATACTTCTTGAAGAGAAATTCCACGCCTTTTGCGTGCTTCTCGACCGTCTTTTCTTTTCTCGATTGCACCCGGCTCCAGTCGAGCTTCAGATTGTCGAGAGAAATTCCGAACTCGCCGGGGTGGAGAAAGTGGTCGTATATTTCCGCGCTGTAAAGCAGCGACTTGGTCGGTATGCAGCCGACGTGGAGGCAGACGCCTCCCAGGTACGGGTCCTTCTCGATGACCCCCACCTTTAAGCCGTACTCTCCCGCTCGAATTGCAGCTACATAGCCACCCGGTCCGCTGCCAATAATGAGAACGTCGTACATGCTCAGTCCAGCGCCACCCGCTCGCCCTGCTCCGCTACATGGACAGGCCAGCCGAACTTCGATTCAATCCGCTGCTCCAGCGCGTGGGCTGCCGGCGGCTCCGCGTGCACCAGTAAGACCTGGCGGGGCGCCGAGCGAAACGACGACAGCCATCGCAGAATCTCCTCATAGTCGGCGTGATCGCTGAATTCTTCGAAGCTCTCGACACGCGCCCTCACCGGCACCTCCTGGCCGTGAATCCTCACCGTGGCGGCGCCGGAAGCGATCAGGTGACCCCGGGTATCCGGCGCCTGGAAGCCCACGAAGAGCACGGTATTGCGATGGTCTGGCAGCCGCTGCGCAAGGTGGTGCAAGACGCGTCCTCCTGTGGCCATGCCGCTGGCGGAGATAATGATGGCAGGAGACCTGCTTGCGCTCGCCTGCTTGGATTGCTCGATTGTTTTATCGAAGTGCACATCGGGCCATTTGAGCGGGCTGCCGTGACGTTTGATCATGGCCTTGGTCCCGTCATCATATTCTTCACTGTGCCGCAGGAAAATGTTCACTGCTTCTATGGCCATCGGGCTATCGACGTGGATGGGGATCTGCGGAATCAGCCCTTCGTCCATCAAGCCCCGCAGAATGAACAGCAGCTTCTGCGTACGCTCGACGGCAAACGCCGGTATCACAATGGCGCCGCCCTTCTTCGCCGTATCTCGGATAATTTCGGCAAGCCGCGGGCGCGGGTCATCTTTAGGATGAAGGCGGTCGCCATAAGTTGCTTCCATGATCAGGTAATCTACGCTGTCGGGAATGGCGTCAGGCTTCCCTCCCGTAGCTCGAAACCGGCCCAGATCGCCGGTGAAGAGAATGCGCAGGCCATTGATGATCACGTGAATGGCCTTTGATCCCAAAATATGCCCGGAGTTGTGGAAATGGAATTGAAATCCGTTCTCCATACGAACCGGCTGGCCGGGGGGCACAGGACGGACATACTTCAACGCGTCCTCGGCGTCTTCGGCCGTGTAAAGGGGGAGAGCCGGTTTGTGTTTCGAATAGCCTCGCCTGTTGGCAAACTCGGCTTCTTCTTCTTGAAGGTGGCCGGAATCCGGCAGAAGAACACCGAGCAGATCGGCCGTCGGCTCTGAACAGTAAACCGGACTGCGAAAACCTTCTTTTACCAGTCTCGGCAAGTAGCCGGTATGGTCGAGGTGGGCATGCGTAAGTGCGATGCCTTCGAGGTCCGCCGGGGGAAAAGGGAAAGGGATCCAGTTTTGAAGCCGGAGGCTCTTGCGTCCCTGAAACAGCCCGCAATCAACCAGTAAATGGCTCTTCCCGATGGAAAGCAAGTGGCGCGAACCGGTAACGGTCCCGGCAGCGCCTAGAAATTGTACAGTCAAGGTATCCATGTGCAGGGCGCCGCACCCCAGCCGGCTGCGCTACAGTAATGGCAGTGGCCCTCAAAGAGTGGGCCAATTACCATTTGTACCATGAGTCCTCTAGTCACGATTGAAGGCCTCGCGCCGCGTCCCCCGTGGCTAAAAGCCCCGGCCCCGGCCGGAGAGAACTACCGGGAGCTAAAAGCACTGGTAACCCGGCTGAACCTGCATACCGTCTGCGAGAGCGCGGCTTGCCCGAATATTGGGGAATGCTGGAACGCCCGCACAGCGACCTTCATGATCCTCGGAAACGTATGCACGCGCCGGTGCGGCTTTTGCGCCGTGCAGAAAGGCGCCCCGCTCGTGGTGGACTACGACGAGCCGCGCCGCGTGGCCGAAGCGGCCAAGGCCTTGGGGCTGCGGTACGCCGTGATTACCAGCGTGAATCGCGACGACCGGAAGGATGGCGGAGCTGAGTTGTTCGCCCTCGTGATCGCAGCCGTCCGGGAGCAGGTGCCCGGCTGCCGTATTGAGGTGTTGATTCCTGACTTTCAGGGTTCCCGCGAAGCCCTGCACACCGTCCTGGAGGCGCGTCCTGACGTTCTCAACCACAACATTGAAACCATCCCCCGGCTCTATCGACAGGTGAGGCCGGGCGCGCGCTATGAAAGGTCGCTGGACATCCTGGCCGGCGCCAAACGGATGGCGCCGGAGATGCCCGTCAAGTCCGGAATGATGCTGGGTCTCGGCGAGACCGGCGCCGAAATTCTGGCAGTGATGCGCGATTTAGCGCGATGTGGGGTCGATATCCTGACGCTGGGGCAATATCTGCGGCCGTCACCCCGCCATCTCCCGATTGTGAGATACTACGAGCCCCGGGAGTTCGAGGCATTTCGCCGCGCTGGGCTTGAGCTGGGCTTTGCCCATGTGGAGGCGGGACCTTTGGTGCGCAGTTCCTATCGCGCTGCGCAGTCGGAGTTGCGGGCACGGCAGGGAGCAAAACAATGAATCGCCGGCAAGTTTTAAAGGGAGCCATCACCGGGGCGGGCGCCGCCGTTCTGCGAGCAGCGCCGGCTCCGCCTCAGCCTTTGCCTCAGGTGGAACAGGCAGGCCAAGGGCGGAACGAAACTAGCCTCGACCGCGGCGCGGCGGGGGCTGGTCCGTGGCAGCCGCGCGTTTTTGACGCGCACCAGAACGATACGGTCGTCGCCTTGACGGAGTTGATCATTCCGGCGACCGACACTCCAGGAGCGAAGGAAGCTCAGGTAAACCGTTTCATCGACTTGATGCTAAGTGAGTCGTCTCCGGAGGCGCGGCGCACGTTCTTACAGGGGCTGGCCTGGCTGGATGGATACGCTCTGCGGCAGAATGGGAAGCCTTTCGTTCGCTGCTCCGCCGCACAACAAGTGGAACTGCTGCGAAGCCTAGATCCCGCCGCGAACCCGCCGGCGGAGCTGCATACGGGCGTCGCCTTCTTTCAAGACATCAAGCGACGGACAGCGGCAGGCTATTACACTTCAAAAATCGGTTATGACGAACTGAACAAGGGCGGCCGGGTCCCGGCTTCCTTCGGTTGCTCTCACGGCAATCACGCCTGACCGCCGCGGGCTTGCCGCCGGAATGCTGACGGCGCAGGACCGCCCCTCTCTTCACTTGAACAGCTTCAATTGATACACGCCCGGCGTGCTGGTGCCGGCTGTGCCGCCCGGGAGAATGGGATTCATCCCGATGAATGTCGCGCAGCAAGGAGCGACGCTGCTGTTGCCGCACGGCTTGTTTTGCAGTAAGAACAAGCCGAAGGCAACGACCTTTCCGGCCGGGCTGGAATTCGGGTCGTTGATCGGAACAATGCCCAAGCGGCGGCCGTTCGCCGTGCCGTTGTTCAGGTCAGTCATGTACGTCTGCCAGTCGGCGGTCGTATCGATGTCTTCGGTATATCTCTCTTGCAAGGCGTCGGATTCAGTTCCCCGGTTGCCGCTGACGAAATTTACGTCATCGCCCAATCCGAGCGGCTTGGACTGCACATTGCTGATAATAGCTTCGCGGATGAACGCCGATCCGCCGCCTGGGCCTCCATTTCCATTGCCAGCCGGCCAGCCGATGTCGATGAAGCCCCGCTGGGAATTCGAGCTGGAAGGATCCGAAAAATTCTGCGTCACTTCGGCCGGACAAGCGTTGTTCTTGTTCTCCTGCCCCGGCGGCGGCCAGCGCAGCGTATAGGACCTGCCGGGAACGAAGCCATAGTTCGTAGTGTCGGTGGGATCGTGAACGTAAGGAGAATAGGGAAGCAGGCCTGTGTTGAATGCGTTGCTCTTAAGAAACTGGCCTGACGTGGCGATCGCGATCATCGACTGGCTGCCGCCGATACTCCACAGCATTCCTAGCGGCGCAGTCTTGGCGAACGCAGGCAGGAAATACAGGGTCACCGAGCCATTCGCCGTCACTTGCACGTATTTGATGCCTTGCGGGTTTGCTGGATTTGTAACGTAAGGGCCGGCGGGGTCGCTGGCGAACGCCACACTCACGCTGTCAGGCTTTGTCGTCGCGAAGTTGTAAGCGTCGGGATAGTTCTTGGCGATCGTTGTTGCATTGGTGATGCCCAGCGAGGTGCCATCCAAATGGTGTGCGGCGGCCAGGGAAGCCGCGTCCGCATAGGCCTGCAGCTCGTTCTTGGTTATGTACATGCGAGACAAATCCACACACATTCCCAAAATGCCGAGCAGCGCGACGATGGTTATCGCAACCGTTATCAGGACGAAGCCCGATTTCGCCCGCGAGCATGAAGAAATATTCCAGCGCATTCCCCCTCCCGATAACCCTGGAGTGCAACACTTTTCGCGCTCAGGATAGACGATCCTGCGGCCGGAGCCAACCTATCTTTAGACGCGAAGCGTTAAGCTGTTTTTCCTACGCCGCCTTACGCTGGTCTTATCCGCTCAAATCCTGGCGCCCGGGCATTACTTGTTAAGCTTCAACTGATAGGCCCCGGGGGTCGTGGCTCCTCCTGGCAAAGCAGGCAGAACCGGATTGTTCCCTAGGTAAACGGCGCAGCACGGATCCGTGCTTTTCGAGCCGCAAGGATTGGCGGGAAGAAGAACCAAGGCAAAGCCGAGGACTTTGTCATTCTGACTTGGATCGTTGATCGGAACGATTCCCAGGCGTCGGCCATTGGCCGTCCCGTTCTGCAAGTCCGTCAGATAAGTCCGATAATCCGAGGTCGTATCTGTGTCTTCGTTATACCGTTCTTGCAGGGCATCTGATTCCGTCCCCTTGTTCCCAGTGACCATGTTGAGAATGTCGCCGACATTCAGCGGCTTCGACTGCACACCGCTGATGATGGCTTCGCGGATAAAAGACGCAGATCCGCTTCCCTGTGACCACCCGATATCAATGAAGCCCCGCTGGGAAGCTGAGTTCGATGGGTCCGGGAACCCAACGTCGCCCGGGCAACTGCCCTTCTTTTGCTGGCCTGGCGGCGGCCATCGCAGCGTGTATTGCTCCCCGACCGTGAAGCCAAAGTTCGGGTCGTTGGGATTGTGCGCATACGGGGAATACGGAAGCAAACCGGTGGAAAATGCGGTGGACTTGAGAAACTGGCCGGAGGCGGCGCTGGCGGTCATGGACTGGTTGCCGCCGATGGTCCACAACATGCTCAAAGGGGCGGTCTTGGCGAACGCCGGCAGGAAGTAGAGGGTCACGCTTCCGTTAGCCACTACTTGGACATACTTGATCCCCTGCGGATTCGCCGGGTTCGACACATAGGGGCCGTTTGGATCCGTGGCGAAGGCCACCGAGACGCTGTCCGGAGCTTTTGTAGAAAAGTTATAAGAATCGGGATAATTTTTGGCGATCGCCGTCGCGTTGCTGATGCCGAGGCTGGTTCCATCCAGATGCCGGGCCGCGGCCAGGGAAGCCGCGTCCGCATAGGCTTGCAACTCGTTTCGAACAATATACATTCGGGACAAGTCGATACACATTCCCATGATGCCCAACAAAGCGACGATCGTAATTGCTACGGTGATCAGTACGAAACCTCTTGGTCTGATTCTGCTGCGGGAAACTGAACGTAAACGCATCAAAACATGCTCCTTGGACCGTGCGGCGCACGTTGCCGTCCACTCGCCGCTTGCATGGCTACAATAAACGCGGCGGATTTCCCCGCGCAATCTACCCTTGGTACCAAATGAATCCGATCTTTCGGGCAGCTAAACGGTAAGGGAAATAATGCACGCCGCATCTTCCAAAACCTTAGCTCCACGGCGGACGGGCAAAGCGACGGGAAGCGCGATTTTTGTCCGGGAAGCAACTTTCACGGCAACAGGTTCATCCAACGGTGTGAGAGAATCAAAACGATGCCGTTATGAATGGCGCAAATTAGGTCAGCGTCGTGAATTAGGGCCTGCGGTTGCATCGCGCGGCCTTTTTCCAGGAAACATTTTGGCTTTAAGGGGAACAACTCACGCTCAGAAGAATCTTTCTACCAATGAAAGCCGCCTTGATCGCACTGGGACCTGTATGCATGTGGCTGGCGGCGGCCGGCCAGGCGTTGTCCCAAGTTCCGCAACTGCCGCCCCAGACAGCCGCGCCCGTGCCGCAAACGCCGGGAGTTACTTTTAGCCAGCAGCCGCCGAATCCGTTTTTGGGCAGCGCGTCGATGGAAAAACCCGTTCCAGGAGTGCTTGCCCTTTCTCTGGAGGAAGCCGTGAATCGCGGGCTGCGATTCAACCTGGGCGTACTACTAAACCAACAAAACACACAGTTTGCGCTGGGCGAGAAGTACCGGGCAAGGAGCGCTTTGCTGCCCAACCTCCGTGCCGATATAGCGGGAACTGATCAGCAAATCAATTTGAAGGCGCTCGGGTTTCCGGGCGGCTTTCCCGGCGTGCCCAGCATAGTGGGCCCCTTTACCGTGCTCGACGCGCGCGCCTATGTTTCCCAGGATGTGCTGAATTTCAACGCCCTTCACAATCTGCGCTCGGCGACGCAGAACTTGAGAGCGGCGCGGTACTCTTACAGCGATGCGCGTGACATCGTGGCGCTCGGCGTGGCCGGCCTTTATCTTCAGGCTTCTGCCGGCCTGGCTCGTATCGACGCGGCCGAAGCGCAAGTAAAGACGGCCCAAGCCTTGTACGACCAGGCCGTGGATAAAAGAGGAGCTGGAGTGGTCGCAGGCATCGAGGTGACGCGCGCCCAGGTCGAGCTGCAAGCCCAACAGCAGCGGTTGATTTTCTTCCAAAACGAGTACGAGAAGCAGAAACTCAATCTGGCCCGGGCGATCGGTTTGCCCCTCGGGCAGCAATTCGAGCTTTCGACGCGCATCCCTTACACGCCGCCGCCTTCGGTCAGTTACGAGGAGGCGCTGGACCAAGCGTACCGGTCCCGCGCCGACTACCAGAATGCGCTTGCTTTGCTGCGCGCAGCAGAAGAGGCCCGCAAGGCGGCTGCCGCCCAACATTATCCGACTCTTTCGGCCGACGCAAATTACGGGACCATTGGCCCGAGCCTGACTGACTCTCACGGAACATTTTCGGTCTCGGGGACTTTGAGCGTGCCGGTTTTCCAAGGCGGCCGCATTCGAGGCGAGGTCCTCCAGGCGGAAGCGCTCTTGCGGCAAAGGAGATCGGAAAGCGAGGACCTGCGGGGCCGTATTGATTACGAAATCCGCGCGGCGTTTTTGGACTTGAGGGCCAACAGCGAGCAGGTCAGGGTCGCCGAAAGCGCCTTGAAACTGGCGAATCAGCAACTGGCCCAGTCGCGGGATCGTTTTGCGGCCGGCGTCGCCGACAATATCGAAGTGGTGCAGGCGCAAGAAGCCGTAGCTACAGCCAATGAAAACTACATCTCCAGTCTTTACTCGTACAATCTCGCGAAGGCTTCGCTGGCTCGCGCCATTGGAGCCGCCGAGAAAACCATCATTCAGTTTTTGGAGGGAACGCCATAGTGGCTGACGCAATACAAACAGAACAGCGCCAGCAAGCTTCCGGCGGCCCGCAGGCGCAAACACAAACCCAGCTCGGTCAGCCGGAGCGGTCCTGGACCCCCCGGCGGGCATCCTTTTTCCGCCGGAGGCCGCTGGCGAAATGGGCCCTGCTTGCCGCCATAATTCTTGTGGCGGCCGGGGCCTACTGGACATGGCGATACTACTCGAGCCGTGAAACGACTGACGACGCTCAGGTGGACGCGCACATGGCGCCGATCAGCGCGCGAGTAGGAGGTCCGATCATCGCCGTCAATGTGGCGGATAATCAACACGTCGAAGCCGGCGCGGTGCTGGCGCAAATCGATCCGAGCGATTATCAGGTCGCTCTGGAGCGGGCGCGCGCGGATTTGGCCGCTGCCGAAGCGGCTGCGCGCGCGGCCCAAACCGGCGTGCCGATTACCGCCACCACCACGGAGAGCACGCTGAGCAGCGCGGAAGCTCGCTTGCTGAGCGCCAATGCGGCTCTGAGCGCGGCGGAGAAACAGGTGGCTGCGGCGAACGCCCAATTAAACGTTATGCAGGCGAAGCTGCGCGAAGCCGAGGCCAATCATGCGAAGGCGGCGCAGGATCTGGTTCGTTACAAGGAACTGGTAGCCAAAGACGAAATTCCCCGCCAGCAGTTCGATGCCGCCGTGGCGGCCGAAGCTGCCACCGGAGCGGCTGTGGAATCCGCCCGGGCCGACGTTCGCCGTGCCGAGCAAGGAATCCTCGTGGCAGAAAGCCAGGTGGCCCAAGCTCGCGGCACTGTCGCGGAGGCAAAAGCCGGCGTGCGGGCGGCCCAAACGGCCCCGCAGCAAGTCGCCTCCAGCCAGGCGCAGTATCGGAACGCGGAAGCGAGGATCGGGCAAGCCAGGGCGGCCGTGAACCTGGCTGAGTTGAATTTGCAATACACAATCATCCGCGCCCCGATTGCCGGGGCCGTGGGGAATAAGACGGTCCAGGTGGGGCAGGTGGTCCAGCCCGGACAAGCGCTGATGGCCGTTGTGCCGCTCGAAGATATTTATGTCACGGCGAATTTCAAGGAGACCCAGCTTCATTCCATGCGGCCGGGCCAGCCGGCAATCGTTTCCGTAGACACCTATGGAGGCCGGAAATACTCCGGGCGGGTGCAGAGCGTCTCCCCCGCCACGGGTGAGAAATTCAGCTTGCTCCCGCCGGAAAATGCCACCGGAAATTATGTAAAAGTGGTGCAGCGCATCCCGGTGAGAATCGAGCTGGACAAAGGACAGGACCCCGACCACCTCCTGCGTCCCGGCATGTCGGTCGAGGTCACCGTGATCGTCAAATGAATCCAAGCGGATGATCCGTGTCATAACAATCAGCAGAGAGTACGGAAGCGGAGGCGGCGCTGTCGCGCGCATGTTGGCCGAGCGCCTCAAATGGAAGCTGGTGGACGACGCCCTGATAACGGAAATCGCGAAAAAGGCTCAGGTTAACCCCGCTATTGCGCGGCGCTACGATGAGTGCGTCGACCCCTGGTTTCACCGGCTTATGAAGGCGCTTTGGCAGGGCGGCTTCGTTGGCGCGGCCAGCAGGGTGGAGGGTGAATTGTTCGACGCCGAAACTATGGCCCGGCTGTGGAGCCGGGTCATCGAAGAGACCGGAGCTATGGGCGATTGCGTGATCGTCGGCCGCGGCGGGCAATGCATTCTCCAGAATCGGGAGGATGCTTTTCATGTCTCGATCTACGCCCCCTTGGAAGAGCGCGTCCGCAGGCTCCGCGAACAGCTCCCGCCGGAAGCTGATCCCGAGGCGGCGGCCATAGAGAGCGACCGCCGGCGGGCCGCTTACATCCGCCGTTATTTCGGCCAGGATTGGACGAATCGTCATCTCTACGATCTGGCGGTCTGCTCGAGCATCGGGCTGGAAAGAGTGGTGGAAACAATTCTGTGCGCGGCGGGTCTCAAAGCGTGAACCTTCACTATGGCAACTGAAGCAGTCGGCGCTCCTGCTACCGTGGCAGCTCCCGACGTCAATCCCTGGATCATCGCAATTTCGGTGATGCTGTCCACCTTCATGGAGGTGTTGGACACTACCGTCGTCAACGTGTCGCTCCCCCACATTGCTGGCAATCTTTCCGCCAGCACCGATGAAGCCACCTGGGTGCTCACGTCGTATCTGGTGGCCAACGCCATTATTCTTCCGATCACCGGCTGGCTGGCGAATTACTTCGGCCGGAAGCGGCTGCTGATGGCCGCGGTCGCCGGGTTCACAACGGCATCCTTCATGTGCGGCCTGGCGCCCAATCTGGCGACGCTGATTTTCTTTCGCGTCGTGCAGGGCGCCACCGGAGGCACTTTGCAGCCGATCTCGCAAGCTGTTCTGCTTGAAGCCTTCCCGCCGGAGGACCGCGGCAAGGCGATGGGCTTTTGGGGATTGGGCATCGTCGTCGCTCCCATGCTGGGCCCCGTGCTGGGCGGATGGTTGACGGACAGCTATAGCTGGCGCTGGGTGTTCTACATCAACATCCCCGTCGGCGTCGCCTCCATCCTGATGACAAAGATGTTCATCTTCGACCCTCCTTATATCCGCCGGCCCAAAACAGGCATTGATTATTGGGGCATCGGGATGCTGGCGGTCGGAATCGGGGCGCTTCAGATCGTG
>Ga0070740_10005833_pt1 | contig 11157 bp, 5 predicted proteins | sample Coa_R2_FD_67286 | JGI IMG/M metagenome (GOLD analysis project Ga0070740, IMG submission 67286) | Surface soil microbial communities from Centralia Pennsylvania, which are recovering from an underground coalmine fire - Coalmine... | ecosystem: Environmental > Terrestrial > Soil > Unclassified ...
GGGCCGCCTTGCCGCTAACCTCAGTCGCCCTACGGGCTCCTTCGGCTAGCGGCAAAGAAAAACCAAAACCGGACAGATTATGTGCTATAAAAACCGGACATCTTCACGTGCTAACGACAGAACTTTCTTAGAACTCTCTTACCATCGTCAGTAGAGCCACATCCCCGGATTTAAAAACTGCTTCAGGAACTGGGCATGTCCTCACGATTAAGTCTGGTCAGAGGCGATGACTCTTTTGAGGGAAAATGCACGTCCGGACTCACTGCAGAGTTGTCCGTTATTTTGGGCGCCGAACCGTCCCACGGCAAATGAACATGCCAGCTGCCAGCAGCGCGTCTGGATGTATAATTCCCACTCCTTCGGGGGCTCGACATGAAGACCTAAAGAAAGCCTAAGGCTCAAGTGGGGGGGAATCCTATAATGTCGCGCGCAAAAATGCTCTTTGCCCTTTTGGCGCTTTTATGTGCTTCACGGTTGGTTGTGGCTCAGAATCTGCCGCAGCATTCGAACTGGGTGGGCACGTGGGCCACATCTGAACAAATACCAGAACCGCACAACGCTCTTGCACCTGATGATTTGCGCGACGCCACTGTAAGGCAGATCGTGCATCTCACGATCGGCGGGAAAGTGCTGCGCGTGCATCTATCAAATGCATTTGGCACAGCGCCCTTGCGATTCGATTCCGTGCATATCGCGCGAGCAATATCGCCTGCATTATCGAGAATTGACATTAGGACCGACCGCGCCCTCACCTTCGCCGGGCACCACGCCGTAACGGTTCCCGCCGGAGCTGAATATATTTCCGATCCTGTGGATTTTCCCGTTGCGCCTGAAGCGGACCTGGCCATCACGTTCTACCTCAGTGAGCCGCCTCAGCAGGAAACAAGCCATCCCGGCTCGCGCGCAACATCCTACCTCGTGCACGGCAATCATGTGTCAGACGCCGACTTCCCCGGCGCAAAGACATTCGACCATTGGTTTAACATCGCCGGCGTGGACATGATCGCACCACCCGGCGCGGCGGCCGTTGTCACGCTGGGAGATTCGATCACTGACGGGCACGGTGCGACCACCAACGGAAACGACCGCTGGCCAGACGACCTTGCACGCCGTCTGCTTCGTGAAATGCCCGCCCGTCACCTGAGCGTCCTCAATCAGGGCATTGGCGGGAACCGGCTGCTGCTTGACGGCCTTGGGCCGAACGCGCTGGCCCGGTTCGATCGCGACGTGCTCGCTCAGCCGGGAGTCCGCTACCTGATCGTCCTCGAGGGAATAAATGATATCGGGATGTTCGGTCGCAGCGGAAATCAATTGAAGTCCGACCATGAATCACTGGTGCACAAGATCATTGGCGCATATCAACAGATCGTGCTTCGCGCTCATGCTCATGGAATTCTCGTTTACGGCGGGACCCTGCTGCCTTTTGGTGACTCGACATTTTATAAGCCAGGCGCTCTCACAGAAGCAGATTGGGACGCCGTAAATCGGTGGATACGCACTCCCGGACATTTTGACGGCGTGATCGATTTTGCCAAGGTGATGTGCGATCCGAAGCATCCGCACCACCTTCTTCCGGCATACGACTCCGGCGACCATTTACATCCTTCGCCCGCCGGCTACCGCGCGATGGCCAATGCTATTCCGCTTTCACTCTTTGCGAAGTGAAGGCATGAACATCTGGAGGCCGCAATGAAAAACATGTCCCTTACAGGCAGCGCAGGATTTGTTTTAGCGGTTTGCTCACTAATTCTCTTTTGTCCTCCTTTTTATGCCCAGACAGTTCCTGGCGAGGCTCGCCGGAATTTACCGCAACCCTTGACCTTCACTTCGGAGCAGGACCATCAGAACATGATGGACCAGTTGGGAATCAAAGAGATCCGCCCGGCGCCGTCGCCCAAAACCGCAAATTACGACGAATCGAAGGCCAACCCTTTTCCGAACCTGCCGGACGCCCTTACGCTCAAGGACGGCCAGAAAGTCACCTCGCCGGAAGTCTGGTGGCGCAAGCGCCGTCCTGAAATCGTGGAGGCGTTCGAACGCGAGGTTTACGGGCGCATTCCGCAAAACGTGCCGAAGGTGACATGGTCTGTGAAGGCTACCGACAAGGAGATCATCGGCGGACGGCCGGTCATCGCCAAAGAACTTATCGGTCACGTGGACAATTCATCTTATCCGTTGATCAGCGTTGATATCCGCATGACGCTGGTAACGCCTGCCGACGCCAGGAAGCCTGTGCCGGTTTTGATGATGTTCGGCCCGAGCGGATTCCCTGCACCCAACGAACCGTCAGACGCAGACTTTGACCGTATCAACGCGGCTATGAAGGCCTTGCTCGCCAAAGAGGACCCTTCGCTCGCAAAAGTTTTTGGAGAGCACCCGGCATTTCAGCTTGTTCGGCGGCCGCCATTCCAGTTCCCGCGTTTTGATGTGGATGGTAACCCGCCGAGAAAATGGCAACTCATCGCCGATAAATGGGGCTTCGCCACGATCGACCCTCTTAGTATTCAAGCCGACAACGGCGCCGGACTGACGCGGGGAATTATCGGTCTCTGCAACCAGGGCCAACCGCGCAAGCCGGACCAATGGGGCGCATTGCGCGCCTGGGCCTGGGGCGCAAGCCGTGGCCTCGACTATCTGGAAACAGACCCGGCTGTAGACGCAAAGCATGTGGGCATCGAAGGCGTCTCGCGATACGGCAAGGCGGCACTCGTAACGATGGCCTTCGACCAGCGATTTGCAATGGTCCTTGTGGGCTCCTCAGGGAAAGGCGGGGCCACACCCTTCCGCCGGAATTTCGGTGAAGCCGTGGAGAACCTTACAGGCGTGGGCGAATATCATTGGATGGCGGGCAACTTTCTGAAATACGGAGCGTCCGAAGCGGTTTTCGGAAGCAAGAACGCCGGGGACTTGCCTGTTGATTCCAATGAACTCATTGCACTGTGCGCGCCGCGCCTGACATTCATCAGCTATGGCGTGCCCGCGAAAGGGGATGCGCAGTGGCTGGATCATCAGGGGAGTTTTATGGCCGCAGTTGCCGCAAGCCCGGTTTTCGAAATCCTTGGCGCGCGCGGCCTCGATGTTTCCGGGGACTACCACACGGCAAAGATGCCGCCGGTCAATGACGGTTTGCTCGACGGACAGCTTGCCTGGCGCCAGCATGATGGAGGGCACACCGACGCGCCCAACATGAAGTACTTCCTGAAATGGGCTGACAAATTCATCGGCCATACTCCACCAGGCCAGTAAAGATTGCTGCGGCCGGGTTCCGTCAGTGACAACGAAATTTCGGCTCAGTCCAGAACTTTCATTGCTGCGGGGTCCCACCGGACAACTTTTTGCCGTTCATAGCTGAGGTTGCTTAACAACGCGGCGCCCGCGGCGCGAAATCCGAATACGGCATCCTCGACAACCGGTCGCCGGCTCCGCACGGAGTCAAAGAAATTCTTCAAGTGGTCGTAGCTGTCGTTGTATCCTTCCGGAGCTACGTATCTCTCTTCGCCCAGCGGGATTTCGCCGGAGGGATGCTCAATCGGATACTTCTTCCGGTAAGCGGCCAGAAATTCCTTTTGCATTGCGTTCGAAAAACTTCTGATGCTGTATCCCGGCTCCTTTGAGCGCGGGACGCGCGAAAGGCTGACTCCGCCTTCGCTGATCGTCATCGTCCCTTCCGAACCTGTAAAGATCAGCCCTTCGCTTTCCGACCCGCCATCGACAAAGTTCACGCGAAGGGTCAGGTTAAATCCCTCGGGGTAATCGAATATCCCGATCAGCACGTCCGGTACGTCGCGACCGTCGCGCCAGTAGCGGAGCCCGCCCGTGGCCACCGCACGCGTGGGGCCATTAACGCCAACAACGAAATGCGTGCCGCTGAAAAGGTGGACGAACAGATCGCCGGCGACACCGGAGCCATACGCTTTCCACTTCCGCCATTGGAAGAAATGCTCCGGGTTCCATGGAATTTTCGGCGCCGTGCCCAGGAATCGCGGCCAGTCGCACGTCTCCGGTGACGCATCGAGAGGAATTGAATAATTCCAGGCACCGATGGAGGAGTTCCGGTCCCACCATGCGGTGACCATGTTGAGTTCTCCAATTGAGCCTGATGCGAGTAACTCCTTGGCCTTGCGGTAAATCATCGAACTGACCCGCTGGCTGCCGATCTGGATGGTCCTGCCCGTGCGTTTCGCAGTGTCAATGATCTTCGGCCCATCCGAATAAAGATGAATCATGGGCTTTTCGAGGTAAACATCTTTGCCGGAGTTCATGGCATCGACGGCCGCCCGCATGTGCCAGTGGTCCGGCGTGGCGATGATCACGGCGTCGATGTCCTTCCGAGCAAGGATTTCCGCGTAGTCGCGCGTAGTTTGTATGTCAGAGCCCCAGAGTTCCTTGGCATGAGTCAGACGGCCGTCGTAACAATCTGCTGCGGCCATTACTTTCACACCAGGGAACTGCGCAGCGATCCGCGTGTCGTACTGCCCCTGACCGCCGGCCCCGATCAGAGCAATCTGGAGATGATCGTTGGCCGCGACGGGCTTCGCAGGCTCGCCCTTCTCTTCGGCCATGGCATGAACTTTCACGCCGTTCGAAACGAATGTTCCTGCAGTCATGATGCCGCTTGTTTTCAGAAATTCTCTTCGGTCCAATTTCCCAGCCATCGGTTTGCACCGCCTGCAGAATTAAGATTAATGCGGAAACTCTACCGGACAGGTTCGCAAGCGTCAACCCTCATCGTTGAGCGGAAGTATTGAGCCCAAAAGCAGTTGTTGACGAAATCATGTTGCAGGCAGAAATGATCGCCTGACGCAAAATGACCCGGCAAATGCGCAAACTGGGTCTTGACGATCAATTAGTGCTGGGATAAAAACAAATGACGTGGACGCCAGATTCTGTTTTCCGAACTGTCAGGGAACCTACGACTCTCGAATTTTCCAAGTGCTGAAGACAGTCGGATCGGAATCAATGGCAGCGCAGGGAACGGACCGTCTTCACAAATCCCTCCACTCCCCACATCAGGTGACAGGTATCGACCTATGAACCGCTAGTAACTCTTCAGGGCACACATCTCAATCGCCACGTGTGACCATCACTGATTTTCGTCGGGTAAAAATCCAGCGTCCGGGTCAGGGTTAACGCGTGTAAAGGGAGGTTACCCATATGCATGAGTTGAAGTGTCTGGACTCGTGGCATCTGCCGACGAAGCCCACGCCCAGGCATCCGACCCTGCTTTTTGTTCTGTCTACGTTGCTTGTTGTTCTTTCACCATTAACGGGGTTCAGCCAAACAATCACGTCCTCTTTGAGCGGGACTGTCCGAGACACAACTGGCGCAGTTGTTCCAGGCGCAACGGTTGTTCTGACAAATGAGGCGACCAACGTTACACAAACTGCCCAATCTAATTCGTCCGGCTTATTTGGTTTCACGGCGCTGATGCCTGGAACCTATAAGCTTGACGTTTCCGCCTCTGGTTTTGACACTTGGGAGCAAAAGGGCATCGTGCTCCATGCCAACGAAAGCGCAGCCGTGCCGAACATTGTTCTCCGCGTGGCAGGAACAAGGCAGACCGTCACAGTTGAGGCCCCAGCCGTGCCAATGGTTCCCCTTACAACGGGAGCGAGCAGCACCACTTTGAACAACCGCATGGTCAGCCAGCTTTCCATCCAAGGACGCGACGCGGCTGAACTCATCAAACTGATGCCCGGGATGGCCATCAACTCCGGTCTCAACAATACAGAATGGAACAGCGCGGTGACGCAGATTAATAACGGCCCAATCGGGGCGTTTTCGGGCAGCGGCACTTCGCCCAATGGCGGGATGCAGATGGTTATGAACGGCTCAGTGATTACCGATGCCGGGAACCAGGGCACGCAGATCGCCAACGTCAACCAGGACATGACGCAGGAAGTGACCATCAAAAATTCGTCATTTGATGCCGAATACGCGCATGGCCCTGTTACCTTCACTGCAACCGGAAAAACAGGCACTTCTCAGTTCCATGGCTCCGCATACGTTTATACTCGGAATGGAAGCCTGAATTCCGAGAATTCCTTCCTCAAGGCCAGCGGGCTTGCGAAGCCCATTGACCATTACTGGTATCCTGGCTTCAACGTGGGCGGTCCTATCCTGTTGCCATGGACGAATTTCAACAAAAACCATGACAAAGCATTTTTCTTTTTCGGTTTTGAGCATATGAAACAGGAGCAGGCAGGCACGCTCCACAAATACATGCTGCCAACGCCGGCCATGATGAACGGGGATTTCAGCGCCAGCGCATTACAGAACTACACCGGCTTCGCAGGAGCGGTCCCCTGCGCCGACTCCTCAGCGTGGAACTTCGGAAATTTCTGCAAGAGTGCCGTAGATAATGGCCAGATTACACTCTACGATTCGAGCGGCAATCCAATCCCGCCGAGCGTCGTTGATGCGAACGCTGCGGCAGGAAAGAATACAGCGGCATCTGGCGCCATGATCACCGACCAAAGCTTGATTGACCCGAATGGTCTGGCTTTGATGAAGATGCTGGCCAGTTCACCGGGACTTAAGAGCATCAGCCCAACGCCGGGAAACCCCTACAACGCAGAATTCCTCGATAACCCGCCCATTATCAGTGACAACTTGAATGTTCGTGGCGACGTGAACATAACACAGAAGCTGCACGCTTTTGTTTCTTACACGCGCCAGCCGGAAACCGACATCAACAATATCGGTGTGTGGTGGTGGTCCCCCGCTGCGGTCCCGTACCCGTCGCAGATGCCAGCAGCGCAACTTAGCAAGGCGTGGAGCGTTGGTGCAACCAGCACGTTAAGCCCAACGCTCGTCAACGAAGCGACGTTCGGGTATGCCTACTTCATCAATCCAATCCAGTTGAAAAATCCGCAGGCAGCGAATCCAGCGACGTATGGCTACAACGTTCAGTTGCCGCAAGGCTTCACTCAGACAAACAGCGTTCCACAGGTGCCGAACATCGTCACCTGGTGCTGCGGCATTGAGAGCGGGCCAGGCGGGAACGTGGCGAGTGCAACGCCCGGTGCCGGCTTCAGCGTTCCCTCGTTCGGCGCCAGTTGGCATGGTAAAGGCGACTTCGGGAAGGACAGCTATACTCCCGATGTCAGCGACAACCTCACCTGGATCAAGGGAAAGCATACGATGAAGTTCGGCTTCTTCTGGGCTTCCTACGCCAATGTCCAGACAGAAAACTGCTGCGGCGGCGGGACGGCAGGAAGTTGGGACTTCGACAACTACGCAACCAACACCAGCTTCAATTATTACTCTGACATGCTATTGGGCCATGCGCAGAGCTTCAGCACGGTGAGCAACAATCCGACCGATTATGTGAAATACAACGAGTTCGACTTCTATGGCCAGGATTCGTGGAAAATCATGCGGAGAATGACGCTCAACTTCGGCGTCCGCTTCGAGCGCATGGGTCAGTGGTATCCTTTCAGTTCCAACCCGAAGGGCCTGATGGTGTGGGACCCTTCGGCCTACGATCCCACCAGTTCCAATCCGCTGACAGGCTTCTCGTGGCACAGCAGCAACAGCAGCATTCCACTCTCCGGCTGGACGACACACGGGTTCTTTCCCGATCCGCGCGTCGGCGTTGCTTACGACCTGTTTGGAAATGGCAAGACGGTCCTTCGCGGCGGATTCGGCGTCTATCGATCACAGGTGGCCTACAACGACGTGACGGAGAATGGCATTCTGTCCGCCCCGCTGGGGACAGTGCCCTTCGCCAGCAATTGCACATTCAACAACCTCGAAACCCTCACAAACAATTGTGCAGCAGCGGCAGGACCTGCGCGTAATACGACCACCTTTGCGGGTTTGATGTTGGGTGACAACAAAGCCCCGTACACCCAAACCTGGAACTTTATGATTGACCAGGCAATGCCCTGGCATTCAACTCTCGAAATCCAGTATCAGGGCAACCGCAGCCGCGATCTGCTGATCAGTGCCAATGGCGGTGGAGGTATTGCACTGGCCAACATCAACTTCGTTCCCATGGGCGCGGAATTCCAGCCGGACCCAGCACCTACAAACGGATTGCCGAACTGCTATGGATTTAAAAACCCGCAGCCGCAGGTCAACTGCTCCTATGGTGGGGACATCTTCTTCTGGCAAGGAACGCCCGACGCCACCCATATCACAGGCGGGCCTCCGGGCGGCGCTATGCCGGATTTCCGTCCGTATGACTACAGCGGTCTGTACCTGTTCCACCACGGCAGTTACTCGAACTATAACGCGTTTATGGTTCAGTGGATGAAGCAGGCCGGCCCGGTCGTATTCAACCTCAACTACACGTGGTCGCACGCCTTGGGGATCCGCGACGGAAACAATGACAATGGCCAGGGTGCAGGAGCGTCACTCGACGCTTTCAATCTGGCCAGCAACTATGGCGTCCTGGCGTTTAATCGGTTCCACATCTTCAACGCCGCGTACGTGATCGATCTGCCTGGATTAAAGGGTGCAAACCGCTTTGTAAGAGGGGCGGTAAACGGCTGGCAGCTTTCTGGTGACACCCAGTTTCAGACCGGCCCTCCGCTTCAACCTTTGACGGGCGGAAATCTTAACGCCTCGTTCCCTGCAGGAATCAGCAATGGGAGCATCCTCGGAACTGACGGAATCAAGCTTGTTCCGATCCTTGTTTGCGATCCCAGCAAAAACCTTTCTTCTGGTCAGTATTTCAACCCGGACTGCTTCAGATCGCCTTCGATTCCCTCAACCGGAGGCGCTTCGATCATCGGAACGAACGGCCCGCTCGTCTGGCCCACAATTACCGGACCTGGTTTCTTCAACAGCGACTTGGGCCTTTACAAGAACTTTAAGATCACGGAAAGGCAGGGGCTGCAGTTCCGTATCACAGCGTTCAACTTCCTGAATCACCCTCTGCCACAGTTCAACCTGACCAATGACATCAACCTGGCGTTCTCAACACCCGGCGGCGGCAACACGAACGCGAACACAACTGGCAAACCTGCCTACACCGTCGGAAACCGAACGATCGAACTGGCCCTGAAATATACTTTCTGATCCCAGGAGTTGGGCAGAAAAGAGAAGGGGGATGACGAAGTCATCCCCCTTTTTTTGAAGAATAGCAGAGGTTGCTGTTAATCCTGGCGGATAGTAATCTGTTGGGTTACATGATTTCTGGGCCCCTTCAAAATGAGCGAGAGCTGTCCATGACAAGGCGTCGCGCGCTGACGCTCCTTGGGGCCTCGCTCCTTCCCCCTCAGATCGCGGGCTCATTGTTGAAAGGCGCGGCGGGTCCCGCTCCTCCCATCCGCTTTTCATTGCAGACTCTTCCCTTTCAGCTCGAAACGGATGAGACTCTGAATGCGCCGCACGTTCCTGCAACAATGATCGGCGGCGTTGCCGTCTTCGATTACAACAAAGATGGCCGCCCCGACATCTTTTTCACTAATGGGGCGAACATCAAGACGCTGGAAAAAGATTCGCCAAAGTACTCGAACCGATTATTCCGCAATGACGGCAACGGAGTTTTTACGGATGTTACGGAAAAGGCCGGACTGGCGGGAACAGGTTACGACAACGGAGTTGCCGTCGGTGATTATGACAATGACGGGTTCCCGGACCTCTTTGTCGCCGGCGTTCACGGCAGGGCTCTTTACCACAACAACGGCGATGGCACTTTCACGGATGTTACGGCCAAGGCGGGACTCGCTGGCTGGAATGACCCGGAATTCGGCCCTCTCTGGTCTGTGGCTGCGGCGTGGGTTGACGTCAACAATGACGGCCTGCTGGACCTGTTCGTCCTGAACTATCTGCAATGGGACATCGCCACGGAACATCTTTGCGGGTTCGGAGATAAATACGATTACTGCATGCCAACCTTTTACAAGGGTCAGCCGTCCCAATTGTATTTGAACCTGGGCAACGGGAAATTCCGCGATGTTTCAGAGGAATGGGGCATTCGTACCCATGTGGGAAAAGGTATGGGAGTCGGTGTGGCGGATTACAATCTGGACGGACGTCAGGACCTCTTCATTACAAACGACATGTATTACAACTACCTTTATCACAACACCGGAACAAAATTCGAAGAAGTGGCGCTCGAGGAAGGCGTGGGACTTGTGGAAGACGGGAGTTTTATTTCGGGAATGGGCGTAGACTTCCGCGACTTTAACAACGATGGCTATCCGGACATTGTGACCGTCGCACTGAATAATCAGACATTCCCTCTGTTCCAGAACAGGAGCGGAAAAGGGTTTGATGAAGTCACAGACCAGAGTGGAATGCGTGAACTGAGCCTGCGCATGAGCGGTTATGGCCCCGGATTATTCGATTTTGACAACGATGGATGGAAAGACTTGTTCGTATCGCGCGGGCATGTGGAAGCTTTCCCCAAACCCGGAACAGAAGTGGCGCAGCCTAACACCGTCTTCCGCAATCTGGGAGCCGGCGGCAAATGGCAGGCTTTAACAGCGGAGGCAGGATTCGATGCAGCACCGCCCAGACGGCACCGCGGCTGCGCCTTTGCCGACTTCGACGGTGATGGCAAGATCGACGTTGTCGTCAGTGCGTTGCTCCAGCCCGCAGAGCTTTGGATGAACCGGACTGAAAATGACAACCACTGGCTGGCCGTGGAGCTTGAAGGAACCAGGAGCAATCGGGACGGAATCGGAGCAAGAATCAAGGTGGTGACCAGAGCAGGCGCGCAGTACAACCATATGACCACAAGCGTGGGCTATGCTTCATCAAGCCACGGGCCGGTGCATTTTGGATTGGGGAGCGAATCAAAAGCGCAGGTCATTGAAATCCACTGGCCTTCGGGCATAATTCAGCGGCTGCGTGATGTCCCGGCCGGCCGCACCATCAAGGTGCTGGAACGCGAGGAAGGATGACACGCGTTGCGTCTTTCTGCTGGCGTTCCTGGGTCATCAGATCATCGACAATCTTCTTTTCCCGGGCGCCTTCGGCGGGCTGCTTCAGCGCGTAATAGAGCGCAACAAGATCCACATGTGGAGCGAGCCACTTGGGATTTTCCTCCGCGGCGGTCTTCAGCTGTTCGACCGCCGCCTGAAGATTTCCCTGGGCGCGTTCGACGCGCGCCAGCAGGTAGTGCGCGCTTGCAGATTTGGGGTCCAAGGTGAGGGCGCGAGTTAATTGCTCTCTCGCCTCAGCAAGCTTCCGCTGGTTGTA
>Ga0070740_10005835_pt1 | contig 11157 bp, 10 predicted proteins | sample Coa_R2_FD_67286 | JGI IMG/M metagenome (GOLD analysis project Ga0070740, IMG submission 67286) | Surface soil microbial communities from Centralia Pennsylvania, which are recovering from an underground coalmine fire - Coalmine... | ecosystem: Environmental > Terrestrial > Soil > Unclassified ...
ATTCTGCTCAAAGATACGAGCTTCACACCTCCGGCCTACAAACCGGCGAAACAGGGCGCGCAGGGCTGCTACCCACGCTCGGAGCCGTAATATTCAACCCGGTTGAGCTGGCTGTTGGATTCTCAAACCTTGCATCCTCTCATGCCAGGAATTGCACTATTTTCCAGGAATTTAACGCTGAGATAACAGAGCTTTAATATCTCCATAAACAGAGCCATCTATACTTATCCCATGAGATGATACGAGAGAAAAGATAGTGCAATTCCAGTCTTCCTCCTCACCTGGCACACGGAAGAAACGAAAACAAAAGGAGAGCGACCGGTAAGATTGGTCGCAATAACAAGGATATGGGACAATCCACCTCCCAAAGTGTTTAAGGCAATTGGCTGGTCCGATATCGCCCAATTGAGCACCAGCGCCAGTGGGTGGGCGGCCTATGGACATCCCGAGTGGGGCGACTTCAAATTTGGCCACACCAATCCTGACGATTCCAATTCGGGCCTCGACGCCGTGATTGCCGAGAATTACGCCGCCGTGAACAAGAAGCGCAACCTCACCGGCGCAGACGTCAACACCGCCTCCACCCGCGAGTTCGTCGCCAATGTGGAGAGCTCGATCATCCACTATGGTGAAAGCACCGGCACCTTTGCGACAGAGATGTTCACCAGGGGCACCAGCTACCTCAGCGCCGCTGTGATGTACGAAAACCTGGTCGTCGAAGCGAACCAGGGCCAGTTCGGACACCTGCCCTACCCGGTCGTGGCCATCTACCCCAGGGAAGGCACCTTCTTTAGCGACCACCCTTTCGCCATCCTGCACGCCAGTTGGGTGACGCCCGCGAAACAGGCAGCGGCTCAGGTCTTCCGCGATTACCTGCTCGCGCCGGCCCAGCAGCAGAAAGCGCTTCAATACGGTTTTCGTCCGGGCACAGGTGCGACAGGCTCACCGATCAACCAGGCTAACGGAGTCGATCCCGCTCAGCCCACCACGCTGCTCCCGGTGCCCGATGCCTCTGTGGTCAGCGCCATCCAGTCTTCCTGGGACGAGCAGAGGCGCAAGGTCGATGTGATGTTGATTATCGATCATTCCGGCAGCATGAACGATCCCGTAGGCGGCACAACGAAAATAGTGGGCGCGCGCCAGGGACTGGCCGAGTTTGTCGGCCTGCTGGGTGATCTTGACAACGTAGGTCTGACCGAATTCAGCGCCGACGAACAGACGCTCTCACCCATGTCGCCGGTCGGCCCCAAGCGCCAGCAGGTCTTGAACGAGATCAACGGCATCACAGCCAGCGGCAATACACGCCTGTACGACACCATCGCCGATCAATTCCAGCAATTACAGAACTTCTCCTCCAGGCACATCAAAGCCATTGTCGTGCTCACAGATGGTGTGGACGACGCGAGTAGCCTGACCCTGGCGCAGCTTATCCAGCGGATCACCCCTGCCGGCAGCAACGCGGGCGAGGGTATCAAAATCTTCACCATTGCCTACGGAAACTCACACGGCAGCGGGGTCGACGTGAACGCGCTCACACAGATCGCCACCGTCACCGGCGGCCAGGAGTACGCGGGCACGCCCCAAAATATCAAGCAGGTTTACCTGGACATCAGCAAGTTCTTCTGAGCAAGAAGCACCGGCGCACTCACACGTCCTCGCTAAAAGTTCTTAACTGTGGAACTTTTCTTCCTCGCAGCACGTGGATACAATTACATACAAGAAATCAGCGGATCACACACCGCGCGAGGATTGAGAGAGATATGGCAGGTAGAGGCGAGAGTTTCGATGACGCTCCACAGAAACAGGAGAAAGAGCAGCCATACGCTCCGCAAGCGTCTTCGTCCGCACAGACAACGTTGCATTCTCTTGAGAAAGAGATAGCCAGGCTTAGCGCAGAGAGACAACGGCTCACCTTTGCTCAGCGCATCGGGCGCATCGGAACCTTCGAGTGGGATATCCCCAACAAACGGATCACCTGGACGCCCGAACTGGAGGCCCTGTACGGATTGCCCCCCGGCGGCCTTGAGGGCAGCTACGAGAGATGGAAGCAGCGTATCCACCCGGACGATCTCGCACAGGCGGAAGAGAGCTTGCGACGAGCAGCCAGAGGCGAAGCTCCCTACGAGGCGGAGTTTCGCGTGATCTGGCCCGACGGCAGCGTTCACTGGCTGCTGGCCAAAGGGGACCTCCAGCTTGACGAGGAGCGTAGCGCGCGGCGGGTAATCGGCGTCAACATCGACATTACCGAGCGCAAAGAGGCAGAAGAGCAGCTCGCCGCGCAAACGGCCTTATTACAGGCCGCTCACCTGGATCTACAAAATCTCAACGCAAATCTTGAAGCGATGGTCATCCAGCGCACCCAGGAATATTTAGAGACGGCTGAAACGCTTCGCCAGCTCAATGCCGAGCTTGAACGCAGTAATCAGGAACTTCAGGATTTTGCCCATGTTGCCTCGCACGACCTGCAGGAACCGTTGCGCAAAATTCAGGCGTTTGGTAATCTTTTGGAGGATGAATATGGCCCGGAATTGGGCGACGGGAAGGCGTATCTCGATCGAATGCGCATGGCCGCCTCGCGTATGCAGCGCCTGATCAACGACCTGCTCACGTTCGCGCGCGTCACCACCAGGGCACAGCCATTTCTGGAAACCGATCTCAACATCATCGTCCAGGAAGCGATCGAGGACCTGGAGGCGAGCGTGCGCACACATCGAGGCGAGATCGAAGTTGGCCCTCTGCCAACGATCGAGGCCGATCCGCTTCAGATGCGCCAGGTCTTTCAAAATCTGATCGGGAACGCGCTGAAGTTTCACAAACCGGACGTACCTCCACATGTGAGAATCTCTGCCGAGATCAGCAACGAAGCGGGCGAGGATTCATCTCCCGAACGGCAATTCTGCACAATTCGTGTAGAAGACAACGGTATTGGATTTGATGAGAAATACCTGGACCGTATCTTTACGGTTTTTCAAAGGCTGCACGGGAAGGGAGAATATGAAGGGACCGGCGTTGGCCTGGCCGTTGTGCGCAAGATTATTGCGCGCCACAACGGGACGATTACCGCGCAGAGCACTCCAGGGGTGGGCTCGACATTTATCATTGTCCTACCCACCACGCAAACGATAAAGGATCTTGAAGCGTATGTCGAATAAAAATGCAATCGTCATTTTAATGGCAGATGACGACGAAGATGACATTTTGCTAACGCAAAAGGCGCTGAGGAAAGGGAAATTGCTGAACCACCTCTACAGCGTGCGCGATGGCGAGGAACTGCTCGACTACTTATTGCACAGGGGCGCCTATGCTGATCCCGAGAAGGCGCCGCGTCCAGGCGTCATCCTGCTCGACCTTAATATGCCGAAGAAAGATGGCCGCGAGGCCCTGCGAGAGATCAAGGAGCATGAAGATTTGCGGGATATTCCCATTATCGTGTTTACCACCTCGAAAGCCGAAGAGGACATCTATCGCTCCTACAGGCTCGGCGTCAACTCCTTCATCACCAAGCCGGTGACGTTTGGCAAACTGATCGAGGTAATGCAGATGCTGGGCAAATACTGGTTCGAGATTGTCACGCTGCCCAACGATGGAAAGAAAAGCGGATAGACTATGCAGGTAACGACTATCTTACTGATTGATGACGACGACGAGGATCGCCTGCTCCTGCAAAAGCTCCTCGCCCGGGTGGCCGGCGCACGATATAAGCTGATCTACGAAACCTCCTACGACGCCGGCCTGCGGCGCGCGCTGGAGGGAGAACACGACATCTGCTTGCTCGACTACCGCCTGGGAGCACGCAACGGCATCGAATTGCTGAAAGAGGCCAGAAGGCAGGGCTATACGCGTCCGATTGTTTTGTTGACAGGAGCCGAGGAGTCCGAAATCGACATCCAGGCTTTGCAGGCCGGCGCAGACGACTACATCTCCAAGAACCATCTGCAAGGAGAACTGCTGCACCGCATCATCCGCTACGCTATCGAGCGAAAAAAGGCCGAGCAAGAGCGCGAGCGACTGCTGCACGAACAGATCGCCAGCAAAGAGCTGGAGCGCAAGAAAAACGAATTCATTAGCATGGTTGTGCATGAGTTGAAAACGCCCTTGACCAGCCTCAAGGGCTTTACCCAACTGCTCGCCCGCAAGCTCGCCAAAGACTGCGACCCCCACATCAGCCAGCTCGTCAGCCGCATAGACGCGCAGAGCAACAAACTGACCGCGCTGATCGACGACCTGCTGGATGTCACGCGCATCGAGGGAGGCACCTTTCAATTTGAGGAAGACTTCTTCTCGTTTGACGAACTGGTAGAAGAGATCACGCAAGATATCCAACTAACAAATACCTCGCACACGCTGCTCAGAGAAGGCGAGGCCGGCAAAATCGTCTGGGGGGACCGCAAGCGCATCGGGCAGGTAATCACCAATTTCTTAACCAACGCAATCAAATATGCGCCTGACGCCGGGAAAATCATCGTGCGGACCGAGGTGAATGAGCGGGAAATCACCTTTAGCGTGCAAGATTTTGGTCCGGGGATCGCCAGGGAGAAGCAAGAACAGATCTTCGCGCCTTTCTATCGCATCGAGGACCCGGCGCAGCGCAGTGCGCCAGGGCTTGGCCTGGGTCTGTTCATCTCGGCCGAAATCATTCGCGGCCAGCGCGGCAGAATCTGGGTAGAAAGCGATGAAGGAAAAGGAGCGACCTTCTTCTTTACGCTTCCGCTCAGCCTCACTGAGTAGTGGAACACATTTTTTGCATTGTACTACTCGGTGAGACTGAGCGGAAGCGTATGCTGCCATATCTCACGGGATGGCCACGCAGCGCGGGCCGGCCCGATAGAAGCGTAAAGCGGTTGCCCGGGGCCTGGACAGAGCCTTCAGGGGACATGCCCGTATGAAGGCCCGGCTTGAGCCGGCGGGAATCGTCATCACGTCAGAGACGAGGAGCGGACTCGCTCTGCACAGATTGAGTTGGAGAAGGCGGAGCCTCCGCAGCCGGATTCGACGAAGCGGATTTCAACAACTCCTCGCGGACAATCGTCACATCGGGGGGCGCTGTAATACCGATCTTCACTCGCTCACCTTCCACCGCCAGGACAGAAACACTAATAACCCCGTCCAGGATAATACTTTCACCTACTTTTCGTCGCAAGACTAACATGTCGGGCCTCTTTCTCTGGAAGAGACTAAGACTGAAGCATCCCTGCGCTGCGACACCCATCCATAGCCGACGCGTCATCGCCGGGGCGCAAGACGGGGCAAGCACAAGGACCAAACCACGTCTTGTATAGATGAACTTGCAGAACGCGAAGGGTAGACACAATCCTACACATTACACGACTACCACCGAGCGTTCAACTCAGGATAGATAACGTTATACAATAATTCGCACAATCGTTACAAGAATGGCCAGCGACGGCCAGAGCAGCTAAGAAGTCTCGCTGAGAGCAAGACCTGTTTCTAAGAAACGGGTAGAGTTGCGCAAGATGCACTGAGCCAGCTCGGCGCTATCGACCTGATAGGTGCCGCTGGCGATGCTCAAGCGCAGGGCCTCAATCCGAGCAGCACGGTCGTGCGGCCTGCCGCGGGAAGCCTGGCTATCTCTCTGCACGTTCGCCAGAAATTGGGCCTGATCCCGATTATCCGTAAGCCTATCCTCGCGAACTCCCGTCTGAAAAGCAGTTTCAGACGGGAGAAGATTCAAATCGAGGGCAACATCTACAATGGCCTCTTCCATACTGCATTCTCCCAATCTAGAAACAACAAGCATGATCTCTTGTAAAAGGAAGATCGTCGTCGTCTCTTTGCTCCCACCCTGCCTATCATAATCGTCATAAACGACAGTTTCTAGAGGGTACAAGATTTGCCAGGTATGACAAACCGGACAGGATAGCGTCACATAGCGACGGCTATGATGCATCCCCCTACACTATTCATTATATAAAACGAGAAGTAACTACCTTCAGGACGGTCGCCGGGGTGTGCCAGTCACCAGGTGTTGCCGGCGCGCACGCTTGCCCTGCCGAACATCTTGCTGGATGTGCAGGGCATTGCGCAGGCGCAGAATGGCCTGAATATGAAGCTGGCAAACGCGAGACTCAGAGACATTCATGATCTTACTAATCTCTTTCATTGTCAACTCCTCACGGTAATACAACGCGAGGAGCATGCGTTCGCGTTCCGGCAGTCCCTCCAGAGCCACCCGCAGCAGCGCCAGCATCTCCTGAGTTTCAACCTGCTCATCAGGCTCCGGGGAACGCTCATCCTCCAGCAGATCCGCCAGAGAGGTAAGCCCCTCTTCCTGAGAAAGCGATCCGAGCGGAGCATCTAATGATAAGACTATTGTACCCGCCTCCTGCAACATCTGGCGATAGCGAGAAGGTGAGACGTGGGCCTCGGCAGCAATCTCTTCTTCTCTTGGCGGACGTCCCAGGCGCTGCTCCAGATTGGCTATCGCGTACTCGATCTGGCGGATGCGGGCCATTGCTGTGCGCGGCAACCAGTTGAGCGAGCGAAGGTGATCGATGACAGCGCCCCGGATGCGGGTCGATGCGAAGGACTCAAAGCGGCTTCCACGTGTGGGATCGTAACGATCGATGGCATTGATCAGGCCGATCGTGCCACAGCTAAGCAGATCGTCCGCGTCGAGCAGACACGAAGGCGGAATGCCCAGGCGGCTGACCACGAAGCGAACCAGGGGAGCATAGGCAGTGATAAGCTCGTCGCGCAACGCGGGATCGCGCGTGGCAACGAAACGTGTCCAGATGTCGCCGATGGCCGCTGGTACACCCATAAAATATTCCTCCTCTATCTCTGACTTGGACTGCATGGGCGCTTCAATGCAAGGCTGCCGTCCCCCATCCATAGGCTGCCCCTGACGATCTCTGAGGAAAGTGTAGCGAGAATACGCTCGCAGAGATATTGCCATTGGTCACAGATCCCCTCGCTGGAAGTCCCAACTTTTGCCACCAGGAGCCGCTTCAGAAGTCCTGAAACGCGCCGATGAAGGAGGGTAGGTAGCGAGAAGCGATTTCATTTCGGGCAGAGCGTTGAGGAGGCTATGATGAGACGCAACAAACAACCCTCAGAATACAATGACTATGGTAAATATGTTGAGCTGGGTGACTTCCGCGAGCGCACGCGCCAGGAGCAGCAGCAGGTGGAGGATCTGATGGAGCAAGGATTTTTCTGGGAGGAGGCGATAAAACTGGTTCAACTCCATGAGCATCTCTATGAGAACGCAGAAATGAAACAGCGTATGGAAAATGACGAGTATATGCAGTTCGCACGCTGGCTCTATGAGCAGGGCGCGATCAACGAAGGGGAAGATGAATAAGCAAAAGTGCTGAACTCTAGAAAGTACGCAGAAATGCCGGAATCGCAAGGCCGGGGGTATTTGTGCAGGCGAACAAATATCCCCCGGCGTTTTTGACATTTTTTCTCTTGACCGGGCAGGCAAAACAGGAGTAATCTACAACACAACAACGTTGGTCGCACTCACTGTAGAGCCAGAAAGGACTCCAGGTATGTCTGAAAACATGGTTTTGCCTGAACTCTTCCGCCCCCCTGTCGCTTTCCCCGATGTGCCATATGATCAACTTCTGCGCATGGCTGCGTATCGCGTGCCCGACCGGCCTGCGATCATTTACCACAACGCGCACTTTACTTACCGCGAAGTGGTCAGTATGGTCAATTGCATCGCTAACGGCCTCTATAACCTGGGCCTGCGCAAGGGCGATAGGGTTTGCCTGTTCATGACCAACCGGCCAGAGTACACCGTCTCGTTCATCGCGGCGGCCAGCATTGGTGTCGTGGTCAGCCCGATGAACCCGTCCTACAAGGAGCGCGAGGTTGGCTACCAGTTGGAAAACTCAGAGGCCGGCGCGATTATCATCCAGCGCGAACTCCTGCCTTTGCTGCAACAGGTGCTCGGCCAGAAGTCGCTCCCCAACCTCAAGCATATTATCGTGACCGGTGAGAGCGTGCCCGAGGAGTTGCCGGAGGCGATTCCCTGGGCGAGGTTGATGCGTGAGTCTTCGCCGGAGCAGCCGCCCAGGGTTGAGATCAGCGGCGACGATCTGGTGGCGCTGCCCTACTCCTCCGGCACCACCGGGTTTCCCAAAGGCGTGATGCTCAGCCATCGCAACCTGACCGTCAATAATCTGCAATTTACAACCGTGCTGCAAACCAATGTGAACGATGTCGCCCTGATCTTCCTGCCGTTCTATCATATCTATGGCGTGATGCTGACCGGCGCTTTTCTGGCCTGCGGCGGCACCCAGGTGTTGATGGAACGCTTCGATCTGGTTCAGTCGCTGGAACTGTGCGAAAAACACGGCGTGACCTATTATTTCGCGGTTCCCCCGATCATTGTGGCCCTGGCCAACGCGCCTGTGGACCTGAGTAAGCTGAAAACGGTCAAGTACGTCTTCTCCGGTGCGGCTCCCCTGCCGCTGGACCCCGCGCGCCGCCTGGAGGCGAAGACGGGCCTGCAGGTAGTTCAGGGCTACGGCATGACCGAGGCTTCGCCCCTGACCCACGCGCAGCCGAAAGATCCATCTCTGGTGCGCCCAGACAGCGTGGGCCTGCCGGTCCATAACACTGAGCAGAAGGTGGTGGATATCGAGACGGGCGAGCGCGAACTGCCGGTGGGCGAGGACGGCGAGATCATCGTGCGCGGCCCCCAGGTGATGCAGGGCTACTGGAAGGCACCCGAGTCGACCGCGCAATCGCTGCGCAACGGCTGGCTCTATACAGGCGATATCGGCCATATCGATGCAGATGGCTACACCTATATTGTGGATCGTAAGAAGGAGATGATCAAGTACAAGGGCTTTGGCATCGCGCCCGCCGAGATCGAGGCCCTGCTGATGGAACACCCGGCGGTGATGGACTCCGCAGTGATCGGCGTGCCCGACGATGAGGCCGGCGAGGCTCCCAAAGGCTTTGTCGTCCTGCGCCCGGGCCAGGAGGCCACGCCCGACGAGATTATGGCCTTTGCCAATGGTAAACTTGCAGGCTATAAGAAGGTTCACTATATTGAGGTTGTGCAGTCGATCCCGAAGAACGCTTCGGGGAAGATTCTGCGGCGCGAGTTGAAGGAGATGGAGAAGGCTCGCAGAGAGGGACGATAGCCTTTCCCCACCCCTCCCATCAGGTTAATAAAGTCACATTTTGAAGATTTTGCCTGAAAAATCGCATGAAATGCGATTTTTCAGGCAAAATCTTCAAAATGTGACTGAAAATATTTCAGCGAACGCAGGCGATGAGGTCGGCGAGCAGGCCCTGGGCGGTGGGAATAGCGCCGGCTCCAGGGCCGATGATCGTCACTTCCGGCAGGGTGTCTGTGTGGATGGTCAGGGCATTGGTCACGCCGTCAACACGCGCCAGGGGATCGTCCAGGGGCAGCGCCTGTGGGGAGACGCTGGCCTCCAGGGCGTCTCCACTGCGTTTGAGCGAGGCGATGAGCTTGATACGCTGGCCGGCAGCGGCAGCGCGCTGAATATCGTCGAGGCTGAGCGCCGTGATGCCCTGGAGCGCCACCTGCTCCGGCTTGAGCGGCTGATTGAAGGCCAGCGCGGCCAGGATCAGGGTCTTGGCGAGCGCGTCGTGGCCTTCAACATCGGCGGTGGGATCGGTTTCGGCATAGCCCTGCGCCTGCGCCTCGGCCAGCACCTCGGCATACGCGCGTCCTCCGGCCATTGCGCTCAGAATGTAGTTTGTCGTGCCGTTGAGAATGCCGCGCACGCTCTGGATCGCGGAACCGGCCATGCCCTCCAGCAGCGTACTGATGACCGGCGTGCCCGCCATCACGCTCGATTCCATGCGCAACTGCACGCCCTGCCGGCGGGCGAGATCGAGCAGTTCGAGGCCGGCCAGCGCGCCGGGACCCTTGTTGGCGGTCACGACGTGGGCGCCCATGCGCAGGGCCGTGACGATATGGCTCAGGCCCGGCTCCGCGTCACGCAGGTTTGTAGAGGTCGCCTCGACCAGCAGGTTCGCGCCCGTCTCCTGTAAGCCCTCAAGAATGGTCTCCCAGTGGCGGGCATCCTCGTAATCGGTCAGCGGACGCCCGCTCGCGCCCAGTTCAAGCACCCTCGAAAGGTCCAGCCCATCCTCGCGATAAATAAAGCCGTGGCGAGCATTGCCAACGCCCACCAGACGCACATCTATCTCAAACGCCTGGCGCAAATATTCCTGTTTGCGCTGTAACAGTTCCACAAAGCCTCGTCCCACGACGCCGAAGCCGGCCAGTGAGAGCCGCAATGATTTCATAACGCTTTCTCGTTCCTTCCAGGCGGGCCGAGCGATTCCACAGCATGCGCGGCCCGCAGCATGATTCTGCATTTCTGCTCTTCCATCCATTTAAGCATAGCAGGTCAACCACCGTTCTCCCTATAATCCCGCTGAATCCGGCTTGACGGGCCTCCCGTGCTACTCTACAATATGAGCGATGATATATATTTTCTGGCCATTGCTCTCCGGCACAAGGAGTTATCAGGATGATGGACCATCAAAACCAGCGTGCGGGCCTGTTTCACAGAAAAAATATGAACGAGGCATCTCACCATACGAAGCGCGCATATGATTTGCTCAAGTATGGCCATCTTTACGAACAGCAGGAGGATTATGAGAAGGCATTTATCTCGTATACAGGAGTCATCGAAATCGCTCCTGATTTAGCCGATGCTTACGTTAGACGAGCAAAGCTCTATCATAAACTGGAGAAACGCGAGCAGGCCATTGCAGATTTTGAGCAGGCCCTGGCTCGAAATCCTGCTCAGCCAGATGTCCACTTTGAACTGGGGAATGTATACCTTGAACTGAAGCATTACCAGAGCGCGGTGGATGCCTATAGTAAGGCCATTCAGCTTAAACCAGACTTCGCACTGGCTTATTATAATCGCGGCGGGTCCTATTTTTCTTTGGCAGAGTATGAAATAGCGATTGCCGACTTTAGCCGCACAATTGGTTTGAAGCCAAACAATTCTCTCGCTCACTACAATCGCGGGAGAGCGTACCTTCGTTTGAACCGATATAAACAGGCAGTTATTGACTTTGATAAGGCGATTGAGCTTGATCCAACTGCTCATTATATCTATGAAAGCAGGGGCCAGGTCTATCTTAATTTGAAGCAATACGAGCAGGCAATCCGCGATTGTAGTCGTG
>Ga0070740_10005836_pt1 | contig 11156 bp, 9 predicted proteins | sample Coa_R2_FD_67286 | JGI IMG/M metagenome (GOLD analysis project Ga0070740, IMG submission 67286) | Surface soil microbial communities from Centralia Pennsylvania, which are recovering from an underground coalmine fire - Coalmine... | ecosystem: Environmental > Terrestrial > Soil > Unclassified ...
TGGGACAAGGTGATCGCGGTCAATCTCACCGCGACCTTCCGCCTGACGCGTGCGGCGGTGAAATCCATGATGCGGCGGCGCTGGGGCCGCATCATCGGCATCACCTCGGTGGTCGGCTTCACCGGCAACCCGGGGCAGGGCAACTACACCGCGTCCAAGGCCGGCATGGTCGGCATGATGAAGTCGGTCGCCGCCGAATATGCCAAGCGCAATGTGACGGCCAATTGCATCGCGCCGGGCATCATCGCCTCGCCCATGATCGACAAGCTCAACGACAAGCAGCGCCAGGCGATCCTGGCGCGCGTTCCGGCGGGCCGGCTCGGCAGCGGCAGGGACGTCGCCGCGGCGGCGGTTTACCTCGCCTCGGAGGAAGCCCAGTACGTCACCGGACAGACCATCCACATCAACGGCGGTATGGCGATGATTTGACCGGAAAGTCTTGGCATTTCAGGGGGTAGAAGGCTAAGGTTGCGCTGCTAGTCAACCGATTTGAAGTGTGGTAACCGAAATTCGGCCCGGCTGGGGCGGCCGATTAGCGGCGACGCGATGTCACCGCGATCATTCGTCCCGCCAGCGTCGCCACGACGAGGCCAAGCCGCCATGGCGGCAACCGGGCACCGGTTGCCGCCCAATCTAAAAAGCACGAGGTTGGAACGATGAGTAATATTGCCGAGCGGGTGAAAAAGATCGTCGTGGAGCACCTGGGCGTGGAGCCCGAGAAGGTGACGGAGCAGGCGAGTTTCATCGACGATCTTGGCGCCGACAGTCTCGACACGGTCGAGCTCGTGATGGCTTTCGAGGAAGAGTTCGGCTGCGAAATTCCCGACGATGCCGCCGAGACGATTTTGACCGTCGGCGACGCCGTGAAATTTCTCGAAAAGAACGCAAAGAGCTGAAGGCGAGATTCAGCGCTCGCCCGAACCGCATCAATCGTCGTTTGTTTACCGGCTATGCCCGTTACAACGGGGCCTAGGCCCTTCAATTTGACCGGGAGCGGGCCATGAGACGCGTCGTCGTCACCGGCATGGGAATGGTCACGCCGCTCGGCTGCGGGGTCGAGCCGACATGGTCGCGCCTTGTCAAAGGCGAGAGCGGCGCCGCCAAAGTGGAGCGCTTCGAGGTCTCCGATCTGGCCTGCAAGATCGCCTGCATGATCCCGCGCGGCGACGGTTCGAACGGTACCTACAATCCCGATCAGTGGATGGAGCCGAAGGAGCAGCGCAAGGTCGACGAGTTCATCGTCTTTGCCATGACTGCGGCCAAGCAGGCGCTCGATGACGCGGGCTGGGCGCCGAAGACGCCCGACGAGCAGGCCGCGACCGGCGTGATGATCGGCTCCGGCATCGGTGGCATCGAGGGCATCGCCGACACCGCCGTGACCCTGCACGAAAAAGGCCCGCGTCGGGTGTCGCCGTTCTTCATTCCGGGCCGCATCATCAACCTTGCCTCCGGCTACGTATCGATCGAACACGGCCTCAAGGGTCCCAACAGCGCGGTGGTCACCGCCTGCTCGACCGGCGCCCACGCCATCGGCGACGCCGGCCGCATGGTGGCGCTCGGCGATGCCGATGTGATGCTCGCCGGCGGCAGTGAGTCCCCGGTCAACCGTATGGCGCTTGCCGGCTTCTCGGCGCTGCGCGCGTTGTCGACTGCGTTCAACGACGAACCCAAGCGCGCCTCACGCCCTTACGACAAAGCGCGCGACGGCTTTGTCATGGGCGAGGGCGCCGGCGTCGTCGTGCTGGAAGCGCTCGATCACGCCAAGGCGCGCGGCGCCAAGATCTACGGCGAGCTGATCGGCTACGGGCTGTCGGGCGACGCCTACCACATCACGGCGCCCGCGCCCGACGGCGACGGGGCCTTCCGCTGCATGACGATGGCGCTGAAGCGCGCCGGTATCGCCCCCGGCGACATCGACTACATCAACGCCCACGGCACCTCGACGCCGCTTGGCGACGAGATCGAGCTCGGCGCGGTGCAGAAGCTGGTCGGTAACGCCGCCGGCCGCATCTCGATGTCATCGACCAAATCCTGTGTCGGCCATTTGCTCGGCGCGGCCGGCGCGGTCGAGGCGATCTTCTCGCTGCTGGCGATCCGCGACGGCATCGCGCCGCCGACCATCAATCTCGACAACCCTTCGGTCGAATCGCCCATCGACCTCGTGCCGCACGAGGCGCGCAAGCGCGACATCGACATCGCGCTGTCGAATTCCTTCGGCTTCGGCGGCACCAATGCCTCGCTGATCTTCCGCCGCTATACCCAGTAGTGTCCGCCTCTCGCTTTCGCCATAATCTTTCCTAACCATCGTATCCTGTTGAGATTTCTCGCGACTGACGGGAGTTGTGACGTGGCAATGCGGCGGCCGGCAGCGAGCGGAGGGAGCCTGTGAGCCCGCCGCCGAGCGTGGGGACGAGCGCGGTTCCGCCGCCGCCGCCCGAACCGAAAGTGCCGCGCAGTCCGCGGCTTGCGCTCGAACCCGAGACGGTGCCGCTGCCGACACGGCCCTCGCGCCGCGTACGCCATCCGCTGGTTATCATCGGCAACGCCATTTTCACGCTGCTGGTGGTGGCGTCGATCGCCGGCGGCGCCGCGGTCTATTTCGGCAAGCAACGCTTCGAGGCGCCGGGACCCCTGTCCGAAGACAAGGTCGTCAACATTCCGCGCGGTCTCGGCATCCGCGACATCGCCGCGCTCCTGCAGCGCGAGGGCGTCATCGACCAGCCTTATGTCTTTATGGGCGGGGTCGTGGCGCTCAAGTCCCGCGGCGGGCTCAAGAGCGGCGAGTACAAATTCAGCAAGCAGGAAAGCCTCGAGGACGTCGTCGGCACCATCATCGAAGGCAGGGTCGTGCAGCATTCGCTGACGCTGCCCGAGGGGCTCACCTCCGAGCAGATCGTCGCGCGCCTTCTCGAGAATGACGCGCTCACCGGTCCGATCAAGGACATCCCGCGCGAAGGCTCGCTGCTGCCGGAGACCTATCATTTCACGCGCGGCATGACGCGTGCGCAGATCATCGAGCGCATGCAGCACGATGAGAAAGCGCTGCTCAGCGAGGTCTGGGCGCACCGCTCGCCCGACCTGCCGCTCAAGACGCCGGAGGAGCTGGTGACGCTTGCCTCCATCGTCGAAAAAGAGACCGGCCGCCCGGACGAGCGCTCGCGCGTCGCCGCCGTCTTCATCAACCGCCTGAAGAACAGGATGCGGCTGCAGTCCGATCCGACGATCATCTATGGATTGACCGGCGGCAAAGGCTCGCTCGGCCGCCCGATCCTCAAGAGCGAAATCGAGCAGCCGACGCCCTACAACACCTATGTCATCAACGGTCTGCCGCCGGGGCCGATCGCCAATCCGGGCAAGGCCTCGCTCGAGGCGACCGCCAATCCGGCGCGCACCAAGGATCTCTATTTCGTCGCCGACGGCACCGGCCGCCACGTTTTCTCGGAAACCTACGATCAGCATCAGAAGAACGTCGCCAAGCTGCGGGCGCTCGAGCGCGAGGCGCCCGATCAGGCGCCGGCCGCGGTCAAGCAGGAGGCGACCAGGCCGGACGCGGCGAAGCCCTAGTATTCGCGGAAAGGCGCCGCTAAGGTCGCCCGCGTTCGCAATCCTGTGTTTGGCGAGATTTGTCAGCCATGGCGCTATCGAGCATGACCGGCTTTGCGCGCGGCCATGGCGTCAGCGGCGCCTATGCCTGGAGCTGGGAAATCAAGTCGGTCAACGCCAAGGGCCTCGACCTGCGCCTGCGGCTGCCGCCGGGCTGGGACGCGGTCGAAGTGCCGGTGCGCAAGCGCGCGACCGAGAAACTGTCGCGCGGCACCGTTTACGCAAATCTAACCGTTGAGCGCAAAGGCGTGACGTCGTCCGTGAAGGTCAATGAGCCGGTGCTCAAGGCGGTGCTGGCGACGATCGAACAGCTTGACGACAAAATCGTCGGCGCAGCGCGCCCCAGCATCGACGGCATCCTGTCGCTCAAGGGCGTCATCGAGGTTACCGAGGACGACGAAAGCGAGGAGGCTCGCACTGCTGCGGAAAAGGCGGTGGTCGCCGGCTTCGACAGGGCGCTCGCCGATCTCATCGCCATGCGCCGCGCCGAAGGGGAAACGCTTGGCCAGGTGCTCAACGAGCGTCTCGCCGAGATCGCCATGCTGGCCGCGCGCGCGGAAAAGGCGCCGGGCCGCAAACCGGAAGCGATCAAGGCGCGGCTTGCCGAACAGGTGGCGACGCTATTGGCGGCCTCGCAGCGCTTCGATTCCGACCGCCTGCACCAGGAAGCCATCATGCTCGCCGCCAAGGCCGACATCCGCGAGGAGCTCGACCGGCTCGCCTCCCACGTCGCCCAGGCACAAAAACTGCTGGCCGAGGGCGGCGCAATCGGCCGCCGGCTCGATTTTCTGGCGCAGGAACTGCACCGCGAATCGAATACGCTGACCGCCAAGTCGAACGACGTCGAGCTCACCAATACCGGACTGGAACTGAAAACCGTGGTCGAGCAGTTTCGCGAGCAGGTGCAGAACCTGGAGTGAGAATGGCAAAGAAGCCCGCCGATCATGCCGGTGTCGCCCGCCGCGGTCTGATGCTGGTGCTGTCCTCGCCGTCCGGCGCCGGCAAGACCACGCTGTCGCGCCTGCTGCTCGAGCAAGACGAACGCGTGACGCTGTCAATCTCGGTCACCACGCGCAAGATGCGGCCTGGAGAAAAGGACGGCCGCGACTACCATTTCGTCGACCAGTCGAGCTTCGACGCCATGGTCGACAACGACGAGCTGCTGGAATACGCCGAGGTGTTCGGCAATTCCTACGGCACGCCGAAGAAGCCGGTGATGGCGGCGCTCGCCGCCGGCCGCGACATCCTGTTCGATATCGATTGGCAGGGCACGCAGCAGCTGCGCGAGAAGGCGCGCAACGACCTGGTCAGCGTGTTCATTTTACCGCCGTCGATTCCCGAGCTTGAGAAACGGCTGCACAAGCGGGCGCAGGACGACTACGAGACCATCCACCGGCGCATGGCCAAGGCCTCCGACGAGATGAGCCATTGGGCGGAATACGACTACGTCGTCATCAACCGCGATCTCGATCAGGCTTTTTCCGACGTGAGAGCGATCCTCGCAGCCGAGCGCCTCAAGCGCGAACGTCAGCCCGGCCTGTCCGACTTCGTGCGCGGATTGATGGCGAAGCTTTAGGCCGTCAGCACGACGCGTCCGACGATCTTGCCGGCGCGCAGGTCGTCGAGCGTCTGCGAGGCGGCCGTCAGCGGCCGTTCCGCGATCGGCGGCGGGGCGATCTTTTTTTCGCGCACCAGGTCGATCAGTTCGCGCGCGTCCTCAAGCGTGCCGGTTTGCGTGCCCTCGATGCTCATGGCCTTGAGCGGGAACATCGCCACCGCGGTCGCATAGCCGCCGCCGAGCAGCCCGGTGATGACCACCTTGCCGCCTTTGGCCAGCGCGCCGGTGGCGAAATTGAGCGATTTGTCGGAGCCGACGAAGTCGACCGCGGCGTAGATGCCGCCGGAGGCCTTTAGCAGCGCCTTGCGCGTATTCGGATCGGCCGGGTCGAACACCGCCCTGGCGCCGGCCGCGAGCGCCGCCTCGCGCTTCTTCGGATCGATGTCGGCAACGTAAGGCGCGCCGTACATCGCGCGCGCTAGCGCAAGCCCCATCAGGCCGACGCCGCCGGCGCCGACCAGCAGCAATGGCGCGCGCGGCGCGCGATCGGCGAGGCGCTTGAGCGCCGAGTAGGCGGTCAGCCCCGAGCACATCAATGCGCCGGCATAGGAGGCGGACAGCGGCGCATAGTCGAGGAGATAGCGCGGGTGCGGCACCAGGACGTGCGTTGCGTAACCGCCGTCTACAGTAATGCCGAGATGACGCGGAGCCGCGCAGATATTCTCGTCGCCCGCCTTGCAGGCCGGGCATTGCCCGCAGCCGATCCACGGGTAGACCGCGACCTTGGCGCCCGGCTTGGCGTCCGCGTCGGGGCCTGCGGCTTCGACATCGCCGGCGATCTCGTGACCGAGCGTGAAAGGCAGCGTGCGGCCGGCGCGCACGTCGAGCTGCTTGCCCTCGCCGAGCGTAAAGTAGCCGTCCTGCATGTGCAAGTCGGAATGGCAGACGCCGCAGCGCGTCACGCGGACCAGCACCTCGGTCCCTTGCGGGCGTGGGGCTTCCGCCACGGTCTCGCACAGCGGCGCGCCGTAAGCGGTCATGGATTGGCGGCGCATTTGCGTCATGAATTTTCCGGCGGTCATCATCCGCGAAAGCGGATGATCCAGTAATCGCTGTCGCCTGTAATTATCTCAAAGGCTGGGAGTACTGGATACCCCGCTTTCGCGGGGTATGACAGCGGTCATTTGAGCGCCCGCGCCAGCGCCACGAAGCCCTCGACGGAAACCTCTTCCGCCCGCGCCGTCGGATCGATGCCGGTACGGTCGAGCAGGGCGCCGGCGTCGACGCCGAGCGACTTCAAGCTCTGCCGCAACATCTTGCGGCGCTGGCCGAAGCCGGCTTCGGTGACGCGCTGCAGGGCGTCGGCGTCACACGCCAGCGGTGCCGTGCGCGGCACAACCCGCAGCACCGATGAGGTCACCTTCGGCGGCGGCACGAAGGCCGACGGTGCAACGTCGAACAGGATCTTGGTCTCGGCGCGCCATCCCGCGAGCACGGACAAGCGGCCATAGGCCTTACCGCCGGGCGTGGCGACGATGCGTTCGGCGACCTCACGCTGAAACATCAATATGGCCATGTCGTACCAGGGCGGCCACGGCTCGGCGGTCAGCCAGTTCACCAGCAGCGCCGTGGCGATGTTGTACGGCAGATTGGCGACAAGGCGCGCGCGCTCGCCGCGCAAATGCGGGCGCGGGTCGAAGTCGAGCGCGTCGCCCGCCACGATCTCCAGCCGTGCCGGATAATGCGCGGCGATTTCGGCAAGCACCGCGAGCGCGCGCTCGTCGCGTTCGATGGCGATGACGCGCTTGGCGCCTTCGGCGAGCAGCGCCCGCGTCAGTCCGCCGGGCCCCGGGCCGACCTCGATCACGGTGACGCCGGTAAGCGGGCCGCCGGCGCGGGCGATGCGCGCCGTCAAATTCAGGTCAAGCAGGAAATTCTGGCCGAGCGACTTTTTGGCGGAGAGGCCGTGCCGGCGAATGACGTCGCGCAGCGGCGGCAGCGCGTCGAGCTGGGCCATCTATTTTGCGGGGGCGAGTGCCGGCGCGGTCGTGGTCAGCCGTGCGGCAAGCTTCATGGCCGACAGCAAGCTCCCCGGATCGGCTTTGCCGGTGCCCGCGAGGTCGAAGGCCGTGCCGTGGTCGGGCGAGGTGCGCACGAAGGGCAGACCGAGCGTGACGTTGACGCCATGGTCGAAGGCGACAGTCTTGATCGGGATCAATGCCTGATCGTGATACATGCACAGCGCGACGTCGTAGCCCGCGCGCGCTCGCGCGTGAAACAGCGTATCGGCGGGCAGCGGGCCGCTGGCGGCGATGCCTTCGGCGCGCAGCTGCGCGACCGCCGGAGCGACAATGGTGGCGTCCTCCTCGCCGAGCGTGCCGTCTTCACCGGCGTGCGGGTTGAGCGCCGCGACCGCAAGGCGCGGGCGCGCGATACCGAAGCGGCGGGTGAGGTCACGCGCCGCGATGCGCCCGGTCTCGGCGATCAATGCCGTGCTCAGTTTGGAGAAAACCTCGCGCAGGGGAATGTGGATGGTCACCGGCACCACGGCGAGCTCGGGCGACCACAGCATCATCACCGGCGTGACCGGCTTACCGGTCGCCTCCTCGGCGAGCTTTGCCAGGAATTCGGTGTGGCCGGGCTCGGCAAAGCCGGCGCGGCTGAGCACACTCTTGGCGATCGGATTGGTGACGACGGCGGCAGCCTCGCCCGCCATCACGTCTTTGACGGCGCGGCGAATGGCGGCAATGGCCGCCGGCGCACTGCCGGCATCGGGCTTGCCCGGCGCCACCGTCACGGTAAGGCCGAGCGGCACGACCGGCAGCGCGCGCGCAAAGGCTGCTGCCGCCTGCTTGGGTTCGACCTCGACTACGGGGACATCGAGGCCGAGGGTGCGCGCGCGGGCGCACAGGAAGTCGGCCTCGCCGATGAAATAGAAAGCCGGCAGGTCGAGCTCGGCGCGGCGCCGCCACAGCGCCAGCGTCAGGTCAGGGCCGATTCCGGCGGGTTCGCCGATCGTCAGAGCGAGCGCTTTGGTCATTCGCGTCCTTATACTCGATCATCGCCGCTTTGCGCAGCTCCTCGAGATAGCGCTTGGATTCGCGCTCGTAACGCCGCCGGAAGATCTGCTCCTTGACCTCGCGCTCCGCCGGCGACTCGGTCTTGCTCGCCTTCTTGTCGCAGACCGCGAACATCTGCAGCCCCTGCTGGGTCATCTCCGGCGGCGTCAGGTGACCGACCGGCACACTGCCGAGCATCTGCTGTAGCTGGTTGTTGAGGTCGCCGGTCGAGCGCGTAATCGGATCGCGCACGGCGACTTCGCGCACCGTGCGCGCCATTTCGAGACCATCTTTGCAGTTCAAGAAGCGAGCGCGCAGGTTTTCGGCCTCGCGCATCTTGGCCTCGACCACTTGCGCGGGCGAACCGGACGGCACCACCACGATCACCGGGTAAAGCATGTAGATGTAACCGGGAACGGATTCGGCCTCGTTGCGCGCGCGCAGCGCGGCGGCGACGTCGGAGTCCCCGACATCCAAAGTCGAGTTGAATTTGCCGCGGATCAGTTGATTCCATGTCAGCTCGGCGCGGATGCGCGCCTTCACGGCGTCCGGAGAAATGCCGGCCCGCTGCAGAAATTGGTTGAATTGCTGCGGCGTGACGTGCTGACGAGAAGCCATGTTGTTGAACGCGGTCGTCACCTCATCGTCGCCGACGACGAGGCCGTAGCTCTTGGCCTTGTCGATCTTGATACGATCGTCGATCAAGTTCTGGATGATTTCCTGACGGGTCGGCGTTCTGTGCTCCGACTGGGCAACGAGTCTGGTGCGCTGCTCGATGTCGTAGACGGTGATCGGAGAACCGTTGGCGAGCACCACGACCTGCGCCTGCGCAAGCGTGGGGGCAAACAGCCCGCTCGCCAGGAACGCCGTCATTGCCAGCAGTCTCGTCAGACGTCGTGTCATCATGGCTCGTCCGGCAACGCCTCCTTTATCGCCCTCGATCAAAGCCCGCCCATCCCGCTGCCAACGGCTTGGTTGACCGATGTGCCGCCGAGGGTGCGCAGACTGAGCTGCAGCATGACCGTGTGATCGGCGGTCGGGTTTCCACTGTACGTATAGTTAGTCAGATAATTCACGGCCAAGATGAGGCAGTCGTCAATGTAGCCGAGGCCGATGCGCGTCTGATCGAACTGGTTGGCCTGAAGGTCGTAGCGCGCCCCGCCCAGCAGCACCCAATTGCTGTCGAGCTTGTAGGTTGCGGTGGTCAGGATGCCCTGGCGGCGATTGAGGAAGCCGATCTTAGGCTGGGCGGCATAGTCGCCATAGAGCGCCGACACAGTCCAGCGATCGAAGTTGGCACGCGCTTCGAACTCCATGCGGTTGACGTTGAAATCATCCTTGTCGAAGCGGAAGCGGGAGATGAACTGATAGGTTCTGTTCGGCTGCACAGCGAAACGCGCCACGTAATCCGACTGACGGGTGTCGAGACCGCTATCGAGGCCGGTGTTGGTCGAGCTGCCGGTGGCGAAGGAATTTGCGCCGAACAGCTGGTAGGACTGCCCGAACAGCATGTTGACGAAGCCGCCCTGATTGAACTGCATGGTGTACTGGGCGCCGTAATTGGTGCGGCCGCCGCCCTCGACACGATCCCAGCCGGAGAACTTGTTGACGCTGAACAGGTTGCTGTCGTCGAAGATCAGGGTCTGCGCGTCCTCGTTCGGCCACTTTTTGATCTGGGTCTCGTTCGGCCGGACAATCACCTGCGCAATCGGCTCGAATGTCTGGGTGCCCCAGGACTGCACGCTGATGAACGGGTAACGATATTCCAGGCCGACCGTCGGCATGCCGCGCACCAACGTATTGTCGCCCGGCGTGAAGTAGTTCGCCACGCCCGGATCGTTGTCGACGTGGACCGCGGCGACATCGGCGCGCAGCGAGACGAAGGGCGTGAACACCTGGCCGAAGGGATCGACGATCTCGCGGCGCCACTGCGTCTCCGCCGAGAAACGGTTGTAGTTGCCGGGTAGTCCGCGGAGCACGCAATTTTTGACCGCCGGATCGGCGGAGTTGCAGTTGGCATTTTTCACGATCGCGTCGAAATCGGCCTGGCTGCGCGTCAGGCTGGTGAGGTTGGTATTGAAGCTGACCTCGCCGCCCGCGATCGGATGATCGACCGTGTACATGTAGTCGATGACCGGGTGGATCACCGGAATCTGCTTCTGCACGTCGGCTTCGGAGAAGCCGTAGAAATACATCGTGCGGGCGTCGAAGTAGCTGCGGTTGCCCTTGCCGGCGAGGTAGAGCTGCGAAAGCCCATCGGTTTCGCCGATCCTGAACGGGTCGGTAACGTGATAACGCGACAGTTGCGGGTTGTAGTCCTGCAGGAACGTCTTGTCCGAAAGCAGGACAGCGTCCCAGCCCCAGACCCAGCGATTATTGAGCGCGAACTGGCCGTCGCTCTCCACGCTGCCGCGCCAGGTTCGGTTGCCCGGCGTCGGCGTGCCGTCCTGGTGCACGAAATAGCTCGGATCGAGCTGGTAGATGCCGGCGCCGCGAATTTCATAAGCGCCGTTGAGCAGGCGCTGGCGGTATTCTGCCTGCATCATCGGGCCCTGCTTGGTCGTGAACAGCGGCGAGACGGTTACGTCGTAGTCGGGCGCCAGCGCCCAGTAGTAGGGCACTTCCAGCCCGACGCCGTATTTCGAACCCGACGAAATCGTCGGCACCAAGAAGCCGGTCTTGCGCTTGACGGTCGGGTCGGGCGTCGAGAAGTAGGGCAGGTACGCGATCGGATGGCCCCAGAATTCGAGGCGGGCATCCTCGAAATAGATCATCTTCTCGTTTTGATCGTGAATGATGCGCGCGGCCTTGACCTGCCAGAGCGGCGGCTTGCGCGGATCGTCCTTGCACGGCGCGCAGGCCGTGTAGACGCCGTTATGGAAGACCGTGTAGTTGCCCGACGAGCGTTCGGCGCGCACCGCCGCCATGCGGGTCTG
>Ga0070740_10005837_pt1 | contig 11154 bp, 5 predicted proteins | sample Coa_R2_FD_67286 | JGI IMG/M metagenome (GOLD analysis project Ga0070740, IMG submission 67286) | Surface soil microbial communities from Centralia Pennsylvania, which are recovering from an underground coalmine fire - Coalmine... | ecosystem: Environmental > Terrestrial > Soil > Unclassified ...
GAAGCCGACCTTGTGCAGCATGGACTGGATTTCCGGATTCGCCATAAAAAGCCTCCAGATCAGCCCTGTGCGGTAGTTTTCAATCATCACCGTGATGGGCGCCTGGTTTAAACCCATATAGATCGGCGAATACCAATTCTCTTTCGGGCTGTAAGCGTCCCGCGGCCCATAGACATCCCACAACCGATCCCCCAAGTCCCGATAAAAATGCTTAAGAGCTGCCATGGACGCCTGGGGCGTGTAGGGAAACGAAGCCAGGGCGCCAGTGGGTGTGAGGGTTCCATCATCGTCGTTGAGATCCGGTGCGCCTGCGCGATAACCATTTTGATCGTCACTCGCCGTAATGCCCCACGCGTCCGCACCATAACCCGGGAAATGCTTCGGATTGCGAATGCAATATTGGAGATTGATTCTCGCGATATTCCGGTTGTTCTCGAAATAGTCCGTGAAGCGGTCACGCACATGCGGATCGAATCCCATAAAGGAGTAGTGAGTGAAAAATAGCGGCCCTCCGGTTCCTACGCCGACGTCCAGCTTGATTCCAAAGTAGACGTGCCCGTTGACATAGGTATCGCCGGCCGTGGTTGCGCCCCATGCCCGTCGATACCTAACCGCGGCCATCGAGCGCCCGGCCCAGCCGGTGTAGTAAAGATCAGCCGGAACAGCGTGCGTGGGCGACGCTATCGCCAGCAGATATACGATCATGGTCTCATTGAATCCGGTGAGGCGATGATGGATGTGCCAGGCCCAGTCCGGCGACCAGTGCCAATACAAAGCATCGTTGTCTGCTGATTGCCGGTACCAATCCCATTCGACACCCTCCCACAACCGGGTGATGCGTTCACGAATGCTCTGCTCAGACTCATCTGCACCGCCGAAGTATTGGCGCGCTGCGAGCAGGCCCTGCATCAAAAATGCCGTCTCCACCAAATCGCCGGCGTTGTCGTACATGTCAAACAGAGGAATGCTTCGCGCCGTTCGGCCATCCATAAAATGTGACCATGCTCCGTGGTATCTCGGCGCCCTTTCGAGGAAGTCCAGAATCCGCTCAAAGCGCCTCACCGATTGCTCCCGCGTGATGAATCCGCGTTCGGTTCCGACAATCAACGCCATTAAACCGAAGCCGCTGGCACCGGTTGCCACAATGCGGTCGTCGCCGGGGATGTTTTCTAGGGCCAGGCCAGAAGTGGGATCCGCAGCCTCCCAGTAATAACGGAAGCAGGCCTCTTGCAGCATGGTCAGCAGTTCGTCATCCGTCATGGGGTGTGTGCTTGCCGTCACTGCGGGGGAAGGCGCGGAATCACGGTACTCGCGATCGACCGACACCACCCGGTAAGTGGCCTTCTGCCCGACGCGGCCCAAGAAATCGGTAAACCGCGTGATTCCCGGGACCTGGATTCCAACGCCCATGAATGGCCCGCCATCGGTTGACCGCTCGATGCGATAGTGCTGAAGCTCCGGGCCCGCCGCGGCATCCCAAGTCAGATCAATGTGTCTTTCGAAGCCAGTCGCCTTCAAATTCGTCGGCGACGCCAAACTAGATCTTTCGGAAAGAGCCTCCTGGCCTGCCGCCTCTTCGGCCGAATCGATCTTGATTTCATCCAAAATCAGCGTGTGTGACAACCCGTCCGCCTCTCCCTGCGACAGCACAATGCTTTGCAGGAGATTCGGTGTCAGCTCGTGGATCGATGCGGACCGAAAGGTATCCAGCGGTATTTTGATCTGGGTCCATCGCCCCCCTGGCAGGTCCCCCGTCAACGAACCGAGCGGTAGTCCTCCTGAAAATTGGGAATTGATGTCCAGCACCCGCAGCACAGGCAGCGCTCCTGCGGGAATCCTCGCCGTCGCGTAGCACCACATATAGAGGTACGTTCCTTCGAAACGAATCTGCCGGTTCCGAAACCGCATGACATCAATTCTTGCATCCCATCCCCCGTTTACGGCGGAAGTCCACTCCAGTCGCAGAGCATTCGGTGGCGATATGGCTATGTTTGTTTCGAGAGGCAGCCGACCCCGCTCCAGGCTCAGCTTGCTCGGCGCAGAGACTTTCCCCGTACTGTAATAGTAGGCGTCCGGCGTGAGGCTATTATCGAAAAAAATGTGCCGGTAATAGGCTGTGTCGCCCTGTGCCGTCCCGGCCGTCACCAGCCACGCCACGCAACAACAAATCATCATCGTCCTCATGACGACGATCGTGACTAGCCCTCCGCTACACGATTCGGCGATGCCGGCAAGCCGGGCTCGTGCATCCACTGCCTCGGCCGCCGGGCTGCTCGAAGCGATTCTCTGTCGCATCTGCCCGGCCAAGTTCGCGGAGAGTCCGCTTCGTTCCGTGCCTGGCGCTGGCATCGTGTCCCGCCGTTTCTCGCCGCCCATGTGTTGCTCCTGGCATCGAAAATTTGAACCCTTGACATCCGAAAATCGCATTACTATACTCCGCGCCAATGCAGCAGTGAATCGATTTATTGCCGCCGAAGAAGCTATCGCGGCCGGCTCAAACCATTCACTGTTTTTTAGGGGGGTGGGGAGTATGAAGTGGGCATCTCTCGCTCTTCGTGGCCTTCTCGTTTTTGGCGTTTTCCTGGGTTTGTCCGCCTCGACATCCGCGCAATACCGGGCTTCGATCCAAGGCGTGGTAACCGATCCAAACGGCGGCGTGGTCTCGGGTGCGCAAGTCACCCTGCGTAATCTCGAGACGGGCCAAAACCTCGTGGCCGTCACGAATGACGGCGGAATTTTCAACTTCACCGCACTTCCTCCGGCTCCGTACTCCCTGACAGTGGAAAAGGCCGGATTCAAAAAGAAAGTCCTCGACAGGTTCACCATCATCGCGGAGCAAGCCAACGCCGTAAATGTTCAGCTTGAAGTCGGCCAAGTCACCGAAACCGTCACTGTGAACGGCGAGGCCGTCGCGCTCATCGACACGGAAACATCCAATCTTCAAGGCACCGTTACGTCACAGGATATTCAAAAACTCCCCTCTTTCGGCCGCGATCCCTTCCAGCTCCTGCAGCTTGCTCCGGGTGCGTTCGGCGACGGGGCGCAGTCGGCAGGCGGGGGAACCAATAACCTCCCGGCAACAACGATCGGCGGAACCGCAGCCACCGATGGCGTTTTCAAAATCGAAAATGGCGGTCAGATTACTGCGAATGGGGCGCGGACCGGGGAAAATAACTACCAGATTGACGGGGTTGGCACGACCAGCGTTACGTGGGGAGGCACCTCCGTCATCACTCCCAATGAAGAGTCGATCAAGGAAATTAAAATCCTGACCGACAACTACGACGCGGAGAACGGCCGCTATCGCGGCGCACAAGTGCAGATTATTTCGCAAAACGGTACCAATCAATACCACGGCAGCTTTTTCTTCAAAGGACACCGGCCGGGTCTTGACGCATTCACGCGCTACAACGGCTATGCGAACGGCAATATTAAGGACGCCAACCGCTTCAACGATTGGGGCGGCAGTGTTGGCGGGCCCATTCTCAGGAACAAACTGTTTGCGTTTTTCTCGTACGAACGATTGGATAATAACGCCGCCAGTTCTACGACGAGCGGCTGGTACGAAACCCCGCAATTGCGGGCGCTGGCGGCTTCAGGGACAAACGCCGCGCGTTTCTACAACTTTCCGGGAGTTGGTCCGGACGGCGGCACCCTTGTCGATGTGACGTGCGCGGGTGCCGGGCTGCAAGAGGGCGTCAATTGCCATTTCATTCCGGGCCAGGGATTGGACATCGGAAGGCCGCTCACGGCGCCCCTGGGTACTCGCGATGCCGGGTTCGTCAACAACAATAACCCGGGCACCGGAGGCGACGGCAGCGGGGGCGCGAACAACCTTGACGGAGTACCGGATATCGCTCTCTACGAAAACATTCTGAATCCCAGCAGCAGCAGCCACATGCAGTACAACGGCCGCATTGATTTTAACGCGACCAGCAGGGACTTGGTCGCCTTCAGCATCTATTGGGTGCCCAATTCTTCTACCTCGCTGAACGGCAACGGCTCCAGAAAGATGAACCTGTTCAATTCAACTTCGCTGAACCGCGCGGGCACCCTGATTTGGGACCATACCTTTAGCTCGACCCTCGTTAACGAAGCTCGTTTGAATGCGGCCGGTTGGATGAACAAGGATCTCGCTAACAACCCGGACGCCCCCTGGGGGCTACCGCAGATCAGCTTCAATGCGACGGGCGGCCAAACGCTGCAAGGTTACGGAATCGGATCATTTAACGGCTTCGACCAGTGGACGTATGCCGGCAAGGACGTTCTGACCAAGGTGCAGGGAGCCCATGCGATGAAAATGGGCGGCGAATTCACGCGACTTCTTTCCGTGGACGCGCCGTTCTGGGCCGACCGCCCCAACTACACGTTCAACAATATTTGGGACTTTCTGAACGACGCGCCGGTTTCAGAGAATGCGCAGTTCGACCCTAAAACGGGTGTCCCTTCCGCGTTGCGGAAAGACGTCCGGTCCAACATCATCGCCCTCTTCTACCAGGACAACTGGAAAGCCAGATCCAATCTGACGCTGACAGCGGGATTGCGCTGGGAATATTTTGGACCCATCTCGGAGAAGAATGGCAAGCTCGCTACCGTCGTTCTCGGCACCGGCGCCAATATTTTTTCCGACATCCGGGTTCGTACCGGCGGGTCGCTCTACAATGCGCAAAAGGGCAATTTTGGCCCGCAGCTGGGTTTCGCCTGGAGCCCTGCTGAAATCATGAACCACGAGCTCGGCAGTCGCTTGGTCATTCGCGGCGGCTTCGGGATGGCCTATAACGGCCTCGTGCAATCCAACTCGCTGGATGGCCGCTTCAATCCGCCATTTGTGGATAATGGCCAGAGTTTCAGCGGGAGCCAAATTCTCTACATCAATAGCTTCCCCTCCAACGTGCATGATCCCAATGGGTACGCCGCCAATCCCAACGCCATTCTTACGTTCGCCAGCAATAACTTGCCGCTTCCGACCTGTCTAGGACCAAACCAAATCAACGGCTGCATCGATTTGACGGCATTTCCCGCGAACTGGCCGACGACTTACACTTACCACTACACCCTGGGCGCGGAATACGACCTTGGCGGACAATGGGTGGCTTCTCTCGGATACCAAGGCAGCACCACCCGGCACCTTACCGAGCACTACAATCTTTACGACGTTGGCGCTGCCCACGGCCTAGCCTTCAACCGCTTGGTCAATGGTGTCACCTACTACGCGGACGACGGATCAGCCAGGTTCAACGCGCTGCTCGCGGGCCTAAGGCACAATTTCAGCCGCAGCTTTCAATTAGACGCTGAATATCGCTTCAGCCATAGCATGGATTCGGGTTCCAATGCCTACCAAGGAGGCTTTTATCAGTGGGACCTTCCCACCGGATTCGCGACTTCGGATTATGATGTTCGGCACGCTTTCAAACTTTACGGGATCTATTCGCCCACCTTCTTCCACGGCGGCAGCGGATGGCTTGAAAAGCTGGCGGGCGGCTGGACCGTTTCAGGCATACTCAATGCTCATTCTGGTTTCCCCTGGACCCCACAGTACGGCCTTGGCGAAGTCACCGGTGGGTTCGATCCGGTTTTCAGCTTCGGTTCGAATGCAGGGGGCTCGTCAGGTGACGCTGGCTCCGGCTCCTTGCTGCCCGCCGTCTACCAGGGCGGCTTTAGCCCCAACTTCCGCAGCAGCGCCACAGTCAATGGAAGCCAGTTCTTTGCGCCACCCGTTGCGCCCGCCGGCACACTGTTCGCCTGTTTGTTTCCCAATCCGTCCGCATCCATCTGCCCGCAAGGTCAGCAGGGGCTGGGGCCGCTTCCAACGTTTCCGGGGATTACCCGCAACTCCTTCACTGGCCCGGGTTATTTCGATATCGACGCGACGCTCAGCAAGTCCTTTGGCTTGCCAAGAATGAAGATCATCGGCGAGAACGGAAAAATCGAGTTTCGCGCCAATTTCTTCAATCTCTTCAACAAGCTGAATCTGTGGAATCCGCAAACCGACATCTTAAACCCGCATTTCGGGGAGGCCCAAAACGCCCTCGGAGCGCGGGTTATCGAGATGCAGGCCCGCTTCAGCTTTTAGTCCCCGGGGACGCTGTACGGTTCCCGCGATCACGGTCCCGGCAATCGACTGGGCCCCGGCCATAACCGCCGCAGGCGCGCCAGCCACGCGCCGTTGACAGCGTTGCGTTTCCTTTTGATAATTTTTTCCGGCAATTCCATGAGGAGCAGTGTTACTACGCCGTTCGATTCGCGCAAGCCAACGCAACTGCTGCGCGGCGCCCTGCTCCGACGCCTGGCTGTTCGCGCCGCCCTACCTATTCTGTTAACCGGCATCTTCACCGCGCGCGCACAGACACGCGCATCCGCTTCTTTCGATTCGGTCGTTAGCGCGGCCCGGCAAGCGAGTGAGGAAAATCGCCTCGCCGACGCGGTTCGCTTGTACCGCCGCGCCCTCGCCCTGCGGCCGCGTTGGACCGAGGGATGGTGGTCGCTGGCAACCCTGGAATATGACCAGGATCGCTATGCCGAAGCGGCCTCCGCCTTTACTACGCTCATCTCGCTGGATCGCTCGAACGGCACCGCTCATGCCATGCTCGGGTTGTGCCAGTTCGAGCTTGGCGAGGACGCTCGCGCCTTGCAGAATCTTTTGGCCGCCGAACAATTGAACATCATAAAGAACGAACAGTTACGGGAGGTCTCCCTTTACCATTTAGGTATCTTACAGTTGCGAGCGCGCCGCTTCGGCGACGCCCGCGCGACTCTCGACCAGCTCGCGAAAATCGGCGTCCGCAGCAGAGAGTTAATTACCGCGCTCGGCCTTTCCGTGCTCTTTATCCTTCCTAAAGACGCGCCTCCCGGCGGCACTCCTGGCGCCGCCGTTGTGGAGCGGGCGGGACAGGCCGAAGCCCTGCTTTCCCTCAAGGATTTCGAAGCTGCCAAGCAGACCTATTCGCGGTTGGTCGCCGATTTCCCGGACTACCCGAATCTCCATTTCGCGTTCGGCCGCTTGCTTCTCGAAGTCAATGAAACCGACCAAGCCGTGGAGCAATTCCAGCTCGAGCTGAAACGCGATCCCGATCACGTGAAATCTCTGCTGGAAATTGCCGCCACCAGCTACCGGGTGGACTCGCAAGAGGGCCTGCGGTTTGCGCGAAAAGCCCTCCGCTTGGCGCCACAGATCCCCTTCGCGCACTACCTGGCAGGCCTGCTGTTGCTAGATACGGGGGACTTCGCCGGTGCTGTCCCGGAATTAGAAATCGCCCGCAAGTCTTTTCCCAACGATTCGCGTGTCTATTTCTCGCTTGGCAACGCCTATTCGCGTCTGGGCCGAAAAGCGGATGCCGCCAGGGTTCGCGCTGAATTCGTTCGCCTCGAATCGCAGGAAGTCCAACAGCAGCGAGCCACTCTTTATTCCGACCGTCCCTCCGGTCTTGGGCTCGAACAAATGCAGACTTCAGGTCACGAGCGTTCCCAGCCGTGAAGCCCTCCCTGCCCTTTCTCCGCTTTCCTCGTGTCCGGAGTGTCCAACCCGTCTTCACGCGGCGCGCGTTCCTGCGCGCCGGCGCATCGGTTTTCACAGTGCCCGCTCTGTTACGCCACTTTGGCGTTTGGAGAGACTCTGCAGCGGCGCTCCCGGCTGCGTCGCCTCTCTTTGAAGAGATTCCCTCCTCCCAAAGCGGCATTACCTGGCAGCATGTCAATGGCCGTTCCGAAAATTACTATCTACCCGAAACCACTGGCGCCGGCTGTGCGTTTCTCGACTACGATAACGACGGCTGGATGGACATTTATCTGGTGAATAGCGGTAAGTGCGATTTCTTTGATCCCCAGCCGCCCCTCCGCAATGCGCTCTATCGCAACAACCGCGATGGCACCTTTACCGACGTGACCGACAAGGCCGGCGTCACCGGTGGCGGCTATGGCATGGGCGTCGCCGTTGGCGATTACAACGGCGATGGCTTTCCAGATCTATACGTTACCCAGTACGAGCGTTGCATTCTATACCGTAACAACGGCGACGGTACGTTTACCGACGTAACGGAAAAGGCGGGGGTTGCTGCGCCGGGCTGGGCTTCCAGCGCCGTGTGGTTTGACTATGACAACGATGGCAGGCTGGACCTTTTTGTTTGCCGCTTTGGCAACGCCGGAAAGGAAGCGAACAAGTACTGTGAAGACGCGCAAACGGGCGAGCGGTCCTACTGCATTCCGACCGTCTACCCGCGAGTGCGCAGCTGGCTATTCCACAACAATGGCGACGGAACCTTCACCGACGTTTCCGAAAAGTCGGGCGTGGCTAAAGCCCTTGGCAAGGCCTGGGGCGTCGTTGCCACCGACATCGACAACGACGGATGGATGGACCTTTTCGTCGCCAACGATACCGTCGAAAATTTTCTCTTCCTTAACAAACAGAACGGCACATTCGCGGACATTGGCCTCGATTCCGGCGTGGCTTTCAGCCAGGAGGGCCGGACGCGCTCCGGCATGGGCGTCGATTCCGCCGATTTCAACAACGATGGCTGGCAGGACCTTTTTGTCACCAACGTCGACCACGAAATGTATTCGATTTATAAGAACAATCGTGATCTCACGTTCGACGAAATGACCGGTCCAACCGGCATCGGCCGAATCACCCGTCTCATGAGCGGATGGGGCGTAAAATTCTTCGACTACGACAACGACGGCGATACCGATTTGCTCATCGTGAATGGTCATCCCGACGACAAGGTCGAGCGTCACCTGAGTCATGTTTCATACAAGGAGCCGCTTCTCCTTTTCCATAACACTGGCCGCTCTTTCGAAAACGTCGGCGCTTCAGCCGGCCCGGCATTTGCACGAAACCTCGCTGGTCGCGGCTTGGCCGTCGGCGATTTCGATAACGACGGCGCAATCGACGCTCTGGTTACCGCCAATGGCGGTCCTCCCCTTCTGCTCAGAAATCGCGCGGCCCAGGGCAGCCAATGGCTCGGGATCAAGCTCGTCGGCAAAACCGCCAATCCCGACGCCATCGGCGCTCGCATCCTATGGGAAGCGGGAGATCTGAAGCGCGGCCGACAGAAAATCGGCGGCGGCAGCTATCTCTCTTCTCACGATCCTAGAGAAGTATTGGGAATCGGACCTCGCGCCAGAGTCGACCGGCTCGAAATCCGCTGGCCCAGACCTAGCCAGCGCGTAGACGTCTTCCACGACCTTCCGGTTAATCGCTACATTACTATCGTTGAGGGAACTGGAATTCGATAGCGCGGCGGTAAATGGTCACGAAACCACTCATGCGGGCCCGAGAAGGGCCTGGCCAGCCACCGTAATGCCCTGCGCCAGACCTGCAGAGTCAAGGCTGCTTTCTGAGGCAGCCTTCGCGCTGCCCTTGATCGGAGCGGAGTATTCTTGTGTTTGTGGCTCCGCGTGTTGTACCTTGAAGCTCGTCTCGGGATAGCCCCCGGTCGAGTGACACCGTAAAAGAGTTGCCCTGCTTTGGAACGGACGACTTTTGATGGGCTTTGCTCTTTTCGACCCACACAGTTCACCCCGCGGCAACAAGTTGTCAAACGCGACCAACATGTTCACAGGGAAAAAGCCGGGAAGCTCGCCAGAAATAATCCAAAGATCCATCACGCAGAAGGAACTAGCGGACCACCTTGGGTTTTCGGTAGCCACGGTTTCTGTAGTGCTGAATCGTTCCCGGGGGGCTGACTCTATCCCGCAGGAAACCAAGGATTTGATTTTATCGACCGCACGAAGGTTCAACTATCGTCCGAACTTGCTCGCGCGATCTTTACGCACACGGCGCACTTGTACGGTCGGTGTCATCGTGCCGGAAATCAGTGAAGGCTACACCGCAACGGTTCTTAGCGGCATTGAAGATTGCCTCTTGCGGGAGGGCTACTTCTTCTTTGTGACCAGCCACCGGCATCGTGCGGACCGCGTTGACGAATGTCCGAAGGCTTTTCTGGCTCGTGGCATAGACGGTGTGATCGCCGTCGACACCATTTGGAAGCATAAGTTGCCGGTACCTGTTGTGACTGTGTCCGGGCATAATCCGATGAGCGGCGTGACCAACATCATCGTCAACCACCAGCGTGCGTCTCATCTTGCACTCAAGCATCTTGTCGAATTGGGACATAAAAGGATTGCTTTTATCAAAGGACAACACTTCAGTTCCGACTCCGAAATCCGATGGAACGCTACTGTCGAAGCTGCGGCCACCCTGGGAATCCCTGTCTTACCGAAGCTAACCGTCCAGCTCGACAAGGATTCTCCTTCGCCAGAGGTCGGATATAAAGTCGTTAAAAAACTGCTTCAATCGCGCGAGCCGTTTACCGCCCTGCTGGCGTTCAACGACATTTCCGCCATGGGTGCCATTCGCGCACTCTTCGATGCGGGCCTGCGTGTGCCGACAGACGTTTCAGTTGTGGGCTTCGACGATATCCAGGGAGCCGCATATCAGCATCCCGGTTTGACAACAATCCGGCAGCCCTTGCGAAAAATGGGAAGAACCGCCGCGGAGGTCGTGCTCCGGCAGCTGAAGGCCCCTTCGCGCAAGCGGCCTATGCGCGAGATCATGGTCGAGCCGGAACTGATCGTGAGAGAAAGCACGGCCGAAGTGTCGGCGTCCGCGCAAAACATCCCTTAGTCCCGCTGAAGTGGTTTTCGGGTGGACGATTCACGCGAGAATGTGAGCGTTGTGGAACGCTGCAACGTTGCGGAGCTCCTTGACAAAGCCGGGAAGCGCGAGGCCCTGCTCCAACACAAACGGCAGAATCGCCTTCTGGCAGCCATGAGCAACACCGATTTTCTGACTATCCATTCCGACGACTGTGCATTCCCACTCCAAAGAACAACAAACAGTACCGGTCCGAAGGTACAGATGAAAATGCTTTCGAACCGAAGGGGCGGCGTCGGCCCGAAGCGGACATGCGGCACGCGATGCAAAGCGCTGGCTCGCTCCCGGCCACGCCCCTGCAAGAACCGAAGGCAAGCTCTGCCAGTCGTCAGTTTCGGGGGCAACGCAGGGAATCTCGCTTCAGCTTGGACTCCATCAGAAGCGAATAGAAACGCAGACATTCCTTACAACGTGTCGAGATCAGGTGCTCCATGAAACCCTTAAAGCTTCCGTTCTGGAATTGTTTGCAGGGTTTCGGGCAACTCGCTATATGCATGACGACA
>Ga0070740_10005838_pt1 | contig 11151 bp, 8 predicted proteins | sample Coa_R2_FD_67286 | JGI IMG/M metagenome (GOLD analysis project Ga0070740, IMG submission 67286) | Surface soil microbial communities from Centralia Pennsylvania, which are recovering from an underground coalmine fire - Coalmine... | ecosystem: Environmental > Terrestrial > Soil > Unclassified ...
ATCGCGTCGGGCGTCATCGAGTTCGGCGTCTCGTCGAACGCCTCGACCTCGACCGCGTCGCCCGCGCGGAGGCGTCGCCCCGCGCGAACCGTCTCGCCGTTGACCGAGCACGCGCCGCGCCCGATCAGGTTGGCGATTCCCATCCTGCTCAGGCTTCGTATGTGCGAGGCCAGAAACACGTCGAGCCTGAGTCCGGCGGAACTCTCTTCGACGACGAACCTCGACGGCCCGCCCGCGACTGACGCTTCGACGCTTCGAGCCACTGAACCTTTCAACGCCCGCGCACGAGCGCGCGGTGCTCGACCATCAGGCAGCGATCCTGCACGACCTTGATGCCGGCGCGCGCGAGCCGCTCAGCCGCCGCGTCGTTGCGAATCCCCGACTGGAACCAGACCGAGCGCGGTCGCTTCGCGAGGATGTCGTCGAGGTGCGGCGCGATGTCCTGCGGGCGGCGGAAGACGTTGACCATGTCCACGTCGCCGGGGATGTCCGCGAGCCTCCGATAAACTTCGAGTCCGAGTATCCGCGTCACCTCCGGGTAGTAAACCGGCACGGGCACGACTTCGAGTCCGGCGGCGACGAGGTACCGCGGGACGTAGAACGCGGGTTGATAACTTTGCGCCTCGGTCTTCATGCCCAGCACCGCGACGCGTCTCGTCGCCGCGAGCAGATCTGTCAACCCCTCGTCCGTCTCGATCAGATTCTCGCGCCAGTCGTTTCGGTCTTCGCCTTCGCTCTTCATCTCGTCTCCTGCTGCGACCACTCGCGCCGTCGCGGTCGAACCTCAAACGGGCGGACGCGCGACGCCGAAACGTTACGTCGAGAAGCGACGCGCGTGCGTCCACCGCCCCGGACATTTTATTTGCGCGGGGCCGCACATGACAACGTCCGAGAGTTGCTCGGCGCAACGTCTGCAAGCATGGTACCAAGTGCGCGCTTTCGGTCTCGCGCGAGGCGGGCAGGCGTGTCTTCTCGAAAGTCCAAAATCATGCATTTTCCGCGGAGTTTTGCAGGGAACGTGAACTAAGTGGTCAAAAAATTTCCTCCTCTCGCGCGTGATGCTGTGCTATGATTGTCTTACCTTTTCCCGGCGGACTTTATTTGGAAAACGTGGTTGCTTAAGGCCCCTCGACCACGAAGTTTCTTCTGAGGAGGCAACTATGGTGCAAGCAGTCGCGGCGCAAAAGCCGTCGGTCATCCCCAAACCGAGGCTGAGGGAGTTGGGCGTTTACTCTCTGCCGGACGGGAGAGAGTTCATCGTCAGCACGATCTATCACGACGGGTGCAGTCTCTACACGCCGCACGCGTGGGAGACGTTCGGCACGGCGGAATACTGGGTTGACAAGGACGGGCGCTTGTTACATCGAGGGGTGTCGAGCATCTGGGCCATCCAAGACCTGAGGGACACGGGCAAGAGCGCGAGCTACCCGAAGCCCGTCCTGCGTTAGACTCATCCACATCATTGGCTCCAGCCATTCATGACGGGGGCGTGGCCTTAAACGGCGACGCCCTCAAAAACTCTGCGCGCCTCGAAAGAGGCTTCCCGGAATCTCCGCGCCTCAAAGTCTAAGCCTGAAGTCTAAGCTTGTGTTTCAAGCCCGCCGCTCTTTGGCCTCTGCGTGAACTTAAAATCATTCGCAGGCGAAGGAGAGATTTTTCCCGACGAGCTTTTCATCCTCCCTCGTTCACGCCGGAGGGCGCGGCACGCGACGTGTCTTTAACCTCCGCGCATGACCGTTCGCGCGCCGCGCAGGTCGAAACTCCCGACCGACTCGCCCGACGCCTGTTGCGTTCCGCCCGCTTCGGCGGGGCGGGCGACGGCTTTCGAGGAATCTCAGCCCGATTTGACTTTTATATCCGCCATGCCCCGGTTCAGTATTCTTTCGCTGACCCTCTTCTGCCTCTTTGTCTTCGGCGGTCGGGCGACGCTCGCCGCGAACGGCGACCGTGAAGCGCGCAGGGCCGAGTCGGTCGTCCTGAAACTCAGGCTGCTCGACGACGCTGCCGCGTCCGGCGACGCCGACGCGTACCGCAAGCTCGCGGGCAAACTCTTCCCCGGCCTCTTCGTCTCGGCCTCCGAGCTTCACGACGGCGACCTGAAGACAGACCTCTCGACCGCCGCCGTGTTCTACGAGTCGGCGCCGCGCGCGCGCGGGCGCGCGACCGACTGCGAGCGCGAGTTGCGCGAGACCTACTTCCGCCTCTGCCGCGAGAACGCGGGCGACCGCGCCGCGCTGCTCGTGGCGAAGGCACGCCTGCACGAGCGCTGGGCCGAGGCCGAGTTGAACTATCTTCGCGGCGCGCGCGACGATTCGACGCTCGATGCGCTCGCGCAGGTTCGCGCCGAGCGCAGCACAGACCTCTCACTCGCCGCCGAGGCGCTTCGCGCGCTCGAAGAGCTTGCGGAAAAAACCGACGCCGCACAATTCGGCGGGCGGCTCGATTCCTCAACCGAACGCGAACTCTCGCCGGACGAGTCAGCGAAGCGGCTCGCCGAAAAATTCTCCGACCCGCTCGAAGAGGTTGACCGCATACTCGCGTCGCTCCCGCGCGGCGCGGCCTACCTCGTCCTCAGCAACGCGCGCGACGCTTTCCGCGACGGACTCTACTGGCAAGTCAAGACGCTTCCCGCAAGCGCGCTCGTCGTCAACGCCAACTCGCTCGCCGACCCAAGCCCGCTCCGACAAATCGACCTCGGCCCGGACGCAGCCGCACGCGCCGCCGCCGACAACCTCCGCGCCGCGCGAAAGTTCATCAGAAGAGCCGAAGAAGAACTGAAGTAGAAACGCGGAAGCAGCAAGGCTGAACGGAAGAACAATTCTGGGTGTTGGATGTTAGGTGCTGGTGAAAGACAAAACCGGAACGCAGCACCCGACCCCCTTCCGCTCAAGAGAGGTGTGCGAGACGGTTGCGCGCCTTCGTGATCTTGCGCGCGACGGAGGCGGCCATCTGCGCGAGCGCGTCGCGGCCTTCGCGCGCCTCCGCGTCCGTGCCGAGCATGAGGCGGTAGAGCCTGTCCTGCCTGACGCGGTTGATGCCGAACTCGACGGTGACGAGTTCTTCCTTGAGATTAATGATGCGCGCGCCGACCTCCTCCGGCTCGCCTTCGCGCGAGGCCGAGGCGCAGTAGGATTGCAACTGCTCGTCGGTGAGCAGGGTCGAGAGGCTTTCGGCGTCGCCGTCGCGGTAGGCGCGCGAGGCCTCGGCCATGATCGAGTGGCGGCGGCGCGCCTCCTCTTCGTCCGACGCGTGGTCCGGGTGAAACATCCGCGCGACAGACCAGAAGAGTTTACGGAGCATCGTCCCGCCCGAAGCCGCGCGCGGCGACGCCTCGTAGAAGTCCGACGCGCCCGCCTCCCCGTCGCCTTCGTCTTCCTCAAGTCCGGCGAGCCGCGACTCGGCCCGGCGAATCTCGCCCTCGACCTCCGCCAACTCGGCGAGCAACCCTCCGACGTGGCGCGCGTAGCGCTCCTTAAACTCGCGCAGCGATTCCTGAAGCGACGCGAGTTCTGCGCGCCGCTCTTCGAGGAGCGCGGTCAGCCGCTCGGCTTCGAGCGCCGGGTCTTGCGGCCCGCCCGCAGGCCCGGTCGTTTGGAGTTGAAGGCTCGACATCAGGGCGTAAACGAAATCCGCAACGCAAGTTTAGCAGACGACCGGGCACACGTCGCCGCAGCGGGCAGACGTGTGCCTGCGGAGTGAGAAGCTCAACGCAGCCGTTTGTCCGTGACTCTCAGGAGGGGCGAGGCCGGCGTACCCCTTCCGCACGCCGACACTTCCGAACTTCTACGGCGTGACGAGTCCCTTCTTGATGTTGCGCTGCCACGCTTCGTAGTTCTTGACCCGGCGCTTGGCCTGCTTGCGCGTCAGGTGCATCTTCTCGGCGACGAAGTTGATTCGCTCCGTGCGGTCGAGCTTCTTGTTGTGTGGAACGCCGGGCGCTTGAAGATATATGTCGTAGGCCCGCTGCCACTCTTCTTTAACATCCGGCGTCGCTTGCTTGCCGCGTAGCTCTGGCATATCTCTCTGCTGTTCCTCTTTCGCAAGGGGGTTTATCTGATCAACGAAACGGATTATACGTCAGTGTGTGCGAATACTTCCACACCCTGCTCGCAGTTTACGAAAACTTAATGAGCTGCGGATGCGCTCCGGCAGCAACTAAAGTTGCATCGGGTCTTCAGGCCAGGCGTGCCGCGGGTAGCGACGGCTCAACTCGCGGCGCACTGTCGGGTAGTGTCGCGACCAGAATCCGGCGAGGTCTGTCGTCACCTGCACGGGCCTCCGGTTCGGCGCGAGCAGCCGCAGCACGAGCGGCGCGCGACCGCCCGCGACGCGCGGCCCCTCGCTCATCCCGAAGAAGTCCTGAAGCCTCGACGCGACGTAAGGCGCTTGCCCCGACTCGTAACGCACGCGCGCCTGCCGCCCGCGCGCGAGCGTCACGCGCTCCGGTGCCATGCGCGCGAGCAGGCGCGTTTGCTCCGGCGACAGCTTCCGCCGCAACAACTCGACAAGCTCGCCCGCGCGCGCGGCCTCTCGAAGCTCCGCGAAGCTGCGCCGGCCTTCGCACATCTCGGCGAGCGCTTCGCCGACTTCCCTCTCGCCGAGCGCGGGCAGATTCTCTTCTGGAAAAGTGCGGGCGACGAACTCGACGCGCGCGAGGAAGTGTTCAAGCTCGTCCGCTTCGACGAAGGCGCGCGCGCCGGCTTCGAGCGCGGCGGCGGCGAGCGCGCGAGTCACCTCCTCGCCTTCCGCGTTCGGCGAGCGCCACTCCTCGACGACGAGGTTGTCATAGACGAGACAGCGCACGACCTCGACGCGCTCTCCCTGCGCGTTCCAGCGCGCCTCTACTTTTTCGGCGAGCGAATCGGCGAAGAGGTCGAGCAGCCAGTCCGGCTCAATCGCGCTCGCGAGCCGCACGACCGTCTTCGCGGCTCGCGCCTGCATCCGATTCACGCCGGCGCGCTCGCGCTCTTCGGCGTCAACCGCGACCATGAACTCCGCGCCGCGCACGACGCTCTCCGGCGCAAGCTCCGCAGTCCCGCCGCCCGCGAGCAACAACTCGACGCCCTCTCGCAGCTTCGCCGACTCGCGGCGGCGCGCGACGCGGTCGGGGTATCCCGCGAGAATCGAAATCAAAAGCGCCTTCTCCTGCTCGTCCGACAGTTCGCGCGCGGCGGACTCTTTCGAGACCGCGAGTTGCCGCCGGAGTTGTCTGCCCACGCGCTCGACGGCGCGCACGGCGTTCGCGTCAAGCGCGAGCGCGCGAAGACTCGCCGCGCCGAAGCCGCGCGCTTCGGCTTCGGCGAAGAGGTCGTAGAGTTCGAGCAAGTCCGAAGAGCCGTGCTTCGTCGCGGCGCGGCTCGCTCGCGCGCGTTCGTTCGCGCGTCCTCCGCCGACGAGATTGACGCGCTCGTTGCCGGGAAGGTCGCGACTGCCGACGAGGTTGACTCGACCGCCGCGTATGTCGCGCTCGGAGATGAGCGCGGCGACCGTGCAGGCTTCGCGCGCGACGCCGCGCGGCCCGGCCTCGACGACGATGCGCGCGAGCCGCGGGTGAAGCGGGAGGCGAATCATCCGTCGCCCGACTTCGCTCACGCGCCCCGCGCCGTCGGTCGCGCCGAGCCGTCGCAGCAGAGCGTCCGCCGCTTCGAGCGCGTCTGGCGAAGGCGCTTCAAACCATTCGAAGCCTTGAAGGTTTGCGACGCCCGCGGCTCGAAGCTCCAACGCGGTCTCGGCGAGGTCGAGCCTTCTGACTTCCGGCGTCTCGTGCTCGGCGCGCGCGTTGAAATCCTGCGCCGTGTAGAGCCGGAGGCAGCGGCCCTCGCGCGTGCGGCCCGCGCGGCCCGCGCGCTGAATCGCGCTCGCCTTGCTCACGCGCGCGACGCGCAGCACGGGCAGGCCCGACCAAGGCGAATGGCTCGCGACGCGCGCCAGTCCTGAGTCAACGACCGCCGCGACGCCCTCAATCGTCACCGAAGTCTCGGCGACGTTCGTCGAGAGAATCACCTTGCGCTTCGCGGCTGGCCGCACCGCCGCGTCCTGCTCCGACGCGGGCAGCTCGCCGTGCAGCGGAAGCACGAGCAGGTCGGCCTCAGACGCAACGCCCGCGCACGCGTCCTGCGCGCGGCGAATCGCCGCCGCGCCCGGCAGGAAGACGAGCACGTCACCTTCGGGACCTTCCGCGACGAGCCGACGCGCCGCCGCTTCGACTTGAATTTCGAGCGGTCGCTCGTCGTGGCGCGCGAGGTGTTCGACACGCACGTCGAAGCGGCGGCCTTCGGAGCGCAGCACGTCGCAGCCGAGATATGCGGCGACGGGCGCGGCGTCGAGCGTCGCCGACATCGCGACGATCTTCAGTCCGGGCCGCCCGTTTCTTTGAAGTCTTCTGAGCAGCGCGAGCGCGATGTCGGCTTGCAGGTGTCGCTCGTGGAACTCGTCGAGCACGACCGCGGCGACGCCTTCGAGTCGTGGGTCTGCGAGCAGTCGTCGCGTCAACATGCCCTCGGTCAGAAAGCGTATGCGCGTTCGCGCACTGGCGACCTCTTCAAAACGGATTTGGTAGCCGACCGTCTCGCCGACGCGTTCGCCGCGCTCCTCCGCGACGCGGCGCGCGGCCATGCGTGCGGCGAGTCTTCGCGGCTCAAGCACGAGCACGTCGCCGCCGTCGCCGACAACCAAATCAAGCAGAGCAGGAGGCACGCGCGTCGTCTTGCCCGCGCCGGGCGGCGCTTCGATGACGAGATTCTGCGCCCGCCGCAGCCGCCCGACGGCTTCGGGCAGTATCTCGTCAATCGGAAGCTTCTGCATGAGGATTTCGTAACCGAACCGCGCGCGCTTGGCAAGCGAGCGGGACAGCGCCGCCCGCGGCTCGCGAGTTGTTAACAAAGCCGCGGGTGGTTGGCGAACCGGCGCGTGAGACCGAAGACGGAATTTCAGAGAATCGTGATTTTTACGCGAGCAGCGCGGGCGATGATTGGCCTTTTCCGTCGCGGCGCGTTTAAGATTGCGCCAGCGAAAAATTTATAAGGACGGTTCGTGAATGGCTGCGAGTCTGGGAAGGGGTCTGTCGAGGAGACTGCCCGTCGGCGCGGAAGTCCTGCCGCAGGGCGGCACGCACTTTCGCGTGTGGGCGCCGAAGCGCAAACGTGTCGCGGTCGTCTTCGAGGGCGGCGACGAACAAAAAACTTTTGAGCTTGAGCGCGAGGAGGATGGTTACTTCTCCGGCCTGGCCGAGAGCGCGGGCGACGGCGCGCTCTACCGTTTCAAGCTCGACGATGACGATTACCTCTACCCCGACCCGGTCTCGCGCTTTCAGCCCCGCGGGCCGCACGGGCCTTCGCGCGTCGTTGACCCAACGAAGTTCCGCTGGACGGACGAGGCGTGGCGCGGCGCTTCGCTCAAGGGGCAGGTCATCTACGAGCTTCACGTCGGCACGTTCACGCGCGAGGGCACGCTCGACGCGGCGCGGCGCGAACTCGAAGAACTCAAGCGGCTCGGCGTCACGTGCGTCGAGCTGATGCCGGTCGCCGACTTCCCCGGCAAGTTCGGCTGGGGTTACGACGGCGTCAACATGTTCGCGCCGACGCGTCTGTACGGCGAACCCGACGACCTGCGCCGCTTCGTCAATGAGGCGCACGGCCTCGGCGTCGCCGTCATCCTCGACGTGGTTTACAACCACCTCGGCCCCGACGGGAACTACCTGCGGCAGTTCGCGGAAGACTACTTCTCCGAAAAGCACAAGACCGAGTGGGGCGACGCGCTGAACTTCGACGGCGAGAACGCGGGGCCGGTGCGCGAGTTCTTCCTCTCGAACGGTCGCTACTGGGTCGAAGAGTTCCACCTCGACGGCCTGCGCCTCGACGCGACGCAGAGCATCTTCGACGACTCGGACGAGCACCTGCTCAAGGCGCTCGGTCGCGAGGTGCGCGACGCGGCCAAAGGGCGCGAGACGATCATCGTCGCCGAGAACGAGAGTCAGGAGTCGTGGATCGTGCGACCCGTCGAGCGCGGCGGCTACGGGCTGGACGGACTCTGGAACGACGACTTCCACCACAGCGCCGTCGTCGCGATGACCGGGAGGAACGAAGCCTACTACACAGACTACAAGGGCAAGCCGCAGGAGTTCGTCTCGTCGGTGAAGTACGGCTACCTTTATCAAGGCCAGCGCTACAAGTGGCAGCGCGCGAGGCGCGGCGCGCCCTCGCTCGACCTGAGTCCGCAGGCGTTCGTCACCTTCATAGAGAACCACGACCAGGTCTCGAACTCGGCGCGCGGCGAGCGCGTGCACGAGTTGACGAGTCCGGGACGCTTCCGCGCGATGACTGCCTTGATGCTGCTCGCGCCCGGCACGCCGATGCTCTTCATGGGTCAGGAGTTCGCCTCGTCCGCGCCGTTCCAGTATTTCGCCGACCACGAGCCAGAGCTTGCCGCGAAGGTTCGCGCGGGCCGAGCCGAGTTCCTCGCGCAGTTCCGAAGCGTCGCCACCAAACAGGTGCGCGACCAACTCGCAGACCCCGGCGACGTTGAGACGTTCGAGCGCTGCAAGCTCGACTTTTCGGAGCGAGAAAAGCATCGAGACATTTACGAGATGCATCGCGACCTCTTGCGACTGCGCCGCGAGGACGCGGTCTTCAGCGCGCAACGACTGCGCGGCGTGGACGGCGCGGTCATCGGCGACGAGGCGTTCGTGCTTCGATACTTCGGCGAGGGCGGCGACGACCGCTTGCTGATCGTCAACATGGGACGCGACCTCAACCTCGACCCCGCGCCGGAGCCTCTGCTCGCGCCGCCTGAGGGCGCGATCTGGACAACGCTCTGGTCGAGCGAGGATTTCACTTACGGCGGCGGCGGGACTCCGCGGCTTGAGACGAAGAATAACTGGTGCATCCCCGGCCACGCGGCGTTCGCGTTGCGCCCGGCGCGCGCCGGCAGCGTGCGCGACCTCGCGGGCGGGCGCGAAGGGCCGAGCGAGGAGGAGGAGGTGCGCCGCGAGGCTTTGAAGGAATTGGAGGAGGGATGAGCGACACGGTTCGCAAGCTGGAATTCAAGAAACAGGACGCGCGCGACGACGTGGACTCGCTGCTCGGTCGCGAGTGGCTCGTGACGAACGGACTCGGCGGCTTCGCTTCGGGCACTGTCGCGTGCGTGCCGACGCGTCGTTACCACGGCCTGCTGATCTCGGCCCTGCCGACGCCGCTCGGTCGCACCGTCATGTTCAATCACATCTCCGAGTGGGTGCGCCTGCCTTCGGGCGCGCGCTTCCAGATCGGGGGGCAGGAGCGCGCGGGCGGCGTGCTTGAGATGCCCGGCGCGCACTACCTCGCAGAGTTCCGGCTGGAGAACGGCCTGCCCGTCTGGCGCTACGAGACGGACGGCGCGGTCTTCGAGAAGCGGATTCTGATGCTTCACATGCAGAACACGGTGCACGTCAACTACCGGCTCGTCGAGGGCGACGGCCCCGTGCGCTTGAAGCTGCGGCCCGCGCTGCAATTCCGCCCGCTCGAAGAGGCCGTGCAGGACTCAATTAAAGAACCTTACACGGTCACTTCGGTTGAAGACCGTCTTGAGCTTTGCACGGGCCACACCTACCCGCCGCTGCGCCTGAAGATTTACGGCAAGCGCGCGACGTTCGCGCTCGACGGCGGGATGATTCAGAACGTTTACTACCGCGCGGAAGACCAGCGCGGCTACCAGCACGTCGGCGAGCTTTGGAGTCCGGGCTACTTCAGCGTTGATGTTTCAAAGGATGTGAGCGCGACACTCGTCGGCTCGACCGAGACTTGGGAGACTGTGCGCGCGCTCTCGCCCGAAGAGGCGCAGTCGTCGGAGCACGAGCGGCGCGAGCGGCTGCTCACGTCGGCGGCGAGTCCGGCGCGCGAAGGCGTCGGCGCGGAACTCACGCTCGCCGCCGACCAGTTCGTCATCACGCCTTCGGGCCGGCAGGAGGACGCCGCGCGCGCGCACGCCGCGGGCGAGGAGATCAGAAGCGTCATCGCCGGCTACCACTGGTTCACCGACTGGGGCCGCGACACGATGATCAGCCTCGAAGGTCTGACGCTGACCGCGGGCAGGTTCCGCGAGGCGGGCTGGATTCTCCGAACCTTCGCGCAGTACATCCGCGACGGACTCATCCCCAACATGTTCCCCGACGGCGCGCGCGAAGGTCTCTACAACACGGCGGACGCGACGCTCTGGTTCTTCCACGCGCTCGACAAATACCTGAAGGCGACCGACGATCAGGTCACGCTCCAACTGCTCCTGCCGAAGATGCAGGACATCGTCGAGTGCCACCTCGAAGGCACGAGCTTCAACATCCACGTTGACCAGAAGGACGGCCTTCTCGTCGAGGGCGCGGAGGGCTACCAGTTGACCTGGATGGACGCGAAGTGCGGCGACTGGGTCGTCACGCCGCGGCGCGGCAAGGCCGTCGAGATCAACGCGCTCTGGTACAACGCGCTCAAGCTTCTCGAACACTGGACGCGCGACGCGGGCGACGGCAAGAAGGCGGACGAGCTGCGCGGGCACGCCGAAGCTTGCCGCCGCTCTTTCAACGAGCGCTTCTGGTATGAGCAGGGCGGCTACCTCTTCGACGTGGTCGAGAGCTGGGAGAAGAAGGGCGAGAACGACCCCTCGTGCCGGCCCAACCAACTCCTAGCCATCTCGCTCGAACACCCCGTTCTGGACGAGTCGAAGTGGGAGCCGGTCTTGAACGTCGCGCGCGAAAAACTTTTGACGCCGGTCGGACTGCGCTCGCTCGCGCCCGACGACCCGGAGTTCAAGCCGAACTACCACGGCGACCTGAAGACCCGCGACGCGGCGTACCATCAGGGCACGGTCTGGGCGTGGCTCATCGGCCCGTTCATTGACGCGTGGCTCAAGGTTCACCCGGAAGACCGCGCAGGCGCGCGAAAATTTTTGGAGGGCTTTGTGCCGCACCTTGACCAAGCTTGCGTCGGCTCGATCAGCGAAGTCTTCGACGCCGTCGCGCCCTTCACGCCGCGCGGCTGCATCGCGCAGGCGTGGAGCGTCGCCGAAGTTTTGCGCTGCTGGGTTCTGACCTCCGAGCAGGCCACTGATTGATGTCTTTCTCCGAAGTCGAAAAAGTCGGCGCGCTGCTAAGCGACTTGCGTCGCGAGTGGTTCGTCTGCGGCGGCT
>Ga0070740_10005841_pt1 | contig 11147 bp, 12 predicted proteins | sample Coa_R2_FD_67286 | JGI IMG/M metagenome (GOLD analysis project Ga0070740, IMG submission 67286) | Surface soil microbial communities from Centralia Pennsylvania, which are recovering from an underground coalmine fire - Coalmine... | ecosystem: Environmental > Terrestrial > Soil > Unclassified ...
GGAACATGCGCGCAGCGCATGTTCCCACATCATACCATATATTCTTTGCGCGGCGAAGCCGCGCGAGTGCCGGGAAGGCTGGCAAAGCTTCCTGTACCGAAAACGCAGCCTGCAACGTTCAAAGATATAGAGTGGGACACAGTGACATATGTCCTGCGGCAGATCAGGCAAAACTGGCTATTGACCGGACGATTCGGTGCCAGAAGGGTATACTGAGTAACAGCCGCCTGGTAGGGGGCACGAGAGGAAAGGTACAGGCTTGTTACCTCGCGAAATCCAGAGACGTTACAGTTAGAGACGTTATATAAGAATGCCCACCTGAGAAAAAAACCGGCGACAAAATAAAGAGATGCACCTCCTTCTGCTTTAAAAAGCGGAAGATATCCAGACAGGAATCCGATGAGGAGAAAACCGGTGGTATGCACATAGGGATCAACGCGCAATTGCTATCCTTCGGTCAGAACTACCGCAATGGTGGCGTCAGTCGTTATATACGCGCTTTGCTGGTCGGGCTGGCAAAGCGGCCAGGAAACCATGAATACAGCGTGTTCGTAAATGGGCAGGGGGTCATTGAACAGCTTGCCGCTCGCCATCCGCAGATTACCTATATTCCCGCTCCCTGGCCCGAGTCGCGGCCCGCGGCAAGAGTCGCGTGGGAACAATTGACGCTGCCGTCGCTGCTGCGCCAGCGGGGGATCGATGTTTTGCACTCGCCGGTCAATGTGCTCCCGGAATGGGCGCCGCGCGACTGCGCTACCGTGGTGACGCTGCATGACCTGGCGTTTTTGCGCTTCCCTGAGGTGTTGACGCGTGCGAAGCGTCTCTATCACCGCACCTTTACCATTCGCAGCCTGCGGCGGGCGACGATGGTAATCACGGTCTCGGACAGTACCGGGCGCGATGCACACGAACTCGTCGGTATTCCTGAGGAGCGCTTGCAGACGGTCTATCTCTGCATCGACGAGCGCTTCTCGGCGCCGGTTCCAGAGGAGCAGGTCAGCGCCTTCCGCGAGCAGCGAGGACTCGGCGATGGCTATATCCTCTACCTGGGGACGTTAGAGCCGCGCAAAAATATTACCACGTTGATCGATGCCTATATGCACCTGCGCCAGAACTATGCGGCGCGGGAAAAGCTGGTGCTGGCAGGAGGGAAAGGCTGGCTCTATGACGCGATCTTCGCGAAGGTGCGCGAGTATGGACTGGAGTCGGAGGTTATCTTTCCCGGCTTTGTGGCCGATAGCGAGCAGGCCCTCTGGTATCGTGCAGCATCGGCCTTTGTCTATCCCTCGTTGTACGAGGGATTCGGGATACCCGTCGCGGAGGCCCTTGCCTGCGGGACGCCGGTTGTCACCACCAATGTTTCGAGCTTACCGGAGGCGGGAGCGGGCATTGCTCTCGGTGTTGATCCGCACGATGCGGCCGCGCTGGCAGGCGCGCTGCACCGCGCGATCACCGATCCCGCGTTACGTGAAAAATTTCGCTCGCTGGCGCCTTCAGTCGCGCAGCGATTCTCCGCCGCGACGATGGTCGAGCAGACCATCGCCGTCTATGAGCGAGCGGCGGCGCTCCATGCGTTACAGCAGCGCTCTCAACGTACATCGTTTGTTTCCTAGTGTATGAAGAATATGGCGCAGTCGTGAATAGTAGCAAGGTAACACAGATAGTTAGCAAAGATAGCAATAGCACGGGCACCCTTGAAAGTCTGGGGGGAGCCACAGGCCCGATTACGAAAGCGGTCTCAAAGAGGCGTTCGCACCGTCGCCTCTGGCGTATCTTCGAGTGCGTGGCGATGGTCCTTTTAGATGCCAGCCTGGTCGCTTTGTCCTTTCAACTGGCTTATGAATTTCGCCTCTACCTGATAACGCAGCGTGGCTTTATTACTCATGCTCTGACTCTTGTGCGCAATAATATTCTTGAAAACGATCCGACCCATACCGGTTATCTGGCCCCGCTCTCGCAGTTTCAAACGCTGGAGATCGTCGTGGTGGTCTGCCTGGTCGGCATTTTTGCTGTACGCGGACTATATGCTATGCGTCTCTCGGGAACCTGGTTTCGCCAGGCGTGGAATATCATCGGCTCCTCGACGATGGGTCTGGGCTTCCTGATTGCTTACTACTTCCTTTTTCAGCCGCCTTCAAGTTCGCGCTTGCTCGTCCCGCTGGTGTGGGCTATCGTAATCATCGTGCTCTGTACGGCGCGTCTATTCGTCTCGGGGCTTATGAGCATGCTGCACAGGATCGGACTGGGCGAGACGCGCCTGCTCGTCGTCGGTTCGGGGCGGCTGGGCAAGATGATTATGCAGCATATCGCGGCTAATCCGGGTTTGGGCTACTCTATCGTCGGCTTTCTCCATGATATGAACGATCCGCCTGGCGATTTCGGGCGCTTCAAGATGCTGGGTACGCTCCAGGATATCGGCATGGTGATCCGGTCCATGCAGATCGATGAGGTCATCATTGCGCTGCCCTCGCATATGCACCAGCACGCGATCAGAAGCGTCAAGATGTGCGAGCGCCTGGGCACCTCTTTCAAGCTCATTCCCGATCTCTATGAGTTGAGCCTGTCGCGTATCGATATGGAGGCGATTGAGGGCATCCCGTTGATCGGTATCAAGCAGGTCTCACTCAACGGTCTCCAGCAGTTCGTGACGCGCATGGTTGATATTACGCTCTCGGTCATCGTGCTCGTCGCTGGCATCCCGCTGTGGATCTGTATCGCGCTCGCCATCCTCCTGACTTCGCACGGGCCGGTCATCTACAAACAGACACGTATCGGCCTGGGCGGCCAACCTTTCGAGACGTACAAGTTCCGCTCCATGTATCAGGACGCGGACCAGCGCCTCGCTCTGCTGCTGGCCCGCAATGAGGCCCAGGGGCCGCTCTTCAAGATCAGGGATGATCCGCGCGTGACGCCCGTGGGCAGGTTCTTGCGCCGCACGAGCCTCGATGAAGTGCCCCAGCTTATCAACGTGATCAAAGGCGAGATGAGTCTGGTGGGGCCGCGCCCGCCGCTGCCGCGCGAGGTGGCACAGTATGAAGATTGGCAGAAGGGACGCCTGGCAATCAAGCCCGGCATGACTGGCTTATGGCAGGTGCGGGGCCGCAGCAATCTCAGTTTCGATGAGGGCGTGCTGATGGATCTCTACTATATTGAAAACTGGTCCCTGCGCCTCTACTTCCAGATCCTCCTGCGCACCATCCCGGCGGTTCTGCTGAGTCGAGGAGCTTATTAAAGCTATGAAGGTCGCGATTGTTCACGATTACCTTAACCAGATGGGGGGAGCGGAGCGGGTCGTACTTGCGTTTCACGAGATCTTTCCCGAGGCCCCTGTTTACACCTCGATCTACGACCCGGCCCGCGTCGATGCGGCTTTCCAGCGCATGGATATCCGCACGTCGTTTATGCAAAAGCTGCCGCTGGTGACGAAACATCACCAGCCATATTTGCCTTTCTATCCTTTCGCGATGGAGAAGCTCGACCTGCGCGGCTACGATCTCGTTTTAAGCAGTTCCAGCGCCTTTGGCAAGGGCGTGATTACGAAGCCCGAAACGCTGCATATTTGCTATTGCCATACGCCGATGCGCTGGTGCTGGAACTATGAAGAGTATGTCGAGCGCGAGCAACTGGGCAGGATCGCACGCGGCATCCTGCCTTTCTTCATCACCGGCCTGCGTGTCTGGGACCAGGCCAGCGCGATGCGCGTCGATCATTTCATCGCCAACTCGCCGGTGGTGGCCGAGCGCATCAAGAAGTATTACCGGCGCGAGGCCGTGGTGATCCCGCCGCCGGTGGATGTCAGTCGCTTCCCCTTCGATGGGAACGTGGAGCCGGAAGATTATTTTCTCGTCGTCAGCCGCCTGATCCCTTACAAGCGCATCGATCTTGCCATCCAGGCTTGCAATCTCCTGCGCCTGCCGCTGGTAATTATCGGCGGCGGGCGCGACGAGGCGCGGCTCAGAAAGATGGCCGGCCCCACGATCCGTTTCATGGGGCGCCTCTCCGATCAGGAAGTGCTCCACTACTTTACGCATTGTCGCGCCTTCCTCTTTCCCGGCGAAGAGGATTTTGGCATCACTCCGCTGGAGGCGCAGGCAGCCGGGCGGCCCGTCATCGCCTATGGCGCCGGCGGCGCGCTGGCCTCGATCATCGATGGCATCACCGGGGCCTTCTTCCGCGAGCAAACAGTGGAGAGCCTGGCCGCTGTGCTGGCCGAGTTTAATGAGCGTATGTATAATCCATATGTGATTCATAACCATGCACTGGAGTTTGATACGCCGCGTTTCCGGCGCCGGATTTTGCAGTTTGTTGAAGCGAAATTAAATGGAGAAAAGTCGATGGCGACGCGTACCCCAACCGATGATCTGGTACGCTGATATCTGTCACTTAGAGGGAGGGTTCAGGACGTGGAACTACGAACATACTGGTCGATAATCTGGCGGCGCCTCTGGATTGTAATTCTCATCGTAGGCATAGTCGCGCTTTATGCCGGATACCAGTATTATCACCTGCGCAAAACGCCAGGAGCGTTAAAAGCATATCAATCGACCATCACGCTGCGCATCGGACTGGAGGCCACTTCTCATAGCACCGATCAGAGCTACGCCGATTACGTCTCTATTTCGGAGTCGCTGGCCGACGAACTGGCGACGGGACCGGTATTGACGACGAGCGAGTTCGATACCCAGGTTGTGCAGCAGATCCAGAGCGATCTGGGATCGGGGGTGATTACCAGTCGCTTCGGACCGAACCCTGACCTGGGCAACTGGCGCAATGCCCCGGCTATAGGCGGCGCGTTGTCCGCCACGGCATCGCACAGCCTGGTAACGATCAACGTGTTGTGGGGTACGCCGGCGGGAGCCTGGGCCATCGCCAACGCTGTCGGTGAGGTCAGCGAGGCTCACATGGACAATTATCTGGACTATGAGGTGCGCAATAATCCATCGGCGCCACCGCAGGCGACGAATACTCACCCCCTGGCGTCGGCAGAGATTATCAGCAATGCAACCGACCCGGCTGAGGCGCCAGGTGTGGCGGCGAGCAAACCCATATTGCTTGGAGTGCTGGTCCTTGTCGCGCTCATCATCGCTATCGCGCTGGCATTTCTCATCGAGTACCTTGATGATCGGATCCGTAGTGGCGCCGAGGTCGCACGATTGCTCCAGCTCCCCGTTTATGGAGAAGTGCCGCGCGCTCCATCGCCAGGGAGAGAGAGGTCGAGGCGTTCTTCCGCCGCATGAACCGGGAATGTCCCCTGCGCAGGCGCGCAATTGATCGCGCCCGGATGCATTTCAGGAGGCGCGAGAGCGCGATAAATCACGGGCCTGCGCACAGAAAGGATCACCGATTCTGATTATTAAATACTAATAACTTGCGCCGTTGCCATAGCACGGGTAGAATAGAGGAGATTTCTCGTGAGTATCTCGTCAGAGGAGCACGTAGCACTGCTCACCGATTACGATGCTAACTCTGCCTATTGCAGAGCTTACTATACGTTGTACGCGAATATCCAGTTTGGCTGGGATTGCGACAGGACTCCTCGGCACTCCTTGCTATTTGCAACGCCCGCGGCCTTCCCAGGCTATGCGGCGGCCGCTGCCAATGTGGCTATCGCCGCGGCGCAGAATGGTATGCCAACCATCCTGGTCGATGCGAATCTGCAAGCGCCGGGCCTGCAACAACGCTTTGGCGTGGGTGAGAGCAAAGGACTGAGCAATCTACTCAGGGGGGAAACGATTACGCCCGAGGCGCTGCCGGCGCTGCTGGTCAAGACGTTCGTTCCTGACCTGTCCCTGCTCTGCGCCGGGACCGTCGATCTCCAGCCGCAGGAGGCCAGCCGCCTGCTCACTGCGAAGCTGAAAGGTATCCTTGATAATCTGCATCGCTGCCTGGCCCAGACGGAGGATAAGGCGAGTCTGGTGATCTTTAACGCGCCGCCGGTGCTCGCGGGCACCGATGCATCGCTGATCGCCTCGCGGGTGGAGCAGACGTTCCTGCTCGTCGCCGCCGGCGCTACGACACGCACCGATGCACAGCGGGCGCGGGAGCAATTGGAGCGCGCGCACGCGAAGCTGGCCGGTATCGTGATGCTGGATCTTTGATTTACATAGGCATGCGTTAAAACAATTCTTAAGAGGGGAATGTCCCCCATGCGCAGCCGCGCGGTGATGAAGTTTAAAAAATAGCCTGGTATAAAAGTGCCCAATATATACCAGATTTAAAATTTAAACTTCATTATCGCGCCATCAATGCCCTTCACAGACTGAAGGAGTGCGGATAATTTGCGTGGCTGCGCACAAAATATCATCCTATCTTATCTTGCGAAGGCGCATTCTTCTAATGAGGAGAACATCGTACTATGCAGGGACGACCAGGCCAGGGGGGTGAACCCTGGGGCAAACCGTTAGATCGCCGAGGCCCATCGCTCAATGGAACGGGGAAGTCGCGTGCCATTCCTCAGCGGCCGCCGGGGATGAACCGTGTGGAGCGCCCGCCGGTGACGCCGCGTATAGAGCGCCCTCCAATTAGCACACGCGTAGCGCGCCCACAGCGCCCGCAGGCTTCGCCGGAGCGCTACCGGCGGCGCGTGCTCATTTTCGGCTGCGTTGTCCTGGCCTTCGCCCTGGTCGCGGCCTTTGGCGGCTATATCGCCTACAATCTCCTCAAAGGAGCCGCCGCGAGCGCCGGGGCCGCGACAACCGCCCAGGCGTTTCTGAACGATCTCTCCAATCAGAACTATACGGGCGCGTACCGCGATCTCGGCCCCACGATTACGCTCCAGGTTTCACCGGAGCAGTTCGCGCAGCAGGCCCAGACCGATGATCGCTGCTATGGCCCGATCAAGAATTATAGCGAGGTACCCAACAGCGCGACTATCCAGAACAATAGCCAGAGCTACACTTACGCTATTGTGCGCAGCAAGTCCACGCGCTCGTACCAGCTTCGCCTCACCTTGCAGCAGGATCCCGAGGCCGGAAACGCCTGGAAGATTATTGATTATGGCGGCGATCTCGGTCCCGGAGGATCTGCGCCCGCCTGCAAATAATGGCCTGCGCACCCGGCGCTCGCCTTTTATAGTATGTTATGTGGCAAAATGCGCGAAGAGCATTTTGCCACATAACATACTATATACCTTGCGCGGCGCAGCCGCGCGAATCCCTTACGAGAAGGCGTTGATGCCGGTGATGGCCTGGCCGATGATGAGCGTATGCACATCGTCGGTGCCCTCATAGGTGAAGACCGATTCCAGATTGTTCATGTGGCGGCTGATCGGGTACTCCAGCGTGATGCCGTTAGCGCCGAGGATGGAACGAGCCTCGCGCGCCGTGTTCAGCGCCTCACGGACGTTGTTGCGCTTCGCAATCGAGATCTGCACCGGGTGCAGCAGGCCCTCGTCTTTCAGCCGCCCGAGCTGCAAGGCAAGCAACTGCGCCTTCACGAGTTCGGTGGCGATGATGGCGAGCTTGCGCTGCACGAGCTGGAAGCTGGCGATGGGCCGCTTGAACTGGATGCGCGATTTAGCATACTCCAGTGCGGTCTCGTAGCAGGCGCGCGCTGCCCCGGTTGCGCCCCAGGCGATGCCGTAGCGCGCTTCGTCCAGGCAGGAGAGCGGGCCGCGCATGCCGCGCACGTTCGGCAGCATATTATCAGCGGGCACGCGGCAATCCTCAAAGTGCAGTTCCGAGGTCACGGAGGCGCGCAGCGAAAGCTTGCGCTCGATGTTGCTGGTCGTGAAGCCGGGCGTGCCGCGCTCAACCAGGAAGCCGCGAATGCCGTCCTCGCCGCGCGCCCAGACGACGGCGAGGTCCGCTATGCCACCGTTGGTAATCCACATCTTCGTGCCGTTCAAAATATATGTATCGCCGTCGCGCCGCGCCGAGGTCTGCATGCCGGCGGCCTCGCTGCCAAAATCAGGCTCCGTCAGGCCGAAGCAGCCGATCACTTCGCCGCGCGCCATGCGCGGCAGCCAGCGCTGCTTCTGTTCCTCTGAGCCGAAGGCATAGATCGGGAACATTGCCAGCGATCCCTGTACCGAGACGAACGAGCGCAGGCCGCTGTCTCCGGCCTCCAGTTCCTGGCAGGCCAGGCCGTAACAGACGGCGCTCATCCCGGCGCAGCCGTAACCCTCCAGGTGCATGCCCAGCAGGCCAAGATCGGCGATCTCGGGGATCAGTTCGCGCGGGAACGTGCCGGCCTCGAAGTGTTCTCCGATGATCGGCAAAACGCGCTCATTCACGAACTTGCGCACGGTATCGCGCACCATGCGCTCCTCTTCGCTCAAAAGGTGGTCGATGTTATAGAGGTCGGTGGGCGACGGCATCGCTGCCCGCCGCTCGATAGTGCTATGCGTCATAGCTCTCTCTTCCTTAATATGTGTTGCTATTGTTGCCACTACGGCGTGGTTTTGATCCCCAACGTAGGGACGCAGCGCCGCCCCGGGTGTATACCTCGCCTATCTGTCTGCGGCATCTGGTGGCCTCGGGGCGGACTTGCGCCGCAGGAGGCCCGGCGCCCGTTGTTGGCGTTGGCGGCGCGGCGTCCCTACAGCCGCAGGAGGCCCGGCGTCCGTTATTGGCGTTGGCGGCGCGGCGTCCCTACAGTCGCAGGAGGCCCGGCGTCCGTTATTGGCGTTGGCGGCGCGGCGTCCCTACAGCCGCAGGAGGCCCGGCGCCCGTTATTGGCGTTGGCGGCGCGGCGTCCCTACAGCCGCTGCATCTTGTAGTATACCATCAATCAACATCACATTCCCGGCGTTGAAATGAAACACGGCGCCGCCTGACCCGTATTATTGTTGACATCAGAAACCAGAAATTAAGGATCGGATATCCATGCTTACGGCACTGCACCCACGATCTGTCAAAAAGCGATGGCGCGCCCACCCGTTGCGCAGCCTCGCGCTTACCTGTCTCGGCGTCTCGTTCCTGCTCTGCGCGCTCGGCACCTGCGTCCTCGCCTGGCTTGTCGCCACGCTGCCGGCATCGCGCCAGCCCGCGCGGCTGGTCGTGCCATCGTCGGGCAGCTACGAAGTCACCGGCAGGCCGACCATCAGCGCCGACTTTATTAACCGGGTTCTAGATTACTACCGCTCGCCCGCGAGCGGCAAGGGCCAGGCGCTCTACGACTATGGCGTGCAGTATGGCATCGATCCCGCCTACGCGCTCGCCTTTTTCATGCAGGAGAGCACCTTTGGCACGCGGGGCGTCGCCACCATCACGCACTCGCTCGGCAATATTCGCGCCACGGCGGGCCACCCGCAATATCACGGCTACCGCGTTTATAGCACCTGGGAGGCGGGCTTTGCCGACTGGTACAGGCTCATCGCGCGCCAGTACGTGGAGGACTGGAAGCTCTCTACCGTCGACCAGATCATCCCCATCTACGCGCCAGCCGAAGATAATAACGATGTCGCAACCTATATCAAGATGGTCAAGCTGGCCGTGGATCGCTGGCGCGCCGGTATCGTCAGCGTATAGGCCACTCGCCCTCGCGGCACAGGCGATAGAGCAGCGTGTCATCGTCGAGCACAAAAGGGATCGCATTCAGCTTGAGCCAGGCCAGGCAGGCATCACACAACCGATCATTGCAGACCGCCGTCTGATTCCTGGGATCCAGCACAATCTCCTCCGACATCTCCAGCAGCATATTTAGAACCGCCAGCACCTTCTGTGCCTGCTCTAAATACTCGGGAAGCGCCGCGCTCTCCCGGGGTTCGCCAGGCGGCGTGGTTTCCTCATCCATGCATCACCCTCCTTGCTTGAAAGGAATGCTAGCCATCAAACCCAGAGGAATGCTAGCCATCAGACCCAGAAGGAATATTCGCGTGGGCCGCCACCAGGGCGGCCCCTGCGGTGGTAACTCAGGACCCGGACATGTCATCCTGAGCGAAAGCGAAGGATCCCGCACGAGCGCAGCGATGTGCGGGTGTCGCCCACTCTTGCCAGCGGGCACGACGCACTCGCTGCCGCTGGCGCGCAGCAGATCCTTCGCTGCGCTCTGGATGACATCTTTGCGCCCTGGATGACATAGTATGCTCTGGACGACATGATCGCGCCCTGGATAACATTCCTGGGGGAAATGGCCCTCTCATGGCCGGTGAACGCTGGCGGGCGGGCAGAAGGCGCAGACGGGCGCCGTGGGCAACTGCTCCACGAGCCGCTGCTGAAAGCGCTGCAACAGTGTGAACATCTGCGCCGCCGCCGGATCCACCGCCGGACCATAGAAGCCGTAATAATAAATAGCGGCATTGAGCGCGATCACCTCGGCAGCCGTCACCTGGAGGCAGACCAGCGCCTCGCGATGCTTCGCCATCACTCCCTCCTTCCCGCGTGTTCCTGCCAGAGCACGACATCGACCTCCTGGAGCGTATAGCGCACTCCCACCAGCGTTTCAAAACCGGAAAGCACCTGCTCTGCCAGCGCCTCGGGCACCGGGCTGCGCTTCGCCATTGCGCGCACCGCCGCTACCTGCACCCGCGTCACCCGCGCCAGCCGGATCATATTCACGCGATGCCGGTTAAGCAACTGGACCAATGTGGGCTTCTCTGCAACGTCCATCCTCCGCATCTCTCCTTCATGCGTGGTTACAAATACTGCGACATCCTCATCACCTCCTCCCCACCCTCGGAGCCTCACGCCCTCGCAGGCATTCAAGGCTCCGGTTTATTGTGCCGATCTTTCAGGCAGTATCAATAGAATGATACTGCTTATATGATGATAGTAGCACCTCGTTGAAGCTTTTGTCAAGTATAGGAGACTGCTAGAATTAGGGCATCAATAGAGTGAGAGTAGGCTTCATGATAAGGCTAAAGGTCAAAGAGATTGCAGCAGAGAAGAAGATGAGCATGCGAAAATTAGCCCGTACTGCTGATATTGCCTACAACACTCTGAGAACAATGTACCGTGACCCATACCGCCAGTTCTCCTCAACAACGCTCGATAAACTAGCAAAAGCGTTAGGCGTAGATGCCTCCGAACTGATAGAGAGCGTGCCTGATGACGATGAGAGCGATAAAGGTGGAATATGAAATAAGATGTATCGCGGGTCTCCGTGATGGACTTGCTGAGCGGAGATCCGCGCATCGCGCTGCAAGCCGGTTCAGCGTTATTCTTGCCAAAAATCAGCCCGATTTCTGTCAGGAATTTTCCCCCAAA
>Ga0070740_10005843_pt1 | contig 11146 bp, 6 predicted proteins | sample Coa_R2_FD_67286 | JGI IMG/M metagenome (GOLD analysis project Ga0070740, IMG submission 67286) | Surface soil microbial communities from Centralia Pennsylvania, which are recovering from an underground coalmine fire - Coalmine... | ecosystem: Environmental > Terrestrial > Soil > Unclassified ...
GAGCGCGATCGGCTCGCCGAGAATCGCTTTCAGCGCCGCGGTGTAGGGCGCGTGCAGGATATCGCGCGGCCAGTTGGCGAGGTCGCGGTTGATGAAAATCCGGCCGTCCGGCGCGAGCGCGAAAATATCCTTCAGCGCGGCATAGTAGCGGTTACTCTTGCGGTCGTTGTTGCCATAGGCGGTGGCGCCCATGTAGCGGCCCTCGCTCGACAGCCAGGTCCAGCCGCCCTGGGTCGAGGAGATCACCGCGTAGAAAATGCCGAGCGAGTCGAACACGCTGGTGTTGGCGTAGAGCAGCCGCATGCGGCCGCGCTCGACGACGTAAAGCGAGATCGCGCCCATGTCGCCGAGGCCGTCGAGCACGGCCACCATCACCGGCGTCTGCTCGCGGGCGAAGGGCGACACCGCGAAGGAAAACCAGGCGTGATTGTCGTGGTGCGGCGTGCCGATCAGGTCGACCGCCCCGAGACCGAGCTGCCGCCCGATATGGCGTGCCGCGCGCATGCCGCGGTCGAGGTCGCGCAGATTGAACAGCGGGGTCGCTTGCCCGCGCACCATGCTGAAACTTTGCGGCGCTTCCTCCAGCAGCGTGCGCAACAGCGTGGCGCCGAACGCGGCATAGTCCCACGACGTGAACCAGGCATCGATGCGCTCAGGGCCGTGGCCGCGCTCGGATAGCCAGTCTTGCAGGGCCGCGATCGAGTGCGCGGGATAAGCATTGGTGTGCTTGACGGCGGAGAAGCGCTCTTCCTCGTTGTTGACGATCAGGCGCGGGCCGTTGCGATCGACTTCGATGAGTGCGACGCCGGCATTGTGGACGCCGGCCGCCGAGACGCCGGCGAGATAGGCGGTGTCGCCGCGCGCGATCTTGTTATTGATGGCGGCGATGCGCTGGCGCGCAAAGCGGCTGCCGGCGCGGTGAATGTTGCGCCGCCGATAGAAGCCCTCGAGCAAAGGCAGTGCGAGCCGGAATCCGGCCGCGCCGAGCCATGGGTGGCGTGGCCCGATCCGCATGAGGCGGCGTTCCCCCTGATGTGAGCCGGTCACGTTATATACAAGGAGGCCATCAGGAGAAGCATGTCGGGAAACGGCCACTCAACAGACCTGTGGTAGACATCGCTGGAGCGACCCGAATCGCCCATTTCAGACGTTTGCGCGGCGTCGCTAGAATGTCAGTGGAAAATCCGCTAAACACACTTTCGTTCGGGCGAATCGCTGCATTATTCGTCCGTCCAATCGGTGGAGGCGGCGAGATGCTTTCGGCAGCTGCATCACGTACTCGACCTTCACGGCTAGACAGTTTTCAGTTGGCATTGTCGCTGCTCGCGGAAGGTCGTGAACCAACAAACGAGCTGAAAGCATATCTCGCCAAGGTGTTGGCGCAGGCAAATATGTTGCTTCATGATCCGCGTAAGAATGTTGATCAACTTCCGGAAGCGATCGAACTCGCTTTCGAGATGCAGCAGTTGCAGGAACTCCGGCGCATAGTTGAAAATATTCTGGGCACCACTAATCTCGATGAATTGGCGGCAAAAAAGCTCTTGAAACAGCTTGAGCAACACAATGCTGGTCAGGAACGACCTCGCGCTGATCGAATCTTACCTTAGCGAAGTTATTCACACCCCTTATTTTGATTCCGAAACCCTCGAATATGTAAACGGGTTGCTTGCAATCGTTCGCGCGGTCATTGCGAGCCACGCATCCTATCCCGCAGACTTCCTGCTTGGCTTACGCAGATTGCTTTGGGCGTCGAGCAAATACCTGAGCGGCACTACTTCGCGCGAAGTTCCTTATGAAGCTGTGTTTGCACTTCGGAAGGCGCTTCACGAATGGACGACTGAACATTTCATTATCACAACCGCTTTACTCGAGGATCTTGAATACCACTTTTTCGGGTTAGATGCGCTTCAAGTACTTCGAAATTCGGTCCCTAGGTTGGTGCCACCGTCGCTGAACAGGCTGTTAGTGCAAATGGCACTTCCAAAGCTCTATCGAAATCGCCCGCTTTATTCCGTCGCACTCTACCATGAACTTGGTCATTTTGTTGATTCTCATCGGGGTGTCGTGAAGATGTCGCTGCTGCTGCAGCCCGCGCGGGCAAACCCTCAGTCTGAGCAAATGCACCGCGCTGAGCATTTCTGTGACCTATTGGCCGCCGGTTACGTTGGAACGGCAATGTGCAAGTTGTTGAAGCACATTGCACCGAACGACCCTGCAAGCCCATCGCATCCGTCTACAGCCGACCGCGTTTCGCTAATCGAACAATTCCTCGCTGGAAAGCGTGCGGCGATGATTGATCTTCTTCAGGATGCATTGAAGAGTTTGAAAATGCCGGCGCTGACAGTGCGTTTCGTGGAGCCGGAGATTTCGGCATCTTTTCAGAATATTCGTCCCTACGACATAAAGAGCGAGCGCGAACTGCATGGGATTTTACCAGCTGCGTGGTCTTTTCTCGAAAAGATTGGCCCAAAAGATGCTGTACCGTGGTCGAGCCTTGACGACGACAGTATTGTTAAGACGATAAACGACCTGGTGGAGAAGTCTATTCGTAACTACTCGATCAAAGAGAAATGGAATGCAACTGCTGGTCCGTAATGAAATTAAAGCGTCTCTCGCGAACGACGATGAGGATTCACTCTTCATCGACCCGCTGCTTGAAGAGGATCAAGTCGGAGCGGTTACAATTGACTTGCGGCTTGGATACGATTTTCTCGTATCCGTTCTCACGCGGAAGCCTTTTGTCGCTATCTACCGCGAGAACGACTACCGCAGCATTAGTTCCTATTTTCAGAATACCCGACGCGAATTGGGAGATCGATTTGTGCTTTACCCTAATCAGGTAGTACTCACGACTACGCTGGAATATTTGTCTTTGCCCAGTGACGTTTACGCGGACATCATGACACGAAGTAGCTATAATCGCCTCGGCATATCCATCAGCACAATGCTTCAGCCTGGCTTCCGCGGATGCGCCCCAATCGAATTGTTCAATCATGGAAACAATGCTGTGGAGCTCGTGGTTGGCAGCCGGATGTTCCAAGCGCGACTCACGCGCCTCGATGCAAAGGCTCGCTATCTTGATGGTCGCCCGCGTAAATACTATGGCGATGTCCGACCGACTGTATCTCGTGCCAGCCACGATAAAGATCTAGATCGGCTGTACAAGGCTTAGCAATTAGATAGGGCTACCAACTGACAGCCCGTGCTACAGCGACGCGCCCAGCCTTAATCCCGCGCGCAGGAATTTCTGCGGGTTGACCGCCTCGCCGTTGACGCGCGTCTCGTAATGCAGGTGCGGGCCCGTGGAGCGCCCGGTCGAGCCGATCTTGCCGATGACCTGGCCGATGCGCACGTGGTCGCCGACCTTGACGTCGATCTCGGACAGATGGCCGTAGCGCGTGGCAAGCCCGTTGCCGTGATCGAGCTCGACCATGTTGCCATAGCCGCCGTCGCGCCCGGCGATCGAGACTTTGCCGGCGGCGGTGGCGTGCACCGGCTCGCCGGTGTCGCCGCGCATGTCGATGCCGGTGTGCATGGCGGGACGGCCGAGGAAGGGGTCGGTGCGCACGCCGAAGGGCGAGCTCATGTCGACCTCGCCGGCGACCGGCTTGCGCACCGGCACGGCGATGAGGACGTGGTTGAGGTGATCGATCTCGGCGCGCGCGACATTGATGCGGTAGAGCTGGTGGTCGAAGGCGCTGGCGCCGGGTCGCGGCGGCTTGAGCGGCACGAAGGGGCCGCCCGAGGCGCGCGTCGCGGGCATCGGCGTTGCGGCAACGCCAAGATCGGCGAGCACGCTCTGCATCCGGCGCGATTTGGTGTCGACCTTTTCCTCGATGTCGGTGAGGGCGGCGGCCTGCCGTTCTGCGATCTTGTCGAGCGCGCCCTCGACGCGGGCGAGGATGCCGTTCAGTCCGGTACCGTCGCCGCGCGCCGCGAGCCGGGTCGGGCTCGCCGCCAGTTCGCGGGATTGCAGCCGCGCCTCGCGGTCCGGCGGCGCACTGAAGATGACGGTGTCGCTGATCGGCGAGGGCTTGGGCTGTTCGACCGGCAGCGAAGGCGGCGCAACGTGATGCGTCGGGCGCACCGATCCGGTGGTCGCGACATCGCCGGTGAGCGCATTGGTGCGCTGCTCGAGCGTCGCCTGGCGCTGCAAGAGCTCCTTGAGCTTCTGCTCGAACTGCTCCTGATCGAGCAATTGCCGGCTGGTGATGCGGTCGACCTGGGCGCGCAATTCGGCGATGCGATCCTCGTAGGCGAACTGCATCTGCGCCTGGCGTCCGATCAGGCGGGTGAGAACGTCTTCGCGGAAGGCGAAGTAGGTGCCGGTGGCGATCGACCAGATCGCCATGACGACCAGCGTGCCGACCACGATCCAGAAGGCGATCGGGCCGATGCGGACCTGCCGGCCGCCGTGCTGCAGCGTGTAGCCGTTGCGGCTGCGCTGCTGCACATGGCGCGACATGGTGGCGGCGGAATGGGCGTGGCCGCGCGGCTGAGCCTGCGCGTAGTGGCCGTGATAGTGCTCGGCGGTGGGATAGGAAGTGGACGTGGACGACATTGACGCTCCCGCCGCCCACGCGGAAGCGCCGGTGGACCGCTCAACTCGTCGCCGATATCAGTCCGATATGGTTAAAAACCCGCTAAACTCGCCGGTGCCGAGCCCGATTCGCATGGAAATTCGGGGGATTACAGGTCCTTGGCGGCGGCCAGGACCTCTTCGGCGTGTCCGTCCACGGTGACTTTCGGCCAGATGCGGGCGATGCGGCCTTTGCCGTCGATCAGAAAGGTCTTGCGGATGACGCCCATGAACTTGCGGCCGTACAGTGATTTCTCGCCCCAGGCGCCGTAGGCGGCGAGCATCCTCTTGGTCTCGTCGGAGGCGAGGGCGACCTTGAGTTTGTGCTTGGCTTTGAATTTGTCCTGTTTGGCGACCGGATCCGCCGATACGCCCAGAACCTCGGTTCCGGCCTTGGCAAATGCGCCGCGCAGCCGCGAGAATGCGATAGCCTCCCTGGTGCAGCCCGGCGTGTCGGCCTTCGGGTAGAAATAAAGGACCAAGTTGCGCCCCATGAAGTCCTTCAACGCCACCGTCGCGCCGCCGTCGGCGGGCAGGGTGAACAAAGGCGCCTTGTCACCCACGGTTAATTCGCGCGCCATATGCCTTCCTTTCGTCGCTTTCCAGCCGTCAAAGTCGCACCTGCCATTTGCGTCGGGTGGGCGCAAGCGGTTCCGCGGATTGTGGATTCGGGATGCGCGATGAGCGCCAGACGAGGGGCGCCCGCCAGGGCATGACAGCGAACGAACATAACCCTAAGCACCCGTTGCACCATGCGGCACATGCCCGCCGCCATGGGCATCATACGTCGCACCACCCGATCCATCATCACCCCAAGCACGAGCATGGCGCAGCCCCCGAGCACGCGCAGCTGAGCAGCCTGCACAGTCTGCTCGAGCAGGACGGGCCGCGCCGCAAATGGGGCCGGCTGCGGCGCGCCGCGGTGCGGGGTCTGCGCCGGCCGCTGGTGCGGCGGATCTTCTGGGGCACCACGCTCGCCATCGGTCTGGTCGCGGTGGCGATCGCCGCGCTGTGGTGGCGGCTGTCCCGCGGGCCGATCGAGCTCGACATCGCCACGCCCTGGCTCAAGGCCGCGATCGAGGAGAATTTCGGCGGCAGGCATACCGTCTCGGTCGGCGGCACCCAGCTCGAGCGCGACGAGAGCGGCCGCATGTCGCTGCGGCTGCGCGACATCACGGTGCGCGACGCCGACGGCTCGGTGGTGGCGAGCGCGCCGAAGGCGGAAGTTGGGCTTGCCGGCGCCAGCCTGCTCACCGGCACGGTGCGCGCGCGCAGCCTCAATCTGGTCGGCGCCGAAATGTCGGTGCGTATCGAGAAGAACGGCAACGTCACCGTGTTCGCCGGCGCCAACAAGCGTCCGATCGCCACCGCCGCGCCGGCGCATCCGATCGCCGGCGCCAACGCCGTCATCGATTCGACGGTGCCGGCGCCGCTGCGCGCCGGCGTCGAGAATATCGCCGGGCTATTGGCATGGATCGACGGCCTCGGCGCCACCGGCCTCGACGGTCACGACCTGCGCCAGCTCGGCCTCAAGAACGGCAACCTCATCGTCGACGACCAGCGCAACGGCAAGCGTTGGACGTTCAACCAGATCAACGTCAGCCTGACGCGCCCTTCCCAGGGCGGCCTGATCTTCCGTCTCGCCTCGGACGACAAGAGCCACCCCTGGGTGCTGAGCGCGGCGATGCGGCCGCTGAGCGACGGCGTGCGCGCGCTCGGCATCGAGGCGCGCGACGTGTCCGCGGCCGACATCCTGCTGGCGCTGCGGCTCAACCAGAGTCCGGTCGAGGCCAGTCTGCCGGTCTCGGCGAGCGTGCGCGCGGAGCTGTCCTCGGCCGGCGCCCTGCAGCGCCTGCAGGGCCAGGTCGTCGCCGGCCGCGGCCGCATCACCGACACCGGCGAGGACAAATACGGCGTCGACGTCGAGCGCGCCGACATCCGCTTCACCTGGGACCCGCGCACCCACGCCCTGGTCGTGCCGTTCCAGATCCAGGCCGGCGGCAACCAGTTCACCATGCGCGCCAATCTGCAGGCGCCGTCGGACGACAGCGGCGTCTGGCGCTTCACCGTGACGCGCGACGACGCCGTCATCGACCCGATCATCCTGGCCGCCACCGGCGCGCTGGAGGCGGACGGCTTTGCCATCAATCGCGTCAGCATGGAGGGGCGCATCGACACGACGCGCCACCGCATCGATCTCGACAAGGGCGATCTGTCGCGCGTCGATACCCGGCCGCTGTACAATGTCGGCCTCGCCATCACCGGCAGCCTCGATTATTCCGGCACCGAGCCGCGGCTCGCCTTTGGCGTCGCCTGCACGCGCATGCCGGGCTCGGTGCTCAAGCGCATCTGGCCGGTCTTCGCCGCCAATTCGGTGCGCGACTGGGTCGAGAAGCACGTCTTCGGCGGCACCGTCGAGCGCGTCGTGGTCGCCGGCAATGCGCCGATCTCGTATTTCCGCGCCGGCGGACCGCCGATGCCGGACGACGGCCTCTCGGTCGACGTCGAGACCAGCGGCACCAGCCTGCGGCCGGTCGACTCGCTGCCGGAAATCCACGATGCCGACCTGACCGTGCGCATCTCCGGACGCGTGGCGACCGTCAGCCTCGGCCGCGGCACGGTGGACGTCGACGCGACGCGCAAGCTCAACGTCGCCAACGGCATCTTCGAGGTGCCGGACACCCATCCCAAGCCGGCGCCGGCGCATGTCCGCTTCCGCATCGACGGCGCGGTGCCGGCCGCCGCCGCGGTCTTGTCGAGCGAGGGCCTGCGCGACATCGTCGGCCTGACGCTCGATCCGTCGACCTCGCGCGGCACGGTCGGCGCCCGCGTCAACGTCGAACTGCTGGTCGGCAAGCACGTGCCGAAGGACTCCTCGAGCTACACGCTGGTCGCCGATCTGACCAATTTCGCCGCCGACAAGCTGTTGCTCGGCCGCCGCGTCGAGGCCTCGACCCTGCGCGTCAACGCCTCCAACGAGGGCTACCAGATCAAGGGCGACGTCAAGGTCAACGGCACGCCGGCGACCATCGACGTCGAGAAGAAGAAGGACAGCGAGGCGGAGCTGCAGCTGCAGACCAAGCTCGACGAAACCGCCCGCCACCGGCTCGGCATCGACTTCGGCAACGCCGTCACCGGCACCATCCCGGTCAGCGTCGCCGGCGCCGTCGGCGACGACACCAAGGACGACCGGCTCAGCGTCGAGGCCGACCTGACGCCGGCCAGGATCGACAACCTGCTGCCGGGCTGGCAGAAGCCGGCCGGGCTGCCCGCGCGCGCCACCTACACGCTGGTCAAGACGCCGAAGTCGGTGCGCTTCGAGGATCTCAAGATCGACGGCTCGGGCGCCGACGTCAAAGGCCTGATCGAATTCGACAATGACGGCGACATCCAGTCCGCCAATCTGCCGACCTTTGCGCTGTCGGCGGTCGACAAGGTGGCGCTCAAGGCCGACCGCGGCAGCGACGGCGTGCTGCGCGTCGCCATGCGCGGCGACGTCTATGACGGGCGCAATTTCGTCAAGTCCTCGCTCGCCGGCGAACCGCCGGATCAGGGCAAGCACAAGCCGCAGACCGATCTCGACCTCGACATCAAGCTCGGCACGGTGACCGGCCACAACGGCGAGACGCTGCGCGGCCTCGATCTGCGGCTGTCGCGGCGCGGCGGCCAGATCCGCAGCTTCACGATGAAATCCAAGATCGGCCGCGACACCGAGCTCGACGGCGACCTGCGGCTGCGCGCCAGCGACCGTCACCAGGTCATCTATTTCGAGACCGAGGACGCCGGCGCGCTGTTCCGCTTCACCGACATGTATCCGCGCATGTTCGGCGGCAACATGTGGGTGGCGCTCGACCCGCCGACGCAGGAGCAGAAGCCGCAGGTCGGCACGCTGTCGATCCGCAATTTCACCGTGCGCGGCGAGCCGACGCTCGACCGCGTCGTCGCCGGCGCCCCGGGCCAGCCGCAGGGCAGCGTGCAGTTCACCGAGATGCACGCCGACTTCACGCGCTTTGCCGGCAAGCTGTCGATCCGCGACGGCGTGGTGCGGGGGCCCGCGGTCGGCGCCACCGTCGAAGGCCAGATCGACACCATCAAGAACGACTCGCATTTGCGCGGCACTTTCGTGCCGTTCTACGGCCTCAACAACATGTTCGGGCAGATCCCGATCGTCGGCATGTTCCTCGGCGGCGGCAGCAACGAGGGCCTGCTCGGCATCACCTACGAGGCGACCGGCCCGCCGGGCTCGCCGCGCATCCTGGTCAATCCGGTGAGCGCGATCACGCCCGGGCTGCTGCGCAAATTCGTGCCGTCGCCGGGGGCGTTCGACCCGAATTTCGTGCCGGCGCCGGCGCCGGCCTTTGCGCCGCGCTGAGGGCTATTCCGGCCGCAGCAGCACGTGGCGCTTCTTGCCGAGCGACAGCTTGATGACGCCCTCGGGCGTCAGATCGCCTTGCCCGATGGTGTGCTTGTCGCTGGTGATGCGCCGGTCGTTGACCGCGATGGCGTTGTTGGCGATGGCGCGGCGCACTTCGCCGTTCGAGGCCGCAAGCCCCGCGAGCACGAAGGCGTTGAGCACGCCGACGCCGGCGTCGAGATGCGCGCGCGGCACCGCGACCGTCGGCAGCGTCTCGGCGAGCGCGCCTTCCTCGAAGGTCTTGCGCGCGGTCTCGGCGGCGGCCTGCGCCGCGGCGCGGCCGTGCACCAGCGCGGTCGCCTCGTTGGCCAGCACCTTCTTGGCCTCGTTGATCTCCTGGCCTTTGAGCGCCGCGAGCTTTGCGATCTCGGCGAGCGGCAGCACCGTGAACAGCTTGAGGAAGCGGGCGACGTCGCCGTCCTCGGTGTTGCGCCAGTACTGCCAGTAATCGTAGGGGCTCACCATGTCGGCGTTGAGCCAGACGGCGCCGGCCGCGGTCTTGCCCATCTTGGCGCCGGAGGAGGTGGTGATCAGCGGCGAGGTCAGCGCGAACAGCTGGGCGTTCATCATGCGCCGGCCGAGATCGATGCCGTTGACGATGTTGCCCCACTGGTCGGAGCCGCCCATCTGCAAGATGCATTTCTCGCGCTGGTAGAGCTCGACGAAGTCGTAGGCCTGCAACACCATGTAGTTGAATTCGAGGAACGACAGCTCCTGCTGGCGGTCGAGCCGCAGTTTCACGGAATCGAAGGACAGCATGCGGTTGACCGAAAAGTGCCGGCCGACGTCGCGCAGGAAGTCGATATAGTTGAGCGTGTTGAGCCAGTCGGCATTGTTGGCCATCACGGCGTTGCCGCCGGCGCCTTCGAATTTCAGGAATTTCGAGAAGATGGCGCGGATGCCCTTGAGGTTGTCGCCGATCGCCTGTTCGCTCAGGATGCGCCGGCTCTCGTCCTTGCCGGAGGGGTCGCCGACGCGCGTGGTGCCGCCGCCCATCAGCGCGATCGGGCGGTGGCCGGTCTGCTGCATCCAGTACAGCATCATGATCGGCAACAGCGAGCCGACGTGCAGCGAGGGCGCGGTGCAGTCGAAGCCGATATAGCCGGTGATCGGCCCGGCCTTGGCCGCGGCGTCGAGCGCCTCCGGTTCCGACACCTGATGGATGAAGCCGCGCTCGGCCAAAGTGTTAAGGAATTCGGATTTATAGGCGCTCATGACGTGTCCGCTTCGTCATGGCCGGGCCTGTCCCGGCCATCCGCGTCGTGCCTGGTAACCAAGCCGTGGATGCCCGGCACAAGGCCGGGCATGACGCTGTAAGTTGGTCGGCGCGTGGTGTAACAGGTTCGGCAAATAAATGAAGGGGCGCTGACGTTGGGGGTGGTACGGGCGATCGGCTTGATGAGCGGCACCTCGCTCGACGGCGTGGACGTCGCGCTCATCGACACCGACGGGACGCGCGTTTTGGCCTTCGGCCCGACCGGCTACCGGCCCTATTCGGAGGCCGAGCGCGCGCTGCTGCGCCAGGCGCTGGCCGCGGGCGCGGCGCTCGCCGATCGCACGTCGCGTCCGGGCGTGCTGAAGGAAGCCGACGCATTCGTCACCGACGTGCACGCCGAGACGGTCGAGAATTTCATCGCCAGGGAAGGCATCGACCGCGCCGCCGTCGCCATTGTCGGCTTCCACGGCCAGACCGTAATCCACAAGCCGGCGGCGCGGCTGACGGTGCAGATCGGCGACGGCGCAGCGCTGGCGCGACGGCTCAAGCTGCCGGTGGCGCACGACTTCCGCCAGGCCGATATCGCCGCGGGCGGGCAGGGCGCGCCGCTGGTGCCGGTGTTCCACCAGGCGCTGGCGCGGGCGCTCGATCATCCGCATCCCATCGCCGTGCTCAATATCGGCGGCGTCGCCAACGTCACCTATGTCGACGGCGGCGACCCCATCGCCTGCGACACCGGGCCCGGCAATGCGCTGATCGACGATTTCATGCGCGCCCGCGTCGGCGCGCCTTACGACAATTTCGGCGACGTGGCGGCGACCGGCAGGCCGGATGCGGCCTTTGTCGCCGATGTGCTCAAGGACCGCTTCTTTGCCCTCAAGCCGCCGAAGTCGCTCGACCGCAACAGCTTCGCCTTCGCCAATATCGGCCTGCCGGA
>Ga0070740_10005844_pt1 | contig 11144 bp, 6 predicted proteins | sample Coa_R2_FD_67286 | JGI IMG/M metagenome (GOLD analysis project Ga0070740, IMG submission 67286) | Surface soil microbial communities from Centralia Pennsylvania, which are recovering from an underground coalmine fire - Coalmine... | ecosystem: Environmental > Terrestrial > Soil > Unclassified ...
CGAGGCGGAGCGCCAGGGCACCACGATGGTCGAGGATTTGGGCGAGATGCTGGCCGCCAGCGACTTTGTCTCCATCAACACGCCGCTGATGGAACAGACGCGCGGGCTTATCGGCAAGGAGCAACTGGCGCGGATGAAGAAGACCGCCTTTCTCATCAACACCGCGCGCGGGCCGGTGGTAAAAACGGACGACCTGGTCGCGGCGCTGCGCGAGGGCGTAATCGCCGGCGCCGGACTCGACGTCACCGACCCCGAACCGCTGCCCGACGGTCATCCGCTGTTCGATTTCGAGAACGTGATCATCACGCCGCACCTGGGCGGCAACTCGCCCGAGACTTTCCGGCCCTGTTCGGTGATCTCGTCGCGGCTGGCGCTCGACGTGCTGCGCGGCAAGCGTCCCTCCAACATGACCAATCCCGCCGCCTGGGAGCGTCTGCGCGCCCGGCTGAACCGGCAAGCTTCGGCCCGTTAATTGCGTTAAACTTCAAGAATCATGGCTATCGCCGCTATCAGCAGTCTCGAACCCGATAACTTTGTTTACGACCCGTTCGCTCCCGACGTGATGCGGGACCCGTACCCGTATTACAAGGTCCTGCGCGAGAAGTACCCGATTTACCGCATCGAGAAGTACGACGCGTGGGCGATTTCCAGGTACGAAGACGTGCTCAAGCTGCTGACCGACCCCGACGCCCATCTGACCACGACCGAAGGCACGCTGATCAGCCCGTCGGTGTTTCGCCGCTCCAATGGGGGAAAGGTGCCGCCGCCGCGGCTCAATCCGATGGACATCTTCCCCAACCTGCCCAGCCCCTACTACGAGCAGATCCGCCATTCCACGCTCGGTCCGCTGCGCCCGCATGCGGTGGCGCAACTCGGCGGGTTTGTTCGCGAGCGGGTGTCTCAGCGGCTGGACGAGCTGATCGCGCAGGGCCGCTTCAACGCCACCGTTGATTTCGGCGGCTACGTGTCCTCGGGCGTCGCCTGCCGCCTGGCCGGGCTGCCGCTGTCGGAAGCGCCGCTGCTGCTGAAGCTGGTCAACCAATCCACCACGCGCAATCCCGAACGCGGCGGTCCCTCAGAAGATTATCCGCAGACCACGGCGCGCCTCGTCGGCATTCTGTCGGACCTGATCCGCAGCCGCCGCGAGGCCGGCGCCGACGGCAGTAATCCGATGGTGGACGGGATGATAAACGCGGTGGTGGACGGACGCGGGCTGACCGACCAGGAGATCGCGTGGAGCCTGATGGTGATCATGGTCGGCGCGACCGAAACCCTGCCCAAGGTGGTGGGCGCGGGGCTGCTCGAGCTGTGGCGCAATCCCGATCAGCGCGCGCAGGTGGCCGCCGACCTCAAAACCAATGTGCCAATCGCGTTCGAGGAGATGCTGCGTTACGGCGCGCCTGCACAATGGTTCTCGCGCACCGTGATCGGCCATCCGTATACGATCCGCGAGCACACCCTGATGCCGGGACAGCGGGTGATCATCCTGTTCGCCTCGGCCAACCGCGACGAGCGCGTGTTTGAAAACGCGGACCGCTTCATCTGGAACCGCCCGATGGACAACCATCTGGCCTTTGGCTACGGCATGCACTTCTGTATCGGCGTGCACGTGGCGCGGTTGGAAGGCCGCATCATGGTCGAGGAAGTGCTGCGCCGGATTCCCAATTACGAGATCGACGAACCCAACGCCCGCCGCGTCATTTCCGACTTCCAGCTAGGCTGGATGGAAGTCCCGCTGGTCGTGCGCTAAGGACCGGGGGTCTGCCCGTTATCGGGGCAGTCTTTCCAGTCTGTCATTCTGCCGACGCGTGGTATAAAAGATCACCGCTTGGAACAGCCTGTCCGGGCCCGCTGCCTTGTTCGTTCTGTCTTTGTTTGTCATTCCGAAGCCGAAGGCGAGGGATCAACGCGCAGCGATTTGTCTGGTGGCAGAGCACTTGCCTGGGATAACAACCGCTCGGACGAAGAATCACAGGCTGGAAGCCAATTCCACTTAAGAAAATTTCGTGCTGCTTGGTATCTCAATCGACAGTCTCTGAAAAGGGAGACGGGCGCCGCCGCGGCGCTTAGAGGGGGTCGTTTTTCAGCACGACGGTCCAGCGCGCCTGATTCGGACTACCGGACCGAATCCGAGTTTCGTTCTGACTCCGCGCGATTGTTTTCCGGAACTCTTGAACCCGGAAACAACAGTTGGAGTATTTCCGCCAGGCGGCCAACCGTCGCTGATGTTGGCAGGTAGACTGGGGGCGCGCTGGCCACCCTGACTGCGGCTGAAGTCCAACCGTCTCCCCTGGAGGGCCCTGAAGGGGGAGAACGGGTCCAGCGCTCACCGCCTGGAAAGGCTGCGCTTCACCGGCTGGGACAGGCTGGAAAGCCTGTCCCAGCCGGCCGTGCACCCTGTCACGCGTGCTGGGCGCGTTCGACTATGGGTGCCAGGCGGTGAATCACCTCCATCGCGCGGCCGTGGGCCATCCTGACCGCGTCGCGCTGCGAGAACAGGATCAGGCGGTCGACGCCGGCTTCCTTGAAGCGTTTGAGTTCGTCCAGTGAGATGCCTTCGTCGCCGGGTGCGGTGAACGGCTCGATGCGGATCTTTTCCGGGTCGCGTCCGCGCTCTTTGGCCAGTTTTTTGATGGTCTCGGCGTCGCGCTTGAGCGCCTCCGGCTTGCCCGCCGCCGGGCACCATCCGTCGTAGGTCCGGGCCACACGCTCCAACGCCTTGGGCCCCAACGCCCCCAGCAATATCGGGGGTCCGGGCTTCTGCACCGGTTTGGGTTCGAACCGCAGGGGCGGGAAGCGCACCAGATCCCCGTGGTAGCTGCATTCCTTTTCCGTCCACAAGACGCGCATCGCTTCGGTGGTCTCGCGCAGCAGTTTCCATCGGGTGGTGAAGTTGACGCCGAAGGCTTCGGTCTCCTCGCGCAGCCATCCCGCGCCCACTCCCAGCACCACGCGTCCGCCCGAAATCACGTCCAAGGTCGCGATCACCTTGGCGGTGACGAGCGGCTCGCGCTCGGGCAGCAGGCAGATCCCGGTGCCCAGCTTGACGCGTTTGGTAACCGCGGCGGCAACGCTCAGGCCGACAAACGGATCCATCCAGCGGCCGTAATGCTCGGGCAGCTTGCCGCCGCCGTAGGGCGGCACGGTTTTGAAGTCAATGGGAATAACGGGATGTTCGGGAATATAGAACGATTCGAAACCCAGGTTTTCGACCTCGCGCGCAAGCTCGGCAATGTCGCCGGTCTCCGCCGTGGCCGTGATCATGACGCCGATATCCAGCATGTCCGCCTCTCCTTGAACCGGCGCCCAGCGCGGCCATCAGGCGGCGCCGCTCAGCGCAGGTCGTAATCAGCCAAATCCGGCCGGCGCATCCACTTCCAGTAGTCGACCAGCCGCCATGGCGAGGTATTGATTACCACACCGCGCTCGTTTTTGTACCAGTTGCGCGTCCCCGGATGCGCCCACACCATCCCGGCGCAGGTCTTCGCATAGCGCTCGACATAGCTGCGAAACGGCTCTTCCCGGCACTCCATCACGCTGGCGCCGCGTTCGACGATTGCCTTGATGCATTCCATCACGTAGCGCACCTGGCATTCGGAATGGAAGATGATGCTGCCGCCGTGGGCCAGGTTGGTCGAAGGGCCGTAGAGCATGAACAGGTTGGGGAACTTCGGCACCGCGATCCCCAGATAGGCGTGCGGTTCGTCGCCCCAGCTCTCGCGCAGGTTGGCGCCGCCCTTGCCGATGATCTCCATCGGCCACAGGAAGCGGTTGGCGTGAAAGCCGGTCGCGTACACGATGATGTCGGCTGGATAGTGATGGCCTTTGGCGTCGACGATGCCGTCGGGCACGATCTCGCGGATCTCCTCGGTGATCAGGTCAACGTTGTCGCGCTTGAGCGCGGCGAACCATGCGCCGTTGTCGACCAGCACCCGCTTTACGAAGGGCGGGTATTTGGGAATGACCTTCTCCAGCAGTTCGGGATCGTCGCCGATCTGGCGCTTGATGTTCGCGACCAGGTTTTCCCGGATCCGATCGTTGAGCTTGCTGATCGAGCGGTCCTGATGCGGCCATTCGGGATCGATCGTGCAGGCCGGCAGCAGCGCGTCCGATCCGGCATAGAACAGCAGGAACCGGTACCACCGCGCGTAATACGGCACGTGCGTCAGCAGCCACTTCTTACCCTCGCTGACCAGCGAATGGTACTGCGGGTTGGGGAACATCCACGGCGCCGAGCGCTGGAAGACCGTCAGGCGGCCCGCCACTTTGGCCACCTCCGGCACGATCTGAAAGGCGCTGGCGCCGGCGCCGATTACCGCGACCCGCCTGCCTCTGAGGTCGTGCTGATGCTGCCATTGGGCGGAATGCCACGACGGCCCGGCAAAGCTGTCGCGCCCGGGGATGCCGGGCAGCCTGGGCCGATTGAGCTGGCCCACCGCCGTGATGATGGCATTGACCTTCAAACTCTCTTCCCTGCCATTGGCGCCGCGCGTGGTCACGTTCCACAACTGCTCGTCGTCGGAGTAACGCGCGCTGACCACCTCGGTGGAGAAGCGGATATGCGGCCTGATGCCGAATTTGTCGGTGCAGCGGTTGAAGTAAGCGAACAGCTCGCCGCGGCGCGAGAAGAATTCCGGCCATCGATGGTTGGGCTCGAAGGAAAAGGAATAGAAATGGTTGGGCGAATCGACGCGGCATCCGGGGTAGCTGTTCTCGAACCAGGTCCCGCCCACCTCTTCGTTCTTCTCCACGATGACGTAGGGAATGCCGGCTTCCTCCAGGCGAATCGCCGCCAGCAGCCCCGACATCCCGGCGCCGATCACCAGCACCTTGAAGCTCTGCCGGCGCTCGGGCGCCTCCGGCTGGTCCCACTGGAACGCCCGATGGTCGACGCCGTCGAGCGCCAACTCCTCCATCATCATGGGGACGTATTCTTCGGGCACTTCCTCGCCGACCAGAAAACTCATCATGGAGTGAATTTGCCGCTCGGTGGGCGGCGGCGGCAGCGTGCATCCCCGATCGCGGTACGCCTTGAGCACTTCCAGCGCGTGCGCGCGCACCTGCGCCGTTTCCTCCGCCGTCAGGGAACTCTCGTAGTCGCCGTTGACCACCCGGCGCGGCCTGATCGGACCCTCAAGCAGGCTGGTGTCGCCGGTCATGTGCACCAGCGCCATCATCAGGGTCGGGACATTGGCGCTGGCCAGCGCCTGGGCGATAACGCGGTCGTTCTCGGTAATCTTCTCTTCGGCCGGTTTCAGACGAATGGTCATGGTTGCACATCTGAGGCGAAGGATTCGCGCGGCCGACGGCCGCGCGGTGCCGCCTTTACTTTACGATAAGCCAATAAGTTGCGCTATTGCACGGAGGCCGGTCAGCGGTAGCGCCGCACGATCTGCTCGCCGAAGGTGCGCAACTGGTTGCGCACCACGTCCAGCGGCAGCAGTCCCTGGTCGGGTCCGTAGATGAAGTATTCGGGATTGACCGTTTCGACCAGGTGATCCATCTCGCGCAGGACCTCGGGGATAGTGCCGGCGGTGACCGTGCCCGACTCGCGGACGCGGTCTTTGGTGATTTCGCCCGGCGGCAGCGTCACCTTGCCCAGCGGATACTTGATCGCGTCCTCGGGCCGGCGCAGCCCTTCGGCGTAACCGAAATGGCTGTGGAACAGACGAGTGACCACGCCGATCACGCCGTTCCAGGCGAGGTCGTAGGCTTCGTCCTGGTTGCGGCCGAAGTAGACGCTGTGCATCACGCCGAAGGCCTCGCCCAGCTCCATCTGGTGTCCCGCCGCCGCCGCTTCGTCGCGGTAAAATTTGGCGATGCGCAGGATCTCCGGCACCTTGGGCACCGCGGTCAGCGGGATGACGCCGTTGCGCGCCGCCCACGAGATGGTCGCGTCGCTGGCGGAAAACGCCTGAAACAGCGGCGGATGAGGCTTCTGATACGGCTTGGGAACGATCGAGATTTTGCGCACCCGGCCATCTTCCACTTCGCCAAACGCGCCCGCTTCCGCCGTCCATTCCGCCGCACGCCACGGCGTCCCTTCATCGTAGGGGTAAGGAAACTCGTAGTACTTGCCCTTGAAGGCGAACGCTTCGTCCTTCCAGGCCAGTTTCAGCACTTCGAAGACCTCCTCGAAGGCCTCGCGATTGGTCTTGTCGATGTCGGACTGATCGCTGCCGGTGGCCTGCACGTGGAGCTTCTGCGCCATCGGATTGAGCCATCGAGTCTGATACCCGCGGGCGAAGCCCACGAAAGTCCGGCCCTTGGTGAGATGGTCGAGCCAGGCGATGGTGACCGCCAGCCGCAGCGGATTCCATCCCGGCAACACGTACCCGACCGGACCGATCTTCAGATGTTTGGTCTGGGTCGCGAGATAGGCGTAAAAGGCGGGGACGCTGCCGAACTCCAGTCCTTCGGTGTGGAGGAAGTGCTCGGGCAGTCCGACCATCTCAAACCCCAGGTCCTCGGCCATTTTGGAGAGTTCGGTCACTTCCTCGATCATGCGCTGGATGCGGTCGTTGTGGTGCGCGATCGGGCGCAGGCGCCGGCGCTCCTCCAGCGTGCCCGGAACGGTGGGAAGGAAAAAGCACATGAACTTCATCGGTGATTCACCCCGATTTTTTTCTGCGTACTACAGGCTTCGAGCCTGTGATTTGATGCCCGGAACGCACGCAAGACGCACGCGCAGCGCGGGCTGAACAAGGCCCCTGTGAAGCGGCGCCGTTCTACCCGTTCCGATGGCGAACTGGGACCATTCCTTATCCGGCAACGACCGCTTGATGCTGTGTACCCGATTCGACTTCCAGTACGCAAGGCATCAGGCCCGACGCCGGCGCCGGGCCGCTGGTCCGGCTGCATTCCCTGCACAACAGAACAACGTCTGATGGGGGCTCCCAGGTGGTCTCGGGCGCCCTCAGCGGACGTCTGCATTCGTCACAGATCAATGGCTGCTTTGACATGATATGCCGCCTTTCGGTTGGTTTTCCCCGGATGACGGCAAGCGCATAGGTCATGCCAGTTTTGAACAGGCGTTCGAGAGGCGGAAAATCGAGCGCCGCGGCTTGAAAGCTACGGTAAATGTTTCGCGAAAGGGAGCACCAGCGTTCCCAAAAGAGCCAGCTCAGTCCACCCGCACGCGCAACTCCTTGAGTCCGCGCGAGAAGACGCTGCCGGTGTAACGCGGAACGAAGTCCGGCGCCAGGCGCAGGCGCGGGTACCGCCGCAGCATCTCGCCCAGCATCACCCGTCCCTGCAATCGGGCGGGGGCGGCGCCGATACAAAAGTGAATTCCCTCGCCGAATGACAGATGGTCGTTGGGACTGCGCCGGATATCGAATGACTCAGGATCCTTGAATTTCGCCGGGTCATAATTGCCCGCTCCCAGCACGACGTAGACTGGAGTGCGCGCGGGAATCTTCACCCCCGCCAGTTCGGTGTCAGCGGCTGCGAAGCGGATATGGGTGTGGACCGGCGGATCGTAGCGCAGGCTTTCCTCGACCGCGCCCGGGATCAGCGCCGGCTCGCGCCGCACCAGTTCAAGCTGATCGGGATGGGTCAGCAAATCGTGAATAATGTAGGAGATCATGTCGCCGGTGGTGCTGAGTCCGCCCAGCAGCAGCACCCAGACCATCCCGAGCAGTTCGGACCGGTTAAGCGAGCCCTTCTCATCGTGGGCAGTGATGATTGCGCTCAGCAGGTCGTTGCCGGGTTTGGCCCGGCGCCGGTCGATGTAATCGAAGAAGAACGCGCGCAGGTCCTCCAGGCTTTGGAGGAACTCGGGCGGGATCGGCTTGCCCGGCTTGAGCGCGCCAATCGCATGCGTCACGTCCTCCAGCTTTCGGATCGAGCTGAAATCCTCCTCCGGCACGTTGAGCATGTGCCCGAACACCATCATCGGCAGTTGATCGCCCAGCACCTTGACGGTGTCGAACTCGGGCTGATCGGCAACCGCGTCGAGCAGGCGGTTCACCATCGCGCGCACCGCCGGCTCCATCTCGTCGATCTTGCGCGGCGCAAACGAAGGCGCGACCATCCGCCGCAGCCGGGTATGCACGGGCGGGTCGCGATGGGCCAGGGTGGGGGTGTCCCAGAACACGTTGAAGCGCTCGGTCCCGGCCACCACGGGATTTTCAATCGAAAAGCGCTGGTCGTCGCGGATGACCGTGATCAGGTCGTCGTAGCGCGCCACGATCGTGGTGAGCGTGCCGATCTCGCGCTGCACCGGCGGTCCCGCCAGCAACGCCTTGTAATAGGGAACCGGATCGTTATGGAATTCGCGGCTGCCCGGATCAAATTTGAGCCTTAACGACAGATCGATTGCACCGGGCGGCTGTCGGCTGGTCTCAACTGAGGTGCCCATCAGAATTATCCCCTTTCCCGCCAGGAGATGGCGCCGGCTTCTATACGGATTGAGCGTACACTGCGTCGGCGGCGGCGAGGGCGCGGCCGCGCGCGATCTCGACCCCCGCGGCGCTCAGCAGTTGCTCCAGCGCGTTGAGCACCAGCACCACGTTGCCGCGCTGCGAGGACTCGCCCATCAGGCCGATTCGCCACACCTTGCCCTTGAACGGGCCCAGCCCGGCGCCGATTTCCATGTTGTAGCTGCGCAGCAGGGCGGCGCGGATTGCGGCCTCGTCGATTCCTTCGGGCGCCTGCACCGCGCTCAGTTGCGGCAGGCGATGCCCTTCCTGGGCCACGAACTTCAGCCCCATCGCGGCCAGTCCCGCCTGTAAAGCCTGCGCGTTGCGCAGATGGCGCGCCCAACGCGCCTCCAGCCCCTCCTCGACCACGATCCGCAGCGCTTCGTACAGCGCGTAATTCATGCTGATCGGGGCGGTGTGATGGTAGATGCGTTCGGTGCCCCAGTACTGCGCGATCATGGAAACGTCGAGGTACCACGATCGGCACTTGGTCTTGCGGTTGCGAATCGCGGTCATCGCGCGTTCGCTCAAGGTCAGCGGCGCCAGCCCCGGCGGCGCGCTGATCCCCTTCTGTGTGCAACTGTAGCAGGCGTCGATTTGCCACTGGTCGATCCGCACCGGAATACAGCCCAGCGAGGTCACCGCGTCCAGCACCATCAGGGCGCCGTACTGATGGGCCAACCGCGCGATTTCCTCGACCGGCTGCAGAACGCCGGTGGAAGTCTCGGCGTGGACCACGGCCACCAGCTTGGGGCGCTGGCAGGCCTTGAGCGCCGCTTCGATCTGCGCCGGCTCGACAATCCTGCCCCATTGCGCCTCGACCCGATGCACCTTTGCGCCCATCCGTTCGGCGCAATCGGCCGCCCGTCCGCCGAACACGCCGTTGACGCCCACCACCGCCTCGTCGCCTTCCTCGATCAGATTGGCGATCGCGGATTCCATCCCCGCCGATCCGGTTCCGGAAACCGGAAACGTGATCTCGTTGGCGGTCTGGAAGACCTCGCGCAGCAGGCTCTTGATCTCCTCCATCAACGAGATGAAGTCGGGGTCGAGATGGCCGAGCATCGGCGACGCCATCGCATTCAACACGCGCGGGCTCACGTTGGAGGGTCCGGGTCCGAGCAGGATACGGGCCTGAGGGTTGAATTCGGCAGACTGCGGCACTGGCTGTGGGCTCCTTTCCGGCGCACCGCGCGCTCGAAGAGGCAACGGCGGTGCGACACCCCATTATGAGCGGATGGAGCCGGCCGAAGAAACCCGCCCGCCCCACTCCTGAAATTGCGTCCGCATGATAAAGTGAAGCCGCATGGAAGCAGTCCGGCCATCAAGTCCCGGTGTGGATCAAGCGCTGCGCGCCGAGCTTGAGGCGATCGCCGGCGCCGGCGCCGTCATCTCCCGCCGCAGCGAACTCAAGGTCTACGAATGCGACGGCTGGACCATCGAGAAGAACGCCCCGGATTTGCTGGTGATGCCGCAGTCGACGGCGCAAGTCAGCGCCATCCTCAAGCTGCTCTTTAAAAGAGGCGTCGCCTTTGTGCCGCGCGGCGCGGGCACGGGGCTTTCCGGCGGATGTCTGCCGCTGGCCGCTCCGGTGATGATCTGCACCTCGCGCATGAACCGCATCCTTGCGATCGACCTGGCCAATCGCTGCGTCGAGGTGCAGCCGGGAGTGGTCAATCTGCACGTCTCCAACGCGGTGGCGCGTGAGGGGTATTTTTACGCGCCCGATCCGTCCTCGCAGAGCGCGTGCACGATTGGGGGCAACATCGCGGAGAACTCCGGCGGTCCGCACACGCTCAAGTACGGCGTCACCACCAATCACGTGCTGGGGCTCGAGCTGGTGCTGCCCGGCGGCGAGGTGGTCGAACTGGGCGGCCCTGCCGAAGAAAAGCTGGGCTATGATTTGGCGGGCGCGGTGGTCGGTTCGGAGGGCACCGTCGGCATCGTGACGCGCGCGGTGCTGCGGCTCACCCGCTCGCCGCAGAGTTACCGCACGATGCTGGCGTTGTTCGAGGACGTCGATTCGGCCACCCGCGCCGTCTCGCGGATCATCGCGGCCGGGATCGTGCCGGGCGCGGTCGAGATGATGGACCGGCTGATCATGGGCGCGGTCGAGGCGGCCTTCCACGTTGGGTTCCCGCCCGATGCCGGCGCGGCCCTAATCGTTGAACTCGACGGCTTGACCGCGGGACTCGACGACCATGCGGCGCGTGCCGCCGAACTGATGCGCGCGGCGGGCGCGCGTTCGGTCGAGGTCGCGCGCGACGAGGCGCAGCGCCAATTGCTATGGAAGGCGCGCAAGCGCGCGTTCGGCGCCGTCGGGCGGCTGGCGCCCAACTATGCCACGCAGGACGGGGTGGTGCCGCGCACGCGGCTGCCCGACATCCTGCGGGAGATCACGGCAATCGCCGCCCGCTACCATCTGCGCATCGCCAACGTGTTCCATGCCGGCGACGGTAATATCCATCCGATCGTGCTGTACGACGAGCGCGACGCCGATGAAACGCGCCGCGCGATCGAAGCGGGACGCGACATACTGAAGGCCTGCGTGCAGATGGGCGGCAGCCTCACCGGCGAGCACGGCATCGGCGTGGAGAAGATGCAGGAAATGCCGCTACTGTTCAGCCCCGACGATCTGCGCGTGATGGCGGAGTTGCGCGTGGTGTTCGATCCCGCCGGCCGCTCCAATCCGGGCAAAGTCCTGCCGCAGCCGGGTTCCTG
>Ga0070740_10005846_pt1 | contig 11140 bp, 10 predicted proteins | sample Coa_R2_FD_67286 | JGI IMG/M metagenome (GOLD analysis project Ga0070740, IMG submission 67286) | Surface soil microbial communities from Centralia Pennsylvania, which are recovering from an underground coalmine fire - Coalmine... | ecosystem: Environmental > Terrestrial > Soil > Unclassified ...
TGCGGAAGAGCTACGGCGAGACCTGGTACGAAGGGCAGTCCGTCAACCTCGCGATCGGCCAGGGCTTCCTCGACGTGACGCCGCTCCAGCTCGCGGTCGCGTACTCGGCGCTCGCGAACGGCGGCGCCGTCGTGCGCCCGCACGTCGCCGCGGCGGTCGTGTCGCCGAGCGGCGTCGAGCGTCGGCTCGCGTTCCCGCCGGTCCGGCACGTCCAGCTCGTCGACGTGAACTCGATCCGCGAGGGCCTCTACCTCGCGGCCCACGCGCCGGGCGGGACGTCCGCGGCCGTCTTCGGCAACTTCCCGATCGCCGTCGCCGGCAAGACGGGGACGGCGCAGGTGCCGTCCGGCAGCGACGACTCCTGGTACGCATCGTGGGCGCCGGCGTGGAACCCGAAGGTCGTCGTCGTCGTCGTCATCCAGCACGGCGGCTTCGGCGCCGATGCCGCGGCGCCGGCGGCGCGACGGATCTACCAGGCGTTCTTCGCCCGCCGCGCCGGCAGGTAGCTCGGTTAACGACGCGAGGCCCGGGTGGGCCTCGCGGAAACCTCAGTCGATCTCGAGCTCGGTGCTAGCGGTGATACCGGTAGCAGGTGACCTCGCTCGACAGCTCGATGATCTCGAACGCCGGCTTGATCCACTCCATGGGGGCCTCCCGAAGACGGGTCGCTGGACTTGCCGACGAGACTCTACGACAGCCGGGGCGGCTTGTCAAGTCTTTCTACGGAAAGCGGAGATTTTCGAGGATTCGTCGGGCGTGAAGGCCTGAGAAGATGGGCCGGTGCTCGAGGGGAAGCGGGTCGCGGTCGTCGTTCCGGCCCACAACGAGGAGGCGCTCCTCCCGGCGACGCTGGCCGCGATCCCCGGCTTCGTCGACCGGGTCTACGTCGTCGACGACGCCTCCAGCGACGGCACCGCCGCGCTCGCCGAGGCCGCCGCGGTAGCCGACCGGCGCGTCGCCCTGATCAGGCGCGACCGGAACGGCGGCGTCGGGGCGGCGATCGTCACGGGCTACAAGCGCGCGCTCGCCGACGGCGTCGACGTCACCTGCGTCATGGCCGCCGACAACCAGATGGACCCCGACGACCTCGCGCACCTCGTGACGCCGGTCGCGCGCGGGGAGCTCGACTACGCGAAGGCGAACCGCCTCGTCAGCGGGCAGGCGTGGGAGCTGATCCCGCGCACGCGCTACTTCGGCAACGCCGTGCTCTCGCTGCTGACGAAGATCGCGTCCGGCTACTGGCACGTCGCCGATTCGCAGTCGGGCTTCACCGCGATCTCGCTGCCGATGCTCGAGCGGCTCGACCTCGATCGCATCTACGCGCGCTACGGCTTCCCGAACGACATCCTCGTGCACCTGAACGTGTGGAACGCGCGTGTGCGCGACGTGCCGTCGCGTCCGATCTACGGCGTCGGCGAGCGCTCCGGCATCCGGCTGCGCAACGTCGTGCCGGCGATCTCGTGGCTCCTGTTCAAGGGCTTCTGGTGGCGGCTCTGGCAGAAGTACGTGATCCGCGACTTCCACCCGCTCGTCTTCTTCTACCTCCTCGGCACGCTGATGACGGTCGTCGGCCTCGGGCTCGGGATCGCCGAGATCGTCCTGCGCGTGCTCGGGAACCAGATCACGGCCGCGACGATCGTGCTCGTCGCGCTGCTCCTGATCTTCGGCTCGCAGTTCACCCTGTTCGCGATGTGGTTCGACATGGAGTCGAACAAGGACCTGCGCTGAGGAGGGAAGGCGGCACCGCCCGGGACGGGGCGGTGCCGCACGAATCGGGGTCGCTACTGCGAGATCACGACGACGTTCTCGGCCTGCGGCCCCTTCTCGCCCTCGCGGGGCTCGAACTCGACCTTCGCGCCCTCGGGCAGGGACTTGAAGCCGCTGCCGGCGATGCCGCTGAAATGAACGAAGAGATCCTTCGTGCCCTCGTCGGGCGTGATGAAGCCGTACCCCTTCGCGTCGTTGAACCACTTCACGGTTCCGGTTGCCATGGATTTCCACCTCCCTCACTGCACTCACGAACGGGTAAGGAAGGTCGTACTGACGAACGCAACCAGACCGCTCTGAACTGCCGAACCTGTCTCAGTGTAGCCCCCTTACCCGCAGATTTCGAGAGCCAAACGAGGTCAGGCGCGGCCGAGGAGGACGCAGCCGTTGTGGCCGCCGAGCCCCATCGCGTTCGAGAGCGCGACGTCGACGCGGGCCGGCCGGGCCTCGTTCGGCACGTAGTCGAGGTCGCACTCGGGGTCGGGCTCGCGGTAGTTGATCGTCGGCGGCAGCACGCCCTCGCGCAGCGCGAGCACGCACATGATCGCCTCGATCGCACCCGCGGCGCCGAACGTGTGGCCCATCGTCGACTTCGTCGACGAGACGGCGAGCCGGTAGGCGTGCTCGCCGAAGACGTCCTTGATCGCCTTCGTCTCGGCGAGGTCGCCCAGGGGCGTCGACGTGCCGTGGGCGTTGATGTACCCGACGCGCTCCGGATCGACGCCGGCGCGGGCGAGCGCGCCGCGCATCATCGCCGCCACGCCTTCGGCTTCCGGCTCCGGCTGGGCCATGTGGTGCGCGTCGTTCGAGGCGCCGTAGCCGAGCACCTCGGCGTAGATCTCGGCGCCGCGGCGCTCGGCCTGCTCCCAGTCTTCGAGCAGGAGCGCGCCCGCGCCCTCGCCCATCACGAAGCCGGCGCGCGTCGCGTCGAACGGGCGCGAGGCGCGCGGCGGGTGCTCGTCCTCGGCGGCGAGCCCTCGCATCGCCGTGAAACCGGCGAGGATGAGCGGATGCATGCAGGCCTCCGTGCCGCCGGCGAGCACGGCGTCGGCGTCGCCGCGCTTGATCAACTCGGCCGCCTCGCCGACCGCGTGCGAGCCGGTCGCGCAGGCGGAGACGACGGCGTAGTTCGGCCCCTTGATCCCGAGCGAGATCGCGAGCTGTCCCGACGCCGAGTCGACGAGCACGTTCGGCAGGAAGCTCGGCGAGACGCGGTCGGGGCCGCGCTCCCGCAGCGTCTCGTGCTGCTCGAGCAGGCCCGGTACGTCGCCGATCGCGGAGCCGAAGACGATGCCGACGCGCTCCGGCCGGAAGCCGTTCAAGCTCGCGTCGGCGAGCGCCTCGCGGCTCGCCGCGAGCGCGAGCAGCACGTTGCGCGCGAGCTTCCGCACCTCCTTCGGCGAGGCGACGCCGGTCGCGTCGAAGTCCTTCACCTCGGCGGCGATGCGGATCGGCAGGCCGTCGGTGTCGAACGACCGGATCCAGTCGATGCCGCTCTTGCCGGCGAGCGCGGCGCGCCACGTCGAGGGCGCGTCGAGGCCGAGCGGCGTCACCATCCCGATCCCCGTCACCGCTACCCGCTTCTTCATCGCGGGAACCTTAGTGGGTCGCGTCGGTCGCCCCGGTCGAGGAGTGAGAGAATCGCCGTCGGCGAAACGAACGAGACAAGGAGGCAGAGATGCTGGGCAGCAGCGCCGTGATCGCCACCATCGCCGTCAAGGACATCGACTCGGCGGCCAAATTCTACGAGGGCACCCTCGGTCTCACGAAGGCGGACATCCCGAGCCCCGACCCGAGCGCGATCATGTACCGGAGCGGCGACTCCGCGATCCTCGTCTACCAGTCGTCGTACGCCGGCACGAATCAGGCCACGTACGCGAGCTGGGCGGTCGGCGACGACATCGAGTCGGTCATCGACGACCTGAGGTCGAAGGGCGTCGGGTTCGAGCAGTACGACAACCTGCCGGGGGTGACGCGCGACGGCGACGTCCACCTCATCGACGGCCTCAAGTCCGCGTGGTTCAAGGACCCCGACGGCAACATCCTCAACCTCGTCAACCAGACGATGTAAGACGAGGGCCGGCGGCGCAGAACGAGCGCGATCGAAGCGCCCGACCCGCTCGACGAGGACCCGCGCGTCGGAGCGGGCCGGGCCGTCGCCGTGTGTGCGCGCCCACGCGAGCCGAGCAGGTCTGGCGCGGGGCGAACGCAGCCCGCCGCCGTCGAGCCGCTCCGATCCGCGTGGTCGCGGCGTGCGACCTCGCGCGCACGCCTGCGACGATTCGGCAGGCTACAGCCGTGCCTGCGCGCGCGATCCCGTTTCCGCCGATGGAGGCGGAGCTCGTGCGCGAGCTGCCCGCGGGCGACGGCTGGCAGTACGAGCCGAAGTGGGACGGCTTTCGCGGCGTGCTCGAGAACGTCGGCAAGGAGCTCGCGCTCTGGTCGCGCAACGGGCGGCCGCTGCTGCGCTACTTCCCGGAGCTGCGCCCGCTCGGCGAGCTCATGCCGGCACGGTCGGCGCTCGACGGCGAGATCGTGATCGTACGCGACGGCGCGCTCGACTTCGACGCGATGCAGATGCGGCTCCATCCCGCCGAGTCGCGCATCCGCAAGCTCGCAGCCGAGATCCCCGCCGAGTACGTGGTCTTCGACGTCCTCCTCTGGGGCGGCAAGCCGGTCTGGAAGCGACCGCTCGAGGAGCGACGCGCCGAGCTCGAGCTCGTTGCGAACGGCTTTCGCCTCTCTCCCTGCACCCGGGAGCTCGCGGAGGCGCGCGGCTGGCTCGACCGTTTCGAGTCGCTCGGCCTCGACGGCGTGGTTGCGAAGCGGCTCGGCGTTCCGTACCTGCCCGGCTCTCGCGACGGCGTCGTCAAGGTGAAGGAGCACAAGACCGCGGACTGCGTCGTCGTCGGCGTGCGGTGGAAGGGCGAGGGCGACGCGATCGCGACGCTGCTGCTCGGGCTCTACCGTGACGACGGCGGCCTCGACTACGTCGGCTCGTGTGCAGTCGCGGCGTCGCGACGTGCAGAGGTCGCGGCGCGCGTGCTCCCGCTCGTCGAGGACGATCCGGGCTGGCACGTCTCCGAGCCGAACCGGTGGGGCACGGGCGAGCTCGAGGAGTCGCGCGTGCGGCCGGAGCTCGTCGTCGAGGTGCGCTACGACAAGGTGCAGGGCCTGCGCTTCCGCCACGGCACGAAGCTGATCCGCTGGCGCGACGACAAGGACCCGCGCGACTGCACGTGGCGCGAGCTGCGTCCGCCGCGACCGGCTGCGTCGGTCGAGGCGCTCTTCGCCTAGCCGACGACGGCGGGGCTCGTCGCGCTCGCGAGCCCGCGCGTGATCTCGACGACGCGGAACTGCGTCGGTCGCGGCGCGGCGACGGTGCGGACGAAGAAGCCGCGGACGCCCGTATGCATGACCGTCCCGAGCGGCTGCCAGCTGCGGCCGCGGAACGCCTCGAGCTGGTACTGGCGCCTGCCGGTGCCCGGGCGGATCTGGCCCCACAGCGTCACCGCGGCGGAGGTCCGCCTCTCGATCGCGAGCGGCACCTGGAATGCCGAGTACGACGGCTTCTTCGTCCCGGTCACGGTCAGGAGGCCGCTCTGCCAGCGGGCGACGTCGGGCTCGTCCTGGACGAGGTACTGCACGAGCATGTCGACGCGCGGCGCGAGGTACGCGCGGAGCGCCGCCTCCGCGAGGTAGCTCGCCTGCTTCGCGTCCGGGACGCCCAGCAGGGGGTCGGGTGGATCGGTCTGGTAGCCGTACTCGGACAGCCAGACTCTCGTCTCCGCGCCGAAGGCCGCGCGCACGTCCGCGAGCAGGCGCGGCAGCGTCGCCATCGTCAGCGTCGAGCAGTGGGCGCAGCCGCCCGTCGTCGGCGTCTCACCTGGGTCGAGCGGGTACGGGTTGTGCGCGTAGGCGTCGAGATGCGCGTGCGCCTTCGCCATGCCGGCGATCCAGGCGACGGGCGAGACGCCGCCGGACGCGGCGCGTGGCGCGGTGACGCCGCCGCCCACGAGCGCGGTCGGATGCACGCGGTGGATCGCTGCGTAGGCCGGGTTGAGCAGCTTCCGGACGTAGAGCGCGGGGTCGGCCGGGCGCAACCAGCGGCGCTGGTTCGGCTCGTTCCAGATCAGCCAGCGGCGGACGTACGGGTAGTGCTGCGCGGCGGCGGCGGCGAAGGCGGCGAACGTCGCGCCCGAGGTCGGCGCCCAGTTCGAGCTCTGGCCGCGGTTCGCCCAGCGCGGCGTCGAGACGAGCGTGAGCACGGGCTCGATCCCGCGCGCGTGCAGGCCGCCGAGCACGGTGTCGTAGCCGCTCCAGTCGAAGACGCCCGGGCGCGGCTCGACCTCCGACCAGGCGAGGTTGACGCGGACGAGCTCGACGCCGAGCGAGCGCAGGCGGTCGAGGCGCTGCGCGAGCGTTCCCGGCCCGAAGCGGATCCAGGCGTCGTCCTGGATGCCGTAGCGGATCGCGGTCGAGGCCGACGCCGTCCCGGGCGCGGCGACTGCCAGCACGACCGCGAGGAGCAGGAGCGTACGCCGCACAGGGCCACGGTTCCGGTCCCGCGTAAGCGTTCTATGAGCTGCAGGCGAGAATTGGATGAACTCCAGCTTAGGGGGGCGGGGCGACGCCAAGGCGCTCGAACCGCGGGCGGAGCGAGACGGCGCGCCGCCACATGCCGCGCAGGAGGTCGCCCTCCGCCGCGACGTAGTTCCGCATCGTCTCGACGGTGAAGTCCGCCGGCTCGACAGCGGGGACGTCTCGCCAGGCGAGCGGGGCCGAAACACGCGCATCCGCGGTCGCCCGCACCGAGTAGGCGGACGCGATCGTGTGATCGCGCGTGTTCTGGCCGAAGTCGACGAACACGCCACGGCGCTCCGCGACCCGCCACGCGGTCGTCGCGACCCGCTGGTCGCCGATGCGGCGCTCGACCTCCTCGGCAAGCGCCTTCGCAAACCGGCGCACCTCAGGGTACGGCAGCTCGGGCCTGATCGGCGCGAGCACGTGGAGGCCCGTGACGCCGGAGGTCTTCGGGTAGGAGGCGAGGCCGAGCTCGTCCATCACCTCGCGCACGACGAGCGCGATCTCGCGCACGTACGGCCACTGCCCGTCGGCGCTCGGGTCGAGGTCGATCAGCAGGTAGTCCGGCCGCTCGATCGCCGGCAGGCGTGAGTGCCACGTGTGCAGCTCGATGCAGCCGAGATTCACGACCCACGCCAGCGCCGCCGGGTTGTCGACGACGGCGAACACGGTCGAGTGGCCGCTCGGGAACGAGACAGGCGCCTCGCCGACGAACGGCGGGTGGCCCGCGGGCACGCGCTTCTGGTGGAAGAAGTCGCCCTCGACCCCGTTCGGGTAGCGCTTCATGTGGAACGGTCGCCTGCGCAGCTGCGGCAAGACGCAGTCGGCGAGGTCGAGGTAGTACGAGACGAGGTCGCCCTTCGTCAGCCCGCGTGCGGGGAAGAAGACCTTGTCCGGGTTCGAGATCGGGACGTCGTGGCGGCCGACGCGCATCGCACGCTCGAGCCTATTGCCGTCGGGCGCCGATGTACCCTGAGGAGGATGCTCGACCCGCTCGCACGCACCGACGTCACGCTGGAGCCACTGGACGACTACCTCGTCGTGCAGCCGCTCGACGAGACCGAGACGGCGTCGGGCCTGATCGTGCCGATCAACGAGGCGGCGCAGTGCGCGACGGGGATCGTCGCGTCGGTCGGCCCGGACGTGAACGGCGTCGAGCCCGGCGACAAGGTGCTGTACCCGCGCCAGGCGGGCTACGAGGTGCGGCTCGTGCGAACGAGCCACCGCGTCCGCGTCCTGAAGCGCGATGAGCTGATCGCGCGCGTCCAGGACTAGCGGCTACCCTGCGCGGGCCGCGGAGAGGTGTCCGAGCGGTCGAAGGAGCGCGACTGGAAATCGCGTGGGTGCCGAAAGGCGCCTCGAGGGTTCAAATCCCTCCCTCTCCGTCGACGGGGCCCGGAGGCGTCGGCGGTGCCGGCGCCTCCGCAGCCGGTGCGACGTCGTTTGACCGCGTCGTCTGCCGCCTGCGATGATTGTTCAACAATGTGGCGAGACAGGACTCCGCGGCGCGAGCTCGACCGTGGCTGACGGCCCGCGGCTCGACGTCGCGGCCGCACGGGCCTCGTCGGTGCCGGCAGAGCGGGTCTGGGAGGCCGGCTGGGGCTACAGCCGGGCCGTCCGCGTCGGCTCCCGCATCGAGGTCAGCGGCACGTCGGCGATGACGCCCGAGGGGACGGTGTTCGCGGTCGGAGATGCGTACGGGCAGACGCGGTACATCCTCGGCGTGATCGGCGAGGCGCTCGAGCAGCTCGGCGGTTCGCTCGAGGATGTCGTGCGGACGCGCGTGTTCCTCGTCGACGTCGAGGACTGGCGGGAGGTGGGCAGGGCGCACGCGGAAGTGTTCGGAACGATCAAGCCGGCGAGCTCCTGCGTGGGCGGCGTCACGCTGCTCGCCCCCGAGCTCCTCGTCGAGATCGAGGCGGTCGCCGTGCTCCCGTCGGGTCGATGACAGCCGAGCCGCTCGTCGGCTCGCGGAACGGCGGCTGGCGTGTCGGGATCGACACCGGCGGCACGTTCACGGACATCGTCGCCGTCCGCGACGGCGAGATCCGCACCGGCAAGGTCCCGTCGACACCGCCGCAGTTCGAGCGCGGCGTCCTCGACGCGATCGACCAGGTCGGGCTGCGCCTCGGGGAGGTCGTGCAGTTGCATCACGGCACGACCGCGACGACGAACGCCGTCATCACGCGCACCGGCGCCCGCACGGGCCTCGTGACGACGCGCGGCTTCCGCGACGTGCTCGAGCTGCGGCGTCACGACCGCGGGGAGCTCTACGACATCCTCTGGGATCCGCCGGAACCGCTCGCTCCTCGCCGGCGGCGGCTCGAGGTGACCGAGCGGATCGACTACGCGGGCGACGTGCTCGTCGACCTCGACGAGCGGGATCTGCGGGAGGCGGTCGCGCGCCTGCAGGACGTCGGCGCCGAGGCGGTCGCGATCTGCTTCCTGAACGCGTTCAAGAATCCCGCGCACGAGCGGCGGGCGCGCGAGCTGCTCGAGTCGCTCTGGCCGGACGTCTACGTGTCGATCTCGTCCGATCTGCTGCGCGAGCCGCAGGAGTTCGAGCGCACGTCGACGACGGTGATGAACGCCTACCTCGGCCCGATCCTCGCCGGCTACGTCGGCCGGCTCTCGCGGCAGCTCGAGCAGGGCGGCTTTCCCGGCCGGGTGCTGATCATGCACTCGGGCGGCGGTCTGCTCCCGGCCGAGTCGTCGATGCGCGTGCCGGCGCGCACCGTCACCTCCGGACCGGCCGCCGGCGTGATGGCGGCCGAGGGCATCTCGGCGGCGACGCGGGTCGGCGGGATCATCAGCCTCGACATGGGCGGCACGAGCGCGGACATCGCCGTCGTCCGCGACGGCCGCGCCCGCCTCGTCGAGGAGTACGAGCCCGAGGTCGGGCTCCCGATCCGGTTTCCGGCCGTCGACCTGCTGACGATCGGCGCGGGTGGGGGCTCGATCGCCTGGATCGACCCCGCCGGGCTGCCGAACGTCGGCCCGCAGAGCGCCGGCGCGGTGCCCGGGCCGGCGTGCTACGGGCGCGGCGGCACCGACGCGACCGTCACGGATGCGAACCTGCTGCTGGGACGGTTGTCGCCCGAGACGCCGCTCGCCGGCGAGCTGTCGCTCGACCTCGAGCTGGCGCGGCGCGCGATCGCGAGCTTCGCCGAGCGCGCCGGCCTCGGCGTCGAGGAGGCGGCGCTCGGGATCGTCGACATCGCCAACAGCAACATGGCGAAGGCGATTCGGGTGATGACGGTCGAGCGCGGACTGGATCCGCGTCAGTTCGCTCTGCTCGCGTTCGGCGGCGCCGGCCCGATGCATGCGTGCGAGCTCGCCGACCGGCTCGCGATCGGCGAGGTGATCGTGCCGGTGGCGCCGGGTGTGACGTCCGCGCTCGGGACGCTCTTCGTCGACGTCGTGCACGACCGTGTGCGCTCGCACATCGTCGCGGTCGACCGGCTCGACGCAGCCGAGGTCGCGCGCGTGTTCGCAGAGCTCGAGGCGGAGGTCGAGCAGGCGCTCGCGGCCGACGCCGTTCCGCCGGAGCGGCGCCAGCTCGAGCGCTCGCTCGATCTGCGCTACAGCGGCCAGATCAAGACGCTGAACATCGGCGTCGGCAGCGGGACGTTCGGGGAGCAGGCGCTCGTCCGCGCATCGGAGGAGTTCCTGCACGAGTCCGAGCGCCGCTACCACTACGCGACGCGCGAGATCCCGCTCGAGCTGGCAGGGATCCGCGTTCGCGGGCGCGGCCTCCACGACCGCCCGTCGCTCCCGAGACCGTCGGGCGAGGCCGAGGCGCAGCCGGTCGGGCGCCGAGAGGTGAGCTTCCGCGACGGCCCGGTCGAGACGGACGTGTACAGGCGCGAGCAGCTTCGCCTCGGCGTCGAGTTCGCGGGGCCGGCGATCGTCGAGCAGGTGGACTCGACCACCGTCGTCGCCCCCGGCTGGCGGCTGGCCGTCGACGACCTCGGTGATCTGCGGCTGACGAGGGAGGCAGGCTGATGGCGACGCAGGAGGCGCAGCTCAACCCGGCAAGCGAAGCCGGCATCGACCCGATCACGTTCCAGGTGCTCAGCAACGCCTTCGCGAGCCTCGTCGACGAGATGGCCGCAGTCGTTCAGAACTGCGCGTTCTCGATCGTCGTCTCCGAGGGGCGCGACTACAGCGGCAGCATCTGCAATGCGAACGGCGACCTGATCGCGACCGGCAGCACCGACCAGCCGGCGCATATCGGGACGATCCCGTACATGCTCAAGGGCATCCTCGAGTGGATCGGCAAGCCGAAGGAGGAGTACTTCCGCCCTGGCGACATCGTCGTCACGAACGACGCCTACGTCGGCGGGACGCACAACAACGACATCCGCGTCGTCATGCCGGTGTTCGTCGGCGAGCGGATCGTCGCGTTCGTGCAGGCGTCGGAGCACTGGACCGACGCCGGCGGCCACGTGCCCGGGACGTTCGACCCGAATGCGCGCAGCTCGCACGGCGAGGGCTTCATCATCCCGCCGATCCATCTCGTCCGCGAAGGCGTGCTCGACTGGGACCTCGTCCGCGTCATCCTGCGCAACGTCCGCACGCCCGAGATCGCCTACGGTGACCTGATGGCGCAGATCGGCGCGGTGCGGCTCGGCGCGCAGCGCTTCCTCGAGCTCGTTGACGAGTACGGGCTCGACCTCGTCGAGCGCGAGATGGCGGCGCTGATCCGCTACGCGGAGGTGCTCGTCCGCGAGGAGTTCCGCAAGCTGCCGGACGGGGAGTACGCGTTCACGGCGCTGATCGACCGCGA
>Ga0070740_10005849_pt1 | contig 11137 bp, 4 predicted proteins | sample Coa_R2_FD_67286 | JGI IMG/M metagenome (GOLD analysis project Ga0070740, IMG submission 67286) | Surface soil microbial communities from Centralia Pennsylvania, which are recovering from an underground coalmine fire - Coalmine... | ecosystem: Environmental > Terrestrial > Soil > Unclassified ...
CTGCCCCCTGACGTCAGGGCAATGAGAACGGGGTTTCGCATGGTCTGCCTTTCATCTCCAACCCAACGGGGACGCGGCAGGGGAGCGTGACTATGGTAGCACAGTTCATGGTGCCGGAGCTGTAGTGTGTTAACAAGGTCGTGAACTGGATTGCGCCGCCCTGGCAAGGACCGCATTTAGTAGACTAGAATATTAGACGGTAGCATTCTCGCCGACTATTCATCAGCCTAGCCGCATGCTCCAGAACAGCCCATAACTGGTCGCCGGCTATCGGCAGGTGACGCACGGTCTTGCCCCACACAGGCGCGACTTTAAGGTAGCCGACGTGGGGTGTTTTCGCTTGAGCAGGCACTATTCTCGCGGCAGATCGAACAGCCCTGATTGACGCCGCTGCTTTGCGTATCGCGGTTTAGCGCTGGGAAGGCGTAGTGCAGGAAGATGATCGACGAGACTGAGTTGGAGCCGGCCGAGAGCTCGGACGAACAGCAGGAAGACCTGATCGTTGATATCCTGACCGGTCAGGAGCGCAAGCCTACCGAGAAGGAACAGCTCGTTCAGCGCATGATACAGGTCCTCGCCGGTGAATACCACTTCCCCCTCGATGCCATGGAGCGCGATGTCCCTATTTCCGTCATCGTCGGCGGCAAGACCAAGCGGAGGATGGCGGATCTGGCTGTTTACCAGGTCGGGCAGCCTCACTTCATCAACTGTGTCGAGCGCCTTGTCGTCGTTCAACCGCCCGGCACGAAGTACAACGACCCCAACCGCGGCATCGACCTGCTGAAAGATCTCCTGGACGCCGTTCCCGCCTGCGAGTTCGGCCTCTGGACCAATGGCCACGACATCGCGTATTTGCAGAAGCGCGCCGGCCCCGTGGAATCCACCTTCGTCGAACTGTCCGATTTCCCCGGTAGCGGCGAATCACTCGACGACCTCAACCGCCCCGACCGGCGCGTCAGCCGCGTCGCCGTGGCCGAGGACTTGCGCGACACGGTCCTCCGCTGCCACGACTATCTCTACGGCAATCAGTCTATGACCGCGCCGCGGGCGTTCGGCGAGATGGTGAAACTGATCTTCTGCAAGATCTATGACGAGCGCCAGCTACGTTCCAGTACCTCATATGTTCGGCAGTTCTGGGTAGGCGTGACCGAACGTAACGACCCCGAAGGACAGAAGGCGATTACCGGACGCATCAAGAGCCTCTTCGAGCGAGTGAAAGCCGACGAGGATCTGCGCGATGTCTTTCGTCCTGGCGATGAGATCGATCTGGAGCCGAGGCATCTGGCTTGGATCGCGGGCGAGCTCTCGCGCTACACGTTCCTCGATGCCGAGGTGGATGTCAAGGGCATGGCCTACGAAGCCATGGTGGCGACGACTATGAAGCGCGAACGTGGCCAATTCTTCACGCCGCGCAACGTGGTCGAGTTCATGGTCGACATGCTGGCGCCGCAGCCCGGCGAGCGCGTCCTCGACCCGGCGTGCGGCAGCGGGCGCTTTCTCGTCGCTTGCCTCGATCGTTTCCGGCGCATGCGCGCCGAGGCGATGGGACCCGCGTCGGATATGGAGTTGCGTCGCCGCCGCAATAGTGAGTCCATCGTCCGCGAAGCGGCCGCGTACGCGCGTGACTGCCTGTTCGGCGTCGATGTCGACCCCGAGCTCCAGCGGGCCGCCAAGATGAATATGTTGATCAACAACGATGGGCATGGCAATCTGTTCGTCGCCAATAGCCTGGAGGTGACGCCCCTCTCCGTCGCCGAAAGGGCCTTCCGCGGCGCTGAACATCTGGGGTTCGGAACCTTCGACGTCGTGCTGACGAATCCGCCGTTCGGCGCGAAGATACCGATCGACGACCCGCACGTCCTGGCCGGTTTCGACCTCGGACACCGCTGGAAGCAGGAAAGCGGCACCTGGGTCAAGCAGGAGGGTGCGCTGCGTCCGAAGATGCCGCCGGAGATCCTGTTCATTGAGCGGTGTCTGCAATGGCTCAACGACGGCGGGCGCATGGCTATTGTGGTGCCGGACGGCATCCTCGGCAATCCGGATAACGAACCCATACGCGCCTGGATCCTTGAGCACGCCCGCGTCCTGGCGTCGATCGACCTGCCCGTCGAGGCCTTTCTGCCCCAGGTCGGCGTTCAGGCCTCTCTACTGTTCTTGCAGAAGAAGAGCTTGCGGGAAATCAATGCAGGCGTTGATGAGGATTATCCGATCTTCATGGCCATCGCCGAATATGTCGGGCACGACCGCAGGGGTAACTCCATCTTCCGCCGCGATCCCGATGGATACGATCTTTTCGAGTCCTACAACATCGAGTTGCCTGTATTGAGGGACGGCCGCGAGGTCGTGGAGCGTCGGCAACTACGGCGTAAGCAACTTGCCGACGACTTGCCCGCTATTGCCGGGGCATACAGGGCCTGGAAAGAGCGAGGCATATGTCCGGCTTGATGCAAGACGTTCAAGGGGGCGACACGGTTCAAGCCTTTATCGCACGCCGTAGATGGTTGGCCGAGCAGGGCCGACGTCTGGATGCTTCAGCGTATGGGAGTGGTGGGCTCCAAGCTCGTGACCTCGTCATGACCGGTCCATGGAAGAGACTTCGACTGGACCAGGCGACAAGTAGGATGTTCTACGAAGCGCGCTTTTCGCGAACTTATGTCGCGGCCACACCCACTGGTGTGCCTTACCTTACGGGCTCCGACATGCTCTTGGCGGACTTGAATGGCGTGTCGCACATCTCGCGAAGAAAAACGGAAAACCTCGCTGACTTGATTGTGCATACGGGGTGGACTCTGATGACGCGATCCGGAACGATCGGTCGTACAGCTTATGTCCGTCCCGAAATGCACGGTATGGTAGCTTCGGACGATGTAATCCGCCTAGTACCAAATGCGGATGCCGTTGCTCCAGGGTACCTCTTCGCGTTCCTCACGTCTGCGACAGCACAGGCGATGATTCGGCAAAGGGTATACGGCAGCGTCGTACAACACATCGAACCACATCACATCGCAGATCTACCAGTGCCTCTTCCGGATTCGACCGTACAGGAGCGCATTCACGGCTTAGTGGTGCGCGCTGCCGAGGCGAGGACGGAGGCCGGCTGCCTGCTAGACGAGGTTGCGGCCCACTTTAACGCCCTTGTTCCCCCCATGCCCAGCGTTCACGAGCACGCTCGGGCAGAGGGAATCGTTCGCCGCTCCACCTTGAACTACCGCCTTGATGCGTTTCATCATGTGGGTTGGGCCGCTGAATCAGGCGGACTAGCGGGAACACCGCTTGGAGAATTGGGGCACGTATCACGGCCAGGTATCGTCAAACGAATCTACGTTGAGCGCGGCGTCCCCTTCGTGTCCGGCATTGATGTTTATCAGGCACGCGTGACTTTTCGCGAACGTATCAGGCGCCTCGACGCTGAGTTGGCGAATGCTCTCGTCGAACGCGGACAGATACTTGTGCAAAGGTCTGGCCAGCGCTATGGCCTTCTTGGGAGGCCAGCACTCGTTACCCAATGGATGGACGGGTGGGCAACGTCAGAGGACCTACTGAACATCACACTTCACAGCAAGGAAGACATTGCGTCGGTTTTTGCATTTCTGCGAAGCGATGTGGGACGAAGAGCTGTCTTGCGAAGCTCATATGGGACGTCGATACCTCACTTGAATCCAGACGGGCTGGCGGCGGTCAAAGTGGCGACCTGTCCAGCATCGCTTGCCTCTAAAGCACAATCGGCCTTGGATCTTCGCGAGCAGGCCGATGCGGACGAGGAGCAGGCCATCAGAGAGGTGGAGGCATGGCTGAACTGCTAGAACCTCCGGGCGGCGCCGGTCCGGTCAATGAGGGTGAACGGCGCCTCGTCGCCGCACTGCTGGAGCACTTGCCGTCGAATTACCTGATCGCTCCCAACGTCGAGATTGCGGACCCCGGCCGGCAGAGGTATGAGTTCGACGCCATCGTCGTGGCACCTCACGCCGTCTACGTCATCGAGATCAAGGATTGGTGGGGGACGATAGAGGGCGATGAGCGCGACTGGCTGGTGAACGGTGATCACCGCAAAGCTCCCCTACCGACGATCGAACGTAAGGCCAAGGTCCTCAAGTCCAAACTCGTCGAATACATGCCCGCACTGGCACGCGTGCGCGTTGAGGCCGCCGTCGTCGTGACCGGGGCGGCTACCTTACAGTTGACGGGCGATGGCGGATATCGCGTCTACCGGCCAGATGAACTGCTCGCATTCCTGGAGGATCCTGCCGAGATCGGACAACGGCCCTCGGCGATCGCCGAACTGTCGGGCCACATCCGCCGGGCGCTCTACAAATGGCTGCGGGGCCCGAGCGGCCCGCTGACGTTCGGACCATATGAAGTCATCGAGCGCCTGGAGCAGGGCGATGATGAAGCGCTCTATCGGGCGCGCCATCGTCAGATGCCCGGCGCTCCCCCTGTCCGCCTGCGCGTCGTGACCCTCTCTCCCTATCGACTGACCCCGGAACAACTTGCCGAGCGGCGAGCCGCCCTGTATCGCGAGGCCGAGGCGCTCCTGCGCATGGGCAGCCACCCGAATGTCGTCGCCGCCCGCGACGTGTTTGAGGAAGATGGCCGCGTCGTGCTGGTCATGGACACGACGGAAGGGCGCACGCTGCGCCAGCGGTTGCGCGACGGTACGCCACTGACGCTGGAGGAGCGCTTGAACATCCTGTTCGACGTGTCACAGGCATTGGCGCACGCACACGCTCACGGCGTGGTACACCGACAGGTCGAGCCGTCTAACATCCTGCTCGGCGATGATGGCGTGACCCGGCTGGCCCAATTCGGTCTGGCCAAGATCATGGACAGCGGGGTTGCGACAGTCTGGCATGCCGATACCCCGGACGCCGTCGACGTACACTATCTGGCTCCGGAACTCATGAATCTGCCAGGGGACGCAGTGACGCCCTCCACGGATTTGTTCGAGCTGGGCGTTGTGGGGTTCGAACTCTTTTCCGGTAGGCTGCCCTTCGAACGTCCCTCGGACGCGTTCTCCGGCTTGCCGCCTTTACCGGCCGGCGCCTCGAAGGAGTTGACCGACCTGTTCGCGCACCTACTGCGCGGTGATCCCGCCGCGCGGCCAGTCGATGCGCGTGAGGTGCTCGGCACGCTCGCCCGTCTGCGCTCCGACGAGGGCCGCCGTATCGTCACCGGCCCGAAGAATGAATACTCCCCGGGCGATACGATAGACGGAAAGTTCGAGGTGCGGGAGCGCCTGGGCGGCGGCGGCTTCTCCACGGTTTACCGCGTCTACTGGGCTATCGAAGATCGAGAGTACGCGCTCAAGGTATTCAATCAAGATGTGCCCTATGAGAAGGTGCAGCGAGAGATCGCGATGCTGCGGGCTATCTCGCACCCGCGAGTGGTGCAGGCAGTATGGGCGGACCGCACGTCCAGCGGCCAGTGGTACTTGGTCAGCGAGTTGATCCAGGGCGAGACCCTGGAAGCGTACACCGACGGGCGCAAACGCCTCTCGGTCGCCGAAGCCGTGGCGTTGACCTGCCAACTGCTGTCGGCGCTCGAGGCGATCCATCCCAACGCCCAGCGGCGTTCCGAGTTGGAGGAGGTCGCCAGGAGCGGCGATTTGACGCCCGAGCAGTTTGAGGAACTCCAGGCGCTGCGCGCGCAGGGCATCGTCCACCGCGATATCAAGCCCCAGAATTTGATGCTGACCTCCGCGGGAATCGTGCTGATCGACTTCAACATCGCGACGCAGGTGGGGAAGCCCGTGAACACGATGTCCAGCACCCCGCCGTATCAATGCCCGGACATCATCCCCGGCGTGGATGTGTGGGATGTCTCCCCCGATCTCTTTGCCAGCGGCGTGGTCCTCTACGAATTGCTCTGTGCCGAGCACCCCTACGAGAACAGGCATCCGCGCGTCGATCGCCAGCCGCGCGACCCCCGGGAGTTCCGGCCCGAGCTATCGCCGGACCTGGCCGAGTTCCTGCTGCGCGCGTGCTCCCCCCGCAGGGACATGCGTTTCACCACCGCGCGCGAGATGCGCGCCGCGCTGGAAGCGATCGATCCGCTGGTGGTCGCCCCCGTTCTTCAGGTGGGTTCGTCGCCGCCCTCGCGTCTGGCCCAACTGCTCGCCGACGCACCGCCGAATGTCAATCCGATGGTACGCGAGTTCCTGGCGCTGTCAAGCCAGGCCCGGCGCTCCAATCGAGGGACGCGCGGGTTGGATGAACTCGCCGACGCCACGTATGTCGAAACCGCGCTCGACTCGCGGTTGAGCGCCTCCGTTCTCTCGGGGCAGTTCCGCCTCGTGATCGTCACAGGCAACGCCGGTGACGGGAAAACCGCCTTCATACAGCAATTGGAGAAGGCGGCGCGACAGGCCGGGGCGCAGGTCGTCGACACCTCCAAGAACGGGGCGCGCTTGCTCTACGGCGGTTGCGACATCGTCACCCTCTATGACGGAAGCCAGGATGAGGCGGAGCGCACGAGCGACGAGGTTCTCACGGCGTTTTTCGAGCCGTTCGCCGCCCACCGCGCGCCCTCAGTCGGGCCTTCCATGGTGCGCATAGCGGCGATCAACGAGGGCCGCTTGCGGGATTACCTGATGACCCATCGCGCCGACTACGCCGGCTTCGCGGTGGACGTTATCGCCGCCCTCGACGATCCGGGGTCCTCGCAGTTACCCGGAGACATCGCCGTGGTGAACCTCAATTTGCGTTCTGTGACCCACGGCGGTCCCAAGTCAATCTTCAGCCGCCAGCTCCGGACCATCGTGCAGGGACCGTTCTGGGAGCCCTGCGACACCTGCGACCATCGGGTCAGATGCCCGATCAAGCATAACATCGACACGTTTCGCGACCCGACCTACGGGCCTGCCACCACCGAGCGCCTGCGCGTCCTCGTCGATCTGATTCGGCTGCGCAGGCGCCGCCACCTGACTATGAGGGATGTCCGTTCGCTGATCTCGCACCTGCTGTTCCGGGATCGCGTCTGCGAAGAGATTCCGGGCATCCTGGAGGATGGAGATCCCTTCGCAGTGATCGATCTCGCCTACTTTCAGGGCCCCGGCGGCTTGGGGGTACCGGACGGCAGTACGCTGGAACGCGGCGCCGCCCTCCTGACCGAAATCGACGTCGCGCTCGTGGCGAACCCGGCCGACGATTACGCCCTGGCGCACAACAACGAGCCGCGGTTGATGAGCTTCCCCACCCGCACCTCCGGGGACTATCAGCGCGAATTGATACGCGCCGCGCGCGCCCGCGCCGGAGACGGTTACGCCGCGGACGTGCGCGCGGGCCGCCGGGTCCATGAGGCAGCGCGCCGCCTCGTCTACTTCGAACGCGCCGACGACAGCTGGTGGGACATGTTGCCCTACACCCGGCTGCGGGAATTCTCGGAGGCCCTAAATCCCGCGAGTCCGCAGTCCCGAAATCTCCTGCGCCAGGAGGTGGTCACCGCCGTGTCGATGTACGAGGGTATGGCCGACTCGGCCCGGGCGAAAGAGGCCCTGTGGTTGGCGACGAACGACGAAGCCGGATCGGGTTACCGCGCTTTTCGCCGCTTCCCCATGTCCGATCTGGAGCTGCTGGTCGTTGCCGTCGAGTCGCCCTATGTGGAGACCGAGCCCGACCATCTGGCCCTCGTGCATCGACCGAGCGGCGCCAGCCTGACCCTGGACATCGATTTGATGGAAGTGCTCCAGCGGCTCAAGCAGGGCTACGTCCCGTCCCCCGAGGAGGGCCGCGGCTTCATGGTGAACCTGGCCCTCTTCAAGCATCGCCTGCTCGCCACCCCATCCGTCGAACTGATGCTGGCGGCAAACGACGAGATCCTGCGCATCGCCGTCGGCACGACGCCCGGCAGCGTGGCCCTGTGGGAGGAAGCGTCATGAGCCTGGATTCGAGACAGCGCAGCTTCAAAGCGGAGGAGATCACCTACCTGGATCGCAAGACGATCTTGCTCGATCGCATGTTGCTCAATCTGTTCGAACTCTTGCGTTTCGACGGGCGCCCGGTGGTGCGCCGGCGCCGCAAGACCATCGACGTCGATGCCCTGTTGCGGTTGATGAGCGATAGCCCGGACCGTTTCCCGGGCTTTAATGAGCATCGCGAGGTGGCGAAATCCTGGCTCACCAATAACCTTCTCGAAATCATGAACCGCGGCAAGCCGGGGCGAGAGATGGTCGTGGGACCGCGGCCGTTCCACCTCAACGCCTTCAATCTGGCCAACCCGAAGGCCATGCCCGACTATGGGGCCGCGATGCAGGTCTGGGCGCTCTTGGCCCACGCGGACCCAGGCGTGCTCACCCGTCTGAAGGAGTTCTTCGGCCGCGGTCTCGACCCGGCGCGCGACCGCTACGACGGCAAGACACCGCTGGACCTCGAAACGCTGGCGGTGCTCGGGCTCGTCGATCAGGTGACCACGGATCACTCCACCAGTCCGCCCTTCTCCCCCATCAAACCTCTGTGTATCGGACAGGGGCGCCTGCTGGCCGAGGATCTGCGGCACCTGCTTTCTTACGAGGGATTCGTCCCCCGCCACGTGCTCACAACCTACATCCGGACGATCATCGGCTTGCATCTCGGGTTGTACATGCTTCGCTTACTGCGCCTCGTGCCGGATTGGGTCGATCGCGCGCTTCAACTCCGGCAAGGCCCGGACTGTCCGGTCGACGCCGGGACCTGCCAGGATCTGACGACCTGCCCGTACTCCCTTGAGCTCGTCGTGGACATGACCAATGATCCACAGTCTCCGTGCATGGCCCTGGCCAGGGCCTCGGCCGCGACCCACTATGACCGCTTGACGGGCTACGTGCGGGCGGTCATCATGCTCAATCGCGTTAAGGAGCTTGCCACGATACACGCCACCAGGGGCAAACGCGGCCCGGTCCGTTCGATACACGATCTGCTCGATGTCCTATCGAACCCACCGGAAGACATGGATGGCTTCTTCACGGCGCGCATCTCCGATATCCTGATGCGCGCGGCGGATGAAGAAGTCGGTCCGGTCGAGCAAGCGATCGCCCGGCTTGAGAGCCTGTCGCCACTCGAGCAATACGTCGAATTGGTCTGCCTGCAACGGCTGAAAGATGAGCGCAATCAACTAATTCGACTGCTGGATTCACTGGCGCAAAAGAACCGTCCCGGTGGTTTCCTCAGGGCCACGGCGGGGGCCAACGCCCCGCGCTGGTTCGTACTGAGCAGCATGCTGCTAGAGACCCTCATCCAGATAGCGGTGCTCAAGCGCGACGACAACGGGCGTCTAACCTCGCGCAACATGCTCATCGACGACTTCATGGAGTGGCTACGCCTCCGCTACGGCTTCGTCATTTATGCCCCCGCCCACCGTTCCGTACCTCCGGAAGAACAGACCGCCTGGCGGCGCAACGAACAGGCCCTGCGCGAACAATTGCACCAGATTGGCTTTTTCGTCGACCTCTCCGATGCCTATAACTCTCAAACGCTCCGTCCGCGCTACATGGTGACGTCACATGAGTAATATCATGCGCGCCCTCAACCCGGACTACATCCATCGCGTCTGGGTCGACGTCCTGACGGCGCGTCTGAGCGCTGAGGTAGAGGCGGCCGGACCCGGCCACTGTCTGCGCGTCTCGGACGTTCCCCGCTCGATCCTGGCGGATGTCGCCGAGCGATTAAACGCCGCGCGCCTCGAGGGGGCGGAGATCTATCTGGTCGACAGGGAAACCGGCCCCGAGCCCTGGCGGGTCGGGGTGCATAAAGTGGTCGAGCGCCGCAACCAGGAAGAAGGTGTCCTGGTCGCGCTCTTCCCCCCGGATCTGCTGCTGGCGGCGGGAGACAGCGTCGATGTCTCCACGTTCCGTGTCGTCCCGCTGGGAGACCTGGCTTCCGCCGCTGAGGAGGCGATTTTGGCGGCGCTGTCTCCGTCGCAGCGTCAGTGGACCCTCCACGTACTGGCCGACCTTCGTCAGCGCAAATGGCCTGTCTCTCCGACCTCCAGGCTGTCATATCTGGCAACGATTGCCGTGCAGGGATCGGACGACCTGCGTGGCATCGGGAGCGCACTGTTCGTGCTCGGCCTCGTCCCCGATCCGCTGCTGCTTGAGCGGCCCGACGAGTTCCACTACCGCCTGGGTCAGCGCAATCTGCCGATCGTGAAGCTGTTGGGCGACTTGCGCTCCACTCCGCTTGAGCGCATCCTGCGTCTGCCGCTCTCGGATTTATCCTTCCGCGACCGGCTGCTCGAGTTCTTCAGCGATCGTCCGCCGGAAGACGTGGCCGCCTGGGGGGCTGTCGCGGCGACCGATCCCGCCTGGAACGACCTGACCCTCGATGGGTGGCCGATGAAGGTGGTAGATCCTCCGGTGGGGTCCGTGAGGATCGACGTCGAGCCCCTGAAGCTCCCGCGCCGCCGTGAAGATGGGGTCCTCGAGTTTGACGCATCGGGTAAGACGATCCTATCCTGGCAGACCACGCCGCCGCCGATCGACGTGCCCGGCCTGGCCTACTTCCGTGTCGAGGTCGTCAACTCCGATCGCGTGGTCGTCTGGGAGACGCCGCTGATCAAGGCCGGCCAGGGCAGGACCGCTCGCCGCAGTCGCACGGTCAAGGACTTGACGGTCCTCGAGACCGGGGTGTACTTCTTCAGGGTTATCGCCTTGAGCGCCGCGGGCGATCCATTCGACGAGCAGCCGGCGCGCGATGTCGACCAACCTGACGGTAAACGGTCCAACGAAAGCGAGGACTTTCTGCTCGTCCAGGACCCTGGGGTGGAGGATCCCGGCGAGGTGGAACCGGTTACCACCAGCATCGTCCGGAGCTTTGCGGAGGCCGAATTGCTCTTCCGGGCTGCGCTTGTCGCCCGCGCCAAGGATCCCAACGGGGCGCGGCGGCCCACCGTTGCGTGGCTGACGTCGTCGACGAATGCGCGCGCGGAGACCGCATCGGCCGGTATCCAGTTCGGCGCGGACCATCGCTACACCGTCAGGGTCAGCCAGAAGCTCCGCCGCCTCGAACGCGAGATACTCGCGGCTCCAGAGTCGGGCGGGCACTGCCGCCTGCATCTCAACTCGACCGTCTTCCCGTTCGAATCCATGGCCCTGGATCTCCCTCCCGAATTCCTGGCGGCACGGCGCAGCCTATTTGCGGCGATGGAGCGGCAGTGGGGGGACGTCGAG
>Ga0070740_10005850_pt1 | contig 11136 bp, 9 predicted proteins | sample Coa_R2_FD_67286 | JGI IMG/M metagenome (GOLD analysis project Ga0070740, IMG submission 67286) | Surface soil microbial communities from Centralia Pennsylvania, which are recovering from an underground coalmine fire - Coalmine... | ecosystem: Environmental > Terrestrial > Soil > Unclassified ...
TTGCCATGCCCCGGCGCACCAGCACCGGCTTCGACCTGAACCGCCTCTTTCTCTTGCTGGCCGTGCTGCAGAAGCGCGTCGGCCTGCCCCTGGGCAACCAGGACGTCTATTGCAACGTCGTCGGCGGGCTCAAGATCGGCGAGCCGGCGGCCGACCTCGCCGTGGCGCTCTCGGTGGTCTCGGCCTTCTCCGACGTGCCGATTGCCGCCGATATCGCCGCCTTCGGCGAGGTGGGACTGGCCGGCGAGCTGCGCTCGGTCGGCAGCGCGCAGGCGCGCCTGAACGAGGCGGCCCGCCTTGGCTTCAGCCGGGCGGTGGTGCCGGCCACGACCGCGCGCATGCTTGGCAAGGATGCGCCCATACCCGTGCTCGGCGCCGCGACCCTGACCGAGGCGCTGCGCCACGTCATGCCGCAGAAATAGGACCCTGCCTCGATTACTGGACCACGATCCATCTCCGGGTCGTCAGCACCTGCTGTCGCAGGGCGGCCAGCGCCGGGGCGAGTTCCCGATTGATCTGCTCAAGATCGACCGACGGGAGTTGCAGCGCGGGGTGTAGCGTCGGATTGGCCTGTAAGACGGCGATCCGATGGGCTGTCGGCGGATGTGATACATCGAGGCGCGAGTCGGCCAGGCGCTGGACGCGGCGAATACGTTCCATCTCCCGTGCCGGCAGGGACATTACCTGACGCCTCAATTCCGACACGATATCCGGATTGCCCCATTGCGTGTGCGCCTGACGCCGGATGCGTCCAAACGTCTCTTCATGGTGCAGCTTGTCCAGGAGCGAGAGCGATGCGGCGGTGCCACTCACTCTGGCCGCCAGGTAGTCCGCGCGATATTCCGACTTTTGCTGTTCGTAGGCCAGCAGATGACACAAGAGCACCAGCCCCGACCACGGCACTGGAGCAAAAATGGCGGTCACTGCTCCGCCGATGAGCGCATCGGTCCAGGCGGCCAGCGTGTTGATGGCCCAGGACACCATGATCCGGCGACTCGGATCACCGTTGACGCCATGGGCCAATTCGTGAGCGATGAGAGCAACGGCCTCATCTTCCTGCAAGATGCCCCACAATGGTAGCCCGAGGTAGAGGTAGCGTCTACGACGCCAGCCGACCTGCGCAAATGATGCGTTGAACTCGCCGGTGATGGCAATACCGGCGACAGGTCCGATGCCGAGGGCCGCTGCAACATCATCGGCGAGGCGATAGAGGGTTGGACAGGCACTGCGTGGGAGAACGGTACGTGGCGCTTTACCCAGCTGTGGTCTGTACAGCAAGGCTCCAACAATAACGGGCAAGCCAAATATGAGATTGCCTTTGTAGAGTAGGAGTATCCCAAAACCGGCCAGCAGCAGCGTGCCGGCCAGCACGCCGCAACAGAAGATTGCGGCGAGAAGTGTCGCACCGCTGACTGCCGGCTGGAAGTCGCCGGCGTCGCGCATGCTCTCGAACAGGTTGTTGCTGACGCGGGCGCTCATCGCGGCATACAGCCTCTCCATCGCGCTGCGTGGGAGCGGCGGCCGGGAGGGTTGAATGTTCCAGTTGCAGCGATCGCACCATGGCGTATACGGTGGCTCGACCTGTATAGTCGCAGAGCAGCACGGGCAAATCTGCTCGTTCTCTGCCTCGCTCATATGTCCGGCTACGTCCCTTCATCCGGTCTCAATGAGCGTACTATCGGAGGGGCATTGCTCCTCACGCCATAGCCTGAACGTCTCTATGGCGCAGGATAGGGGCAATGCGCAGCGATCTGGTTGTTGCACAGCCCGAGCTTGCCAATGGGCGATCAATTCGCGGGGCAGACTGCTACCGGGCGAACCGGCGAGCCGGTGGCCCCTTTCCACTTGAGCGGGGTGCAAACGAAGAGGAACTCGTGGCAACGTGCAGCCGCCAGTTCTTCCAGGTTCAGGTTCTCGATGATGTGGATGCCGTGGCGCGCCAGCAGGATCAGATGGCCGGCGATGGTGCAGGCCAGCTCGGGGTCGACCACATCCGTCACGTCCCAGGCCATGTTGTCGGCGCCGACGGCGGCCACCCGCCGGCCGGCAAACCACTCCGACCCAGCGCGGCTGACTCCCGCGGCGGTCAGATACGCCTCGGGCTGCTCCCACAGGGCGCCATAGCCGGTGCGCACGAGGGCGATGTCGCCGCTGCGTATCTCCAGGCCCTGGTGCGCCAGCGTGCCCTCGATGTCGGCGACGGTGATTTCGTAGCCGGGTGGCAGCCGCTCGACGTTCTTGTAGGCCGCCACGTCCAGCAGGACGCCGCGCCCCAGCAGCGGCCGCACCTGATCTATCCCATGCACGGTGAAGCCGCCCGGCGTCTCCACGCGGCGGTCCACGCCGACGCCGCCGTAGAGGGTCAGGGTGTCGGCCTGATGACTGAGCGCGTCGATATGGGTGCCGGTATGGTCGATGGTGACGATCAGGCCCGAGGCGCTGGAGCGCGGCCCGCCCTCGTCCGGATTGTAGGTGTCGCCGTGCCGGCGATGCAGGAAGTAGCGGTACCCGGGCCGGTGCGCCGGATGGACGGGCATCTCCGGGTGGCGTGGCTGCTCCAGGTCGTAGACCACGGAGTTCTGTATGGTTGCGAGCAAGGCGTCGAACTGTCCGGCCATCGTATCCTGCCCCTCCTGCGGCGGCCCTAGTGAATGATATCATTCACCAGTGGAGGAAATCACGCCGGCGCCGGACGGCGCGCACCCGCAGCACCTTATAGGGCAACCGAGGCTGCGGGGATTCCTGCCAAACGAGGGCGTGACGTAACCGGACTGATAGGGAGGGATGGGGCATGAAAACACAAGTCGAGCCGGTCCTCGTCGGAACGGGCCTGCGTTTCTCCGAGGGCATTAATTTCGACCGCGACGGCACGCTATACTGCGTCGACGTCGAGGGCGGTGCCGTCTGGCGCAAGACGCCGGGCGGCGAGCTGGAACCCTGGGTGCGCACCGGGGGGAACCCCAATGGCTCGCGCTTCGGCCCGGGCGGCGATCTGTTCGTCGCCGATAACGGACGCAAGGCTATCCTGCGCATCGCCACGGCCACGGCGCAGGTGAGCGTCTACGCCGGCCAATGCGACGGCCAGACGTTTCGCGGCCCCAACGACCTCTCTTTCGGACCGGACGGTACGCTGTATTTCACCGACCCGCAAGACTCCACTCTGAACAACCGCATCGGCGCCGTCTACGCCGTGGCCCCCGATGGCGCCGTGTCGCGCCTTGCCCGCGCGCTGGCCTTCCCCAATGGAGTGATGGTCACGCCCGACGGCGGCACGCTGGTGGTGGGCGATACCTTCACCGGGGCGCTGCATCGCTACAGCCTGGACCCGGCGCGGCGCTTCCAGGAATTGGATGTGCTGGCCGTGCTGGAGCCGCACGGCGAGGGCGAGGACGAGGCCGGTCCGGACGGCTTTGCCTACGGCGCGGACGGTAACCTGTACGTCGCCCACTACGGCGCCGGTCTCGTGCAGGTCATCGCGCCCGACGGCACGTTGGTGGCCGGCCTGCCGGCCGGTGGGAAGCACCCCACCAACGTGGCCTTCTGGCAGGACAGCCTCTACGTCACCGAGGGCATGACCGGCTCAGTCTATCGGCTGGACATCGGCGTGCGCGAGCAACCAACCTTCATGCGCCCCTGGTAGCCGGCTACGCCCAACCGTGGCATTATGAGGGGGAGGGAAACGTCCAAGTTCGCCGCGGCCGAGGCCGGCGGGCATTCGTGGCATTATGAGGAGGAGGGAAACGCCGATGTGGCCGCGTTCTCGCCCCATGAGTGGGACCACGCAGGCCATCGCGCTCATCACGCTGTTGCTCGCCATCATCCTGCCCACGCTGGCCATCCTGCTCTACGATAACAAAGGGCTGGCCCAGATGCTCTTCGCGGCCATCATCATCGCGGGCGGATGCCTGGTGGCCGTGCGCTGGAGCCGGAGGCTGTAATGGTCTTTGCAGTAAGTCGATTGATTTTATGGTAAAATGGCCGTGCGCCATATGACCGGCGCATTCTCGGTCGCTTGAAGTGGGAGGATACTGACGTGAGCGAGACACAACATAACGGGCATAAGGTAGGGTATGCCTCGCCGGCCGAGGCCATCCAGGCGCCACGCGAGGAGTTCGTGTACGTGGCCTGCCTGCACGAGGGCACCGGCCTCAACGAACCCGATTTCCTGGCCGTGGTCGACGTCAATCCGCAGTCGGATACCTATCAGCAGATCACCCATCGCCTGTCCATGCCCAACGTGGGCGACGAGTTGCACCACTACGGCTGGCAGGTCTGCTCTTCCGCCTGCCACAGCAACCTGGAGCGCGCCAACCTGATCGTGCCCGGCTTCCGCTCCAGCCGCATCCACATCGTGGACGTGGCCAGCGACCCGCGCAAGCCGCGGATCCACAAAGTGATCGAGCCGGAGGAGGTCATCAAGAAGACCGGCTACACGGCGCCACACACCGTGCATTGCATGCCGGGCGGCATCGTCACCATCAGCATGCTCGGCGACGCCAACGGCGACGCGCCCGGCGGCTTCGCGGTGCTCGACGCCTCCACCTTCGAGGTCCTCGGGCGCTGGGAGCACGACAAGGGCGACCTGGAGTTCACCTACGACTTCTGGTACCAGCCGCGCAAGGGCTTCATGGTCTCCAGCGAGTGGGGCGCGCCCAACACCTTCCGGCCCGGCTTCAACCTGGAGGACGTGCAGGCCGGCAAGTACGGCCACAAGATCCACATCTGGGACCTGGAGCAGCGTGCCCTGCGGCAGAGCATCGACCTTGGCGAAACGGGCATGATCCCGCTGGAGGTCCGCTGGCTGCACAATCCGGAGGCGGAGGAGGGCTACGTCGCCGCGGCGCTCTCCAGCACGCTCTGGCACATCCATCGTCAGAACGGCGGCTGGGCGGCCGATCAGGTGGTGGCCGTGGAGGGCAAGGAAGTGTCTGGCTGGCCCTTCCCGGTGCCGGGGCTGATCACCGACCAGATCATCTCCATGGACGACAAGTTCCTCTACTTCAGCGACTGGCTGCACGGCGACCTGCGCCAGTACGACATCTCCGACCCGGCGCATCCCCGGCTGACCGGCCAGGTGTGGTGCGGCGGCGTGCTCGGCCCGGTAATGCACGGCAGCAATGGCAATCGGCGTGAGCTGTCGGGCGGCCCGCAGATGCTGCAACTGAGCATGGATGGACGGCGCCTCTACGTGACGAACTCGCTCTACAGCACCTGGGACAACCAATTCTACCCCAACCTCAAGTCGTGGATGCTCAAGATCGATTGCGACCCCAACGGCGGCATGGCCATCGATCCCAACTTCTACGTCGATTTCAGCCCGGCGCGCGGCCACGAGATCCATCTGCCCGCGGGAGACTGCACCACCGAGATCTTCGCGTAACCGAGGGCAACACACTGACGGAGGAGGAGTGATGCAAGCGACGAAGCTGTCCCTGGGCCAATACGACAACAACGTCTATGTGGTGGTGTGTCCGCGCACCAAGGAAAGCGCCATCATCGACGCCTCGCACGACGCCGCGCAGATCGCGGAGGCGGCCGCCGGAACCAACGTGCGCTTCATCCTGCTGACGCACGGCGACCCCGACCACATCGACGCGCTGCAAGACCTGCGCACGCGCCTGAACGTGCCGGTCGGCATCCATCCCGCCGACGCCGACCGGCTGCCGGCACCGGCCGAGTTCGAGATCGCCGATGGTCAGGAGTTCACCGTCGGCGACGTCACCCTGCGCGCCCTACACACCCCCGGTCACACGCCCGGAAGCGTGGGCTTCTACACGCCGGGCACGCTGTTCAGCGGGGATACGCTCTTCCCGGGCGGGCCGGGCAACACGCGCGGCGATAAGGACCGCTTCGCCCAGATCATCGAGGCTATTCGCAGCAAGTATTTCGTGCTGCCGGACGAGACGTTGGTGCGGCCGGGGCACGGCGCCGACACCACCATCGGCGCCGAGAAGCCGCACTTGCAGGAGTGGATCGAGCGGGGCTGGTAGAGAAACCGGGCGGGCCGCCATGTAGGTGTATACTGACCCGGACTATCCGCCGGCCACCGGCCCACCCTCGCCCTCGGGTTGCGGCGCGGGCTGGCGGTCGAAGCGCACGAGGCGCACGTCGGACTTGCGGCCGGAGAAACCGTGGCCGCCCCAATCCGGTTGGTCGGTGATATCCTCGAAGCCGGGCACGCGCGCCGTATTGGCATCGAGGTAGCCCATGGGCTGCGAGGCCCGGCCCACCACCAGCGCGCCATGCGCGGTGCCCGCCGGCTTGCGCGGCACGGCCACGGCGTCGCCGGTCTGCTGTTCAATAAGCTGGTTCTGCGACATAGATCCTCCATCACGGACCGTCGGCGACGGTACCTCTCCTCTATCGCCTGTAGTGTACCGAGGCCGGGGACAATATGTCATCCCACGACCAGGACTGCCTCCGCGCACAGCCTGTGACCTCCGAAATCGCGCGAGGGACGCTAGTAGCACTGCTGCCCGGCGACGGACGCGTCATGGATGGCCCTTCTTGTGCACGGGAGGGGGAATGGGCACGCCATAGTGTACTGCCAACGGCTTCTGGCCTCGTAGAACGCCGTGCAGCCTGTAGTGCAGGGCCGACAGCGCCAGGTCGAGCACGGGCGCGGGAGTGGTCTTGCCGCGCAACAGGCCCGCCATCTGCAGGACAAACGGCACCCGGCGATGTTTCCCCAGACTTGCAGTGCCCTGTAGGCGCAAGCCGCGGCAGATAATCTGAGGCCGGCTGAAGTACAGGCTGGTGAGGTCCAAGCGGCTTCGTGGATCGCGCCAATGCAGCGTCACGCTAAAGCGCTGCGCGCTCACCTGCAGATCGAGGCTGATCGCGACGCGCACTGGCCCGTGCTGCAGGTAGCCGCGCACGCGCATCGCGACCTGTTCGCGGGGCAATGCGCTCCAGCAGGGCTGTACAGTTTGCTTTCTTTTGGTAGTTGTCTTTGTCTGGACAGTTGGCTTGGCTTGTGTGTGCTTTGCCGCGGTGGGAGAGGGCGGAGCGCCGCTTGAGGCGGGTGTTTGCAGCGGAATGGATGATGGTGGTTGGATTGTCGCGGTAGCGGTCGGCGTAGAACTGGGCTCGGATGCAGGGGTAGGAATCGGTGTGGACGCTGGCGACGATGTATGGGTAGGAATCGGTGTAGCGGTAGAGGTTGCAGCCGGCGTGGACGTGAAGCGAGATGTCGGAGTTGACGTAGGCGTACTTGGGGGAACCGCAGTTGGGGATGGCGAGATGGCCGTAGAAGTAGAGGTCAGGCTGGCAGCCGTGGTCGCCGCCTCGGTGGCGGTAGCGCTCGGCACAGGACACAGAATACCGACGCCGACAGGGATGACCGCCGTGGTGAGGAGCGTGCCCTTGCTTGAGATGTTGTAGGTGAACAGACCTTCGTCGGTGAAGGTGTATGAGACCGCGTCCCCTGGATCAAGATGCTGCGAGAACATCATGAATGTGTCGGGACTGGTTCCTAGCAGGTCATATGAGATTCCGCCTAGCAGATTGTCATTTGACCAGCGAACGACGGTACCAATTGGAGCTTCTGAAATGCAGGGAACTGACGCGCCGCCGGTGAGGCTCATCGCGATAGCCGCTGACGCCGTCGGGCTATTCGTTGCCTCAATGGTCGCGGTACCGTTCGGCGGTAGAGTTGTGGCGGTAGCGCCGGCAGCCTGGGTCGGGCTGGCCGTGGGGGAGAGTGTAACCGTTGCAAGCACAGGCGTCGGCGTTAGTGTCGCAGAGGGCGGACTGGTGGAGGTGGGTGTCGTTGTTGAGCTGACTGAAGCGCCGGTTGCTGAGGGGGGCGGCGTGACGGTGAACGAGGCTGAAGCGACTGGCGAGTTCGTGGGCGAAGCTGTACCTGTCGATGTGGAGTTGGTTGTGGGACTCGGCGTAAGGGCAGTCGGAACCACCAAGACAAGGCCGATTATTCCCGGCATGTAGGCGAGCGTGCATGTGTACAGCCCGGTCTGTGTAAACGCGAGGGTCTCCGACGCTCCGGGGGCAATCAGGCCGAAGAAGACAGTTCCTTGATTCACGACAAGCGTCATCGAACTGCTGCGCTCATTGGTCCACTGGACGGCCGCGCCGACGGAAACGGTAATCGATGAGGGGAGAAAGCCAGCATCGGTGATAGTGACAGGCACCGTGGTAAGTGGCTGGGAGGTCGCGGTTGCCGTCGGTGTGTCGGATGGCGGTATCGCCGTCGTGGCCGTTGATGCGGTTGCGGTTGCAGACGGAGTAGCCGAAGGAGAGCTGGTTGATGTGGCGGTCGGTGTCGAGGTATCGGCTGGCGTCGGGCTATCTGTGGGCGTGGAACTGGAGCCAATAACGATGATGGTGCCGGTGACATTGACAAGCCTGCCAGCATCAAGGTGGTAGGGGAAGGTTCCGACCGTGTCAAAGGCGGTTAGGGCCTTCATCGTCTGATCATCGGTGCCCAAGGTCACTGTGAAAGCTCTCGTGTCCGAGGTGATGGTATGGGATACATCGTCCGTGTTATACCACTGGATGGCCATGCCCACAGTGATGGTAACCGTGGGTGAAACAGGTCCATCCGCCGTGATCTTGACGGTCACGATGTCGCCTGATTGTTCCATGGGCGTCCAGGGCAGCGATTTTCCGATTGGTGCACCCTGCAGTAGCATAGCCAGCAGCGTGAACAGGATGACCCGCGGGAACGATGAGCGCATGTGCAGTTCTCCTCACTTGTCGTTCGGAGCTATTCTGCAATGTGCCCTCCTACCTTGTCAAGCCATGCCGGGTCGGCGCATGTAGGCTACGACTTCACGCTCTACCACACGCAGGATCGTTTTGTGCGCGCCTAAACTCCTCTCGGGGATGCATACAACACATCACCATGGTATATTCAGCACAAACATTAGGCATGTCATAGTGCATCGAGGCATAGCGCGAGTCTCGCGTTGTCTCTAATTGGGGGCTATCCCCCCACGAGATGCGCAACGAGGTGGCGCGGTAGGGAGTAGGTAGACCACGCGCTGATAGACGAAGCTCTGGGAGAAGATCGTTGGTTATCGATTCTCTCGGAGGACCGCATGTTCAGTCTGACAGCCGTGGCTGTTGATCTCCACACCTCGCCCCAGGACGTTCCGTCTATCCCCGCCTGGTTCGCGGAAGTCGCGGTCCTGGCGCAGCATTGCGCCCACCAAGGCATCTTTGAGGCGCTACACCATGTCCGGGTGGCCCGCGGGCGCATGGGTCACTATGAAGTGAGCGACTTTGTCGCGCTGCTGCTGGGGTATGCCGCCAGTGGCGAACCCACCCTGGAAGCCTTTTGGGAGCGCGTCGCGCCCTTCGCGGGTCCCTACATGGCCCTCTTCGGGCGCGACCGCCTGCCCCACCGCTCCACCCTGAGTCGCTTTCTGGCCGCCGTCGATGCCGCCGGCCTGGCGGCCCTACGCCACCTCTTCGAGCAAGATCTGACGCAGCGTGGCCCCACAGCAGAGGAGTGCGGCGGTCTGTACGACCGGCAGGGGACCCGCCTCGTCATCTTCGATGTCGATGGCACCCGCCAGGCGGCGCGCCAGCGCGCGCTGGTCACCAGTAGCGACTTCCCGCCCCCGCGCCGTCGTCTGGTGCCGGTGTGTGCGCCGGGCTACACCGGACGCCAGCGCGGGGAGGTGGTCCGCACGCGCACCACCATCTTGCAGGCCCACACCCAGCAGTGGCTGGGCACCTACGGCCATCCGGGCAACGGGGACTATAGTGGCGAACTGCTCGACGCGTGCCGGACGATCGCCGCCTACCTGCGGGCCAAGGGACTACCGCTGTCACAGGGACTCTTACGGCTTGACGGGCTGTACGGCACGGCCTCCGTCCTGGCGCACATCCAGCGCTACGGGCTGGGCTTTGTGGGGCGTGGCCGCGACTATCAGCTCCTGGCCCACCCCCGCGTGCAGGAGCGCTTGCGGCACCCGTGCGATCAGACGGTGCCGCATCCCGAGACCGGCGTGCAGCGGGAGGTCTTCGAGGTCGGCTACCGTGATGACTGGCTGGAGCCATTGCCTGATCTGGAGTTGACCTGCCGGGTGATCGTGACCCGCCGGGTCGCGCCCGCGGACCCCGAGGAGAGCACCGTGGGCAAGCGGATCGGCGCTCTGGTCTACGAGCTCTTTCTCGTCTCTCATCCCGCCACGAGCCTCTCCGCCGTCGATGTCCTGGCCCTCTACAACGGGCGCGGGGCGTTTGAGCAGGTGCTCAGCGATGAAGATCAGGAACAAGATCCCGACCGGTGGTGCTCGCACACCGCGTGGGGCCAGGAGTTCTGGCAGATCGTGTGCCAGTGGGTCTGGAACATGCGTCTGGAATTGGGCCAGGTCGGGCGCGAGAACGTCCTGCGCTGGACCGATTGGGCGGAGCCTGAGGCGGTCTCTGTGCCCGCTCCGTTACCCCCCACAGCGCCGGAGGAGCCGGTGGAGGACGAAACCGTGGCCCTCTATGGGCCGTTGGAGCTGGCACGGGAGTGGGCCAAAGCGCGCGGACGCTTGGCGGGCACCGACTTTGAGTTACTCGACGCGGGCACGGTGCGCTGCCCGGCCGGCCACCTGTTGCGCCCGCGCGAGCGCCGGACTCTGCCCACGGGTGACCTACGCATCCTGTATGCGGCCAAGGCCGCCGACTGTCGCGCCTGTGCCCTGGCGCCCCAGTGCCGTGGCACAGGCGCATCGGGCGAGCAACCCCGCCGCGTGAGTGCAGTGCGCCGGTTCCTGGGCCACCATCAGCGCCCCAAGCAGGCCCCGTGGCAGACGCCCCCGATGGGGGAGACCCACGCGGAGCAAGAAGGAAGGAATCTGCTGTGGTGCGACATCAGCGGGCGATCCCTACGGCGGCGCTTCGTCGCCTGGCTGCGCGGCCAACGCGTGACGATCAGCGGCCCGCTAGCGACACGCGCTCGGACAACGACGCATCCACAGCCGCGGCGCTGGACGCGCGCGCAACGGGCACATCGGCGCTTGCGGTGGACGGAGCGCCTGGCCCGCAACGCCGTCGCCACCGATGCTCCTTCCTATACGGTGACGCTCTGTGGGATCGCACCCGCCCTGGCGGCCTATCTGGGCCTTCCCTCGGCCTGCGCTAGCTGAGCCCTCGTTGCGCATCTCGTGGGATCCCCCT
>Ga0070740_10005851_pt1 | contig 11136 bp, 8 predicted proteins | sample Coa_R2_FD_67286 | JGI IMG/M metagenome (GOLD analysis project Ga0070740, IMG submission 67286) | Surface soil microbial communities from Centralia Pennsylvania, which are recovering from an underground coalmine fire - Coalmine... | ecosystem: Environmental > Terrestrial > Soil > Unclassified ...
TGCTATGTTGTTGATTTTTGCATTTCTGGCTGCACTCTATTTAGTGTGTTTCCTGTGGTTCCGATCTCAGTGCCGCCTGGCTATCCGCTTCCATGAATTATCCAGAGAACAAGGATCGGCATCAAATTTGATCCCATTTGAACGTGGCCTGGAGCCGCCTAATTCATAAAGGACCGCAAGCCGTTTAGCCGCACACGTTCAAAAGGCATGATGCTCTTCATCGAAGAGTGTCGTCCGCGTGGTTTCTTCGGATAGGCTCTCTTCCGCCTCAGCGCGAAGCTTGGCGACAGCCATCCAGTTGTCTTTATGCGGGCGTTCTGCGAACCAGGGCGGGAGCGGCATGCAAAGGTAGCGGCTTAGGCTCTCGGCATAACCCTCGTATAACTGGCGCATCTGGCGCAGGCGCACAGAAGAATGCGCGTCACGACAGAGGCGCACACCGGACTGGCACATCTGGTCATAGACCACCTGAAACTTCTTTTCCGGGAGCCGGTCGGGCATGTCCCTGACCGGATCAAGCGAGAAGACCTGCGCCAGGTCCACCAGCGCGTGCCGCGCCATGGCGAAGGTAAGCTGCGCCTGCCGCGCCGGATGTTCCTGGACACCTGCAATTAAAAGAGAACAGGTATCGAGAATAGCTGTGAGCGCGCTGATCCAGCTCTGATGGGTATGCTGAGAGCGGAAGTAACAGAGCAGAGGATAAGAAATATGGCTCTCCAGCAGCTCCGCTGACCAGCGTTCCCATTCTTCGAGCAGGAGAACCAGCGCGGCATTCCCTCCTTCAAATGAGTGCCGCCGCAAGAGCTCGACTGCGGTTGGCGGCGAGCCGGCGCGTGCGTCCAGCAGCGAGATGCTTACCTCACGGCGGGAAAAGGCTCCATAGAGCACCGGGAAATAGCCGATCACCATGGCGACAAAGCCGAGGCCCATGCCCGCTTCGAGGATCACCAGATCGCGAATGACGTACTGGTGCGGCACCACATCGCCGAGGCCAAGCGTAAAGAGGGTCGTGCCGCTAACGTATAAATCAGAACGCAGTCCCACCGTGCGGCCAAGAGGGTCGAGAAAAGGCGAGCCCAGCGCATAGAAGATCAGGGCGAAACCGATGACCAGCGCTCCAGCCCAGATGACGATCAGCAGGACGAGCGAGAGCGGGCCGTAGAAACTGAGCATCGTTTCGCGTTTGCGCTCGTGCTTTACTTTATTGGCAAACCATGACCAGGGTATCCAGGTGGCGACATAGAAAATACGCGTGATGCGGAACCGGCCTGTAGCGCGCCGCGGCAGAATTACGGTCTGGAAGGCATCGAGCAAGGCAAGGACAAGGCAGGCGATGCCGGCAATCAGGGTCAGGATTTGCACGTGCTTCTTACTCCGGTGCGCTTAGAAGAGCAGGAATGAGGGCCCTGCGTCAACGCCTGTGCCTCTGTTCTAGACTGAGGGCATGAATGAAATCGGCCGCATGCTGGTGGGTCTTGGGATTTTGTTTCTCCTGCTCGGCGGCCTGATTCTGCTTCTCGGAAAGAGCGGAATTCCTTTCGGACGGCTGCCGGGAGATATCGCTTACCGCGGCAAGCATACGTCGTTCTATTTTCCGCTGGCCACTTGCATCGTGCTCAGCATAGTGCTGTCGTTGGTCTTCTATCTTCTTTCGCGTTTTCGGCGATAGACTATTGTTTTGTGAACCACTTCGCATCAGAATCCGGATCGCAGCTTGGCTTCGTTTTTGAAGCTTCCCGTGTCGAAACGCGGCGCATCTGGAGAGTAGCAGAGCTGGTCAGCGAAGTCCGTATTCACATCGAGCGCGACTATGCCGACCTCTGGGTGGAAGGCGAAATATCTAACCTGCGCACGGCTCCTTCGGGCCACATCTACTTCACGCTGAAAGATGGCGAGGCGCAGTTGCCTGCTGTGCTTTTCCGCAAACAGGCGCTGCTTCTGCGCTTTCGTCCGGAAGATGGTTTGCAGGTACTGGTACGTGGCAAGGTCTCCGTATATGAACAGCGCGGACAGATGCAGGTTGTTGCTGAATTTATGGAGCCTGTTGGCGCGGGGTCACTGCAGATCGCCTTTGAGCAACTGAAGACGCGGTTGCAGCAGGAGGGGCTTTTTGATCCGGAACGAAAGAAGCCGCTGCCCGCGTTTCCGCGCTGCGTCGGGATCGTTACTTCGCCGACCGGCGCTGTGATCCGCGATTTTCTGAATGTTGTCGGGCGTCGTCATGCTGCACTCGATGTTCTGCTCTATCCGGCGTCGGTGCAGGGAGAAAGTGCTGCCGCTGAAGTGTCGGCTGGTATTCGTTTTTTCAATCGGGCGCGGTCGGTGGACGTGATTGTGATTGCGCGGGGCGGAGGATCGCTGGAGGACCTGGCGCCGTTTAATTCTGAGCTGCTGGCGCGCGCTATTGCCGAATCAAAGCTACCGGTTGTTTCAGCGGTTGGACACGAAACAGATTTCACCATTGCTGATTTTGCCGCCGATCTGCGCGCGCCTACACCTTCCGCAGCAGCGGAGATCATTACCGGCGCATTGCACAAAATTGAAGAACGCGTGGAGCAATCCGCGTTACGGTTACAGCGGGCTTGCCGTTATCGGTTGATGCAGGCGCGTGATGGGTTTGTAAGGCTGGGCGTGGATGCATCGCTTGCGCGTTTGCGCGAGAGTTTTGCGCGGCGGCAACAGCGAGTAGATGAGTTGAGCTTCCGGATGGAAGCTGCGTGGAATGCGGCAAGCCGGGGCGCATCCGAGCAATTGCACCAGCTGACAGCACGGCTTCGGCGGCAGGACGCATCGCATCGACTGCAGCTTTTCCGTGAACGGCTGGCGAGTCTCGAGGACCGCCTCGCCCGCCTTCAGCAGAGCAGACTGCATAGTGACTCGGCTCGTTTACAAAGCCTGACGCGGCATCTGCATTCGCTTTCACCTCTGGCGGTTTTGAACCGTGGATATGCGCTGGTGTTTGATGAGGCGGGAGCGCTGGTGAAGAATGCCTCCGGCTTAACGCGGGAACAGCGGCTTGTAACCCGATTGGCGCAGGGAAGCATTGAGAGCCGCGTCACAGAAATTATTCCTGAGAGAACTTCCTGAATTTATGAGAAAACTTTTCGGCACGGATGGGATTCGCGGCGTGGCGGGCCAGTCGCCGCTTGATTCCAAAACCATTTACGCAGTTGGCCTGGCGCTTGCGCACCAGGTAAAGGCCAGTAATAGCCATCCGCGATTCATTCTCGGAATGGATACTCGCGAATCGAGCAACTGGATTGCAGCCGTGTTGAGCGCGGGAATTCGAGACGGCGGCGCTGCGGTCGAAAGCGCAGGCGTCATTACAACGCCGGCAATTGCGTACCTTGCGCGCAGGCATGGTTTCGAAGCGGGCGTGGTGATCTCGGCTTCACACAATCCATGGCAGGACAATGGGATCAAGGTCTTCGGCGGAAATGGCTACAAACTTCCCGATGAAACCGAACTGCGCATCGAAGAGGAGATTTTCCGAAGACTCGAAGGCGTAAGCGCGCCCGACGTTTCTCAGCTGACTGCGCCAGCAGTCAATTCACGATTCCGTGCTGATTACGAAGGGTTCCTCAGGGCTGCTGTTCCGGATCTGAGCCTGGATGGGCTGCATCTTGTGCTCGACTGCGCGAACGGAGCGGCTTCCGCTATCGCGCCGGAGTTTTTCTCTCATCTCGGCGGCACAGCTGATCTCACTCATACCTCTCCTGACGGCCGCAATATCAATGCCAATTGCGGCGCGTTGCATCCTGAAGTTGTGGCCGCAGAAACAAAGTCGCGCGGAGCGGACATCGGAGTGACCTTTGATGGAGACGCAGACCGCGCCCTCTTTGCCGATGCTAACGGCAGGGTCATCAATGGAGACGCCGTTCTTCTGCTGGCGGCGCGTGACCTGCTTGCGCGCAAGCTGCTTAGACGCGGGCTGGTCGTAGCCACAACCATGTCCAATATGGGCCTGGAAGCCGCGCTGCGTAGCGATGGAATACAGATGCTGCGCGCGCCTGTAGGGGACAAGTATGTTCTGGAGCGGATGCAGCAGGAAGAGGCATCTCTCGGCGGCGAGCAGTCCGGGCACATTCTTTTTCCGCATCTAGCTACAACGGGCGATGGATTGTTGACCGCGCTCGTAGTTCTCGATATTGTGCGTCGCTCGGGAAAGCCTCTGCATGAACTGGTGGCTGATCTCAAGGTTTTTCCACAGGTGATTGTCAATGTGCGCGTGAAAGAGAAAAAGCCGCTGGAGCAAATTGTAACTGTTGCAAGCACGATTCGTGATGCCGAAACAGAGCTTGCCGAAAATGGGCGGGTTGTCGTGCGCTATTCGGGAACCGAGGCACTGGCTCGCGTGATGATCGAGGCCGAATCAGAGGAGACTATGCGCCATCATGCGGAACGCATTGCCGGGGCGATTCGCGAGGCGATTGGGGCTTAATAGGCAGAGTATCCGCCTCCGTTTTTGAGAGTTTGAGAAATACACGAAAACTGCAGGTCCTCCACTTCGTTGCCGCCTTTTGGCGACAATTCCGGGACAATTTTTTTTGAATCATTCAGCACTGAATTACTTCAAATCCCGCCAGTTGGGGCCGATTCCGCAATCGGCTACAACCGGCACTTTCAGTTCAATTACGTGCTCCATTTCTTGCCTGACGAGTTCCTTTGCACGCTCTGTCTCATCTTCCGGGACATCGAAGAGCAGTTCGTCGTGAACCTGAAGAGTCATCACTGTTTTTAATTTTTCTTCGGCAAGGCGGCGATCAATTCGGATCATGGCCAGCTTGATCAGGTCCGCGGCTGTGCCCTGCAGCGGAGTATTAACGGCGGTCCGCTCGGCGAATCCGCGCAGGTTGGCGTTACGGCTCTGGATATCAGGGATGGGCCGGACTCGCCCAAAGAGCGTTTTTACCCGCTGCTCGCGCCGGACCTCTTCGAGCAAGCGATCAATATAGGCGCGCACTCCCTGGTAGCGGGCAAAATATGTTTCGATGTAGAGGCGGGCTTCGTGCTGGTCGATATTGAGCTGTTGCGCCAGGCCAAACGGCGAGATACCGTAGACGATTCCGAAGTTTACAGCCTTGGCGCGATTGCGCGTTTCCTTACTCATTTTGTCGACAGGAACACCGAAGACCTCAGAAGCGGTCAGCGTATGAATATCCTGACCGGTTTGATAGGCGCGCACCAGCAGCGGATCATCGGAAAAGTGCGCCATGAGCCGCAGTTCAATCTGTGAATAGTCTGCAGAGAACAGTACTCGACCTGGAGCCGCGATGAATGCAGCGCGAATCTCGCGTCCCAGTTCTGTCTTAATGGGGATGTTCTGCAGGTTAGGGTTTGTGGATGAGAGGCGCCCGGTGGCCGTGCCGACCTGGTTGAATGTCGTATGGACGCGGCCATCGCGGTCAGCAAGCAGCGGCAATGAATCAACATAATTTGATTTCAGCTTGGCAAGCTGCCTGTATTCGAGCACGAGACGCGGGACTTCGTTGTGCTCTGCCAGCTCTTCGAGCACATCTACTGCCGTGGAAACGACCTTTCCTTTGCCATACTTGAGCGGCTTGGGCAGATTCATCTTGTTAAAGAGAACGTCACCAAGCTGTTTCGGCGAATTGATGTTGAAGCGATGCCCAGCGCGTTCGAAGATTTCTTCACCGACGCGGTGCATCTCTTTGGAAAGCTTCTCGCCCATCTCGTGCAGAACGCGCGAGTCGATCCGCACGCCTGCTTCTTCCATGCGTAACAGGATGGGCACGAGCGGGAGATCAATGGTTTCATATACACTGCGTGTCTCCAGAGCATCGGCTTCTTCTCGCAGCCCTGGAGTAAGCACGTGCACGGCATGCGCGGCTTCCGCCATCTGCTTTTCGCCTGTTTCCTGAAGTGGGCGGCTGCTGAAACGCGCCGCTATATCGCTCAGCCGGTGTGAGGCATGCGTCGGATTGATGAGATACGAATACAGCATCAGATCGTCAGGCGCATTTTTCAGCTGCACATTCCGGCGTTCGAGAGCTCGTAACGCGCCTTTCAGGTCATGCACTCTTTTGGGGACGAGTTCATCTTCGAGAAGAGGCTTTACTGCATTCAGCGGAAGCAATAACGCCTGATCGGCGTTCGCGGCAACGGCGATTTGCGATTCCAGCTTTTCTGTCTCGGGTTGTGTTGCCGCGCCGTCGAAATCGAGCAGTGACATTGTCTTCAGTTCCGGCCCGCTCTCTTCTGCCGACTCAGCCTGCTCCTCGCTTACCTGCTCGGCAATGGTCTCCAGCTCTGACGCAGGGAGCGCGAAGGCGAAGCCACTCTGACGCGCCTGTGCAATGAACTCCTCTATCTGCTCTGGTGAAGGACTCAGCACATATTCGACGGGTCGCTCCAGGTCAGCAGGCGCAAGGTCTTTAAGCAGAGTAGTGAACTCAAGCTCCGTAAAGAGCTGGCGGCATGCCGCGACATCCGGCGCCTGCGTTTGCATCGCGTTCAGGTCAAGTTCCAGAGGGACTTCGCAGTGGATTGTCACCAGTTCTCGACTCAGCAGAATGTTGTCGCGATTGTTCTCCAGTGATTCGCGATATGTTTTGCGCTTTACTTCGGATGCGCGATCCAGCAATGCTTCCAGACTGCCAAATTGTTGGATCAGCTCTACCGAACCTTTGTCGCCGATGCCGGGCGCGCCGGGAATGTTGTCAATAGAGTCGCCGCGCAGTGCCATGACATCAATGACTTTTTCGGGTGGTACGCCGAGTGTTTCTTCGACTTTGGCGCGGTCGAGGATCAGATTGTCTTTAACAGGGTTGAGGACCTTTACCTGATCGTTGACCAACTGGAGCATGTCTTTGTCGTTCGAGACAACAAACACAGGATGGCCTGCTTCCGCGGCCTGCTTTGCCAGGGTTCCGATCACGTCGTCTGCCTCGAAGCCCTCGGCCTGCAGAATAGGAATATGGAAGGCTTCGAGCGCGCGGCGAATATACGGCACCTGCTGCGCCAGATCCGGCGGCATTTCGGTGCGTGTGGCTTTGTATCCGGCGTATTCGATTTCGTCGAATGTTTGTGTTTTGATGTTGAATTTTCGGATGGTGGTCATTTCTTTCGCGCGCTCGTCGCGAAAGACCTTTCCGCTGATGTCGAAGACGGCGGCAAAATATTCCGGCTGAAAATCACGGCGCAGCTTATTAAGCATGTTCACGAAGACGTAGGTGGCTGCGGTGGGCACGCCTTTTCGCGTGGACATGGGACGCGACCGCTGCATCGCATGGTAAGCGCGAAAGATGAACGACATCGAATCGAGCAGGAATATAGGCTTTTTATCTGCGGGAGACATCAAGGTTGAGTTTATCGCTTTCGCGGGACCGGAGTTGGTTCACCCGTGTACGGAGAATGCATCAGAGCTATGCCGCTCGAAGGTGAACTACAGGTCCCCTTCGGCTTGGCTCAGGGGAGGCTCTCCGCTCCGCCTTCGGATCCGGTCGGAATGACAAATCCTATGGTGAACCGTTGCACTACGATAGGAACATGCAGTCGCCGTAGGAGAAGAAGCGATAGCCTGTTTCAACGGCGTGCTTATAGGCGGCGAGGACGTGCTCACGACCGCCAAAGGCGCTGACCAGCATCAGCAGGGTTGATTGCGGCAGGTGGAAGTTTGTCAGCAGTGCGTCGACGATGCGAAATTCAAATCCGGGTGAGATGAAGATACTCGTTGATCCGGAATGTGGTTCGAGTTTGTCACTGCCGGCGCAGTGTTCCAGAGTACGGACTGTGGTTGTGCCGGCGGCTATGATTCTGCGGCCTTCTCGTTTGGCTGCTTTCACGGCTTCGGCGGTGAATTCGGGCAGCGTGTAGCGCTCGGTGTGGAGGTGAATGTCTTCTACCTTCTCGACGCGGACCGGCTGGAAGGTTCCGAGGCCGACGTGCAGCGTGACGTATTCGATCTGGACACCTTTTTGGCGGATTCGTTCGAGGATTTCCGCGGTGAAGTGAAGTCCCGCGGTAGGAGCGGCGACTGATCCGTGCGGCTCGGCGTAGACGGTCTGGTAGCGGTCGCGGTCTGAGGCTTCGTCGGGGCGATGTATATAGGGCGGCAGAGGCATGTGACCCAGCTTTTCGACGACGCCGTAGAAATCGGCAACCGGCTCGAAGCGGATAGTGCGCTCGCCGAACTCGCCATGGGCGATCACTTCGGCGTGGAGTACGTTGTCTCCGAAGGTCAGCTTTTCGCCGGTGAGGACTTTGCGTCCTGGACGCGCGAGAACATGCCATTCCCATTCACTAACCTGCTCGGTGAGGAGGACCTGGATGCGTCCTGTTGTTTTATGGCCTTCCTGCGTGTGCAATCCGGCGCGATGCGCGAAAAGACGCGCAGGGATGACGCGGCTGTTATTGAGAACAAGCACGTCGCCTTCGCGGAGCATATCAGGGAATTCGCGGAAGGTGTGGTCCGCAAAGGCTCCGGTTCGGCGGTCGAGCGTGAGCATGCGTGACGCTGCCCGATCTTCGAGAGGTTTCTGGGCGATAGATTCTTCGGGAAGGTGGAAATTGAAGTCGGAAACCAGCACTAGTTTAATTTTAGCGGTTGAAGCTACCACCGCCACGAACGCCAAATCAAAATTTCACCACAGAGAGCACAAAGAACACAGAGTTTACTGAAATTTCCGAGCGTGATTTTCGGCGTTGCGACGGGCCCGTTCAATGGTATCGTTCAATTCCTCGCGTTTGGCTTCGAGGGTTGCTGCATCAGCATCAGGAAGAGGCGGAGCAACCGGGCGCGACCAGCTAACGATAACTCTGGAGAAGGGCTTCGGGATGAGGAAATGGTCCCATGAGTTGAGTTTCCAGGCCCGCACAGGCAGCAAATAGAAGCTGCCGATCTGCTGTTGAGTCATCTGGGCCAGCTTTACCGGGCCCATTTTAGTCTCGTAGATGGGTCCGCGCGGGCCATCAGCGGTGAATACCACCGGCAGGCCCGATTCGAGAACCTGTTGCAGGGCGAGCAATCCGGCTGCGCCTCCTCTGGAGCTTGAGCCGCGAACGCTATCAAAACCGAGGATGGAAAGGGTACGAGCAATAAGTTCCCCATCAAAACTACGGCTGATGAGGATAGAGCAGCGGAATTTACGGAAGTACCACCCACAAGGCAATGTGCACTGGTGCCAGAAGCAAAAGATGCCTTTGGCCGGAGGTGTGGCCGGGATGGCTCCTTCTTCAGCGACAACCTCAAAACGCAGCGTGATGCCGATAACTCCCAGGATGACAGCAGTAAGCCGTGGGATGATGGCTAGCGCGATTCGCTGCGAAAAGGTGAAGTCGTTCCGGGGCACGTTCCTGATTTTACGTGCTGTCCGTTTACTGGCTTATTTCTCCATCGAAATCCCTTCTGGCCCTTTTGGCTGAAGGGCTTTGCCCAGTCTTCAACGGTCTAGTACCATCTAAGATCAGGTGCCTGTACCTCTCCCGCTCTTACGCGTTCTGGTGAACAGGTATTCCCCAAATTAAGGAGGACTGTCTTGTCCGTACGCGATAAATTTTTATTCACCTCGGAGTCGGTGACCGAAGGACATCCCGACAAGATTGCAGATCAGATTTCTGACGCCGTTCTGGATGCCTGCCTCGAACAGGACCCTTATAGTCGTGTAGCCTGCGAGACACTGACCGCTACCGGATTTGTCGTCATCGCCGGTGAGATCACCACAAAAGCTTATGTGGATTTCCAGACGCTGGTGCGCGGCGTGGTGGCGGCGATCGGGTATGATAACGCGCTTTACGGCTTCGATTCGAACACCTGCGCCGTGATCTCGTCGATCAATAAGCAGTCGGGCGATATTGCTATGGGCGTGGACACGGGCGGCGCAGGCGATCAGGGCATGATGTTCGGCTATGCGACCAATGAGACCGAAGAGCTGATGCCGGCACCGATCTCATTTGCTCACAAGCTCACGCGGCGATTGAGCGAAGTCCGTAAGAGCGGCAAGATGCCGTATCTGCGTCCGGATGGCAAGAGCCAGGTGACGGTGGAGTACAGCGCCGAGGGCAAGCCGGTCCGCATTGACGCGGTCGTGATTTCAACCCAGCATGCGGAGCATGTCACCAACGAAGAGCTTCGCGCTGATATTCTCAAGCACGTCATTCAGGCTGTGCTTCCTGCTGAGCTTCTCGATGAAAACACCAAGTACCACATCAATCCGACGGGCCGCTTTGTAATTGGCGGACCGATGGGCGATTCGGGACTGACAGGGCGCAAGATCATCGTCGATACCTATGGCGGCATGGGCCGTCACGGTGGCGGCGCTTTCAGCGGCAAGGATCCGACAAAGGTGGACCGCTCGGCTGCCTACATGGCCCGCTACATTGCCAAGAACATCGTGGCTTCCGGCCTGGCCGACCGCTGCGAAGTACAGCTTGCCTACGCCATTGGCGTGGCTGAACCGGTAAGCGTGCTGGTCGACACCTTCGGCACCGGCAAGATTGAAGCCAGCAAACTGCAGGAGCTGGTTCGTGCTAATTTCAGCCTGACTCCCAAGGGCATCATGGAAAGCCTGGACCTGCGTCGTCCGATTTACCGCAAGACAGCGGCGTATGGCCACTTCGGTCGCTCTGATAAGGAGTTTACCTGGGAAGCGACTGACAAGGCTGCTGCTCTGCGTGAGCAGGCCGGAGTAACGGCTGAAGCAGCCGTCAAGTAGTCAACTGCGCTTCGCATAAAAGGGGCAAGCCTTCGGGCTTGCCCTTTTGCATTTCCTGGTGAATCGTGGAAGCTGATCGGAAATCGGTACGAGGAATGCCAAAAACAACAAAATTTGACAGCAAGAAGCGGAGTGCCACGATCCCGGCAAAAGCGCGAAGATCAGAACAGGACAAGGAGGAAGATATGAGTGCTGTTCAGGCTTCGCATCATGTTTGGGATCGGGCATGGCAGATGGTGGAAGCACGCAAGCCTGTTGCGGACATGCTTTTTGTTTATGCAGTGCGGACAACGGGCGTGTATTGCCGTCCGTCATGCCCCAGTCGCAGGCCGCTGCGATCGTCAGTTGAATTCTTTGCGACGAGCGAGCTGGCGGAGCGCGCCGGATACCGGGCGTGCAAGCGCTGCGCTCCGGGCGAAGCGCATCCACAGGCGCAGATGTTGACGCAGGCATGCGAGTACAT
>Ga0070740_10005852_pt1 | contig 11133 bp, 9 predicted proteins | sample Coa_R2_FD_67286 | JGI IMG/M metagenome (GOLD analysis project Ga0070740, IMG submission 67286) | Surface soil microbial communities from Centralia Pennsylvania, which are recovering from an underground coalmine fire - Coalmine... | ecosystem: Environmental > Terrestrial > Soil > Unclassified ...
CGGCGAGGGACGTCTCCATGACGAGCCGTTTGGCCTCGTGCACCGCCGACCGGTACGGCTGCCGCAGGCCGGTGAACATGCGGTACACGCGCTCGAGGCCGATGCGCCCGCCCGGGTACGCCAGCACCTGCAGCGCGTCGTTCAGGAAGTCGTAGCCGACGGTGCCGTCGACGGGCCACGATTCCGGCAGCGTCTCGCCGGGCGCCAGGATCTTCTCCACCCAGATCGCCGGCACGCCGAGGTCGCGGAGCGCCGCGAGATAGGTGTGGGGGTCGAACAAGCCGTCCACATGGTCGACGCGCACGCCGTCGATCCCCGGGCGCGACACGAGGTCTGCGAGGAGCCGGTGCCCCGCCTCGAAGACGTCGGGCCGCTCCGTGCGCAACCCGATCAGCTCGTTGATGTCGAAGAAGCGGCGATAGTTGATCTCGTGCGAGGCGGTCTGCCAGTAGGAGAGTCGCCAGTGCTGGCGCTCCAAGATCGCGTGGAGCTCGGCGCCGCGGATGCCCGCGAGATCGAGCGGCGTGACGGCGGCGACCGCGGCCAGCCGCTGCCGCGCGGCGTCCGCGCCGGCGCGATTGGCGGGCCCGAGCTGCCGGAACTCGTCCCCGAGCGTTTGGAGCGCCTGCCGCACGTCGGCGCCCCGGATTCGCGGCAGGATCGCGGCCACGACATCCGCGTAGGTGTCCGGCGCCAGGGCGAAGCGGTTGCCGGCGTAGACGGCGAAGATGGCGCCGTCCTCCATGCCGAGCGTGATCTCGCCCCCGTCCAGCGCCTCTCCGTACGGACGCGCGAGGCGCGGGAGGAGAATGCGCCCGCGCAACTCCGGCTTGAGGGGCTCCCAGTCGATGTCGAAGTAGGAGGCGTAGGGGGAGAAGGGGCCGTAGGCGAGCACGTCCTGCCACGGAACGTTGCCCGGGCCCGCGTAGGCGTGGTTCGGGACGAAATCGAGGAGCAGGCCCAAGCCCGCGTGTTGCGCGTCGTCCACGAGCTGCCAGAACGCGTCCGCGCCGCCGAGCTCGTCGCGAATACGGTTGTGGTCGACGACGTCGTAGCCGTGGGCGCTGCCCGGGCGCGCCTCGGTGATCGGGGAGAGGTACAGATGGCTGACCCCGAGCCGGCGGAGGTACTCGATCGGCCGGCGGGCGTCGTCGAACCGAAAGTCGGGCCCAAGCTGCAGGCGATAGGTGGCGACCATCTGCCGTGGGTTCGGGCCGGCGTTCACGGATCGATGCCTCCTCGGCGAGTCACGTAGGGTCGCTGCCGCGCGTTCGCGCGCGCTCAGTGCCCCTGGGCCATGCCCTGGATCGCCGTCGCGAGGACGGATTGGACCGTTGCGCCCGGTGCGATGATGCTCGTCTCGCTGCCGCACGGCTCCCCGGGGTATCCGTTCGCGCCGGAGAAGAGCCCGATGAGATCGCCGCTGGACGCGTCGAGAACCGGCGCCCCCGGCGCCCCGCACGCGTGCTCCCACACGTAGCGCCCGCCCGGTCCCCGGATCACGGTGCCGGCCTCGAGGCTCGGGGTGAGGGTGTCGCCGGTGAGAAAGACCCAGGACACGGCGCGCAGCGGGGGAGCCGCCCGCGCCGCTTTGCACGCGGGGCAGAGGGCGGCATAGGAGTCCGGCTTCACCGCCGGGTCGAACGGCGCCACGACGACCGCGATGTCCTCGCTGTTGTTCCAGACCAACGCGGTCATCGCCGCGTCCGGTCCCCGCTCGAAGCGGACCGTCACCCGAACGCCGTAGTCGGTAAGCGGCGTGCCGTTGGCGAGCGGCCGGAGCGACAGATCCGCGATGCAGTGCTTCGCCGTCGCCACATACGCGTTCGGCGGCCGGACCTCGGCCACGTATCCCTGGCAGACCGCGTTCTTTGCGGTGGCCGGGTTTACGATGAACACTTGCGCGGCGACCGCGCGGAGCAGGTCCGGCGGCGCGGGTTGCGCCGCGGCCGCGGCGGGAGCGAGGGCCGCGGCGAGCGCGATCAGGATGCCGGACGCTCCCGGCCCGGGCCCCGGGGAGCCGCCCGCCCGCGTGACGCTGACCATGCTCCTATTGTTCCCTGCTTTCGTCGCCGCGCCCGGGCGAGCAGTCTCGGCGGCTCGCGTCGGCATGCGCGCGGCGAGGCCGCCCTCAATCGGCGGGGGCGCCGCCCGGCGCCGGGCCCGCGCTGTGCGCGTAGATGCTCCCGCCCGGCATGAAGAGCACGACGGCGGCGAGGCCCAGCGCGATCATCACGAGCCCGAGGAGAAACGTGCCGTGCACGGCCTGCGCCAGCGCCAGACGGACCGCTTCGTGCACGTCCGGGGCGAGGTGCCGCTCGAGCGCGGGATCGAGCAGGACGCCGGGGTCCGCGAGGCCCGCGGGCCCGAAGGACATCTCCGCCCCGGCGGCGCGCAGGCGCGCGTCCAGGATGCCGACGAGGACCGCGCCCTGGGCGCTCACCCCGATCGCGCTCCCCATGTTGCGGCCGAAGACGTTGATCGACGTGACGAGGCCCCGCAGCGGCCGGTCGACGGCGCTCTGCATCGCGATGATGAACATCGTGGCGCTGAGGCCCATCCCCGCGCCGAGCACTACCATGTCGACGAACACGGTGGCGGTGGACGCGTGGCTGCCGAGAAGCGCGAGCAAGGCAAACCCCGCCGTCAGCAGCGCCATGCCCCCGATCATCACCGGGCGGTACCCCGTGTGCAGCGCGATCCGCCCGCCGACGATGCTCCCGCCGGTCCAGACGACCATGAACGGCATCAGCGCCGCGCCCGCCGCGGTCGCGCTCGTGCCGAGGACGCCCTGGACGTACAGCGGGATATACGCCACCGCGCCGAACATGCCGACCCCGATCAGAAACCCGCCGATGGAGCACACGGTCACGATGCGGTTGTCGAACAGGCTGAACGGAAGGAACGGCTGCTCGGCCCGCATCTCGACGCGGAGGAAGAGGATGAGCAACAGCGCGCTCAGGCCGGCGAGCCCCGCGGTTTGGGGCGACGCCCAGGGGAACTCGCGTCCCCCCCAGAACAGGAGCAGGAGCAGCGCGATCGCGCTGCCGGACACGAGGCCGACGCCGGCGTAGTCGACCCCGCCCTCCCGCGTCACCGGGGGCTCACGAAACGCGAACGCGATGATCAGCGTGGCCACCAACCCCGCCGGGGCGTTCAGGAAAAAGATCCAACGCCATGACACGTGGTCCGTTAAAAACCCGCCCACGAGCGGTCCCACGATCGCCGCGAGGCCCCACACGCCGCTGAACAGCCCCTGGATGCGCAGGCGCTGCTCGATCGGGAAGAGGTCGGCGATAATCGTCAGTGCGATCGGGAGCACCGCGCCGCCGCCGATGCCCTGGATCAGCCGGAACAGCACGAGCGCGCCCATCGACCGCGCCACGCCGCACAGCAGCGAGGCCCCGATGAACGTGAGGATGCCGATGAGGTAGATGCGCTTGCGGCCGTACAGGTCGGCCAGCCGGCCGAAGATCGGCGTCGTCACCACGAACGAGATCTGGTAGGCGGAAAAGACCCACGAATACAGCGCGAACCCGCCGAGCGCCCCGACGATCGTCGGCATCGCCGTCCCGACCGCCGTCTGATCGATCGCGGCCAGAAACATGCCGAGCATCGCCGCCACCACGACGGCGGTGCGGCGCGTCACGACAGGCCCCACCCCAGCCGGCCGGGCACCATGATGCCGCGGGGATCGTACGCGGCGCGGAGGCGCCGCATGAGCTCGAGGCCCCCCGGCTCCGCGCCCCAGATGGGAAGCGACGCCTTGAGGGCGACGGGCGCCGCCTCGACGACGGCGTACCCGCCCGCGCCGCGGGCGGCCCGGGCGAGCGCCTCGACGAGCGCGCCGGCGGCGGGGGCGGGCGCGGTCGCGTAGACGATCCCGACGCCGGCGTGCGCGAGCACCGGCGCGGCGTCCCCTCCGGGCACGGACGCCGCGGCCCGCGCAAAGTCGGGCCAGCGCGCGATCGGCCCCCCGGCCCGGCACACGACCGCCCCGGGGTGCGTCGCCGGCGAGGGAAACTCCGCGACCGCGGCCCACAACGCGCGGTGCGGCTCGCCCTCGAGCACCTCCATGGCTCCACGCGCGCCGACGAGCGAACGCATCTCGTTGACGTGGCGCGCCCGGCTTTCCTCGAGGCCTTCCGCGAGGAGCAGGACGCCCCACGCGTGCGCTGGAGGCTCCGGGGCACCCGCGGCGGCCGCGAGGCGGCGCAGCGCCGCGGCGTTTGCGGCTTCCATGGCCGACGGCAGCAGGTACGATCGCATCACCGCCGCCGTCAGGTCGTGCGCCGCGCCCAGATCGGGCAGCGTGACCATCACGGTGAGCCCGGCTTCGGGCAGCGGCGAGATCTTGAAGGTGACCTCGGTGAGGATTCCCACCGCGCCCAGGCTGCCGATGAAGAGCTTCGCGAGGTCGTAGCCCGCGACGTTCTTCACGACCTTGCCGCCGGCTTTGATCAGCTCGCCGCTCGGCAACGCCGCGCGGATCCCGATCACCATGTCGCGAATCGCGCCCCACAGCAGCCGGCGCGGGCCGTTTCGATTCGCGGCGACGATCCCGCCGACGGTGGCGTCCGCCGCTCCGGGCGGATCGACCGGCAACCACTGGCCGTGCTTCGCCAGCTCCGCCTGGAGATCGCAAAACGGGGTGCCGGCCCGCACCGCCACGACGTAGTCCGCGGGCGTGTAGTCCGTGATGCCGCGGAGCCGGCCGGTCGCGATCACGAGATCGGCGCGGGACGGCACGCCCCCGAGGTGCTGGTGAGCGCCCGCGCCCCACGGCACGACGCCGGCCCCGGCCTGCCCCGCGGCCGCCAGCAACGCCCCGGTCTCGTCCGGCGTGCCCGGCAGCGCCACGGCGCCGGGCTGCACGCCGTCGGCCGCGTAGCCGTCGCGCGGGGAAACGAGGAGGTGCTCGTGCCCCACGATTTCCGCCGCGCGAGCAACCGGTGTCACGCTCATGGCGGAGCCGCGCCCGCGCCCCGCGGCCCCTCGGCGGCCGCGTACGCGCGATCGAGCAGATCGATGAGGTGCCGCACGCGCACCGGCAGGCCGAGCGAGCGCGCGCCGGCGGCGAGCTGCAGCATGCACCCGGGGTTGGGCGCTACGACGATCTCCGCGCCCGTGCGCGCCACCGCCTGCATCTTCTCGTCGAGGATGCGGCGAGAGTAGCCGGGTTGGACCAGGTTGTAGACGCCGGCGCTCCCGCAGCAGCGATCGGACCCTTCCATCTCCACGAGCTCGAGCCCGGGGATGCTGCGGAGCAGCTCGCGGGGCTGGCGGCGCACGCCTTGCCCGTGGACCAGGTGGCAGGGGTCCTGGTAGGTTACCCGTGCGCGCACGTCACCGAGCCGGCCGGCGAGGCCCAGCTCCGCCAGAAACTCGGTGGCGTCCCGGCACAGCCGGCTGTAGGTCTCGGCGCGGTGCGCGTACGCGGGATCGTCCCGGAACAGGATATGGTACTCCTTGCTCGCGGCGCCACACCCCGCGGCGTTGATGATCACCGCGTCCACCCCGGCGCCGAGGAACGTCTCGATGTTGCGGCGGGCCATGCGCCGGGCCGCCGCCCGCTCGCCGTTGTGCACGTTGAGCGCACCGCAGCATCCCTGGTCGCGGGGGACGACCACCTCGCACCCGTTTCGCTGCAGCACCCGGATCGTCGCCTCGTTGACATCGCCGAACAACAGGCTCATCACGCACCCGCTGAGCACGCCGACGCGCGCGCGGCGCTCCCCGATCGCCGGATAGACCTCCTGCGACGGCGTGAAAAACCTCGCCGGGACCGCGGGAAGGAGCGCTTCCATGTCGGCGAGACGCCGCGGCAGGAGATGCAGGGTGCGGGCGAGCCGGCCGAGCCCGCTGTGCTGGTACAGCCGCAGGAGCGCCGCGGCCGCGCGCAGGCGCGCGGGGAACGGCATCAGCTGGCGCAGCGCCGCGAGCGTCAGCCGGCGGACGAGCGGCGAGCCCGTGGGTCCGATCTCCGCGCGCGCGGCCTCGATGATCGTGCCGAATCGGACGCCCGCGGGGCAGGCGGTCTCGCAGGCACGGCAGCCGAGGCACACGTACATGTGCTCCTCGAAGCGCGCATCGATCGGGATGCGCCCCTGCGCCGCCGCTTCGACGAGATGGATGCGGCCGCGGGGGGATTCCGTTTCGACGCCGAGCATCCGGTACGTGGGGCAGTGTTGGAGACAGAAGCCGCACTGGATGCACTTGTCGAGCTCGGGAATGGCGAGCCGCGGGATTGGGTGCGCGGCGAAGCCCTCCTGCGGGCCGGCGGCGTGGCCGTGAACAGCCATCGGTATCGCTCCTTTGCCGAGCGGCAGTCCCCGCCGCTCGCTACGGCGTCCCTCTCTCCTGTCGTTCGACGGGGCGCCAGTGCGTCATCGCCGAACTCCGGCAAGCCGGCCGGATCTGCCCTTCGCTCCTGGGCCTACGGCGTGAGCCAGAACGCGACCGACGTCTACCCGATTCTGGGTTGTCGCTTTGTCCGCCGGCTACCCTCGTCAAACATCAAAGACGCGATGCTAGATCCACAGTCCCGAAGCGGCGAGCCGCGGCGGGCGCCGCGTCAGCAGCTCTCCGCAGGAGACCGGCGTCGGGAGCACCTTGAACGGATTCATGCGGTCGTCCGGGTCGAACGCGGTCTTGAGCCGGCGCTGCGCCGCGAGGTCGGCCTCGGAGAAGATCCACGGCATGTAGTTGTTCTTCTCGAACCCGATGCCGTGCTCGCCGCTGATGGAGCCGCCCGCCGCGACGCAGGCCGCCAGCATCTCCTCGCTGGCCCGCAGCACGCGCGCGGCCTCGCCGGGGACGCCGGCGTCGTACGGGATGAGCGGGTGCAGGTTGCCGTCGCCGGCGTGGAAGACATTGGCGACCCGGATGTCGTGCTGTCTGGCGATCTCCACGACGCGGTGCATGATCTCGGGAAGCCGGCTGCGCGGCACGACCGCATCGTGCAAGAAGTAGTTCGGCGCGAGCCGGCCCATCGCGCCAAACGCGCCCTTGCGCGCGGCCCAGTAGAGGTGCCGTTCCTCCTCGCTGCGCGCGATACGCACCTCCCGCGCGCCGTTTCGCCGGCAGGTCTCCTCCACGACCTGCGCCGCACGGTCCAGGCACTCCCGCACGTCCTCCACCTCGACCAGGAGCACGGCGCCGGCGTCGAGCGGGAGCCCGGCGTGGACCGCGGGTTCCACCGCTTCCACCGTCAGCCGGTCCAGCATCTCGAGCGAGGTGGCGCCGATGCCCGACGCGATGATGTCGGCCACCGCCTGGCTCGCCGCCTCGACCGTGGCGAAGACGCCCAGCATCGTCCGCACCGACTCGCGGTTGCGCATCAGGCGCACCGTGACCTTGGTCACGATCCCGAGCGTCCCCTCCGACCCGACGATCAGGCCGGTCAGGTCGAACTCGGGCGCGTCGGCGCCGCGGCCGCCGACCTGCACGATCGACGCGTCCGGGAGCACGATCTCCACGCCGAGCACGTGGTTGGTCGTGACGCCGAAGGCGAGCGTGTGGACGCCGCCGCTGTTGTTGGCCACGTTGCCGCCGATGCTGCACGCCGACTGGCTGCTCGGGTCGGGCGCATAGAAGTACCCCTGGCGCTCGACGGCGCGCGTCACGTCCAGGTTGATCACGCCGGGCTCCACCACCGCACAGCGGTTGTCGAGATCGATCGACAAGATCCGGTTCATCTTGCTCATCGAGACGACGATCCCGCCGATCGGCGTGATCGCTCCGCCGGAGAGCCCCGTCCCGCTGCCGCGTGCCACGAGCGGCACGTCGAACCTCGAGGCGATGCGGACGACCGCGGCCACCTCCTCAGCGGACGTCGGGAGCACGACAAGATCCGGCAGCGACGCGAGCGCCGAACCATCGTACTCGTAGGCGAGGAGGTCGGCGGGGTGGCTGAAGACGCGGGACGGCTCGAGGGCATCGCGCAGGATGCTCGCGAGCGCGTCCCGGTCCTCGATGCGGCGGCGGACGTCGGCGAGCTCCACGGCGCCTCTTAGTATAGCATCCGTCCGCGGATGCGCGGCCCGACCCGCGGGGGCGCCCGGGGCGCCCGCCGGCAGGACCGGCCGGGCGACGCCGGCGAACGCTCCTGCGGACGTTCCCGGCGCGTATCCGCGATGCGCTTCTACACGATTGGGCACTCGACGCGAGCGCTGGATGACCTGGTCGGCGCGCTGCGCGGGTTCGGCGTGCGCACGCTGGTCGACGTGCGGACGGTGCCCCGATCGCGCCACGTGCCGCAGTTCAACCGCGAGCATCTCAGCCGCGTTCTGCCGCGCCGCGGTATCCGCTACCGGCATTGTCCAGCGCTCGGCGGGCTCCGGCGGCCGCGGCCCGATTCATCCAACACGGCGTGGCGCAACGCCGGGTTTCGCGGGTTCGCCGATTACATGGGGACGCCGGAGTTCGCGCAGGCGGTGCGGGAGTTGCGGCGTCTCGCGCGGACCGAAGGCCCGGTCGCGCTCATGTGCGCCGAGGCCGTGCCGTGGCGATGCCACCGGTCGTTGATCGCCGACGCGCTCACGGCCCGGCGGGATACGGTGGTGCACATCATGGGCGGCGGATCCTCCCGGCCTCACGAGGTGACGCCGTGGGCAAAGGTGGAGGGCGCCGCGGTATCGTATCCCTGGCCGGCGCGGGACCGGCCCGCGCGCGCACGCCGGCGGGCCCCGGACCGCCGGCCGTCCCGCGGCACGCAGGAGCGGCTGCTCTGACCGGCGCCGGCGTGCCACATCCGCCGGCCGGCGACCGCCCCCGCGCGGCGGGGCCGGGGGCCGAGAGAGGAGCGTCCCAAGCGTGAGCCCGGAACCCGTCCGCGAAGCGCTCGAGGAACTCAAGACGCACCTGGCGGTGATCGCGGATCTCGAATCGGCGGCCGCGGTGCTGGACTGGGACCAACACACGTACATGCCGCCCGGGGGGGCGGAGGGGCGGGCGCTCCAGCTGGCGACGCTCGGCCGCATCGCGCACGAACGGTTCACGTCGGCGCGAACGGGCGCTCTGCTCGACGCGGCCGAGGCGCGGGGAGGCGCGCTCGATCCGCGCTCGGACGACGCGGCGCTTCTCCGCGTCACGAGACGCGACTACACCAAAGCGAGCAAGCTCCCGGCGGAATTCGTGGCGGAGCTGCACCGCGCCGCGTCGATCGGGACGCACGTCTGGGAGGAGGCGCGGGCCCGCAACGACTTCGCGCTCTTTCTCCCGCACCTGGAGCGGATCTTCGAGCTAAGCGCCGCGAAGCCGACTACCTCGGATACCGCGAGCACCCGTACGACGCGCTCATGGACGCCTACGAGCCGGAGATGACGTCCCGGGAGGTTCGCGCTCTGTTCGACCGGCTCGTGGAGGTCACGGTGCCGTTGGTGCGTGCCATTGCCGCCCGCCCGGCGCCCCGCACGGATATGCTCGAGCGCGAATACGAGGAGGCGCCGCAGCGCGCATTCGGGATGGCGATGGCCCAGGCGTTCGGGTACGACCTGAACCGCGGCCGCCTCGACACCTCCGCGCATCCGTTCTCCACGGGATTCGGCCGGGACGACGTTCGGATCACGACGCGGTTTGGACGCTCGGGGTTGGGCGCGGTCTTCGGCATCTTTCACGAGGCGGGCCACGCGATGTACAACCAGGGGATCGCGCAGGCGCTCGAGCGGACGCCGCTCGGTGACGGGGCAAGCTACGGCGTCCACGAATCGCAGTCCAGGCTGTGGGAGAACCTGGTCGGGCGCAGCCGCGCGTTTTGGGAGTACGCCTACCCGGCGCTCCGCCGGGCGTTTCCCGCGCAGCTCGAGGGCGCCGACGCCGACGCCTGGTACCGCGCGATCAACCGCGTACAGCCGAGCCTCATCCGGATCCACGCGGACGAGATCACATACAACCTGCACATCATCCTGCGGTTCGAGCTGGAGCAGGCCGTCCTGACCGGCGCGCTACGGCCCGCCGAGCTTCCGGAGGCGTGGAACGCCAGGATGGCGTCGTACCTCGGCGTGACGCCGTCCACGGACACCGACGGCGTGCTCCAGGATACCCACTGGGCCGCGGGGCTCATCGGCTACTTTCCGTCGTACACGCTGGGCAACGTCGCGTCGGTGCAGCTGTTCGAGGCCGCCCGGCGGCGCCATCCCGACCTCGAAGACCAGATCCGGCGAGGGGAGTTTGGCACGCTGCTCGCGTGGCTCCGCGAGCACGTCCACGAGCACGGCCGCAAGTATTCACCCCAGGACCTGCTCGTGCGCGCGACAGGCGGCCCGCTCAGCCCGGAGCCGTATCTCGCTTACCTCAAGGCGAAGTTTGGCGAGCTCTACGGCCTCGCGGCAGCCTAACGGCAATCACACAGGGCGGATGCGCCCCGGCCGCGTCTGCCCTGTGCCTTACGACCGCGGCCGGCAGGTGCGCGTGGGATCGCTGTCCGGTCCGTCCGCCGCTCAATAGCAGGATACGCTCGACGTGGTCGTCGTGCTGTCGATCAGGTCGGCCGCGGTCAGCGAGCGATTTTGGCCGGCCGCGGTCCGGTTGGGGATCAGCACCTCCGGCGCGTAAAGCGTGACGCCCGGGAGGGACGGCGCCGTCGTCGTGGTCGGCACGACGAGCGCGCCCGTGTGCGGCTGCGGCGTGACGAGCATAACGTTCGGCACCGTGGTGGTCGGCGTGCCGCTTCCGATCGTGCTGCGGATGGTGCCGACCTCGGCCGCATTGCCGCTCACCCGCGCCGCCGGCGCGAGCGCTGGGGGCCTGGCATCGAGACACACGATCGGCCGCGGTTGCACCGGCGCCGCGGCGGAGGGCAGGACCGGCAGGACCAAGCCGGCGATGACGCCGGCGGCGCCAAGGACGGGCAGCATCGTGCGTTTGGACATGAAGCTCACCTCTCGGCCGGCGGGCGCCCCGAGAGAGGCGAAACGTCGGTATTTGCGCTCGTGTTCTACCGAAATCCCATCGGTTCTGAGCCGTTATTCCTGCATTCCTATTATAACCCAGCGCAAGAGGCAGCGCGGGCGGCACCCCGGCGGTCGCAGGAATTTCGGAATGGGCGGTGTCGGCCCGACTGGGATGAATCAAGAGCGGCAGTTTCCGGCACATGTGAAGATTTCGGCTTTACGAACATCGGTGCGGGGGGGG
>Ga0070740_10005854_pt1 | contig 11133 bp, 9 predicted proteins | sample Coa_R2_FD_67286 | JGI IMG/M metagenome (GOLD analysis project Ga0070740, IMG submission 67286) | Surface soil microbial communities from Centralia Pennsylvania, which are recovering from an underground coalmine fire - Coalmine... | ecosystem: Environmental > Terrestrial > Soil > Unclassified ...
GCAATTCTTCTCCGGAGCCCCAGGAAATGTCAGCGTCCTCATGGGCCCGCGCGAAACCGTCTATTCCCTCACCCTCCCCGACGTCGCCGAAGCCGTCTGGACCCCGCCCGCCTCCGTCCGCCGCGGCGTTCCCCGAGCCTCCCTCGAAGGCTCCGCCACCCGCGATCTCTGGCCCTGGCTGGCTCTGCTTGGCGGACTGGGCCTTCTCGTCGACTGGCTCCTCTACGGCCGCAGCCGCGTCTTCCGCCTCCGGGCCTCGCAAATGGTCTCGCCGCTCTCTTCCCGCATCGCCGCGAAAGTCGGCTGGCGCCGCCAGGAGCGCAAGGCCTCGTAACCCCTGCCCCTCTCACCCGAGCCCCAAGATCCCCGGCTGCCGGGCAGCCCATAACGGCGCTGAGATGGCTACCGCATGTGGTTTCCCGTCGATTATCAGCCCGGAGACCCAATCGTTGGCGGCTTGATCTCCTACCACCGTCAATCGTGCTGAGTCCGCAGCCGTGACGCTGTGTAATCCCCCTCGTTCGCGTTGAGATCCGCCGGTAAAGCGCCGGTTGGCGCCACCTAGGGTCAGCCGGGGTAGCCCTGGGCATTAAGTGGCCCACCGGCGGCACAGCCGACAATCGCTTCTAAGATGAGCCTCAGATTTCTGCTCGCTGTAATCGATCATTCCGGGGCGTTGAATTACGGAATGGCCTTGCCGGCTATTCGACGCTCACGCCAAAGTCAAAAATATCGATCGCGCCGGCTGCTCCCGCTCCGAACGCCCCGGCGCCGAACGAGGCCAAAAAGCAATACTCGCCTTGTTGTAAGGGTGCGCTCGGAACAACCTTGTACAGGCCGTTACGAATGCGTTCCGACTTGAAGGTCGTCATAGCTTTCGTGCTGGTCCCTTGAGACGCCCCGAATGCTCCAAACTCCGCGATGGTGGTCTCCCGGTTCGATTTGTTTACGTCGAGCTTGATCAGCGCGAACTGGTTTGGGTTGGAGACATTGCCGCCAAACAGGCCTTTGCCGAGGCCCGCGGCTTTATCATCGAAGTAGAAATAGAATACGGGGGAGGTGTCGGTGGTCCGGACAACGGCGCGTGCTCCGGGGATCACAGCCTTTTCTTTGGCTTTTTTGATGCCGTAGGTCACGGCTGAGGTGAACACGCCGCCGTCTTCGCTCCCTGGTAGGCCGCGCGCTCAAGCACAACCATTTGGGGCTTGCCATCCCGATCCTTGGTGGGGCAGCAGGGGCGCTCCCTGGCTTGATTTCCGCCTTCGGGTCCAGCATGACTTTGAGCACGTTGTCAGTAACGTTGGCCCTCTTTAAGCGCACCAGGTCATCGGGCTCAAATCAAAGGCCTTGTTCTCTTTGCGCAGCCTGGTGATGATTACGTCCTCTGAGAGTCCAGCCTGGACCATAGTCACGCCGTCCACTGTGAGGCTCTGGGCCACACGGGCGGCGGCCGGCGCCATTTTCTTGGCTTGAGATGCGGGCTTAGCTGGCGCGAGACCTTGCGTTTGTTGACCGCTGAGCATAGTCAGCGGGAAAATGAATGCGGTAACGAAGCGCATTGAACTTAAACTCCTTGTAGGAACTTTTAACGGCCTAGCGTGCCGCCTGAATTCTGAAGCGATTTTGAGAGCTTCCAGATGGAAGCTCCCCTGCTCTTTGCTCCACGGAAAGCCACAGCTTACTACCATATCGCCTGAACGGGCAATAGGAAAAACAGTCAATTTTACAAATATCGCGGGTGCCTATGGAGGTGTTTTACAGCGAGCTTCACAGCAAACACGTCCTTACTTGACGATTCCAGTGCTGGCTATAAGTATCTGTACGATCACAAAGTATCGGCGAGCTGACGCGCGCGTACGGCCTTCACAGGCGAAGCCGAGCCCATATCTACGAGTTTATTAAAGAGCAGGTTTAAGGCGAAATATGCGCTTAAGTTTATGATTCTATGATCGTACATAGGTTAAATGGAATCTGGAAACCAAGTGTCGAGGCAAACAGTGCGTCATAATCACGAAAATCAACCGTACACCAAACATGCAGCCGAGGAACTAAAAGTCACGGTCCTCCTGGTTCGGCATTCCGCTGCATCCCGCAACTAGCTTCGGAAATCGGCTTCAATCACTTGCTGGGGTCATTTGGAAATTTTCCTCCGTACAGGCGGCTGCACCGGGCCGGGGGGGGTGACCTGCTCCGGTTTTAATCTCCATGCACGGCTGGAAGCCCGCGAAGGCCGGCCTCCCGCGCTTGCGTGCCGGAACCTCTGCCGAATGGGATGCCTAGTCTTTCAGGAGCCGCCGGTACAGATCCCGCTTGGGGAGTCCGCTCGACTTGGCCACTTGCTTGACCGCATCCATGCGGGACATGCCGGCGCGTTCCAGACCGCGGACCTCTTCTTCGGCCTGTTCGGCCGAGGTTGCCGCGGGCCGCCGCGGGGCGATGAGCACCGTAATCTCGCCCTTGATGGAGGGACGTCCCGCGATCTGCACCCGAAGCTCCCGGGCGGAACCGCGCAAAAATTCTTCGTGGAGCTTGGTCAGCTCCCGCGCGATCACGACGGGGCGATCGCCGAACGCGGCGCCGATATCGTCCAGCGTCTCCAGGATGCGGTGCGGAGCCTCATAGAAAATCAGCGTGCAGTCCTCATCGCTCAAGACCTCGAGCATCTTCCGGCGCTGGTTTTGCTTGTGCGGGAGAAATCCGCAGAAGCGAAAAGAATCTGTCGGAAGCCCGGAGGCGGCCAGCGCGCCTAGAGCCGCCGAAGGCCCCGGAATCGGGACCACCTTTATCCCCGCGGCGACAGCCGCTGTGACCAGCCGGTATCCGGGATCAGAGATCAAAGGAGTGCCGGCGTCGGAGACCAGGGCGACCGAGACGCCCCCTTCAAGTTGCCGAATCAACTCCGCCGTGCGAGCGGCTTCGTTATGCTCGTGATAGCTGACGACGGGCTTCGAGATTCCGTAATGATCGAGCAGTTTGCGCGTCTGGCGGGTGTCCTCGCAGGCGATGAGCGAGGCTTCCTTGAGGATCCGGACCGCGCGGAAGGTGATGTCCTCCAGGTTGCCGATGGGCGTGGAAACGAGATAGAGAATTGCAGGCACGTAGTACGATGAGACCTTAACCGGAATGGGCACGCAGGAAATTCCCGGCTATTACGTGTGGGAAGCGCCCGGCGCTCCGCTGGCCGTTCATCTTAATTTAAGCGTGATCGACGGCCTGGTGCCGGAAGTGATGCGCGGCTTCGGCGCGCTGCCCAAACGCGGCGTGGAGGTCGGCGGGCTGCTGCTGGGATCGGTCGAAGACGGGGTGGTTCGCGTGGAGGACTTCGAGACGGTGGAGTGCTCCTATAAGCACGGTCCGTCCTGCGTGTTCGGCGGCGAGGACCGCGAGCCGTTTGCGGAAGCCTGGGAGCGCTGGCGGCCCGGCGGGTCGCAACCCAAATACGCGGTCGGATATTTTCGCAGCCATACGCGCGAGGGATTTGCTCTCTCGCCCGAAGACTCGATGCTGCTGGAGGACTTTTTCCCGGGCGAGGCGGCTCTGGCCTTGCTCATCCGGCCGTCCGCGACCAAGCCCTGCCAAGCGGGGTTTTTCTTTCGCGACAACGGACGCTTCTGCGCCGAAACGCCTCTCCTGTTTCCATTTCACCGTCGCGAACTCACGGGAGAAGAGCCGTTCTCGCGGAGGCCGCGGGGCGCGGGCAAACCGTGGCGGGAGCGCCAGGAGTTCGCGGAAAGCGCCGCCGATTCTGAGCCGCCCCACGTGGCCGGTTTTGCACCACCGGAGGCCGCGGAGCCCTCGTGGAAATCCGAATCCGCTGAGCGTCGTGGTTCAATGCTTCCGACTTGGGCCTGGCTTCCCTTGGCCATTGTGTTCCTCGCGATCGGCCTGCTGCTCGGCTATCAGGGAGCCGTGACCATGGGCGGCCGGACCGCGGATTCCTCAGGATTTTCGCTGAATTTGAGCGTCTCGCGCGATGGAGAAAACCTTACGGTCAGATGGAATCGCGAGGCCCCGGCCATTCGCAACGCCCAGCGTGGCGTGCTGGAAATCGAAGATGGGGCGTACTCCAAGCCGGTGGCACTCGACGCGGCGCACCTTCAAAACGGCACGATTATCTATCGCAACTCGTCCAGACGGGTACAATTCCGCCTGGTGGTGTATGAAAGCGCTCGTACGACGATTGCGGAGACGACGGAGTGGCGGGAGTAGTGCCGGCGGTCTTAACGAAACGCCAGCTTCGCTTTGCGTTCTTCCTCGGTCTTGATTCCGGGGCCGAAGAGCTGCTCGAAGAAGCCTTCCTTCACTAATCGATCGACGACGCTGTTGTCGATGACCTTGTGAAAATCGAAGGCGCGCATCTGGGCGGCGGATTGCGCGTCGGAGGGATGATCCAGCACGTACTTTACGGCGGCGGCAGGAATGTAGGGGACGCGCTCGTAGGTGTTGACCTGCGCGTAGTGATCGTAGACGCGCTCGATGTCGGAGGGGTCCTGCTTGTCCCAGGCGAGATAGGCCTTGATGGCGAAGGCCTTGTCATCGTAGAAGCGCTTGATGGCTTCCGCATGCGCCTTGATGAGCTGTTCCGGCAGCTTGGGGTTGGCGGCGATGGTGGCTTTCTTGAACAAGTACACAGAAGGCGCGTAGATATCGTCGTAGTCGCTGATGTTGCCGAGGTTCTTGTACCCCTGCTGCTCCAGTTTGAAGTAGACCGGCGCGGTGATCATCGTGGCATCGACGCGGCCGCTGGCGAGCGCCGCCGCGCGCGAACTGACGTCTGACCCGACCGGCACCCATTCCACGTCGCGCTGGTTCAGGCCGCTCTTGGCGATCAGGCCGGTCGTGTAGTTATACGGCGCATCGCCGATCTGGCTGACGCCGATGCGTTTGCCCTTGAGTTCGCGGATGCGGTTTACGTTCTTGGCGGCCATCAGAGCAAACAGGCTCTTCTTGAAGGGGCTGCCCAGCGCGATGAGCGAGCCGTCCTTCGAGGCGGCCTGCATCGATTGCTCCAGCGTGTAGGCGGTCATCACCGCCTCGCCGCTGACGATCATCGCGATGCCGGCCGGGTGGATGCCGAAGACCAGATCCACATCGAGACCATATTTTTGGTAGTAGCCACCCTCTTTGGCCAGATACAGCGGCCAGACCTGGCCCGTGCGCGTCGGGTAGTTGATCTTTACTTTTTGAAGCGGCTGCGCGAAAACATTCGCCAGCAGTGCGAGAACGAGGCCGCTGATTTTTAAGACCATACGGCGAACCCCATCGCGCTGCCGGTGCCGGCCTCGGAGCGATAGCAGGGCACATAATCGACCAGGTTCATGGCGAGCCCGCTCTCCGCCATCGCGCCGGCGACGGCGATCCAGTTTTTGATCTCGCTGGTACCCGATTGGAACATATTTTCCGGGAACGCGGAGAGCGCCGCGGCGTCACCCTTCTGGAGCGCTTCCAGAATCTCATGATCGAACGATTCGTCCACCACGAAATGCGTCAGGCCGCCGGAGGCAATCATCGCGACGCGAATGTCCTCGGGCCAGGACATCACCGCGCGAGCCAGAGCCCGGCCGAACTGGTAGCATCGCGCGGCCGGCGGCTGATTCGGCGGATAAAACGTGTTGACGAACACGGGAACGTGCGGCACCACTTTATCGCGCATCACACGGCGGTAAACGAATCCGTACGCGTGAGGCGCGGCATTCGAGCCGATCGCGCCGGTGGGATATTTCGTGAGCTGTGAAACGTCGAAGCCCTCGGCGACCGCGCTTTCGATCATATGGCGGCCAAGACCCGGCAGAGCGGGGTATTCGGTGTAGACGGGCGGCGTGCGGTCGGCTTCGGCGCGCGCCACGCCCGGATTGAGCTTCGCCAGAAATTCGGGCGAGCGCGGATGCCCCTCGACGTGCTTGCCCCAGAAGACCGCGAACGCAGGCACGAAGTCTTCGGTAAAGATCTCCATCTGATCGTTGCCGACGATGATGGCCGCGTCCGGCCGGTGCTTCTCGAAGTAATCGCCGAGCTGGCAGATGGCGTTCTGGCAGCGCGCGTGGCGCTGGCGCATGACTTCCGGCGTGATCTGCGCGGCCAGACCCGCTTCCTTTTGCAACTCGACCATCTGGTCGTAGTTGTAGGCCTTGCCTTTGTAGAAATGCTGCGGGTTGGCTTGATCGGCGGAGACGCGGTCCCTCCAATACTCCGGCGGGATGGAGAGCATGGGCCCGTGCGAGGTGCCCAGGCCGAAGGTGATGCGGGCCACGGCGCTACCTCGAACTCGCCTGCACTGTTTCGGCGGCGCGCGGAATGCTGAGACGCGAAAACAGGCGGCGCGCGTTGTCCTCGAAGATGTTCCGGCGATCCTGCTCCGAGAGGGTGTCGATTGAATCGATCAGAGGCTTGATATCGTCGAAGCTCTTGCCGGTGGCGGGATTCGCGGCCGAGCCGGAGCCCGGATTTTCGGTGCCGAACAACACATTCCGGCTCCCGGCTACCGCCACCAGCATTTCGATCGATCGCTTGGCGTGCAGGCAGGTGTCGAAGTACAGCATGCCCAGGCGGCGGTTGAACTCTTCCACCGTGCCGCCGCCCTTCAGGGCGTAATCGGCCTGCCAGCGCCCGATCTGATACGGAATCGAGCCGCCGCCGTGCGCCACGATAATCTTCAGCTTCGGAAAATCGATCAGCACGTTCGAATTGATCAGCGCGAGCACCGCCAGGCTCTCTTCGGTGATGAAGTGCTGGCTGTAGGTTTCGCGGCCGTGTTTGCAGCCGGTGGAGTGAATCAGGCCGGGAATATCGAGCTCGACCATCTTTTCCCATAGCGGATACCAGTACTCGTCTCCGAGCGTGGGCGTGCGGTTATCGCCCTCGCCGGGATCGGTGTCGATCAGCGTGCCGATGAAGCCGAGTTCCTTCACGCAGCGCTCCAGCTCCGGAAGGCCGAAGGTGACCGGCTCGCCCGCGGCTTGCGGAAGGCCGCACACGCCCTGAAAGCGGTTCGGATACGCCTTCACCTGCTGCGCGATGTATTCGTGGTTGGCCACCGCCCAGGAGTACACCATCTTGATGGGCTTTTCCGCGTGCATGAGCTGGAAGGGGCGCGGCGATAAGAACTGCACGTCCGTGCCGACCGAATCCATGATGCGCAGGTTGCGCTTGGTGTCGGGATGGTCGCGGACGTATTCATCGCTAAAGCGCTTCGGGGCGTAGCCGTGGGCGCCGCGAGCCGCCATCTGGACGGCTCGCCATTGATATAGTTCGGGACAGGCGCAAACGTGCGCATGGACATCGAGGATCATAGAAAGGTCTCCACCAGGGTCAATGTTCTCACACTTGGCCCGGCCGGAACGCTACGGCTTGACGGCGGGCCTGGTGCTGATCAGGTGTTTCAGGTCCTTGTTGTTTTCGTCGCAGTTGTATTCGAGCAACTCGGGCAGACCCGGCGTCATGTTCAGCGGCGGAATGGTCCGGCGATGCGTCCACGGCTTCGAATACATCGGCGGGTCGTCCACCGTGAATTGGTACTCGATCGCTTCCGCCGTACGATCGAAGCGCTCGATCACATGAAGCCGATCGCTGTGTTGGTGGCCCGCGGTGTCGAGCCACGTCCAGGGCGGGCCCTTCAGGTTCGTGGTGTCCACGACCAGGGTGTCGCCCTCCCAATGCCCGACGGAATCGCCCATAAACGCGGGTTCCATCGCCTCAGCATGCGGACGTCCGTTGAGAGGGATCGACCGGAAGGTGTGCATGTATTCGAACAGGATCACGAGGAAGGCCGGGGTTTGCACCCACTGCGAGGGATACGGCGATTGCATAATGCGCGGCACACCGGGAAACCAGCAGTGGCCGGTGGGATCGTCCTTGGCATCGTGAGTCTGGTAGGTCTGGCGGCCGAGTTCGGTGTAGGGCACCTGGTCTTCTTTGCCGAGCGCCATGTTGGGAACGTAAGGAATGTTGTAAAAGCCCGAGAAGTCGGGCTTGCCTTCAGGGGTGCGAGGCACAGGCTTTTGCGCGAAGCCGGGTAACGCCGCCAGCGCCGCCCCGGCTAACGCCAGAATCGATTTCCGCATTGCAGCTCCGCGGGCTACGATATCACGAACTCTATTTCGCCGCGGGCTCGACTCTAAGCGTTCGGTGTCCTCCCTCGAACGCTCGCGATCGCCCCCGGGACCCCAACTTTCCCGTACCGGCGACGATCTGAAGAGCGCCGCCCGTCGCGATTTTGAACGCGGCCTCGAACCGTATGATTCCCGCCACGGCCGAGGCTTTGCGGGACTGAGCGAGGCCGAAGCCGGCCGACCGAAGAACGGCGCAGAAACAATTCAATTAAATTTGTGCATCGGCCGGACGGAAACTATCGCCGAAAAACAAAATTAAAACTATATGTGCGTTCTTTCAGATCTGACTAAATCTGTCTTTGAAAACCAACTCATCGGATATACTCCGGCCGAACAAAATCCGCTGGTCATTCCACAAGCGGAGGGACAAAACGAGGAGAAATGCGGCCGCTTCGATTTCAGGACAGAATCATGACCGGGCCGGATGTGTCTGATTGGCAGACATTTTTGAAAATCCAAGGTCTCTACGATGGCATTGTGGATGGCGCTTTCGGACCCAAATCCGATGGCTCGACTCGCAATTATCAAACCCGCGCCGGGCTCGCCGTAGATGGCGTGGTGGGACCGCGCACCCTGGCGCGAGCTATCCAGGACGGATACAAATCGACCACAGGCGCGAGCCTTGCCGGTATGGACACGCGCGTCAATTGCGCCCGCGCCGCCAAGAACATCGCTGCGGCGGGGATGAAATTCGTGGCGCGCTATTACTCTCACGTCACGGCGAAAACCTTGACCCCGGCGGAGGCGCAAAGTGTTTCGAACGCGGGGGTGGAAATTGTGGCGATTTTCCAGGATTTGAATAACTCCGCAGATTTATTTTCCTCCGATGCCGGCGCGCTGCACGCGGCAAGAGCTCTCGCCCTGGCGTCCGGAATCGGACAACCCGCGGGAACGGCGATCTATTTTGCGGTGGATTTCGATCCTAAAGCTCCACAGATCCAAGGACCCGTGTTGGATTACTTCAAAGCCGTCCGTAAAGCGCTGAGTGCCGCTCCGATTCAGTACGCCGTCGGCGTCTACGGCTCGGGTCTGACGTGCCGCCTGATTCGGGACTCGGGATGCGCGAAATTCACCTGGCTTACCTGCTCGGCCGGTTATCAGGAATACGCCGCCTTTCGGCCGCACGCCGATATCGTGCAACTCGCGCCGGAGCGCACGATCCTGCCGGCGGTTCCGATCGACGATAACATTGCGCAGAGCGCGAACTTCGGCTCTTTTCGGTTGGGCCAGCGACAGGCGGCTGCGAACCGGGCTTAAACCACGCGCAATTCATTGCGGCTTTCGGAAGAGGGCGACCTCGGGCGGCTTCGGAAGCGCCGTGATGCGGACTCTTTTATCGAAGTACGCTTTGATCACGTCGCGCACGATGGGCGCCACGGACGTTCCGTGCAGGCCGGACTCGATCAGGCCCACCACGACGATCTCCGGGTTGTCGCGCGGCGCGAAGCCCACGAACCATCCGTTGTCCTTGAATTCGTCGGCGTCAGCCGCGATTTTTCCCGATTTCTTCAGCTCATTCGAGACCCTCTGCGCGCTCCCTGTCTTCCCGGAAACCGTGAGCCCGTCAATGCGCGCCACCGGGTTCGCGGTCCCGCCCGGCTCGTTTACCACGCCATACATGCCGCCCGCTATCTCGGCGACGTTCCCGGGGTTGAGATCCACGTGGCGGGGCTGCTCGGAAGCGGCGGATTTCACCAAATGCGGCCGGTACCAGGTTCCGCCGGTCACGATTCCGCCGATGGCATAGGCCAGTTGGAGCGGCGTTACCGCTACGGCTCCCTGCCCGATCGCTACCGAAATCGTCTCGCCCGCGTACCATTTTTCGCGCTGCGTCCGCAGCTTCCAGCGGCTGGAAGGCATCACGCCCTCGGCCTCGCCCGGCAGGTCGATCCCGGTGCGCTTGCCTAAGCCGGCCATTTCGGCGTATTTCGCGATGTTATCGATGCCGATCTTGTTGCCCGCCGTATAAAAGAACACATCGCAGGAGTGGACGATGGCCGTGTGCACGTTCATGGCGCCGTGTCCGCCTTTCGTCCAGCAATGGAAAGTCCGGCCGTAGAACACCGCGCTTCCGCTGCAATGCACGGTGTAACTATCATCGATGATCCCGGTTTCCAGCCCGGCGAGCGCGACAATCGGCTTGAACGTTGAGCCCGGCGCGAGTTGCGCCTGAATCGCGCGGTTCATCAGCGGAAAATTCGGATCTTTGATCAGGGCGTTCCAATCTTCCGGGCGAATGTGGCCTGCGAACTGGCTCGGGTCAAAGACCGGCCGGCTGAGCATCGCGAGAACTTCGCCGTTGCGCGGATCGAGCGCCACCAGCGCCCCGCGCTCCACGTTCGCCATGGCCAGTTCCGCCACCGCTTGCAGGTCCAGATCCAGCGTCAGTTGCAGGCTCTGCCCGGGCGTGGCCTCCTTGTCTTCCAGCACCGCCCTTTCGCGGCCCAGGCTGTCCACCACCACCCGGCGTTGTCCGTTGACGCCCATCAAAACGTCGTTGTACTGGCGTTCCAGGCCGAATTTACCGACGATATCGCCCTGCGAATATTTCGCAAAGTCGGGCGAGTTCAACTCCTGCTCGCTGACCTCGCCGACGTATCCGATGGCGTGAGCGGCGAACCCCATCTGCGGATAAAGCCGTCTGGGAGCCTGCGCCAGCTCCATCTCCGGATACGTGCCCGCGTCGCGATGCGATTCGACAAAGGCCAGTTCGCCCGGAGTCAGATCCTGTTTCACGGGGATCGGCGCGTAGCGGGAACGCGATGCATACCGCGCCACGCGCGCCCGCAGTTCCTCGGGATTCATGTGCAAGCCTTGGGCGATGCCGTCCAGGTGATCTTTGTTGAGGTTCTCCTGGGTGAGAACCACCTCGAAGGAAGGCTGATTATCGACGATCACGCGACCGTCGCGGTCCAGAATCTTTCCGCGCGGCGCGTTCAGGGGAATGGTCTTGATGCTGTTGCGCTCGGCCAGCTCGCTGTTGACATCGTGATCCCGCACCTGCAAGCGCCAGAACCCGAACAGC
>Ga0070740_10005856_pt1 | contig 11133 bp, 3 predicted proteins | sample Coa_R2_FD_67286 | JGI IMG/M metagenome (GOLD analysis project Ga0070740, IMG submission 67286) | Surface soil microbial communities from Centralia Pennsylvania, which are recovering from an underground coalmine fire - Coalmine... | ecosystem: Environmental > Terrestrial > Soil > Unclassified ...
AGGACGGCCCGGCCTGCGCCAGGGCCGCCGCGGAGTGCGACAAGCTGGCCGCCGAGCTGGCCAAGGGGCCGCCGGCCGGCGAGAAGGTCACGGCGAAGGGCTTCAGGCCGTTCGGCTCCACGAAGACGTGGATGGTGCTGATGGACAACGCCTATGCGGACGCCAAGACGGCGGCCACGGCGAAGGAGCTGACCGAGCTGTGCCAGGCCCTCGCCGAGGAGGCAAATGTGACTGCCCACTTGCGGGGCGACCCGCGATGGAGGAAGATGTCGGTCGAGGTGCGCGACGAGGCGCTGCGGGTGGCCAAGCAGGCGCAGGGCAAGGACCTGGGCGCCGCCCGCGCCGGCCTCAAGGGCGTTTACCGCCGCTGCGAGGCGTGCCACGAAGGGTTCCGGCGGTAGGGCGGGGGGGCGTGCGGAGCCTGCCCTGCCGGTGGCTCCGCATGCCGGCCTGTGCTGACACTTGAATTTGACCCTCATCACAAGGGAGGCTTCTCATGGACCCGACGAGCAAGAAGATCGTGTGCCCCGACTGCGGCGACGGCATCGAGACCGCCACCCCGGCCGAGGTGCCGGGGACCGACCGGCGCGGCTTCCTGAGGGCGGCCGCCGCCGGGGTGGCCGCCGTCGCCGGCGGGCTGTGGGGCCTGCCGCGCGCCGCCGCCGCCCCGACCCCCAAGAGCGCCGCCGAGACCGCCGTCAAGGCCCTCTACGAGACGCTGACCGACGCCCAGAAGAAGCAAATCTGCTTCGACTGGGACCACAAGGACCCGCAGCGCGGCCTGCTCCGCACCCACGTCTCCAACAACTGGCACATCACCAAGCCGACCATCGACGGCACCTTCTACACCAAGGAGCAGAAGGCGCTGTGCCGGCAGATCTACGAGGGGCTGTTCAACCCCGACTGGGTCAAGAAGCTGGACAAGCAGCTCAAGGACGACAACGGCGGCCGGCCCTGGGGCGCGGACCAGAACATCGCCATCTTCGGCAAGCCGGGCGACGGCGGCAAGTTCATGCTGGTGATGACCGGCCGGCACATGACCGTGCGGGCCGACGGCAACAGCCAGGAGCACATGGCCTTCGGCGGCCCGATCTTCCACGGGCACGCGGCCAGCGGCTTCAACGAGAAGGTCCACCACCCCGGCAACGTCTTCTGGCACCAGGCGCTGGAGGCCAACAAGGTCTACCAGATCCTCGACGGCAAGCAGCAGAAGCAGGCGCTGGTGGCCCGCCGCCCGGCCGAGTCCGCGGTCCCCTTCCGCGGCAAGGACGGCAAGTTCCCCGGCATCCCCTGCTCCGAGCTGTCCCGGGACCAGAAGGAGGGCGTCAAGAAGGTGCTGCTCAGCCTGCTGGCGCCATACCGCAAGGAGGATAGCCAGGAGGTCGAGGAGTGCCTGAAGAAGTTCGGCGGGCTGGACGCCTGCAGCCTGGCGTTCTACAAGGAGGGCGACCTCGGCGACGACGGCGAGTGGGACAACTGGCGGCTGGAAGGGCCGGCGTTCGTCTGGTACTTCCGCGGCACGCCGCACGTCCACATCTGGATCAACGTCGGCGACGACCCGTCGATGAAGCTGAACGCGCGCGGGTAAGGGATCGCACCGCGATCGCTCACGGCTCGACCACCGTGGCGAACCGGCAGCGCCAGCCGCCGGTTCGCCGGGGTAGCCGCAAGCGGCTCACGGCCACGACGTCTCGCGCATCGGCAGCACCATCACCTCGGGGAGGGCGCTCTCCCCCGGCGCGCCCCGGCGGGGCCGCGGCGGGGCGTCGGCGCCCGGCAGGGGGCCGCTCCAGGACGCGGACGAGCGGGGCAGGCGGCCCGCGGGGCAGGCCCCGCGCGGCCGCCTCCTGGGGCGGAAGGCTCAGTCCAGGTAAATGAACTCGTTCGTATTCAGCGCCAGCAGGCAGTAGCGCCGCAGGGCCTCCAGGTCGCTCAGCTTGCCGCGCTCCTGCACGCGGCGGAGGAAGGCCACGTCCTTGCTCACCTCTTCGTCCGTCGGCTGGCGGGCGGTGGTCAGCCGGACGGCCCGCCGCACCTGCGCCGCCAGGTCGCCGGGCGCCTCGCGCCGCAGCCGCTCCGCCAGGGCCGCCGCCTGCTCGTTCGTGAAGGCCCCGTTGAGCATCCCCAGCGCCTGCGTCGGCACCGTCGTCGTGTAGCGCACGGGGCAGCTCGAATCGGTGTCGGCCTGGTCGTGCTGGCTCAGGATCGGCACCAGCAGCGACCGCTTGACGTGGACGTAGACGCTCCGCCGGGCCGCCTCCTCCGGCGACGACCTGCCCCAGCCGGAGCCGGGCATCGACTGGCCGGCCAGCACCTCCTTCGGGATCGGCGGGTAGACGCTCGGCCCGCCGGCCTTGAGGTTCAGCCTGCCGCTCACCGCCAGGATCGAGTCGCGCACCTCCTCGGCCGTCAGGCGGCGCATGTTGAAGCGCCAGTAGAGGGCGTTGCCGGGGTCGAGGCGCAACCCCCTGTCGTCGCCGCGCGAGGACATGCGGTAGGCGCTCGAGGTCATGAGGAGCCGGTGCAGGCGCTTCAGGCGCCAGGCCCCTCCGGGGGCTAACGCCCCCGGCTCGCCTTTTGCCCCCCCCTCGCCCATGAACTCCGCGGCGAGCCAGTCGAGCAGCTCCGGGTGCGTGGGCGGTTCGCCGAGCTTGCCGAAGTCGTTCGGCGTCGGCACGATGCCGCGGCCGAAGTGGTGCTGCCAGATGCGGTTCACCATCACCCGGGCCGTCAGGGGGTTGTCGCGCGAGGCGATCCAGTTGGCCAGCACGGTCCGCCGGCCGCTGGACCTCGCCCCCTTCGCCGGCTTGGGCAGCACCGGGGCGGGGAAGCCCAGCACCTCGGGGAAGGCCGGCTCGACCCGGGCGGCGGGGGCGTGCGGGTTGCCGCGAACCAGGATGAACGTCTCCGGCGGGGTGATCGAGCAGTTGTTCACCGACAGGGCCAGCTCACGGCCCGGCGGCTCCGGCACCCGGTTCAGGGCGTCGCGCTCCCTCTTGAGCTTCTGGTAGGCCCGGTCCTCCTCCGCGGTGAAGAAGCGCTTCAGCTTGCGGAGGACCTGCGGCCGGTCGATGCCCTCGGCGGCGCGCTGGTCCTCGGCCGGCATCCGCTTGATGGCCTCGTCTTCGAGCTTGCGCATGGCCGCGCTCAGCTCCGCCTTGCGGGCCTCGCGCTGCTTCAGGTCGGCCTCGTAGGCGGCCCGGCGCTCCGGCGGCGTGATGTCGGTCAGGTTGAAGCTGGAGCGGACGTCGCGAGTGTTGCTGAAGCGCTGCACGTCCTGGAAGAAGGCGACGAGGCGGTAGTAGTCGGCCTGCGGGAACGGGTCGCGCTTGTGGTCGTGGCAGCGGGCACAGTTCATGGTCGTGCCGAGGAAGCCCTGGCAGGTGGTCGTCACCAGGTCGTCCAGCTCGTCGGCGCGCGCCTGCTTGGGGTCGGCCGGCTCGTCGTCCCACAGGCCGAGCCGGTAGAAGCCGGTGGCGATGATGGCGTCGGCGTCCCAGCCCGGCAGTTCGTCGCCGGCCAGTTGCTCCCGGATGAAGCGGTCGTAGGGCTTGTCCTCGTTGAAGCTGCGGATGACGTAATCGCGGTAGCGCCAGGCGAACGGCTTGGGGCCGTCGCGCTCGTAGCCGTTGGTCTCGGCGTAGCGCACCACGTCGAGCCAGTGCCGCGCCCACTTCTCGCCGTAGTGGGGCGAGTCGAGCAGGCGGTCGATCAGCTTCTCGTAGGCGTCGGGGGCCGGATCCTTGACGAAGGCATCGACCTCTTCCGGGGTGGGCGGCAGGCCGGTCAGGTCGTAGCAGGCCCGGCGGAGGAGGGCAACCTTGTCGGCGGGCGGGTTGGGCGACAGGCCCCTGGCTTCCATCTTCGCCAGCAGGAAGGCGTCGATGGGGTTGCGGACCCAGGCGGCATTCTTGACCGCCGGCACCGGCGGCCGCTTCACGCGCTGGTAGGCCCAGTAACGGCGGGCCGCGTCGGTGACCTTGCCGCCCTCGCTGCCGCCCCCCTGGGCGATGCTGCCGCCGCCGGGCGCCCAGGGCAGGCCGGCCTTGACCCACCGGGTCAGCACGTCGATCTGCTTTTGCGGCAGCTTGCCCTTGGGGGGCATTTCCAGGCCGTCCTTCCAGTTGATCGCCTGGAGGAGCCGGCTGGTTTCGGGGTTGTCGAGCGAGGCGGCCGGGCCGAGGTCGCCGCCCTTGAGGACGGCCTCGCGGCTGGTGAGGCGCAGGCCGCCGCGGACCTTGCCCTCGCCGTGGCACTTGAAGCAGTTCGCCCGGAGGATCGGCCGGACTTCCTTCTCGAAGAAGGCGACCTGCTCCGGCGGGAAGCGCTTTTCCGGGGCGGCGGGTTTATCGGCAGCGACGGCGCCGGCGAGGGCGAACAGGAACGCGGCGGCCGGCAGGGCGGCGAGGCGGAAGGCACGGCGGGTGGTCATGGCGTGGTGCGTCCGGGTGGGGGGCGATCCGGGCAGGCCGCTACCTCTCAGTGTTACCGACGGCCCCTGGGACATCAAGGACTTCCTGCGCGGATAGCACGTTTGCCGGGGCCGCGCACGCAGCCGGCCGCTTGCCCCGCGGTGCTGCGTGCGCGGCCCCGACGGCCCAGCCCACCGGGTTCGCGTGCCTAGTCGAAGATACCGGCCCCGAACGACGGCTGCTCCTCCCGCACCGGCGGCGTGGCCGGCAGCGGCGGCGGCGGCACCTCGCCCGCGACAAGGTCGGCGTCGAAGGCGTGCTGCAGCGCCTGGTCGGTGCTGGTCGGGTCCACCGCCCGGCAGCTCTCGGTCAGCCGCTCGGCCAGGCCGCGCAGCTCCGCCTGCCACGCGGCCGGCTCCACGTCCTTCGGGCAGACCTGGGCGAACTCGGCGCACAGCAGGATCAGCCGCAGCAGGTGGCGGAAGACGATGCCCTCCTGCTTCACCAGGTCGCGCGCCTTGACGAAGAGGTTGAAGTTGCCGTTGAAGCGCAGCAGCTCCCCCGCCGCCCACACCGACTGCACCCGCGCGTCGGTCACGTCCGGGTACTGCGCCCCGAACAGCAGGAACAACTTCTCCGCCAGCGTCGGCGGCCGCTCCCATTCCTTCTCCTCTTCTTCCTCCTCTTCCTCCTCGCCCTCCTCCCTAATGACGGGGGCGGCGATCAGGCCGCGGCGCAGCAATTCCTCGTCGAGGCGGGTGCGGGCCAGGGGGCCGGGCGGCAGCTGGTCCGGCCGCGGCACGCGCAGGTAGCGCAGCAGCGGCCGCGGCACCTCCAGCACGCTCTCCAGCGCCTGCAAGCGCTCGTCCGCGTCGGCGATGCCGAGGTGCTCCAGCAGGAACGCCCCGTACAGCGGGTGGATGCTGCGGAAGACCAGCAGGGTGTCCAGCGCCGGCGCCGGCGCCGCCAGCACCGGGGCGTACGGCTCGCCGGCCGCCTCCTGGCCCTCGGGCGGCGGGGCCGGGTCGAGGGTGACGAAGCCGGCCTTCGCCAGCGTCAAGAGCATCCGCTCCAGGGCGGCCTCGCCGGCCCGGATGCGGGCCTCGTCCATCAGCCGCTTGCGGACCACGGAGCGGACGCGGGCCACCTCCGGCGACACCTTGAGCAGGTACGCCAGCAGCCGCCAGGGCAGCGGCCCCTTGCTGTACAGCCGGCCCGGCGGCGCCCCCTTCAGCCGCTCGAAGTCGCCCTCGCCCCAGTACTTCACGTTCTCGCGGCGGGTCGGCTTTTTCTTCTTCAGCGCCTTCTTCGCCCTGAGCAGGCCCGGGTCCTTGGTGTCCTCCGGGATCTGGTCGTATTTCTCCCTCCAGCGGAGGATTTTCACGTCGTCCTCGTGGGCCAGCGCGAAGACGTAGCCGCGGTCGTCGTACTGCGGCCGGCCCGCCCGGCCGAAGATCTGGTGGGCGGTGCTCGGGTCGATCAGCTTCTCCTTGCCGAACGGCCCCTTCACCAGCGACGACAGCACGACCGACCGGGCCGGCAGGTTGATCCCCGCCGCCAGCGTCTCGGTGCAGATGGCCACCGCCAGCAGCTTGCGCTCGAACAGGTCCTCGACCACGCGGCGGTACTTGGGCAGAAGGCCGGCGTGGTGGACGCCGACGCCGCGGCGCAGCATCTGGGCGATCTTCGGCCCGACGCCCTGCGACCAGTCCATCTCCAGCTTGTTGACGGCCGCGTTCAGCCGGGCCTTCTGCTCCTCGGACAGCAGCGGCAGCCCCTTGAGCTGCTCGGCCACGCTCCAGCACTCGTCGCGGTTGAAGCAGAACACCAGGGCCGGCGTCAGCCGGGACTGCTCGTCGCCCCTGGCCATCTCGACAACCTGCTCGTTGAGGAGCCGGTCCGGCACCCAGCGGTAGGTGAGCGGCACCTTGCGCTCGCGCGACTCGATCAGCTCGAGCGGGCGGCCGTGGCAGCGCTCCAGCCAGGCGAGGAACTCGGCGGCGTTGCCCACCGTGGCCGACAGCAGCAGCAGCCGGACGTGCGGCGGCAGCAGCGACAGCGTCAGCTCCCAGACGATGCCGCGCTCCGGGTCGGCGAAGTTGTGGAACTCGTCCATGACCACGGCGGAAACGTTGCTGAAGTCGAACCGCTCGCCCCGGGCCCGGTCCGCTTCCGCCGGGGAGGGGGGCGAGGCGTGCAGCAGCCGGTTGAGCAGGATCTCGGCGACGACGACGAGGACGCGGGCCTCGGGGTTGACGCGGCGGTTGCCGGTGACGAGGCCGACGTCCTCGGCCCGGAAGCCCCAGCGGACGGCGGCGGCCTGCATCTCGTGGAACTTCTGGTCGGTGAGCGCGATGAGCGGCGTGGTGTAGTAAGCGACCTTGCCGGTGTGCAGGGCCTCGAACAGGGCGGCCTGGGCGATGAGGGTCTTGCCGGTGCCAGTCGGGGCGCAGACGAGGACGCCCTTGTCGGAGGTGAACCAGGTGAGGAGGGCCTCTTCCTGGACGGGGTAGGGGGCGTAGGGCAGCTGTTCGAGGTAGCGCTCGGCGAGCTCGGAGCGGCTGGGGGAGTCGGGGGGCATGGGTGGCCTCGTTGGCGCCGCGGCGGCCCCGCGCAAGGGAACCGGCCTCAGCCCCCCGGCGGGCGAGGGGCTGAGGCCGGTCCGTGGGTTGGTCGCAGAAATAGCGGCGGCTGGGTTCGAACCAGCGACCTTGGCCTTATGAAGACCCTGCTCTAACCACTGAGCTACGCCGCCTGAGGGCGGGCCGGGGAATCGGTCCCCCCGGCCCGACGTGAATTTTACCACGCCGGCCCCCGCCGGCAAGCCCGCCAGGCGCCGCCCCGGCGGCCCCCTCATCCCCCCTGCCGCTGACGTAAGGGCGAAGCAGATCCAGGGAAAGGCGCACCACCCCGGTCCCGGACCCGGCTCATTCCCCGCACAGCCCCCTGCGCCAGAAGAAGGCCGCCGGCGCCAATGCGGATAAACACTCGGCATTTACATGTAAATCCGCATTTACACACCCGGCGCGGGAGCCAGAGCGGGAGGGCGGCGCTTGTTCTTCCGCCCACGCCCGGCTCCCTGCCCGGGGCGCGGACACCCACCCGCCGGGCTGCTCGTCGCCGCCCGTCGCCGTAAAAGGTTGTGCCGCCGGGATTTTCATTCGGCCCAAGCCGCCGTTCCGCCCACGACCGGCCCGGCGGCCGGCGGGGCATCCCTTCCCCCCGCCGTGGTCGGGGCCTCGCGCCGGCATGAAAAATGCCCTGCCCTGCCCCCTCAAGAATCCCGGACCCGCTTTCCGCCCCTTCCCCGTTGGCCGGGGAAGGGCGGCAGACGGCACCCGACGAGCCCACCATGCCCCCGACGCCCAAACGTGCTTCCCTTCCCCCGAGTCTTCAGCAGCCAGAAGGACGGACTCTCCTCCTTCCGCTCACCTGCGCCCGCCGCCACACCGCCTGAGGAACCCGCAGCAGCCCGCCGCGGCCGTCGCGCCGGGTAATCCGGAATCCCCCCGTCGGCCCGGCCGACCGGAGGGCTCCGCCGCCGACACTGTCGTCGCCGCGGAGTCGGACCTCGACCCCCCGCCCTGGAGCATCGCACATGTCGATCTGGACCCGCTGGCTCAAGCTGACCCCTTCGGCCTCCCGGACCGCCCGCCGCAGGTCGCGCAAGCCGTCTTCCCAGCGGCGCACCGGAAAAGTGAAAGTGGAACAGCTCGAGGACCGGACGCTGCTGTCGGCCGCGGTGTGGACGAACCAGTCAGACTACGCCCCCGGCAGCACGGCGATCATCCAGGGCAGCGGCTTCCAGGTCGGCGAGGCGATCCGCCTCGAAGTGCTGCGCAGCGACGGCACGCCGCAGGGCGGCAGTGACAACCCGTGGACAATCACCGACGGCGGCCAGGGCGACCTCGACGGCGTCGCCGACGGCAAGTTCACGACGAGCTGGTACGTCGATCCGACCTACGCGACGAACCAGACGCTCAACGTGACGGCGACCGGGCTGACCTCGGGCGAGGCGGCAAGCGCGACGTTCACGGATGCGGCGGTCACGATCAGCCTCACGGGCGGCGACGTAGGATCGTCAACCTCGGACGGCGTGACCTCCCACAATGGCAGCAGTGCCGCGTTGTCCTTGACTTTTTCGGGCACCTGCCAGGGCGGCAACCGGACCATTCAGCTCATCGAAGGTACGACCGTTATCGCTTCGACGAGCACAAGCGGAGGCAACTGGTCGATCACTCTCAATTCGCCCGGCACAACCCTGTCCGACGGCGTCCACAACCTGGTGGCTCATCAGACCAACGGGTCCTTTACAGACTCCACTCCGCTGGTCGTGACCATTGACACCGTGGCACCGACGATCAGCGGCGCGGCCACGACCTCCCCGAACGGCGCCGGCTGGTACACCGGCGATGTCACGGTTCACTGGACGGTGAGCGACGCCCTCTCGGGCATCGCCGCGCCCCCGGCCGACTCGACCATCACCGGCGAGGGCAGCAACCTCTCCGCCTCGGCCACCGTGCTGGACAAAGCCGGCAACTCCGCCTCGGCCACCGTCTCCGGCATCAAGATCGACCGGACGCCGCCGGCCACCACGGTCGCCAACATCGCGGGCACCCAGGGCAGCAACGGCTGGTACACCGGGCCGGTGACCGTCACCCTCTCGGCCACGGACAACCTGTCCGGCGTCGCCACGACTTACTACCGCGTCGGCGGCAGCGGCTCGTACTCCGTCTACGACGGGAACAACAAGCCGGTGGTCTCGGCCGACGGCAGCACGACGGTTTACTTTTACAGCGTGGACGTGGCCGGCAACATCGAGGCGGCCCACACGGTCAGCTTCCAGATCGACCAGACCGCCCCGCAGGTCAGCATGACCGGCCCGGCCGCCAACTCGTACACGAACAACAACAAGCCGACCCTGACGGCCACCGCCTCCGACGGCCCCTCCGGCATCGCCGGCGTGCAGTTCCAGATCAGCAGCGACAACGGCGCTAGCTGGGCCAATGTCGGCAGCCCGGTCACCGGCTCCAGTCCCTACTCCGTGCAGGTCGCCAGCGCCCTGGCGGACGGCGCCTACCAGGCCCGCGCCATCGCCACCGACAACGCCGGCAACAGCACGACCTCGGCCGCCGTCAGCTTCACCGTCGATACCACGGCCCCGAGCGTCACGGGTGTTTCCGACGTCCCCGACCCGTTCTCTCCCAACGGCGACGGCGTCAGAGACGCCACGGCCATCAGCTACACCGTGTCCGAGCCGTCCACGGTAACGCTGAGCGTCACGGACGCCTCCAACGACCTGGTCCGCACGCTGGTCAACGCCCAGTCGCAGGCCGCGGGCAGCTACTCCAGTGCCTGGGACGGCAAGGACGGCAGCGGCAACGTCGTCGCCGACGGGACCTACACCTACAACATCAGCGCCACCGACGCCGCTGGCAACAGCACCAACTCCGCCACGCTCCAGGGGACCGACCACACCGTGACCGTGGACAACACGGCCCCAACCGTGTCGATCACCGCCCAGCCGGCCGACCCGACGAACAACAATACCGCCAGCTTCACCTTCAGCGGCAGCGACAACCTCACCGCCACCGCGAACCTGGTCTACCAGTACAGCCTGGACGGCGTGAATTACTGGACGCTGCCGGGCAACACACTGTCGCTGCCCAACCTCGCCGACGGCCGTTACACCCTGAGCGTGCGGTCGATCGATGAGGCAGGCAATACCAGCGCCGCCGCCAGCTACAGCTGGACGGTCGATACCACGGCCCCCACCACGACCGCGTCGGTGTCCGGCACGCAGGGCAACAACAGCTGGTACACCGGCCCGGCGACCGTCACCCTGTCGGCCAGCGACGCCAATGGCAGCAAGGCCGTTGCCGGCGTGGACCAAACCTATTACAGGGTGGACGGCGGGACACAGCAGACGTACTCCGCTCCGTTCACCCTGTCCAGCGACGGTCAGCACACCGTCGTGTTCTGGAGCGTGGACAGGGCCGGCAACGAGGAGACGCCCCACCAGACCTTGCTCGTCAACATCGACCAGACGGCCCCGACGATCAGCGGGGCGCCGACGACCGCCGCCAACGCGGACGGCTGGTACAACGCCAACGTGACGGTGACCTTCACCGCCGCCGACGCCACTTCCGGCGTCGCCAGCGTCGTCCCGGAGACCGCCACCCTCATCAACGAGGGGGCCGGCCAGTCCGTGACCAGCACGGCGACGGACAACGCCGGCAACACCAACACGGCCACCGTCAGCGGCATCAACATCGACAAGACGGCCCCGACGACGACGGCCGCCAGCGACGGCCAGGCTTATGCCGACGCCCACGGCGGCTGGAACAACACCGACGTGACCGTCACGCTCACGGCGGGCGATAGCCTGTCCGGAATCAAGGCGACCTACTACACGCTCGACGCCGTCCAGCACACCTATACCGCGCCTTTCACGGTGTCGGATGAGGGCACGCACACCATCACGTACTGGAGCGTGGATAAGGCCGGCAACGAGGAGACGCCGCACGGCAGCCTGACGGTCAACATCGACAAGACGGCGCCGGCCATCACGGCGGGCCGCAACGCCGGCTCGGAGGCCAACGGCTACGGCTGGAACAACGCCGACGTCGTCGTCCACTACACGGCGTCCGACGCCCTCTCCGGCCTGCCGACCGGGACCGACAGCGGCTCGTACACCTTCACGGCGGAGGGCGCCGGCCAG
>Ga0070740_10005858_pt1 | contig 11132 bp, 9 predicted proteins | sample Coa_R2_FD_67286 | JGI IMG/M metagenome (GOLD analysis project Ga0070740, IMG submission 67286) | Surface soil microbial communities from Centralia Pennsylvania, which are recovering from an underground coalmine fire - Coalmine... | ecosystem: Environmental > Terrestrial > Soil > Unclassified ...
CAGCCGGGGACGCGGATCAAGCTGAAAGGCTTGGGAGTGCCGCGGGTCAACGGAAGCGGACGCGGCGATCTGTACGTCCACGTCGCCGTGCAGGTTCCCGAGAAACTGACGCGGGAGCAGCGCAAGCTGTTCGAGCAATTACGTGACCTGCTTCCCACCGAGAACGAGCCCCACGAAAAGGGGCTGTTCGAGAAGGTCAAGGATTACTTCCTGTAGATCCCGCGCTGTAGATCCCGCGAAAACCGGCCGATAGACGGGGGTGAAGTGCGAAAACTGCGGCGCGCCGGTGTTGATGGACGCCGATTGCGGAGCGCGCTCCGGTGCAACGGGCAATTCATGTCCGCGGCGCCCGCCACGGCCGCGGTTGGGCGAACGCTGACTTAAGCTAAGAATATGGCGTTGGTGACGCTCTCCGATCTGGGGGCTGTGGAGTCCAAGCAGGAGAAACTGCTCGGCGCGCTGCAAGCCATGGGCAGCGTGATCGTGGCCTATTCGGGCGGCGCCGATTCAGCTTATCTCGCCTGGGCCGCGCATCGCGCGCTGGGCGATCGGGCGATCGCCATAACGGCGGATTCAGCGTCGTTGCCGGAATCGCACAAGCGCGACGCGGAGCGCTTCGCCGCGGACTGGGGCCTGCGCCACGAGTATGTTGAGACCCGCGAATTCGATAATCCCGATTACGTAAAGAACGATCGCGACCGCTGTTTCCACTGCAAGGACGAGCTATTCACGCGCCTGGCAAGGATCGCGCGGGAGCGCGGCATCGAACACGTGGTCTACGGCGTCAACGTGGACGACCTCGGCGATTACCGCCCCGGCCAGCGCGCGGCGAAATTGCACCAGGCCAAGGCCCCGCTGGTGGACGCGGGCTTGACCAAGGCGGAAATTCGGGAGTTATCGCGCCGCGCGGGACTCAGCACGTGGGACCGCCCGGCGTCGGCGTGCCTCAGCTCGCGGATTCCCTACGGCACGCCTGTAACGATTCAGAACGTCAAGACCGTGGAACAGGGCGAAGAGGCCATTCGCGGGCTCGGATTCCGGCAGTTCCGGGTGCGGTTCCACGGCGATCTGGTGCGCATCGAGATCGCGCCGGAGGAATTGCCGCGGGCACTTGCAACGGACATGGCGCGGCGGTTCACGGCCATTTTCAAGCCGCTCGGGTTCCATTACGTGACCCTGGACCTCGAAGGATACCGCCAGGGTTCGCTGAACGAAGCGCTGTGACTTGGGCCTGCGCCAATCGCGCCGCAGTCCGCGGGCGGCCTGCGCATCCCATGAAAATCGCCACCTATAACGTCAACTCGATCCGGCAGCGGCTCCCGATCGTTCTCGATTCGCTGGCCGAGCGCCACGTAATGTGCTTGCAGGAGACGAAGGTCCCGGACAAGGATTTTCCCGGGGAGGCCATCGCGAAGGCGGGCTATCGCGCGGCATTTCGCGGTATCAAGGGATGTGGACTTTCACATCGATGCCCGGAACTTCGGCTGGCGCATCGATCACATCCTCCCGACGGAGGCGCTGGCGCTGCGGTGCCGCGCGGCGGAAGTGGATATGGCGGCTCGGAGGGTCAAAGGCGCATCGGACCACACCCTCGTGTGGGCCCAGTTCGACTGACGCGGCCGGCGCGCGGAGCTCCGCCGCGTTAACGGGTAGAGGCCGCCGGACTGTGGATGCGCTTCAGATGCACGGTCTCGGTATTGCCGCCCGGCACGATAGGAATGATTTCGAGATCCATGGATTCCTGATCCTTGGCGGTAAAGCGCCGCTTGGTGACCTCAGATCCCTTGGTTTCAAGCTGCACCAGCGCCGGACCGTTGTAGTACATCGAAACCTTGGCCGATTTTCCGGAATCCTTGGCCTCGCAGTCCACCCCGACCGGCTTGCACTCCAGTTCGAGCAGCTTCTGCTCGCCCTTCGAGGCCGCCACCCGGAGCACATCGCCCTTCTGTTCAATCGTCCACACCGAGCTTTCGCCGCCGGCCTGGCTTTGCCACTCGCCGACTAGCAAGGTGCGTGAGGCCTGGTCGTCGGCGAATGCGACTCCGCCTAATAACACGACGCTGAGCAGAATCGTCCCATGGCTCATACTGCCTCCTGAGGCCTAGCGAGGGCCTCATCCCATGAGACACCGAATTGCGAGCGGGTTCCATCCCGGCAACACAGTAGGGCCAGCGCGCCGGCTGGTTACTCGCCGCCATCGAAAGATGCGCGCGGGCGCAGGCCCGCATCGGCGATCATGATCAATGGGAGAGAGTTCATGAGACTTGGGATTACGGGCGCAGGCGGGCAAATGGGCGCCGCCCTGCTGCGCTATGCGCTGGGCCGCACGGCCGCCTCGAATGTCACCGCGATCACGCGGAATCCGGCCAAGCTGGAGGCCCTTTCGCAGCAAGGTGTGGAAGTTCGAGCCGGAGATTTCAACCAGCCGGCGGGCCTGGGAGCGGCGTTTCGCAGCATCGACCGCCTGCTGATCATTCCGACGGCCGATCTGCAACCCGGCGTCCGCACGCGGCAGCAGGCCGATGCGATCAAAGCGGCGGTGGCCGCCGGTGTACCGCATTTGATTTACGTGTCCACCGTGAGCCCGCGGCCAGACCCCAATAACAGTTTGTTCGATTCGCACTTCGCCACCGAGCAGGCGCTCATCGCTTCGGGCGCAGCCTGGACTATTCTGCGGATGTCGGTTTACACGAACACGCTGGCCGATGCCGGCCGGCGGGCGGCTGAAGCGGGCGAGTATGCGGCGGTTCCCGGCGCCCCGGCGGCTTATGTCGTGCGCGACGACGTGGCCGCGGCCGCAGCGGGGATACTATGCACGCCGGGCCACGCGGGCATCACGTATCACGCCACCGGCCCGGTGTCCGTGACCCAGGAAGAGATCGCGGACGCAGCCGCCCAGGCCAGCGGCAAACCGGTGAAGTTCGTGAAGCTCACGGAAGAGCAGCAGCGGGCCGGCCTGGAAGCCACAGGGCTACCGCCGGCTTACATCAACGCGATCATGGGATTTCAGGCCGCGCTGCGAGCTGGCGCGTTCGATCTGGTCAGCGGCGATGTGGCGCGATTAGGCGGGAAGGCCGCGGAGTCTCCGGGCGAGTTTCTGGCGCGGGTGTTGGGGCGCAAGGCACCCGCCTAAAAGGCGGGCTGAAATCCGCAGCGGGCGCGCCGGCATCGCACGCGCCCCATCACGGGAAATTACTGCTTGCTCTGGCCGCCTCCCTTCGCCGCGCCCTGGGTTTGCATGCGTGCGACTGCCGCCTCGAAGGTCTTCTCATATTGATCCACGTGGGCCTTGTAGCCCTCGGGATCGACGAACGGGTTCGGATCGCCTTGTTTGCGCGCCTGGAGCTTCTCGTACTTCTCGGCCATGTTGAAGAACGAGGCGTGGGAGCTCAGGAACACCTCAACCGGGAAGGTGCGGGCCTTCTTGTAGGTCGCCCGGAAGTCATCGATCATTCCGGGATAGTTATCGAGCGCCTGGAGGAACTGCCCGTTGAGGCTGCATTCGATGAAGGTGTAATACGTCCTGCCGTTCTCCTTCAGATTCGTGCTCCAGGCCAGGCACCCGCGGGTGTGGCCCGGCATCAGGTGGGCTGTCAGGGTCGTTCCCCCAAGGCTCACCGTGTCGCCTTCATCCACCAGGCGATCGATCGGGTGGTCCTTGCCGCCGGGGCGAAACTCGCGGGTCTTCGGCGCGTCGATGCGGCCGACCACGACCTGGGCCCCGGTCAATTCCTTCACCAGCGCGTCGCCTTCGACATGATCCGGATGCGCGTGGCCCGCGATCAGGATCTTGACGTCGCTGAACTTGAAGCCGAGCTTCTCCACGCTGGCGCGGATCACCGGCACAGACGACTCGTAGTCGCTGTTCATCAGGATGTTGCCTTGCGGCGTGACGATCAGAAACGAGGCCAGCTCCTTCGTGCCGACGTAGTACAGGTTATCCATCACCTTAAAGGGCGGAAACGGATCGTTCCAACCCTTCGGCTGGGAAAAAGCCGCAGCCGGGAGCAGGGCTAGGGCGAGCGCGGGCAGCAGCAGTTTTGGCATGGTGATCCCCATGGCCGGCTTGGCTTGCCCGAGTGGACAAGCGGAAGCCGTTCCTATTTCTCGCCCTCTTTGCCGCCGGTGTAGCTGCTGCCGGAGTCGAGCTTGCGGCCGTCTGGAAACTCAATGTTGCGCGAGTTCGCGCGGAAGGCGCCGTCCTTGGACTGGAATCCGTTGACAATGATTTTGGTGCCGGCCGGAAGCGAATTGCGGTTCCAGCCGTTGCGCAACAGGACGCCGGGCGCTCCGCCTTCGACCGACCAGTGCTCCACCGTGCCGTCCGGCTTGGTGACGTCGAGATACAGCCAAGTATGGGGGTTGGACCATTCCATCTTCACGACCTTGCCTTCGAGCCGGACCGGCTTGTTCGAATCGAACTCGGCGGAGAAGGAATGGTGGGCCGCTGCGGGAAATGCCGCCACGAGCAGCAGGGCGGCCGTTGCGAAAGCGCTCGTGAGTTTGTGGTTCATATGACTCCTTTCTAAGCGCGCACAAGCAGAAAATCCGGGCACCCGTGCGCTTTACTACCTGTTCCTGGGCGGCGGCGGGGGCCCGACCGGCGAGGGGGCCGGCATGGCGGGCTTGGCCGGCGGCGTCAGATGGAGCAGGTCGCTGTACAAAAATTTATCGGCGAACGGCACGCACTTGTGCTCCAGCAGTTGCACGTTGTCATCGATGAGCCGGTAGAGCGGCATCTCCATGGTCCAGGGCCGCGTGTATGTCTCGGGATCTTCGAGCGTCGCTTCGTAGTGGATGTGATCCGCGTCGAGAAGCATGAAGCGCTCGGTGACCTTCAACTGATTGCTGTGGAAGTTTCCGGCGCGATCGAGCCAGGTCTTATCGTTCTGGCCGATGGTGGTGACTACCAGCGTCTTGCCATCCCAGCTCCCCATGGACTTGCCCATGTAGGTGTCCACAGCGGGCTCCGAGTGATCCTTCATATAGATAATCCGGTTGGTGGCGGCGAACGGATAAACCATCAACAAGTCCGCATCCGCTTCGCCCTGGAAGATCTGAAAGGGCATATTGTGGTAGGTGACGCGGGGAACGCCCAGCATCCAGCACTTGGCTTCGGGGTCGTCGGCGGGCCAGTTGGCGCGATACTGGTTGCGCTTCTGGAGCGCTTCGGTCCGGTACGGAATCGTTCCGCCGCGGACCACGCTCTTTCCGGCCGGAATCGCGGCGATCGCGCCCATGCCCCAGAAGGCGTCCAGGGCCTCGGCGTTGTGTGCTTCCAGGTTCCAGTAGGCAGTATTCAAAGCCTGCCAGATCCCGTTGAAGTTGGGATGGCCGCCGATGGTTGCCGGCCGCGGGGCTGGTTGTTGGGCCCGGGCCGCAGGCATCCAGGCCGATGACATCAGCGCGGCCGCCGCGATTGCGCCGATGAAGGAATGTCGCATCTGGTACCCCTCGAGAATGATTCTGCCGTACGCCACTGCTGTTGTGCTGCGAACGGGGGGCGAAGCGCCCCCCGCGTCATAGCATAGCACGCGCGTCTTGCGCCAGTGAGATGGCGTCGCAAGACGGGAAAACGTTTCCCGGCCCGCTCAGAACTGGAAGCGCGCCACCAGGGTTCCGGTGCGTGGCGGGCTGAACGTGGTGCCGGTGGTCAGGCTGCTGGTGTTCATGGCGCCAAAGCCGCTGACCACCAGGCCATTTCGAGTGGTCTGGGTCAGCTTCGCATTGGTCGAAACCGGGTTCGGAAGCTCGGTACGGTTGAAGATGTTACTGAATTCGATGCGGATATTGAACTGCGCGCGCTCCGTAATCCGGAAAATGCGCCCAAACCCGAAGTTTTCGATCGGCCGCCGCTCATAGCGATAGTCGCTGTAGTAGGGCGCCGAGGTGCCGAATTGCCCCGGCGTGGGATCCTGCCAAGCCGCGGGATTCAAGGTGAAATCCAGGCCCTGATTGATGCAGTGGCAATTCAGGTCTTTGGTGAACAGCGGAACGCCGGGGACCCGGTTGGCGAAGGTGGAGCCCGCGCCCAGCCCCAGCGAAGTGAGCTGGAACGTCACCGAGTTCAGATTGTTCTGCGCGTACGGAGCCAGAATCGGCAGACCGCTGGCGTATTGCAGGTAGGGGCTGAACCGCCAGTCGCTTGCCAGCGCCCGAACGATCTTGTTGCGGCCGAACTTCGGCACGGTGTAGTTCAAGGCCAGAATGCTCACGAACGGCTGGTCGCTGCCCGACAGCGTCTTGGCGTTAGCGCGATTGAAGACATCGTTCACCTGGCCGGCCAGGCCGCCGTTGGTGTCGTTTTCGGCGCCCAGCGTGAGGCTCTTCTGCCAGGTGAAGTTATAGGCGAAATCGAGCCCGTACGAGAGGCGCTTGGTCACCTTCACCTGAAGCGCGTTGTACCAGGTATCGCCCAGCGGCGACCAGATCGGCGTGAGACCGCTGCTGTACTGGGGATAGGGCCTCAGAGATTGCGCCACCGTCGCGCCCGTGGGGAAGCCCGCATACGGAGGATTACTAAAGCCGCGCTGCGCCGCCAGGGCCGAATTGATCGGCGAATTCAGCAACGTGATGTCGGCGGGATTGTTCAGACTCAGGCCGTACGTCGCCAGCAACTGCTGGGAGAGCGCGTTGTAATTGACGAGCTGAAACGCCTGCCACCATGCGCCCCGATTGCCCACGTAATCGGCTTCCACGGCCAGGTTCCGGAAAATCTCGCGCTGCACGCCGAAGCTCCACTGGAGCTGGCGGCCCGGCCGGCCGGCGTTCTGGTCCACGACCACCGGCGGCCCGGTCAGGCTGTTGGGAAGCGGGTAGAGGCCCGGACGGTATTGCGGCCAGGCGATATCAGCGGCGGTGAGGGGGATGCCCTGCCCCAGCACCATGGCGGGCTGGCCAAACGCGGGTGAAGCCGTCGTAAAGTTCGGACTGGCGCGTCCGGTGGTCTGATTGTTCTCCGGCGTACTCGAATAGACCACGCCGATTCCCGCGCGCAGCACGGTGCGAGGCGTCACCTGGTAGGCGATTCCCAGCCGCGGCCCGATCGCGAACGGGTAATTGTGGGCGAAGTCGCAGTTGCAGCGCCCCGGGCCGCTGCCTTCGAAAATCACGCCTCCGGGGTGATTGCCGGCGGACGGATCGGGCGTGGTGGGCCCGAGCGTCGCCAGGCGCCCATACTGCTCCTTCTCATACGTTCCGTAATCCCATCGCAGGCCGTAGTCGAGCGTCAGGTTGTGGGTGACTTTCCAGGTGTCCTGAATGAACAGCGCCCACTGCTGTTTACCGAACTTCGGCGAATTCACGGGGACAATATTGTACTGGTCCACCAAGCCCAGCAGGAAGCTGGCATACGGGAAACCGATGGTGGCGCCGCCCAGCGTGGTGTTATTCAGGTACGGCAGTCCGGTCTCGGCGGCGGAAAAGGAGAACAGGCCGTCGGTGGTGCCGAAAAACTTGGTCGGATATCCCTCGATGCGCATGTCGGCGCCGGTCTTGTAGGTGTGATTGCCGCGCACCCAGGTGAGGCTGGCCACAGCCGTGGGCTTCTCCATCCAGTTGTAGGAGTCAGCCCCAGGGCCGATGTTCTTCAGCCCGCCCGCCGTCGGCGACAGCAGATTCTGGAAGACCGGGAACAGCCGGGCCGAAAAGGGCCCGCTCATTCCCAGTTGGGTGGTGGGATTGAAGTTCAGCGTGGGAGGATCCTGATCGAAAAACAGGTGCTGATAGCCCGCTCCCAGGTGCAGCAACAGGGTCGGCGTGATGGTGCGGTCATAGTTCAGCCGTGTGACCCAGGAATGGATAAAGGTGCCGATAGCCGAGGAAATGGGCTGCGGCAGGCCATCCGCGCCGCCCGTGGTGTTCGAATACTGGCTGTCCGTGCCGGTCTTGGACCAGTAGAAGGACAGCTTGTCTTTCTGGCTGAGCAGTTCGTCCACCTTTACAGACGGAATCATGGTGTTGCGGTCCGTGCCGAACACGGGCGTGAGGTTGTTCACGGGTTGGGCGGTGGCGGGGAGCGGGACCAGGTTCTGAATCCTCAACGCGACCGGGTCCAGCCGGCTCGCGGGGATGGTGTTGTTCGGGAATGCAGTGCGCACCAGCTTGCCGCCGACGGTCTGCTGGGTCAGAGGATCGTAAACCGCATTCTCGACGATCGGATTGCCCAGTGGGTCCGTGCCCACGGTGCGGCCGAGCGCGGAAGAGAAATTCCCGTTGCGGTAGTTCAAGGTAGGAACCGTTACGGGCGTGTTGGCCACGATGTCATTGCCGATAAGCTGCTCGAAGTTGAAAAAGAAGAACGTCTTGTCATGGCCGTCGTAGACGTGCGGGATGTAAACCGGGCCGCCGAGCGTTCCGCCGAAATCGTTGCGGCGGTTGCGCTGCCGCACCAGGTGGCCCGTGCCGTCGTTGGTGAACGGCTGGCCGGCGTTGAACGCCTCATTGATCAGGTAATCGTAGCCGCTGCCGTGATACTGGTTGGTGCCGGACTTCATGGTGACGTTGAACACGCCGCCGCCGCCGCCGCCGCCGAACTCGGCCGCATAGTTGCTGGTTTGGATGGCGGTCTCCTCGATCGCATCCACGCTGGGCTGGACTTCGGCCGTGGTCCAGTTGGCGTACCCGAGCGTGGAATCCTGGCCCTCCACCCGGTACACCTGCTGATTGGCCGGCGCGCCATTGATCTTCACCGTGTTGTTGGGCAGATAGAACGAGCCCGGAATCATCTGCGTCACCGCGTAGGGATTGCGGATCTGCGAACTACCGGCGGCCACCGAGCCGATGCCGAGGATGGGCAGCTCATCGAGCCGCTGCGTATCGACGTTGTGGCTCAGGTCGCCGCTTTCGGTTTTGAGCAGCGGGGCCGCCTCCGTCACGGTGACGGCTTCCGAAGCGCTGCCGACTTCCAGATTCACATCGATGCGCAGCGTCTGCGCGACCTGGATCGTCAGCCCCTGGCGAACGTACTTCTTGAACCCGGGAACGTTCACGTCCAGTTCGTAGCTGCCGACCGGAAGCTGGGCCAGCGTGTAATTTCCTGTACTGGTGGTCGCGGCTTGATAGACCGCGCCGGTTTCCACGTTTTTTGCCTCGATGGGCGCATTGGGAACCACAGCCCCGGCGGGATCGGAGACGGTGCCGGTGATCGTTCCGCGATCGCTTTGGGCGAAGGAAAAAACGGCGCAAAACAGCACCGACGCAACAAGGCGCCAGGATCGCATTTAAAATTGACCTCCCTTATGAAGCAACTCTTGCGTATGAAGCAACTCTTGCGCCTAGTTTACCCCCGATGGCCGGATTTTGTCGATCATTTTTCGTTGATAGCCGCCATCACAGAAATTGATGCGAAGGAAAGGACAGCGGGGCTTCCCTTCCGGGATTTTCCGCGATGGCGAAGCGCTTCGCCGCCGCGCGCGGAGTGCGGTAAGATTAGTCTGCGGACGAAAACCGGCGCAACGGGCCATTTCGCGCCGTATACAAAGGGCGCTGCGCGTCCGGCGACATTCGTACAGGAGCTCTCACATGATCAGACGAATTCTGGTTCTCGGCGGAATCGGCGTCGCGCTCGCGTTTGGACAATCGGCAGGGGCGCAAGGTTCGTTGACCGCGGGCGGCAATAAAATTGATCCCAACTACAAGCCGCCGAAGACTTCCTGGGGCGAACCCGATCTGCAGGGCATCTGGCCGCTGAATCACCTCATCGCCGTGCCGCTGGAGCGTCCGAAGCAACTGGGCACCAAAGCGTATTTGACCGACGAGGAGATCGCCAAGGCGCAGGCGGCCCTTGAAGCGCGCAATAAGCGGTTCCAGGGCGCCGAGATTCCCGTGGCGGATACCTCGACCCGGGTGATGCGGCAGACGTCACTCATCATCGATCCGCCCGACGGCCGTTTTCCCGCGCTTACCGAATACGGCAAGAAGCTTCAGGAGGAGATGCGCAGCAGCTACCGTCCGGGCCAGACCATCTTCGATAGCCCGGCCGATTTCTCCGCCTGGGATCGCTGCATCACGCGCGGAATGCCCGTTTCGATGGAGCCGCGGAATTACAACAACGGCATCCGCATCATGCAATCGCCGGGCTACGTGATCATTCTGCTCGAAATGGCGCACGAGGCGCGGGTCATCCCGACCAACGGCATGCCGGAGCTCGACCCGAACATTAAGCAGTGGATGGGAGAATCGCGCGGCCACTGGGAGGGCAACACGCTGGTGGTCGAGACGAAGAATTTCAACGGCTTGGTAGGGGAGACCAGTGCGGGCGTTCCGGGCTCGCCCGGCCCGCTCCAGCCGGAGACCCCCAACCTGCGGACCGTCGAGCGGTTCACGCGGGTCAGCCCCACGGAAATCGATTTCCAGATGACGATCTACGATCCGGCAGTGCTCTCGACGGGCTCCTATACGATCGCCTATCCGATGTATCTCGACAACAAGTACGAGATGTTCGAGTACGCCTGCCACGAAGGCAACACCGCGGTTCGCAACTACATCCAGACCTCGCGCTATGAACGCGAGCATCCGAAGAAGTAGACCGGCGGTTCCGTTGTAAGCCGGCTACGGGCTGGTGGGAGGCTCCGTCTTCTGAACGCGGATCACGTTCACGTCCGAGATGGTGAGCAGGCCCTTATCCATCATGTCCTCCACAACCGGCGCCAGGCGCTGGATGTTCTCGGCGCGATCCACCACCTCCACCACAACTGGAAGATCGTGGCGGACCAGACGAGACCGGTGAATTTCCGCCGTATTGCCGAAGCCCTCGACGCCCCGCAGGACCGTGGCGCCCGCAATTTTCAGCTCGCGGCATTTTTCCAGGATGGCTTCGTAGAGCGGCTTGCCCTGGTAGCGGTCGCGCTCGGTGAAATGCAGCCGCAGCAGTTTAGCGGCCTGGCAAGGCTGCATCGGCGGCCTCCTCCGGAGGGCGGGAATGGATCAACCGGACGATGTCTACATCCGAGAAGACGATCAGGCCGTCCTGGAGCATTCCTTCGACGACTTCCGCGGCCCGCTGAAGCTTCTCTTCGGACTCCACCACGGAGATCACGATCGGCAGGTCCTGGCTGATGTGCAGGAAGCTCTGCTTGTGCGTGTGGCCTTTGGCACCGTAGCCCAGGATACCGCGATAGACGGTCGCGCCC
>Ga0070740_10005860_pt1 | contig 11128 bp, 12 predicted proteins | sample Coa_R2_FD_67286 | JGI IMG/M metagenome (GOLD analysis project Ga0070740, IMG submission 67286) | Surface soil microbial communities from Centralia Pennsylvania, which are recovering from an underground coalmine fire - Coalmine... | ecosystem: Environmental > Terrestrial > Soil > Unclassified ...
ACCTCAAGGTGTTCGTGGGACGGTTGCGGCAGAAGCTCGGCGACGACACCGACAAACCGCGCTACATCGCGACAGAGTGGGGCGTCGGCTATCGATTCCTCAGCCCCCGTGCCACGTAACGCCGGCCGCCTCTCCCGGCACTGGCCGTACGCCCGCGTGCACTTGTCGCTTTGGCCGGCGGCGTTTACCAATTGTCATCATTTGAGACCAATTCACTACTATCGGGATGGCCAAATCTTGCTACAGTGGGAACATAGTGACCGGTTGCAATACCGGCAGCGTCGACGGACGTGGGGTTGGAGAGGCTTCTTCCCTGTCAGCCCAAAGTGAGGGAGGTGCCGCTCAGCCAGCCGTTAGTGTCTCATCCTGCAAGCGAGGAGGGTTGCCATATGGCATGCGAGGAACTGATTGGTACGTGGAGGCTGGTGTCCTACAGGACGGTGAGGGCCGATGGCACGATCCGCTATCCGTTCGGCAATCGAGCCAGAGGTTATCTCATCTATACGCCAGAAGGCCGTATGGTCGTCACCATCATGCCGCAGCGGCGCCGGGCGGCAGCTGCGCCGCCCGTCGATGCCATCGCGGATCCCTTCAGCGTCTCCTCCTGGCTATCCTGGCGGCGACTGGTGCGCCTGGCGCGCTACGCAGTGTCCGCAACGCGCTACATCTCCTACAGCGGCCGCTACACCGTGAGCGGGAATACGGTCATCCATCACGTCGAAGTCAGCCAGATGCTCGGGCTGCTCGACACCGATCAAGTGCGGGTCTTCGAGATCAAGGATGACTCGTTGCTGCTGACAGCGCAGACGCCGGCCCTACGCCAGGATTTCGAATGGGAACGCGTTCCCGCGGAGGCTGCCCGTAACACCCCGAACGTGTCCCTTGACGCGGCTCTGCCTGCTCATGAAGCTGCCTGACACCCGGCATCGTCCTGTATCATCGCCCGGTATCCGCCTGGTTGGGTGAGAGCCGCGATCGATAGTGGCCGGGCTCCATGCGCGTACTGATGGCGATGCGATTCCGAGCTTTATTAGTCGGGCAAGCCGGCCAGGGCCACGGCGCAGGCGATTGCCCTCTCCCAGCCATAGCCTTCGTCCTCAATCCGCCACCAGGCCGAGAGCACGGCCTGGGCCAATCCCCACCCGCGCAGGCATGCGCGCTCGAGGCCAAGCTGCTCGGTCAACTGGTCCACGCGGCGCGCCAACACCCGGCTCATCTGCGCCCCGTCACCGAATTCGGGGAGCTGGTTGCGCAGCAAGGCGCCCGTTTCATACGCCGGTTCTCCGGCCACACCCTTGGGATCGATCGCCAGCCAGCGCCCCTGGCGTGCATCGAGAAGGATATTCTCATGATGAAGATCGCCGTGGAGCAGAACCGGCGCGCCTGACGAGGCCTCCAGATCGGCGAAGAGCGTTTCGGCTTCCTCGACCAGCGGCGCCGGGAAAGGTCCGCTGGTGCCGCCGAAATGCTGCCGCAGCCGGCGACCGACGGGAAGGGGTGGTCTGGCGGTAGGGGACGCCACAATTGTTCCATGACCCCCGCGGCAATGGCGGTCGCCTCCGCGTCGTCTTCCACGGTGCTCAGGAGCGTACCCGGCTCCAATCGTTCCAGCACCATCACCTCCCGTTCGCCGTCGCTCTCGATCAGGCGGACGGCGCCGTGGCCGTCGAAGAACCGCAAGGCCGCGGTCTCCAGCAGGCATTCCCCGGCGGTAGGCGAGCACGCTTTGACGACGACATCGCTGCCGTCGGCACGCCGCGCGGGCGCCACATAATGCCACGACAGGTTGCCAAACGGCGGACCCAGCGTGAGGTCCCATTGTGCGGCGCAGGCGGCGAGGATGTCTGGGAGGCGATCCAGCCAGGCGCGCCCTCCGTCTCCATGGCGCTCGATGGTCTCCCGGACGAATTGCTCCGGAACTGTGAACATAGGCCATACTATCATAAGAGGTGGTTGGCGATGGCGCTCCAGCCCGCGTGGGCCGGACCGGTCGCGGCCCAGGCCATGCCCACGACCACGATCAGCGCGGTCAGGGCGGCCAGGCGCGGGTGCCCACGGCCGTTCTTGCCAATTGGCGTGAGCAGCCGGTTGATTGTCAGCGCGCCGATCAGCAGGAAGCTGCCCGCGTATAGCTCCAGCGCCCAGGCCTGCCGCGTGTCGGTGCCGGTGCCCAGACCATGTACCGTTGAGAACAGGTAGACGAAAAAGGTGAGCACGTGCAGGCGACGCCACCAGGTGTAGCCGATGCGCGAGCGCAGTTGCGTGCTGATCCAGACCGCCAGCATCAGGTAGGTGCCGACGATGCCCGCTGCCATCCACAGGGGCCGGTAGCTGCTCGCCAGCGGAATCAGAATGTCCTGCCAGGCGAAGCGCATGTACGGGTCGAGCCAGACGGCCAGCACGTGAATGCCGACAAACACCAGGCTGAGCAGCGTCACAAAGCTGTGCAGCTCGTTGGTGATCAGGCGCGGCCAGCGCGGTCGCTGCCAGCGCATAGACAGGGCCAGGCCCAGCGCGACGGACAGCGATAGCAGCACGTAGGCCACCATGCCGCCGGCGCGGGCGATATCCCAGGTCACCGCGCTCCAGAGGCTTGAACTCATGGCACACTCTCCCCATCTGCCGGGACAGGCCAGCCGCCCGCGGTCTCACACATGCCGTCCTGCCGTACGAGCAGGCCGCTCAGTCCATTGTTTGTCAGAAAGCGCGCGCCGGCCCCCGGTCCCAGGATGCAGGCCACCTTGGCCGCGACCTCGGCCTGCGCGCATCTCGCCGCGCCGACGCTGACCGACCACAAACCGTGGGCCGGCCGGCCGGTGCGCGGATCCAAAAGGTGGTGCCGCTGCTCAGGTCCCTGGCGCCAGCGACGCCGGGTTACGCCGGAGGTCGCCACGGCGCCATGCCGCAGCGCAACGGTGTACGCGCCGTACCTCGTCGGCACGGCGATCGGCCAATCCGATCCCTCGACCGGACTGCCGTAGACCGCCAGGTCGCCGCCGGCATTGACCAGCGCGGCCTCGATGCCAAGGTCCTGCAGGCGCTCCAGGGCGCCATCCACGGCCATACCCTTGGCGATGCCACCCAGGTCCAGGCCGCTGCCGCGGGGCAGAGTCACCTGCCTGCCGGTGGGATCCAACCGGATCTCCCGCCAACCGCCGCCGGGTCCGGGCACCGTCAGCGCCCGGGGCAGTCGTTGGGGCAGCGTCTCGAAGGAGCGATCGTAGCCGGCCACGATCAGTTGTCGCAGCAGGGTTGGATCGAACAGCCCATCCGTGGCGCGCGCCGCCTCGAGGGCCGTCTCAATGACCTCGTAGAGCAGCTGGCTGACCGCCACCGGCTGTCCGGCCCGGGCGTTGAGCGCCGACAACTCGCTCTCGGGTCGAAAGCGGCTGAGCGTCTGTTCCCACTGCGCAAATAGGGCGCGCACGGTCTCGGTGCCGCTGCCGGCCCGCTGTTCCGGCAGCAACAGGGAGATGGTCGTGCCCATGGCGCGGAACTGCTCCCGGTGCATGCCGGCCGGGACGGCCAAATCATGAGGTTCCAGAGTTGGCCACGGGCGTCTGAGCGCTACTGCTTCCAACGTTCGTCCCTCCTTGTGACTGTGAGAAGAATCCGTTCTGTGATGATGTCGTGGGGGGTGCCGTCGCCGGCACCGGCGTCGCCGTGGCAGGGACCGTGGTGGCCGTTGCCGTGGCGGGTGCCTTGGTTGCGGTAGCCGTGGCCGTCGGCGACGCGGGCACTTTGGTGGCCGTGGCGGCCGCCTTTGTCGCGGTGGCCTTTGCGGGGGAATGGGCCGCCTGTGTCGTCGCCTTGGTGGCGGTCGCCGGCACTCGGGTGGCTGTAGCAGGCACGGGTGTCGCGGTGGCCGGAACCTTTGTGGCCGTGGCCGCGGTCGCCCGGCTTGTCTGGGCCGCTGCCGCCGTCTGTGCCGACGACACGGCGCTGCTGGTCTGCGTTGTGGTCGCCGTGGATGCGCTCGACGAGGTGATGGGGTGCAGGTTGATCACCCCGCTGATGGCGCCGAACCCGACCACGGTGCCCAAGGTGATGCCCTTCTTGAGCCGATCCTGTCGCCGCAGCGCGTCCTCTTTGTCTTGTTGCGGGGGCTTGCGCCCAGTCGATGCCCCCGGCTCGGCGGCGGGAGCGGGTTGTGGTGGAGTGTCTTTCACGGTCCGCAGCCTCCTCTCTTCCTGTCTGCTAACCCTCACCAACACGTCCCAAGCCTAGGGGGTAGCCATGACTGGCTCGTGATGGGTTGATGATCGCTTGATGACAGGGGGAGGAGCCAGGACCTACGTGAGCTCGATGCGGTGGAGTTGCCAGGTGGTCAGGGCCAGGCCGGCGATGAAGATCGCGGCGAGCACCGCGATACTGGTTGCGCCTGTGACGTTGGGCCACTGAATCTCGGGTACCCTGATCGCGTTGAGACCGGCGTGCAGGATGCCCTCGACGTAGCGGCGCACCGAGAGCGTGGCCAGCCCGGTCGAGAATCCGGCCGCCAGGCCCTCCCAGGCCATCACGTAGATGAAGCCGATCAACAGGGCGCGGCGCGGCGCCAGCAGCCCGATCAGCAAGAACAGGCTGACGTAGCCCAGGCAGCCGGCCAGCCCTGCCAGCAGGATCGCCGCCAGGCCATCGCCCGCGCCGGACTGGCCCTGCGCGGCGATGGCGTAGGTGAGCGCTAGCGAGGCCTCGACTAGCACAACGGTGACCAGAGCCGTGGCCAGCAGCTTGGCCACGCCGATGGTCAGGCGCGAGACCGGACGCAGCGTCAGGTAGATGAGCGTGCGATCCTCGATCTCGCCGCCAAGCGCGCTGGTGGCGAAGATCAAGGCGGTCAGCGGCAGCAGGATCGGCACCACGAGCTGGCTGAACAGGTCGATCTGGAACGGCAGGATATAGTCTCTGAAGGGATGGGCGGGGTGGGCGCCGTTCTGGTTGTACGGGGCGCTGAGGCGATAGATCAGGGCCAGCAGCGCCGGCACCAACAGGAGCGCCGCCACGACCAGCAGGCGCCGTCCGCGCGCCAGCGCGCGCAGCGTCAGCAAAAAGATAGGTCTCATCGACTCACCAAATAGCGGAATACACTTTCCAGGTCTTCATCCAGCCCCTCGATGCCGTAAAGCCGGGCCTCGGCCCCTTGCGCCGCACGCGACACGGCGTGGTGGAACTCCAGGGGAGCGGCCGTTTCGGCCACCAGGGCGTCGGACTCCACGCTGACGCTGAGCGTGCCGGGGAGCGCCACCAGGCGGGCGGCAACCGCCCGCGGATCGCTGCACGTCACCCGCACGCGCCGCGGCCGGTCGTCCATCAGCGCCCGGATGGCGTGGAAATCGCCCTCCGCGGCCAGCTTGCCGTTGACGATGACCAGCACATTCGAGCCCATGCGCTCGACCTCGTAGAGGATATGGGAGGAGATCAAGACGGTTTTGCCCGCGGCGCCCAGGCGCGTGAAGGTCTCCATCAAGGCCAGGCGCTGGCGCGGGTCGGCGCCCGTCAGCGGCTCGTCCAGCATCAGCACGTCGGGATCGTGGACCAGGGCCTGCGCGATCTTGACGCGCTGGCGCATGCCCTTGGAGTAGCCGCCCAGCCGGCGATCCGCCGCGTCGAGCATCTCCACGGTGTGCAGCGCCTCCTCGGCGGCCTGGCGGGGCCGCGGCAGGCGGTGCAATTGCGCGGCCAGCTCCACGAATTCGCGCCCGGTGAGAAAGGGGTACAGGCCCTCCTGCTCCGGCACCAGCCCGATGCGCCGGTACAACGGAGGATTATCCATCACCGGTTGGCCAAGCACGCGCACGGCGCCGCGGCTCGGCCGTAGCTGGCCGGTCAGCATCTTCAGGGTCGTCGACTTGCCGGCGCCGTTGGGGCCAAGCAACGCGGTTACGCCGGGTCCGAGGGCAAAGGTCAGGTCCGAAACGGCCACTTTATCGCCGTACCACTTGCTGACGCCTTCCACCTCGATGGTGGCCGGCACACCGGGGCCCGGCCGGCCGGTGGCGGCACGTGAAGCCTCGCTGGGCTCCGTCCTGGACGTGGGAGTGATCTCTGTCGTCATCAGTCGCGTATCCTCGCATAGCGCCAGACCAGGAGGGACAGGCTGACGGCGATCAGGCCCAGCATCACCCCGGCGCAGGCCCATGGATTGAGCGCAGGTTCGGCCGGCACGTCGAACAGGCCCCGGATCACGCGCACCGGCAGGAAGACCAGGTTGATCAGGGCCAGCCACTCGGAACCGGAGAAGTGGACGATCCTGACCAGGATGGCCGAGACCACGCCGCTCACCAGCAACAGGCCGACGTAGGTACCGGTGGCGTAGGCACGCCGGTCGGTGAAGGAGGCCACCGCCACGGCCAGGGCGCTGAAATAGACGGCGGTCAGCGCGCCGCTGAGCATGATGTGCCACAGGTCGTCGGTGTGTTGCCGCAGATAATCCCAGGCCGAGTTGGCCAGCAGTGCATTGCCGGCGAAGAGCACCAGCATGGGGACCAGGGTCATCAACAGTAAAAGGCAAACCAGGCCGGCGTACTGTGAGGCCACATAGCGCAGGCGCGTGATCGGCGCCGCGAAATAGAGCGAGAGCACGCGCTCCCGCCGATCGGCGCAGAGCAGGTCCGGCGCGGCAAGGCCGGCAAACAACAGGTAGACGGCGGTCAGTCTGTTGTAGATGGAATCATAGCTGGGAAGGTTGTTGCCCAGGGCGGCGGGGACAAAGACCCGGAAGGCCAGCAGAAACGCGGCCGGCCCGAACGAGACCAGCAGCAGCAACCAGGGCAGGATCTTGTGGCGGAATGGACGCCTGATGCCCAGGGCACGCTTGATGGCAGCCCAAGTCATGACGCGCGTGGCGTGCGTCAGGCCCAGTCGCGCGCCGTCGTAGTGCTGATAGCCGCGGTCGATGATGCGAGCGCCGGCCACCTGCTCGCTCATGGTTCCTGCCCTCCTGCGCCGGAAGCGCCGGCCGCCGCCACTGCCCGGCCGGCCCCGTCCCGAGCGCCGTTGGGCGGCGAGTCGTCCTGGCCGGCGAGGTAGATATCTTCCAGGGTGAGCACGCGCCGCTTGAGGTGCACGAGGGCCGCGTCGGTCTCCACGGCGGCGTCGCGGATGGCGTCGTAAACATCGTCGCTCTCGTACTCGACGTGCAGCTCCTGCCCCTCTATCTGCACGGTGTAACCGCGCCGCCGCAGCGCCTCGGCCAGCGGTAGCGCTCCATCCTGCGTGCGCACCGTCACGGCCGGCGTTGCGGTCATGAGGGCGCGCAGGGCGCCCTGCGCGACCACGCGCCCGGTGCTCAGGATGACCACGTGGTCGGCCACCCGCTCCACGTCGGCCAGCAGGTGAGACGACAGGATCACGTTGATGCCCATCTCGTGCGCGATGCGATCGATCAACACCAGCATCTCGTCGCGCCCGGCCGGGTCGAGGCCGTTGGTCGGCTCGTCGAGAAACATCACGCGCGGGTCGTGGACCAGGGCCTGGGCCAGCTTGACGCGCTGCTTCATGCCCGTCGAGAAGCCGCCGATGGCGCGGTAGCGCTCCTCGCCCAGCCCGACGTGGAAAAGAGTGTCACTGGCGCGCTGGATGGCCACGCGCGAGGGCAGGCCATGCAGCTCGGCCATGTAGCGCACGAAGTCCTGGGCCATCCAGTCGCTGGGAAGAGACTCGTGCTCCGGCATGTAGCCCACGATGGCGCGCATGGCCAGCGCCTGGCGTGTGGAGTCGAATCCCTCCACGCGGGCCTCACCGCGGTCGGGCGTCAGCAGGCCGAGCAGCAGCTTGATCAGCGTGCTCTTGCCGGCGCCGTTTGGCCCCAGCAGGCCGGTGCAGCCCGGCGGCACGCTCAGCGTCGCGCCGTCCAGCGCCTGGACGCGCTCGAAGCGCTTGCTCAAGTCGGTGGTCTGCACCACAAGGTCTGGCCCTTGCTCGGTGTGCTGCATCATCTATTTATCACCGCCGTTCAATGCAAGCGACCTAACGCCCATCGCCCATCTCCTAGTGCCCATTCATGGAGCACCGCCGTGGGTGTTTCTGTGACACCTCCAGTGGCCGTGCTGGATTAGCCTCATCATACAACAGCGGTGTGTAGGGCCGATGGATGAGATGTGTAACCGCTGTGGCGAAAGTGTGGCGAAACTGTAGCTGCGCGCTCATTGGCGCGGCAGGCGCAAGCGCGGCAATAGAAAGGCGGTGCGATACCAGGTGCCCGGTTCGGTTCCCTCTGGTTTCCACGCCACCTCGATCGCGCTGCCGGTCGGGTAGCGCTCGCGGACCGTGGCTAGGACGCCCGCCGCCACGTCCGGCGGAAGCGTGCGTCCACCGGTGCGGAAGTCGCCGTCCACGCCTTCCACCTCGCGGAACCCGCCTCCGTTGCGGTCCTGCGCGAAGCGCGCGCCCTGCCAGACCACCTGGGCCAGCACCAGCAGGTAGCCCGCACGCCGTGCCCGGCGGCAGGTGTCCGTCTCCGGCAGCGAACCGGCCGCGATGCCGGCCTGCCGGTCGCTGAGCGATAGTTCCAGGTTGACCGCCCCACGCGGCGTGGTGTCTTGGTTGGCGACATGGGCCAGCAGCACGCGCTCGCCGTTGCGGAGAATGCGCCCGGGCACAGGCCCGCCGCTCGTCCGCTGTCCCTGCTCCGCCATCCCGATGTCCCTTGCTCCTTCCCCTCTCAGTGTATCGGGTCGGCGGCGCACGCCGTCGTGTATCGGTAATGCAGCGGCATGCCGGCATCCGTTGACAGGTGGGGCTACCGGAGGGCTACACTTGGGAGAATGCGTGGAGGATACGGAGTGTGAGGCATGAAGAGTCTGTGGGATGACGGGGAAGCGGCGCGATATCGGGGTGATCTGGGCCTGCGGGTCTACACGTCGCGCCTGCTGGGGCGTGACAGGTCGCTGGTGCTGCACGGTGGCGGCAACACCTCGGTCAAGATCCGGGAGACCAATATCCTGGGCGAAGAAGAAGACATCCTGTACGTCAAGGGCAGCGGTTGGGACCTGGAGACCATCGAGGAAGGCGGCTTCTCCCCGGTACGCCTGCAGCGCCTGCTGGGGCTGGCGAAGCTGGACGCGCTGTCCGATACGCGCATGGCCATCGAGCTGAAAAGCAACATGACCGACGCCGGCGCTCCCGCCCCATCTGTCGAGGCTATCCTTCATGCCATCCTGCCCCACAAGTACGTCGACCACACGCATGCCGACGCGCTCATCGCGGTGACCAACACGCCCGGAGGCGAGGACCGGGTCAGGGAGATCTATGGCGACAGCGTGGTGATCGTCCCCTACATCATGCCCGGCTTCAAGCTGGCCAGGCTCTGCGCCGAGCTGTTTCCCGCCCAGGCCGGCCCGCACACCGTTGGCCTGGTGCTGATGAACCACGGCCTGTTCTCATTCGGGGAGACCGCTCGTGCCAGCTACGAGATGATGATCGAGTTGGTGACGCGCGCCGAGGAGTACCTGGCCCGGAACCGCGCCTGGCACATCGAGATGCCGGCCCCACGGCCGGTGCAGGTCGCCCGGCGCGAGCTGGCTGAGTTGCGCAAATCGGTATCGGACGTGGCGGGCAGGCCGATGATCATGGCGCGGCATAGCGACGATCAGGCCCTCGCCTTTGCCCAGCGCGCCGATGTCTCCGTCATCGCGCGTCAGGGTCCGGCCACACCGGACCACGTGATCCGCACCAAGCGCCTGCCGCTGATCGGCCGGGACGTCCAGGCTTTTCGCGAGGAGTACGAGGCGTACTTCGCGCAGAACGCGCCGCACGCTGATCAGCCTCTGACGATGCTGGACCCCGCCCCGCGCGTGATCCTCGATCCCGCGCTCGGCCTGTGCGCGATCGGGCGCACGGCGCGCGACGCCGCCATCGTCGAGGACATCTACCGGCACACCATCGACATCATCCTGCGCGCTACCGCGCTGGGAGGGTACCGGGCGCTGCCGGCCCGGGATCTCTTCGAGGCCGAGTACTGGGACCTGGAGCAGGCCAAGTTGCGCCGGGAGGGCGCGCCGCTGCCGTTTGCGGGCGAAGTTGGTCTGGTGACGGGCGCGGCCTCGGGCATCGGTAAGGCCTGCGTCAACGCCCTGCTCGCGCGGGGCGCGGCGGTGGTCGCCGCGGACATTAACCCGGCCATCGCCACGCTGTACGACCGGCCCAGGGTGCTAGGCGTGCGCTGCGACGTGACAGCCGAGGGCGAGGTGGACCGCATGCTGGATGCGGCGGTCGATGCGTTCGGCGGCCTGGACATGCTGGTGCTGAACGCCGGCATCTTCCCCGCCAGCCGGCGCATCGAGGCCCTGCCGCTGGACGAGTGGCACCGCGCCATGCGGGTGAACCTGGATGCCAATCTCGTCTTGATGCGCGACGCCCATCCGTTACTCTCGCTGGCCCCGCGCGGCGGGCGGGTGGTGGTGATCGGCTCCAAGAACGTGCCGGCGCCCGGGCCGGGCGCGGCCGCCTACTCCGCCTCGAAGGCCGCGCTGAACCAGCTGGCGCGCGTCGCCGCCCTGGAGTGGGGCAAGCAGGGCATCCGCGTCAACGTCGTGCACCCCAACGCGGTGTTCGACACCGGCATCTGGACCGAGGAAGTGCTGCAGCAGCGGGCCGCCAACTACGGCCTGAGCGTCGACGAGTACAAGCGGAACAACGTGCTGGGGGTCGAGGTGACCAGCCGCGACGTGGCGGAACTGGTGGCCGAGATGTGCGGCCCGCTCTTCGCCAAGACCACCGGTGCCCAGGTCCCCATTGACGGCGGCAACGAGCGGGTGATCTAGCCAGCGCCTGTCCCCCAATCCATCCTCGGCGCGTCGCGCCGCAGGCAGGTAGGCCATAGAGCGGCCCTTCCGTTTGTCCGACTGGTGGAGGGCAGAAGGCTGCGCAGCTGTGGCCGCCAGGACAGCGGCTACCGTGTCTAGCTGCTGGCTCCCTCGTCCGTGCCGCGGTCGTCACTATTGTCAGGTGCTGACGTGGACTGTGCGCTCTCCGAGGAGCCCGAATCCCGCGGACGGTCGGGGTAACGGCCCGTTACTTCTCCGACCGCGTCGCGCATCGTAGAGGCTCCGCTGTAGCCCTCGGTTAAATCCGTGGAGGGCGTTCCCGGCGTATTGCGCTTATCGTCCTGTGACATGTCTCACTCGTG
>Ga0070740_10005862_pt1 | contig 11123 bp, 8 predicted proteins | sample Coa_R2_FD_67286 | JGI IMG/M metagenome (GOLD analysis project Ga0070740, IMG submission 67286) | Surface soil microbial communities from Centralia Pennsylvania, which are recovering from an underground coalmine fire - Coalmine... | ecosystem: Environmental > Terrestrial > Soil > Unclassified ...
CTGCCGCGTCGAAAACGACCCCTACGGCGAGATTCGCCAGGTCTGGAGCCGCATCCCGATCCCGGCGTTTGGGGAATAGCGGGCGTTTTACCCCTGCGCGATCGTCCGGCGCATATATTCCAGCACCGTGCGATCGATGCGCGCATCCTCGTACCAGCGTTCCTCCAGGTTCTCGTGCCCGACATAGGCGAAGAGAGCCTGGCGGGTCGCCTCGTCGTAGGTACCGCTGGCGGTGGCGCGATAATCCCCGCTGCGGGCGAGCAGGGTTTGCAACTCGGAGGCCAACGCCTGGTCGATCGGCAAGCAATCCTGAGGATTGGGGGGAGCGAAATAGAGCGTATGCAATTGGAGCAGGCGTCCAAGCTCCTCGATCGGGCGGGGATGGTCATCGACGCGCAGATCGATCATGCGATCGTTAAAGCCCCCGTAGCCGCCGTTGTGGCGCACAACCAGCAGAGCGGCAGACTGCTGGCCCCGGCTATCCCCGCCGGCGGCCTGTCCAGCAGCCAGCGCCGCCAGCAGGCGCTCGCAGAGCGGACCCGTGCTCGCCTCAAACGTCCGGGCCATCGCCAGCACCGTCTCCTCGCCGACCAGAATATTGCCCTGGCAGGCGTAGTCCGCGCCCGCCTTGCCGCCGGCCCAGGAGAAACACTCCTCCCCGGTGTACGTCACCGGCTCCCCCGTCACGCCGACGATCCCCACCTGGCGCGTGGCGCGTCCCTCGTCGTCCGCGAGCAAGCGATCCAGCGTCTCGCGCGCCGCCAGGCCGCCGGCCAGCAACTCCAGCCCGCGCGGACCGTAGCTCGTATTTGCCCAGGACTGCGTGGCAATTGCCCCAACGCCGGCCTTCGCCCAGGGCACGACCGCGCCGACCGCAAGAAATTTCGACTGCACGGCAATTCCAAGCTCCCCGGCGCTGGTGTCGCGTGCCACAATTGAGAATGTCATGATGGTTGACCTCCATATCAATTCTAGAGATTATAGTACGTTCCCAAACTCCTCTGCGTCAAGATCAGAAATTTGACAAGCCACGCGCCCACGCGGTAAGCTAGTGAACGCCGCCCGGAGAATGGTGAGAACACGTCACGCTCGAATCGAGAACGTTTATGAGACGCCATGTGGTTGAGGCGACAAGGAGGTCTGCACGCCCGATGCCCGAATATGTCTGGGGCCGAAATCCCGTGCTTGAAACCCTGCGATCCAGCCGCAGGGTGAAGCGTTTATTAATCGCTGAGGGACAGCGCGAAGCGCCCGCCCTGGCCGGCATCCTGCAAGAGGTTGAGCGCCGGCAGATCCCGCTGGAAACGGTGCCGCGCGCGCGCCTGGACCAGCTCAGTCAGGGCGCGGTCCACCAGGGCTGCCTGGCAGTGGTCGAGGCCCGGCGCTACGCCACGCTCGACGAGATTCTGGTCCACGCACGCAGCAAACACGAAGATCCCTTCCTGCTGATCCTGGACGCAATTCAGGATGTCAATAACCTCGGCTCGCTGCTGCGCACGGCTGAGGCCGCCGGGGTGCATGGCGTGATTCTCCCGCAGCACCACGCCGCAGAGATCAACGCCACCGTCGTCAAAACCTCGGCGGGCGCGACCGAGCACCTGCTGATCGCGCAGGAGACAAATCTCACGCGCACGGTTGAAGCGCTGAAGAGGGAGAACATCTGGGTGATCGGCCTGGCCGGGGAGGCTGCGACCGAGTACGCGCGCGCCGATCTCACCGGTCCCCTGGCCCTGGTCGTCGGCAACGAGGGCAAGGGCATCAGTCGGCTGGTGCGCGAACACTGCGACCTGCTGATTCGCCTGCCCATGCATGGAAAGATCAACTCGCTCAATGCCGCCGTCGCCGGCAGCATCGCCCTCTACGAAGCCCTGCGCCAGCGCACGCAGCGCGCGTCGAAGCAGCGCCCATAGCGGCCTGTTCGCCGACCGGCGCGCTGTTACATGCGCGGGATCTGCAACGTTTAACAAGGAGAACGAACCAATGCGCCGGCACCTGCCGCGCACAAAGAGGGAGATTTCATGTCGAAAAAACTGCCGCGCCTGGCACTGCTGTTGACCTGTTGCACACTCTGGCTGCTGGCCTGCACCTGGCTGGTCCTGCCTCAATTCAGCCTGCACGCATCAGCCAGATCTCTGCGGCCAGAGGCCAGCCCCTCGCCGGTTCTCACAGTTACACCGCCGCTCTCTCTTTCGCCCTCGCCCTCGCCCAGTCCCTCGCCGTCTCCCTCCCCATCTCCCTCTCCCTCGCCGTCTCCCAGCCCATCTCCCTCTCCCTCGCCGTCCCCAAGTCCCTCGCCCAGTCCCTCGCCGTCCGTGACGCCCACCCCCACGCCTACGCCGACAACCATCGGCAACACCGGGGGAACGAGCGACACCGGCGGGAAGACCACCGGCACCGTGCTCGCGATCGTCATGGGCCTCGTCGGCCTGCTCCTAACCGTGCTGGGCATCGTCCTCTACACCTTCTACTCGCGCCAGCAGCGAGCCGCGCAGGGGAGGTAGGCTGAGCGCGCGAGCGCGCAGGATGCGGACGAACAGCTCGCGCGTTGGGTGGATACCGCACACCAGCCACGCGCACGTTGGGGAGCACATCCTGCAGGCAGGTGGGCCGGCAGGACGCACCTGGATGGGTCGGCAGAAGCCAGGCACGTTGGGTGGCATGTTACGCAGGACGCACACAAGGGGCGTCCCTACTATGGACGGGCTTGTGGCACATGGGGATATTTTACGCGTATCCTGACGTCGGGGTAGCCCGATGTCCTGGTCCCTGGACGTAGCTGGGTACACATGTGCCTTGATCCATCCCGCCCAGGCAGGTTTGCTTTGTTTTTACGCGTAAATTGTGCAAACAAATCAAATCCTCGTCCATAGTAGGGACGCCCCTTGTGTGCGTCCTGCCGGCTTCGTGTGCGTCCTGCGCGGTGTGCTGCCCAACGTGCGGACGTGTGTCCCTGCATGCCCGCCTGTGTGCGTCCTGTGGACCATATCGCCCGACGCGCGGGCATGTTCGTCGGCGTCGGTGTCCTGCGCGCCCGCGCACCCCACGGGCATAGCTTTTCGTTTTCACGCATTGCTTGTATAAGTTATACAAGCAGCAGAATAGCCAAAAAGTAACATACACGCAGAGAAAGAGAGAAATGCAAAACACTTCATGTTATACTACAAATTCAACGGGTGGAGAAGCGCAGGCGCGCAGGGATTGCGTCTATTTTGGGAGTGAAGCGGTGTGCCTCTTTCCCGTCGCGTGCAGCGGTGCAGGCGGCTGGCACCTCAATTGGAGGGAAAACCCTGCGCGCAGTATCATAACGCGTTCGAGCGTGGGCAACTCAAGGATTACGTGGGGCGTTGGCTCAGGAGGAAAAACCCATGGCGCAGCAGCGGGAAGCGGCCACAGACCGCCTGGTAGGCATCATCGCAAGGATCAAGATGGAACGCAAGAGCGGGCAACTCAGGGTGAGACGTGGAGAGGGCCTTACCACAGAAGAGGGCATTCTTACCTTCGCCCAGGGCCAGGTGACGCAGGCGAGCGTTGGGCGGCGCAGCGGCGCGGAGGCCGTCAACTGGTTAAGCACCTGGGGGCAGGCGCGCTACATCTTCCTCTCGGCAGACGGAGACGATGGGATAGCCTTCGCCCCGGCGCCTCCCGCCTCCTCGCCCGGCAAGGCGCTGACCGGCTCGTCCCTGCCGACGGCCCGCGTCAACACAGATCGACTCGACACCGAGAATCTGAAGCTGACGCCTCCGCCCCTACCGGCAGAAGAGGTGCCGTGTCCATGCATCGAGTTGCGCGACGCGCTGGCGCATATCGAGCACGCCGGGCTTTCGCGCGCCCACCGGCGGCTGGCCCTGCTCATCGACGGGCATCGTTCGCTGCACGAACTGGCCCCGTTGATCGGCAAAAGCGCCGACGAGACGCGCAGCATGCTTCACGACCTGGAGTGGTTGGGAGTCATTCAAATCACACCACCGTCCGAACACTGGTAAACGCGAGCCAGGAAAACGGCGAGGCAGGTGCGCCTCAAGCGAGCAGAATAGTGGACTGGAAAAGTTACGTAGAGGAGGAGAGCGTTGCGAGAACAGGCATATCTGATCAAACGGGACCGGGCGCTGCGCGAAATCATCGCCGCCCAGCGCGAAGAGCGCGTCCCCATGCTGGACGGTGTAGACCTCAGCGGGGCCGATCTGAGCAAGACCGACCTCAGCGGCGGCAATATTCGCGAGGCCAATCTCAGCGAGGCCAACCTCAGCGGCGCGTATCTCTGCGGCGCCTACATGCGCAAAACCATCCTCAGCGGAGCCAATCTCAGCGGGGCCAACCTCAGCAAAGCCATCCTGATCGGCGTCAACCTGATCGGGGCCAATCTGCGCGGCTCCCACCTGCGTGCCAGCGACCTGCGCACCACCGACCTGTGCGGAGTGAATCTCAGCGGGGCCGACCTCAGCCACGCGAGCATGGTCGAGGCCGACCTGATGAACGCCGATCTGAGCAAGGCCGATCTCGTCGGCGCGGACCTCAGCCGGGCCAATCTCAGCGGTGCCAACCTCAGCGGTGCCGACCTCAGCGGCGCCAATCTCGAAAGGGCCATCCTCAGCGGCGCGGACCTCAGCCGGGCAGACCTCAGCCGGGCCCGGCTGGTCGGGGCGAACCTGAGCAACGCAAGCCTCAATAAGGCCAACCTGGGAGAGGCGAACGTAGCGCTAGCCAATCTGAGCAAGGCCAATCTCAGCGGCGTCTACGCCTATGGCGCGAATATGCGCGGCATCAACCTGGTCGAGGCCAATCTCAGCCAGGGCAACCTGAGCGAGGCCAACCTCTCCCGCGCCTATCTCTTCCGCGCCTATCTCAACAAGGCCGATCTGAGCAAGGCCGATCTGAGCAAGGCCAATCTGCTGCGCGCGGACCTGAGCGAGGCCAATCTGGGCAAGGCCAATCTCTCCCAGGCCAATCTCTCTCAAGCGAATCTCAAGGGGGCGTACCTGCGCGCGGCCAACTGCCGCCAGAGCGTTCTGCAAGACGCCGAACTGGCCGAGGCCGTTCTCACCAACGCCATTCTCATCGACGCCAATCTGCTGCGCATTCAGGCCGGGCCGCAGGAATTTCTCGACCTGGACCTCAGCGCCTTGCAGGGCGTGATTATCGACGCGCTCACCGCCCGGCGGGTGGGCCTGGCCTCTCTCTCCATAGACCATACGGCGAAAAGTGCATCCTGAGTTGGAAAGGGCATGAGGATTATGATCAACTGGGAAATGCTCGGCGTGTTTATCGTTGTCTTTACAGTCGTCTCTATTCTGGCCTTCCGCGCCGCCCGCTGGCGACCGGGGGACCTCAATCGCCTGCAAGAGTGGGGGCTGGCCGGCAGGCGCTTCGGCACGCTCGCCTCCTGGTTCCTGCTAGGCGGGGACCTCTATACCGCCTATTCGTTTATCGCGGTGCCGGGACTGGTCTTCGCCTCGGGCGCGCTCGGCTTCTTCGCCATCCCCTACCTGGTCCTGGCCTATCCCCTGGCCTTTATCGTGCTGCCCCGCTTCTGGAGCGTAGCCCGCCATCGCGGCTATGTGACGCCCGCCGACTTTGTGCGCGAACGCTTTGGCAGCAGCGGCCTGGCCCTGGCCGTCGCCGTCACCGGCATCCTGGCGACCATGCCCTATATCGCCCTGCAAATCTTCGGCATCGAGGTTTCCCTGGCCCAGATGGGAGTGCCGCTCGAACTCTCGCTGATCATCGCCTTCGCCGTGCTGGCCGCGTACACCTACACCAGCGGCCTGCGCGCCCCGGCAGTGGTCGCGGTGGTGAAAGACGCCTGCATCTGGCTGGTCGTGCTGGTAGCGATCATCTACATCCCTATCAAACTGGGCGGCATGGGCAAGGTCTTCGAGGCCGTTCAGGCGAAGGCGCAGCAGCATCCCGCGTCGTTCCATATGTTCCTGCAGCCCGGCGACTACAGTCCCTATATCAGCCTGGCGATCGGCTCGGCCCTCGCGCTTTTCCTCTATCCCCACACGCTGACCGGCGTGCTGAGCACGAATAGCCGCAAGGTGATCCGGCGCAACGCGGCCCTCCTGCCCGCCTACACGCTCCTGCTCGGCATGATCGCCCTGCTGGGCTACGTGGCGATCGCAGCAGGCATCCAGCCCTCGACCGCCTACCAAACCAACAGCGCCCTGCCGGCCCTCTTCGCGAAGATGTTCCCCGGCTGGTTCGCGGGCTTCGCCTTCGCCGCCATCACCATCGGCGCGCTGGCTCCTGCGGCAATTATGTCGATCGCCGCCGCCAACCTCTTCACGCGCAACATCTACCGCGAGTACTTCCGGCCCACCTGCACCGAGCGCGAGGAGTCAAATATGGCCAGGAGCGTCTCGCTGCTGGTCAAGCTGGGTGCGCTGGCCTTTATTCTCTTCTTCCCCACGACGCTGGCGATCAATTTGCAACTGCTGAGCACCATCTGGATTGTGCAGACGCTACCGGCGGTCTTCCTGGGCCTCTATACCAACTGGTTCCACCGCCGGGCGCTGCTGATCGGCCTGGTGAGCGGCCTGGTCGTCGGCACCTGGCTGATTGTGGCCCACAATTTCCTGTCCTCGATCGCTACAATCGGGCTAGGCGCTCTCCAAGTGCCGGTCTACGTCGCGCTCATCGCCCTGGCGGTGAACCTGCTGCTGAGCGCGACGCTCACGCCGCTCTTGCGTTTCTTCCAGGTACGTTCGGGAGAAGATACGATCTCGCCCGCGGACTTTGAGGCGCATCCCGTAGCCGGTTCGCGCACGGAGACGCTCGCCGCTCAGATCAGTCAGTTCGACGGGGAAGAGCAGCCTGGAATGCAACTGAGGCAGTAGATTCCCGGCCTAGCGATGACGGCGGCGCAGAACGCCCGCCAGGCCCATGAGCAGCATTGAAAGAAGGTAGCACATGCCGATAAACCAGATCAGGGGATTGAGGTGGAGCAGGCGCGCGAACAGCGAGTCGCCCCCATTGGCGTTCAGATCATTCCCCAGCGAGGTCGAGTTGACCGCTTTCCCGCCGGTCGAGGTCGGCGAACCCGTCGGAGTGCCCGGCGTTCTGGTCCCGGACGGCGAGGCAGTGGGAGTGATGCCCGCCGTGGGCGTTGGCTGCACCGGCGTCGGCGTCGGCGTCGGGCGTGCAGGAGTGGGCGTCGGCGTCGGACGCGCCGGCGTCGGCTGCACCGGGGGAACGGGCGTGCTGCGCGGCCCCGGATTGTTCGCCACCGGCGTGGTCGAGGCCGGCGTGATTGTGATGGAGACGGCTGCTTGCTGGCCGTTATCCATCTCGCGGGCCAGAATCTGGTGCGGACCCGCCGACCAGTTCGCCCCCCGGCCCAGCCAGAGGTTCACGGTAAAGCGTCCGCTGGCGTCGGCCTGCACGCTGGCCGGCTGGCCGTGCTGATCGAGCAGCGGCCAGTGCCCATCCAGCCAGAAAGTAATCTGGCTCAGGGGGCGAAAGCCCTGCCCCTGCAAACGCAGCTCAGCGCCGGACGCGAGCGTGGTCGGTCCCGCCATTTGCAGGCGCAGGCCGGCAGTCACCGCCGGGGTGGCCGCGCCGGAGGAGGCGGTTGAGGTCGGCCTGGGGAAATTTCCCCCGACCTGCGTACCGGGCAGCATGACGCTGAGTACGATAGAGAGCAAGAGCAAGAAAGTGATGCCAAAGAGCAAAATCGAACCGCTGAGCCAGAGGAGAAACTCGATATGGCCGGGGCGCAGCAGCCACCAGCGCGTGCGGTCCAGTGGACTGAAGCGGCGCCTGCTCCGGCGGCGCGCGGGCGCGCGCGAGGCGATGAAACGCGCGGCCAGCGAGGTTGTAGAGCGCGGACTGACGGTCCACGAAGCCGCGTCAACCGGCACGACCTTCTTCTCCGGCGAGACGAGCTGCAAGGCCCTGGAAACGTCCTGGCCGGCCTCTGGCACAGTGTCGATCTCATCAATGTCGGTGAGGGACGCGGGCGGAGTCGCTGCGGAGGGGACCAGCGCGCGATCTGGCACGTCGAGATCGTCGAAGCGCAGCGAGAGAGAGCCAGGCGGCACCAGCGCCTCTGAAGCGTCCGCCTCGATCTCGCCCGCGCCGGGCTTCTGCGGCACGGTGTCGATCTCATCGATATGTTCCAGGCGCCCGGTCTGGCGCGGGAGGCGCATGGTCGTCCTCGGCGGAGCCGTCGGCGTCTCAGAAATAATCAGTGAAAGCGAGGACAGGCTGCTCACCGCCTCGTAGTTGGGCGATTCATGTCGCCGGCCCGCCGCCTGTTCAGCAGAGGAGGGCGCAAAGAAAGGAGTAGAGCGAGATGGAGATGAAGCGGAACGCGCGGACGCCCCCCGGCTGCGCAGCGCGGACGCGCGCGCCGGGATCGGCGTGACCGGATTCGGCTGCCTGGCCCCGGCAGCGGAACCGCGCGCCGGCTCATGCGCGGTAAAACCGCAGGAGGCGCAGGTGTTCGACCCGGCAGCCAGCGGTTGACTGCAAAGAGGGCAACAGTCGGGATGAGTCGTCTCGGTCAGCCATGCGTCAGTCTGCATATATCTTTTCTTTCGCGCGAAAGGGTTGTCGCCATACCAGACAGGTCGCCCGCAGCCTGCAAAGGAGAGGTACACAGCGGTTGAGCCGTCGCTCATTCTGTGGACGGGCCAGCCCTCGTTCATCCCAAATAAACGCCCGCACACAAGCTTTTCGGACAGGACAGGCGATAATGTGGATAAATCCACAGTCCTGCGAAAAAATTTCCATTCTCCGGGAACGTCCCAGGAGAAGGCGAGTACGCCCGGACGGCCTGCGAGCAGGCGCGAGCCGATGCGTCCCATCGTGGGGGACGCCTCTGGAGAATGGCACGGATATTGCATAGAGAGGGTGATAGGGGGGATAGAAACCGGCATTCCGGTTTTTTCAGGTTGGGATTCGCCTGCATCCCCGGTTACTACATCCAGTGGCAAGTGAAGAAGTGGTAAAGGAGATGGAAACTGATGGTAGCCATTGCGAAAAGGGCATTTAACAGCCTTGACAATACCAGGTCTCTGCGTGAGACATTCTATGAAGACGATGACCTCTTTCCAGACAATGATTATTTTGAAGACGAGGACGACAAGGAAGATCAGGAAGGCGCCGATGAGAACATCGTGGATAACGCCATCCGGCAGTATTTGGGAGAGATCGGGCGCTTTCCGCTCTTAACGGCAGAGCAGGAGATGGCGCTGGCCAAACGGGTGGCAGAGGGCGATCTGGAGGCCCAGCAGCGCCTGGTCGAGGCCAACCTGCGCCTGGTCGTGAGCATCGCCAAACGCTACAACAGTCACAGCATTCACCTGCTCGACCTGGTGCAGGAGGGCAACCTGGGCCTGATCCGCGCAGCTCAGAAGTTCGATCCCGCGCGCGGCTTCCGCTTCAGCACCTATGCGACCTGGTGGATTCGCCAGGCCATCAGCCGCGCAGTCGCCGAGCACACGCGCACGATCCATATCCCCGTCCACGTCGTGGAACTGATCTACAAGATCAAACGCATTACCCGCCATCTCTACCAGGAGTTGGGGCGTGATCCCCTCGCCGATGAAATTGCGCGCGCGGCCAACCTGACGAAGGAGCGCGTGGTCGAACTCCAGAGCATGGCCGAGACGCCGATTTCGTTGGACGCCCCCCTGATCGACGATGAGCAGTACCATCTCGCCGATACCCTGGAAGATCCACGCGCGACCGCGCCCGCCGAGGCCGTCACCCACCAGGCGCTGCGCGATCAGATCACCTGCGCCCTGGAGGGCTTGAATATGCGCGAACGCCAGGTCATTGAACTGCGCTACGGCCTCTACGACGGGCATTGCCATACCCTCGAAGAACTGAGCGCGTTCTTCAAGCTGACCCGCGAGCGCATTCGCCAGATCGAGGTGAAGGCCCTGCGCACTCTGCGTCACCCCATCCAGAGTCATCAGTTGCGTGATTTCGCGTAAGCGCCGCCTGGTTCTCGACAAACTGAGGGCTTGTCAAGACCGAAACGACATGATGGGGCAGGTCTGCGCGCACGCAGGCCCGCCCCGGCTCTGCCCTCTTCGGCACCCTCAGAAAAGCCTCTACAACCGCCGGATCAAATTGCGTCCCGGCGCACCGGCGCAGTTCGGCCTCGGCGGCAGCTATCGACATCGGCTCTTTGTATGGCCGGCGCGAAGTCATCGCGTCATAGGCATCGACGACGCTCAAGATGCGCGCGGTCAGCGGAATCTCCTCGCCCACCAGCCCGCGCGGATAGCCCCGTCCGTCCCAGCGTTCATGATGCGAGATCACAATTTGCGCCAGCACCTGGAAGTATCCATCGACCTCTCCCAGGATGCGCGCGCCCAGCATCGGATGTTTGCGCATGATCTCCCACTCCTCCTGAGTCAAAGGACCGGGCTTGTGCAAAATCGCATCCGGGACGCCAATCTTGCCGATGTCGTGCAGCAGCGCGCCCAGGCGAATCAGGAAGAGATCCTTGCAGTTGACATTCATGCGCCGCGCCGTCTCCTCAGCCAGGTGGATCATGCGATACGAGTGAGCGCCGATCTTCTGATCGCGCACCTGCACAACCGCCGCGAGCGCCTGGACCGCCTGCACAGAGACCAGCGCAGGCGCATCCTCCTCGCCAAACAGGCGTTGCAGGTACTCACACCTGCGCACGCTCGCATCCATAGCCATGAGCGCAGAAGGCGTCTCGATCAGCGACGGCACCCCGGCCACGTGGATGCGATCGCGCCCCTCCAGCTTGGCCTGGTACATCGCCTGGTCCACCTTCTTGATCAGCTCCTCGCGCTGCGTCCCATGCACACCATACGCAGCCACGCCAATGCTCGCGGTAACAAAGATGCCGGTCATCGTCTCTTCCGCGCACTGCCAGGTATACGGCTCGTCACTGACCACCGTGCGCAGACGCTGCGCAATCCTGCACGCGTTCTCCAGCTTCTCATCGGGCACGATCAGCGCGAACTCCTCGCCGCCATAGCGTCCCACAAATCCCGCCGGCTGCACGGCTCCATATAGGCGACAGGCCACCTCCGCCAGCACCGCATCGCCCGCCAGGTGTCCCCAGGTGTCGTTTACCTCCTTGAAGTGGTCCAGGTCCACAAAGAACAGCAGGAAGCTCTTCCCCTCAGCCACACAAT
>Ga0070740_10005863_pt1 | contig 11123 bp, 12 predicted proteins | sample Coa_R2_FD_67286 | JGI IMG/M metagenome (GOLD analysis project Ga0070740, IMG submission 67286) | Surface soil microbial communities from Centralia Pennsylvania, which are recovering from an underground coalmine fire - Coalmine... | ecosystem: Environmental > Terrestrial > Soil > Unclassified ...
GAGACCGAGCAGACATTAATAAAACAAGAAAGTTATACCTATGAATAAAAATCTGTTCTTGATGATTAGTTTAATAATGGCTGCACATCATTGTGTTGCTAATGAAGATGATATTGAGCAGACCAATCATGATGTAGTCTTTAATGCTCCAATTGCGCAAAGTGCAGCACAACTGGAAAGATACCGCGAAGAAAAATCATTACTGCACAGATCGGCCGGTTTAGAGCCTTTAGTAGTTTTGCAATCGGCGGAAAAAACAGCGAAAGAATCAGCAATCTATAAAAAATATAAATCACTGTATTCTTTTCAGCGTCGGCTATTCAAACCGACTCAGGAAGAATATGATGAAATAAGAGAGGCAGCATACGCAGAAAAAAACCGTGAAATAATTATTGAGTTAGAAGGTAACGGTATTCAAAATCGGTCGGTATGGCGTGAGCTTGCCTCAGTACCATTTACTTTTGTGTGGAATAATCGGAAGGCAGTTATCTGCGTTGCATTAGGCGCCACAATTGCATGGGTTGCAGGTAATGTGCAAGGAAAGAGGCAAGGATTTGAAAATGGAAAAAAGGTTGCATCTCCTTGCAAATATGGTGTGTTTACCAATCGCAAGCTAGTCCTTTGTACCATTAGACAAGCACATATTCATACGCTCTATAGAACAAGTCCTGGAGAGGATGTTGGAACGGTTACTATAACTAACGTTATTTAATATTGTTTAAAAGAAAAGCGGCCAGCATGAATGCTGGCCGCAATTTTCAAGGTGATATACTATTTATTTATCCTGTATAATCAGCAAGATTTTTATACCAGACGCCATCTATCCAAATGCCTGGTTCTATTTTTTTGATGTTCTTCTTAGATTGAACTTTTGGCTTTACTGCTTTTCTTGCTCTTATTATCTTCTTTTTCTTTTTAACTTTTTTAGGAATTAATTGCTCAAGTTTTGCGAGTTCTTGCAATTGAATATCGGCAAACTCTTTGTCATATTGCGGATTAAGCGGATCACGGCCGCGAGCAATTTCTTCTAATCTTACATTCTCAGGAAATTGAACCATAAGATAACCAGGGACTGCCCATTGACGTTCTTGAAAATTATGTTGCCTCAAATATTCATGGTAATCGAAACGACTTGGATCAAACCACAACGTATCTGCCATCCTTACTGGATCAATACCGACCGGTTCCACAAAACCATCCCTGTTAAGATATACGTGTACGTGTCTGCCTGTATCATCATGCGCAGATCCACACACCCAACAGAATGCATATCTACAATTTTGACATGTTACCGCATTACAGCCACCATTTTTTTCGATTCTTGTGTTACATGCAGGACACGGTTTTGCATTTTGATTCAACCATGCAGCATTGGCTCTATCGCCATTATCTTCTGCGGCTGCCTGAGCTTCCTTACAGCTCATTACCTGTGGATTATGAGGTAATAAACATGCTGAACAGCATTGCTTTTTACATTCAGGGCAGCGAACTCTCACCGCGGGTGCACCAGGGTCTTTTGCAAATCTTCCTTTACAATCGGGCGTTCTGCATGGATTGGTATTTTCATGGATCCATTCTTCATCAAGAATAGTTCGATATTGTTGCATTCTGTGTGCATCACCTTTAACTATTGATTGAATGTCTTGCTCTGTGAAAGGTTTATTGCAGCGTGCATCACCAACATGAGGACATCGTAATGATTCATTAATTTTTTTTGCTCTATCTATTGCTTTGTTTTGGATTGCATCATCAAACATTGCTAAGGTGCAATCTTGACAGCTATCGGCATGGCCGCATTGCAAGTGAATAAATTCTTTTGCTGGTTTATCATCCATACAAATAGGGCAGCTCTTAATTGCTGGTTCTGGTGCCGGTGCCGGTTTTTTATTTTTTATTTTTGAAGCAGCTGCATCTTTAACAAACTTATTTTTTTTGTCTTTTTTTGGTTGTTGTTTGGTTTTATTTTTAGGATTTGGCTTAGCTGGTTGTTTTTTTATCTGACGTGCAGGCTTGCGAACCTTGATGTTTTTTAATCGTGCATTAGCAGTAGGTTTACCTTTTTTGATCTGTTTCTTTGCAGGTACTTTTGCTTTAATAACTTTTTTTGCAGCAGGTTTTCTATTTTTAACAATAGCTGCTTTTTTGGCAATAACCTTATTTTTGGGATTTGCAGCAAAGCCAAAGTGAGGGATTATAAGTCCACACATTGCAAGAGCTGATAATATAATTGCCTTTAAAGAATATTTGTTCATAACTCTCTCCATTAATTACAACAATCACAGATTTATATTTTTTTCTTATTCTTACGTGACTTTACTACTTTTTTCTTTTTATCTTTTTTTGGTGCTTTCGCTATGTTTAACTGCTTCTCTATTTTTGCAAGTTCTTGCAATGCTATATTTGCATATTCTTTATCATAAGGAGAAGTTCGAGGATCACGACCGCGAGCTGTTTCTTCGGCATGTATATTATCGATCAGTTGGTCATGCAGCTCAAATGGAAGAGCATAGCGTCGTCTATCGTAATTATGCTTTTGCATATACTGATTATAGTCAAATAAAAACTTCTTACGCCAGAAACCGTCTTTATCAGTATCGATTTCAGTTTTTTTGTCTTTTTGTTGATAGAGTTTGTTAATTTGAAATGGTGTTGCACGGCAATACGGGCATCTTGCATTTCGATCTTCATTATATGCATTATATGCATTTTGATATATTGTATGGGCACAGGTTATGCAGATATCTTGTTTGCAGCATTCAGTTTTATAAGCATCTTTCATAAGAACTTCCCCCGCACAGATAAGGCACAGTTCTTCAGTTACTTTTGGTGCAACCATTTTTATCTTTTCAACTTTGTTTTTATCAACCTTGTTTTTGTTCTTATCTTTTTGCACTGGTTTAATCGGTTTTGGTTTAACCTGACGCACAGGTTTATGTACTACCGGTTTGTACGCCTTATTTTTTAATCGTGCATTATGATTAGGATTTACTTTGCGACGAGGATTCATTTTTTTTGTTGGCTTTTTAGTAACCGGATTTTTGCTTTTAACAGTAGCCGCCTTTTTGGCTAGAATTTTTCTTTTTTGATTTATTGGATAAGCAAAACCGAGGTGTGGGATAATAAGTCCACACAGAGTAAGTACTGCGATAACAAGAATCGTTAGAGAACGTTTCTTCATAAAAACCTCCAATATTGATATAACCTCCAGGTATGTCTCCCATAGGCCATTTTCCCTATGAATTTATACCTATAATCAGTATGCCAAAAGTGATTCAATGCGTCAAAAGGGGGTATCCCCAGGTTCGGCTATTTTGAACCTGTGCAAGAGATCCAAAAAAATGGGCTTTTTTCCTGACTTTGAGTATTCTGGCTAAAAATAGGTTTTAAAAATTTATTAGGATCAATCATGGCTCAAGAAACGATAATTTTGACTGGCGATAGGCCTACTGGCCCTCTCCATTTAGGTCACTATGTAGGCTCCCTGCTCAACCGCGTTCAGCATCAGGCCGATACCGCGCAGTATATTATGATAGCTGATATGCAGGCAATGACTGATAATTTTGATAATCCTCAAAAGGTACGAGATAATGTTACTGAAGTTACCCTTGATTATCTTGCCGTAGGTATTGATCCGAATAAAAGTACTATCTTTATCCAATCGATGATTCCGCAGATTGCTGAGTTAACTATCTTTTATCTTAATTTGGTTACTATCAGTCGCTTGAAGCGCAATCCAACGGTAAAGACGGAGATTAAACAAAAAGGGTATGGTGAGGATTTGCCTGCTGGTTTTTTAATGTATCCAGTGCACCAGGCTGCTGATATTACCGTTGTTCGTGCAAACTTAGTGCCGGTTGGTGAAGATCAATTACCAATGCTAGAACAAACAAATGAGATTGTGCGTTCATTCAACCGCATCTACAAAACAGATATCTTGCGAGAAGTAACCTGGTCAAAATCGGTGACGCCAAGATTGCCAGGAACCGATGGTAAAGCAAAGATGGGTAAATCTTTGGGTAATGCCATTTTTCTTTCTGATCCAGCTGATGTGGTAGCCAAGAAAGTGATGAGTATGTATACCGATCCTGATCATGTCAGAGTAGAAGATCCCGGCAAGATTGAAGGCAATACGGTGTTTACTTATTTAGATATTTTTGCACCTGACAAGCAAGCAGTAGAAGAAATGAAAGCACATTATCAGCGCGGTGGACTTGGTGATGTGAAAGTAAAAAAATATCTTATTGAGGTGCTTAATACATTGCTGGAACCAATGCGTGTCAGACGAGCCGAATTTGCTAAAGACAAAAGCTACATTAATGCAGTTCTGAAAGAAGGAACTGAAAAAACATTAGCAGTTGCACAGCAAACAATGACAATGGTGAAGAAAGCAACCAGTCTTAATTATTGGTGAGTTTTATCCATGAGCACATTAGGGTAATGCCATTAAACTCTTTCTTCAGAGCTTCCTTCCTTGCTAAGATGGGCCTGCAATTATCTATTTCTGAAAGGGGGAAATAATGAAGAAACAGGGCATTATAATGCCAGAAAAAGGTCTATTGTACGGATATATAATCCCATTGCTCACCGTTATATTGTTTATCATCTTGATCGCGATTACTATCATTAATGTCTATTATCGCAGTCGTGTTTCGACAGGTGAAATAATTGCTGGTGATATTGAGCAACTGGCGCATCTATTTAAAGATATAGAAAATTCTTGTGAAATTATTGATTTCGATTCGCAAATTACACCAATTAACTTTTTAACGGTGAAAAAGGGCGGTTTTATAGGTTCCACCATTGGCTCTATGAATGTTCGATATCCGGAAAAGTGGAAAGGGCCTTATGTGCAAGAAAATCCTGAAGTGCAAGGTATTCCGTATCAGATTGTAAAAACAGACAACGGTTATTTTATTACGCCAGGTAATGGCGTAGTGCTGCCCAATCGCAAAACGGTTGGCAAAGAAATATTCTTAGATGAACAAGCGGACATTCAAGCTCTAATACAGGATAAAGAAGGCTTACGGTATGAGGATAAACCCCTGGCTGCTAAAATTGATACGCATCCGATAACAACCCTAGATGTTCTAACAGCCGAAGATATTGGTGAAGATATGGCAAGTGCACAGCAGCAATGGCTTGAGGAAAATAACAAGTCTCGTTCTGGTGCACAACTGGCTATGAATTAATCTAATTAAATGAAAAATCCCCAGTATTTACTGGGGATTTTAAATCATTGTTGATGAAAACTATTAATAGTCATCATCCTCATCATCTTCAAAATCGTCGTCTTCATCATCCCAACCGAAGTCATCATCTTCGTCTTCGTCCTCGTCGTCTTCATCCTCATCTTCATCTTCCCAGTCAGCAAATTTATTTACTGCAAAGTCAGATGATTCAGGCAGAGCAAATGCCAATTCCGGTTGTGCTGGTGTTTCTACCACTGCTGCAAATGCATTGATGATTTGCAACAATAAAGATATAGATTGTTCCATATCAAAAAGTCCCTCATTTATTAATAATAAAACTTTTACGTAATTAATGTAATGTTGTCTAACGTAGTGAAATTTATGTTTTTGTCAAACTGTAGGTCAATGTTTTAAATAGGTTTTAGAAACTGCTTTGCAATTTTTTTAATTCCTGACTTAAATTGCACCTCTATTATGGTGGATCCGGCACCCCGTTTTTCGATACTTTTAATGATACCTACACCGAAAGTAGGATGGTTAACCGGTTGGTTTTTTGCCCAGCCTTCTATTTCTTCTTTAGACGAAATAGGTTTTTTAAGGCGGATCTCTATTTCAGGCTTTTTACTTGTTATTACCTTTTTACTTGGACCAAAGGTTTGAATAGTTCTTGTTGTGTTACTTTGATTAGGTGCTTTTAACCAATCTGCAAAATACACTTTCATGGTTGATGCAGTTGCATGAGAAAGATCTTGCATAGGAGCTAGTGTTACAGGAACCTCACTGATAAAGCGGGATTTTAATTGGTCGGTCATTTGGCCATAGGTATATCGATAGCGGCAGTGGGTAATGAGTAACCGGTCTTTTGCGCGGGTGATACCCACATAAAAGAGACGTCGCTCTTCTTCTAATTTTTCCAGATCGTTTAGCGACCGGGAACTGGGTAACAATCCCTCTTCAAGACCTGCCAAGATAATGGTATGAAACTCTAAACCTTTGGCCGCATGCAAGGTCATAAGAATTACGGGATCTTTTTTTTCTTGATCATTTGTTTTATGTTCTTGCATCAAAGCAACTTCTTCTAAAAAGAGCGCCACGGTATTGCGGTTTTGGCTTTCAAAATGTTCAACGGCTCGAATGAGTTCTTTTACGTTATCAACACGCTCTTGCGCTTCTTCTTCATTGTAGCTTTTCTTCAAATAGGTAAAATACTGAATTTTGTTGATCACATGATTTAGTGCTTGGCTTGGTGGCTGAGTATGGCCTACATTATCAAAAACGCTTAAAAAACTAAGTAAAGATGATTTTTTAGCTCCAGCTACTGTTCCTTCATCTATAAGCTTGCGTCCTAACTCATTAAACGGCAAAAAAGGTTCTTGATCCCAGCGTGTTTGCCATAATTCTTCAAATTTTTCGCCCAATGAGCGTGCAGGTGTATTAATTACCCTAAATAATGCAGTTCGGTCGAATGGATTAACCATTAATCGCAGATAAGCGAGCAAATCTTTAATCTCTTTACGCTCATAGAACTGAATACCACCCAGAATTTTATAGGGTATTGAATTGCGCAATAATGCTTCTTCTATTGAACGCGACTGAAAATGGGTGCGATACAATATGGCGATAGAGCTTAATGGTTGATTGCGAGAAGCCACTTGTAAAAATTGAGCAATAATTTCGCCTTCTTGATATTCTGATAAACAAACGGCTTGCCGAATCCGATCAGAAGCTTCCCGGTTTGACCATAAATTTTTGGGATTACGATTTTTATTATGGTTTATTACTTTGTTAGCAACTTCCAAAATAGGCTGCACTGAGCGGTAATTTTGCTCTAATTTTATAACCGTGGTATTGGGAAAATCTTTTTTAAAATTAATAATATTGGCTACCGTAGCGCCACGCCATGAATAAATTGATTGGTCCTCATCGCCAACCACACATATTGACTCTGCTACACATTTATTTTTATTGTTTTTTGCCATATTTTGTAGCAGTTCATGTTGAACCACATTAGTATCCTGATACTCATCAACTAAAATATGGCGGATTGTCTCTTGAAACTCTTGTTTGAATGAAGCATGGCGTTTGAACAGTTTCAGTGCTTCAAGTAATAAGTCATCAAAATCAAGACACTTACTTAAGCGCTTTTCTTGTTCATACGCAGTATAGATTTGCTTTATGAAAGGATTTTGTGCATAGCTATATTCAATCTGATCAGGATTGCTAAGATGATTTTTAATCTGTGAGATTTGATAGGCCAATTGCTGCGCACTTGTTTTTTTGCCTAACTGATATTTGTTTATAATACCTGATAATAGTTTTTGTTGGTCATCAGAATCTAAAATGGAAATGAAAGGGTGCTCTAATAGTTCAGCATTGGTTTTGAGCAGCCGTAAGCAATAGGAATGAAAGGTGCCAACAAAAGGAACACTAATTTGATCTCCTAAGAAAAAGCGTATCCGTTCTTGCATTTCTTTAGCAGCTTTGTTTGTAAAGGTAAGCGCTACAATTGAAGAAGGATCACAATGTTCATTGAGTATCAAATTAGCAATTCGTGCAGTAATAACTCTTGTTTTGCCTGATCCAGCACCAGCAACAACCAGCAATGATCCTTGTTTATGTTTAACTGCTTGCTGTTGAATTTCATTAAGATCATGTTCTAAAAATTGGTTAAAAGAAGGAGAATGGTCAATCATATTTATTTATTCTTTAAGGTAAAAAATAATTGTTCAAGTAAGTGTAGCGGAAATTGAATGATTGGTCTCTCTTTATACAATTTTCTGGTTGGGATTAAAAATAACTGATTTGCTTGGTTTAATTTTTGGTAGATTTTGCAATAATAATTACAAATGTTTTAGCAGTTGAGGCAATAAAAAGGTGTGTAATTATGAAATTTTTTTTTGTTCTGATTGCAGTATCTATTGTTAGTTCAATGCAGGGGAGTCAAAAAGAAAAGTTGTTTGAAAAGGTGGTTAAACGGCCTACGGCAGCAGTTATTAATGAAAAGGCTTTCAAAAAAAATCCACTTATGTATCCATCCAAAGTTGAAAGAGCTTCAGATAAAGATGAGCGGAAGAAAAGAGAAGTTCGATCGGGTATTACTGCAAAAGGGCATAGAAGAGGTGCTGTAATTTCACGACCACCATTGATTGCTGACGCTGTTGATCTGGAACGTGCAGCGATTGTAATGCAAAGAATACCATTAAGCGAGCAAGCTAGTCTTTCATCACCAAGAATTCCGGGGATACTAATAATAGAATCGCCCTCAGCTGGACAGAAAAAAGTCTCTTCTGTTTCTGCAATACCATTAGCGGAGCTTTAGCTTTTTTTTGTATAAATATAAAAATTAGCGCAACCTTCTTAAAATATAGAAAATGCAAGCAGCACCAATAACTGCTACTTGTAGAGCTGAAATTGGTTTTTCCTTGGTTGCTAAATAAGTAGCAGCTTCTCCGGTTGCAACTTGATAAGGAGTGGATTCAGAAGAGAATAACGATTTTTTAGTTTTTGCGGTTGTATCTGCTTTGTATTCTTCAACAAGCAGCTTAGTCATAGAAAGTCTTCCTTGTTGTGCTACCACATGCAGTGGTGTTTCTTGAGCAGCAGTTGCTAATTCTCTTTCATTTGGCAATGCACCAGCGTGTAATAATAACATTGGAATTTCATCACCATTATTTTTTCTTAATGCACGGATAAGAGCGGTAACTTTTTGATGTCGTGCATTTACATTTGATTTCATGAGAAGCTGTTGAATGTGCGCAACAGATTGACTTTTTTCGATAGCATCATGCAAATCGAGATTATGAGCTCGCTGTAATGCAATGCGCGCTTTAGCGATATCAAGTTCAACTTTCGGAACCATTTTTAAAATATCTGCCTCGCTGCGTGTTACATCAAGGTTATCTTTGATCTGTTTTTCTACCTCGGCTGATAACATTTCTGCCATACTCTGCGTAGTAGTTGGTAAATTGGTTATTCCAACAATTGATGGTTGATTGCCTGCAACGAGTCGAGATGCAACTGGAATTGCTGCAGATGCAATGCTTGAAGCAGCATTAGCATAAGAAGGAAAGAAGATAAAAAGAGCGATAAAAGGTAAACGGTGTATTTGCATAGAAATCCTAATTGATTGCATAATATTTGATCTGATTCAACAAGAATACTTGAAAGGATCATTATTGCAATGAATTGGATTCTTACTGTATAGTTTTTATCGCTCTTTTTAATTCTAAGTCGGTATAATTGATTATGAATTTTTTCCTGAAGATTCTTCTAAAGATGGTACAGGAGTATGCGGTTGGTTGAGTTTGGATTCAGCACCATGTAAAGCGTTCTGCAATTTTTCCCATTGAGCTTTCCAACGATCTCGTTTTTTTAGTTGTTCTTCTGATAAGCAATAGGGATTATCAACTGATAGGCAATCAGCATTAGGAACATTATTGAATGGTTTATTCAGTTTTTCTGAAGCATTGATTGTTGAGGCCGAAATAATAACAAGAACTGGTATGATTAATCTCATAAAAGTCTCCTCAAAACGATGATATCAATCAAAAAAAATTGTATTGATTTTATCAGCAATTTTAATGAAGGCAAGAAAAATAGGGAGTATGCAGATGCATACTCCCTATTTGCTTATTCCTCATCAAATGCTTTTACTAGTTTTTCAATCCAATCAAAATGGGCCGTCTCTTGCTGGCTGCTTTTTTTGGTAGCCGGAACATTTATTGTTGATACAACTGGTTTTGACTGTCTTATCTTATGTTGTTTAATGCGCAATCTGGTTGCTTTATCAAAATTCAAACTTAATTGAAAATCCCATGCTTGTTGTTGTTCTTTTGAAGGATTCTTTATAGTGGCCTGCTCACTGTGAATTTTATTTCTGGCGGTTTCTAGTGCAGCTAATCGTTTATTGATTTGCTCTGATGTTAATGCTTTTTTTTGTTCACCGGCATAACTATTTGTGCTAAATATGAGCGAAAGTATAATAAAATGCTTAAACATGTTTGGTTCCTATTTTTTTATAGCCCGAAAACCCCAAATACTCCTGATCTTGCAGCTGCTTTAACTTCAACCTTTGCTTTTTTTCCTTCCACAGCCGTGGCAATTACTGCTGCATCTGTTTCAATTTTTGTTTGCAATTCAGCTGCTTCCTGAGCAAGTTTTTCTTGTTGAGCCTTTGATGCCACGATTTGATACTTTAACTGCTCTTCCTTTGCTGCGGTAGTGCGCGCTGCTTTTTTTGAATCTTGTTTAAGTTTTGCAAGTTGACGTTTATTTTGTTGTAAGGTTACCAACTGTCTTGCTATTCCTAGCTTGACAGCGCCTGAATCTCTGAGTGCATCTGAAGTTAAAAATACCTGATCTACGCGTGCAATAGGGGCATGACAAATTTCGCAAACTCCTGATTTTGGAATAGGAGAGAAAGTTCCATTGCAGAGGGCATTCGTACAAGCTCCTACTTTTTCTAACGGTTTTGCAGGAACGTTATCAAAGTTAATAGCAATTCCTTTTTTTACAGCACCTGTTTGTTTTACCGCAGTTCCACTGGCAGGACTTGCTAATGCGGTAGCCTTTTTTTCGCTTGCAAATAATGGAAATGCCAGTACTGATAATGTCAAAACAAAAGATGTATGCTTCATATTATCTCCTTAAATAGGTTTAAAAAGTTACACTCTCTATTTCATTTTTATGGATTAAATGCAGGTTAAAAAAAATCGGTGATAAGAATAAAATTGGTAGGGTGAATAGATGGATTGCCTGCCTGAGCATGCCATTCCTTTATTAATAGAATATCACTGCTTGAGGTTTAACATTAAAGATGGTGAAAAGCAAACAGTTAAGAAAAAAATGATTATTCTTTTTTATCTTCGCGTGAAGAATCCGGGTCGGGTGTAATTGCTGGTGAAGAGAAGCAGCAAAATGGACACGCTTTTCGTT